>Ga0308171_1000198_pt1 | contig 172122 bp, 159 predicted proteins | sample PhyGR1_FD_202135 | JGI IMG/M metagenome (GOLD analysis project Ga0308171, IMG submission 202135) | Phyllosphere microbial communities from UC Gill Tract Community Farm, Albany, California, United States - DLSLSG.R1 | ecosystem: Host-associated > Plants > Phyllosphere > Unclassified | place... | reverse complement strand
GGTGAAGATATTCCGATTACTGCGCGTCGCGTAGTAACGTTCCGCCCAGGACAGAAGCTGAAAAGCCGCGTAGAGAACGCTACACCCAAAGAGACTGACTGAATTTCAGCGTTTCAAAAAGGCCGCGAAAGCGGCCTTTTTTCATGGTTTCAGCACAGTGAATTTCTGCTCTTCGCGCCGGTAAATGTCCACATCACCCCAATGCTAGGCGTCTCACCCGCCTTTCTTTTTTCTGCAATCCCTCTACAATCAAATCACTGTTTTCTCAGCTAATCCTGCTTATGTCTCTGCTCGACTCGTTCGCGCGCCAGGCCGATCGGCGCGGCCAGAAATGGCTGATTGCGCTGGCCATTACGCTTTCTGTACTGCTCTGTCTCAGCCTTTGTGCCGGAGACAGCTGGATCGCGCCCTCAGCATGGTTCACCGAGAGCGGCAGACTCTTTATCTGGCAGCTGCGGCTGCCCCGCAGCCTGGCGGTGGTGCTGGTAGGCGCGTCACTGGCGGTATGCGGTGTCGTGATGCAGGCGCTGTTTACCAATCCGCTGGCGGAGCCCGGACTGCTTGGCGTGTCGAACGGAGCCGGTATCGGCCTGGTACTTAGCGTGCTGCTGGGCAGTGGCTCGCTGTGGAGCCTCGGACTGGCGGCGATGGCCGGTGCACTGATTATTACGCTTATCCTGCTGCATTTTGCGCATCGTCAGCTCTCTGTCTCCCGGCTGTTGCTGACCGGCGTGGCGCTGGGGATTATCTGCAGTGCCATCATGACCTGGGCGGTCTACTTCAGCACCAGTCTGGATCTGCGTCAGCTGATGTACTGGATGATGGGGGGATTCAGCGGAATTGACTGGCGCTATGGCTGGATGCTGCTGGCCCTGCTGCCCGTATTGCTGGCGCTGGTGGCGACCGGGCCGATTCTCAATCTGCTGGCCCTGGGCGAGACATCCGCCCGCCAGCTCGGACTGTCACTCTTCTACTGGCGCAACCTGCTGGTGCTGGCGATGGGCTGGCTGGTGGGCATCAGCGTCGCGATGGCCGGTGCCATTGGTTTTGTCGGGCTGGTTATCCCGCATCTGCTGCGTCTGAGCGGCATCAGCGATCACCGTTATCTGCTGCCGGCCTCGGCGCTGGCGGGTGCGGCTGTGCTACTGGCCGCCGATATTGTGGCACGTCTGGCGCTGACGTCGGCGGAATTGCCGATTGGCGTCGTGACCGCGACACTGGGCGCGCCGCTGTTTATTATTTTACTGGTGAAATCTTCGCGCTAGCTTCGGCTGGTTATTCTGGATCCACAACAGCATTCACAAAGGAAAAATCATGAACATTTATGAGACCGAACTGGTTACGCTCGATGGGGAAAAAACCACGCTGTCACAGTGGCAGGGCAAGGTCCTGCTGGTGGTTAACGTTGCCTCAAAATGTGGTCTGACGGCGCAATATGAAGAGCTGGAGAACCTGCAGAAAGCCTGGCAGGACCAGGGTTTCAGCGTGCTTGGTTTCCCCTGCAACCAGTTTCTGGAGCAGGAGCCGGGCAGCAATGAGGAGATCAAAACCTTCTGCAGCACTACGTATGGCGTGACATTCCCGATGTTTGCCAAAACCGAGGTCAATGGCGCAGGACGTCATCCGCTCTATGCTCAGATGATTGCGGCCCGGCCTGACGCAGTGCGTCCGGAAGGCAGCGGCTTTTACGAACGTATGGAGAGTAAAGGACGCGCACCGAAAGAGCCGGGCGATATTCTGTGGAACTTTGAAAAGTTTCTTATTGGCCGGGACGGCAGCGTGGTCCAGCGTTTTGCACCGGACATGACGCCGGAAGATCCGATCATTCTGGAAACCATCAAGCAGGCGCTGGCAAAATAGATGCTGTTGCGCCTGCAACAGGCCGCCGTTCCAGGACGGCTGCAGCCACTGACCGGTGAGCTTGCCGCCGGTCAGCTGCTGCACGTGGCCGGTCCGAACGGCTCAGGCAAAAGCACCTTACTCAGTGTGATTGCCGGACTGCAACCAGCCTCCGGTAAGGTGCTGCTGGACGATCGGTCGCTGAGTGACTGGAACGGCGCGGCCCTGTCCGGCGTTCGCGGCTGGCTGCCACAGCAGCAGGCACCGCTGAGCCAGATGCCGGTCTGGCACTATCTGCGTCTGCATCTGAAACAGGCGGCATCGCAGTCCGATGCCCGGCTCAGCACGCTGCTGGAACGGCTTCAGCTGCAGGATAAATTATCACGTTCGCTGACCCGGCTCTCCGGCGGCGAATGGCAGCGCGTCAGGCTGGCAGCGGTCTGTGCGCAGATTGATCCCCTCATCAATTCACGCGGGCGGCTGCTGATCCTTGATGAACCACTGACGGCGCTGGATATCGGTCAGCAGAAAGCGGTGGATGATTTGATTGCGGAGCTGTGCGCGGCAGGTATCAGCGTTATTGCCAGCAGTCACGATCTCAACCACACCCTGCAACACGCCGACCGGGTCTGGCTGATGAACAGGGGAGAGGTGCTTGCGCAGGGCGAACCGGCAAAGGTCCTGACGCCGCAGCGCCTGACCCCGCTCTACCAGATTGTTTTCCGGCAGATTCAACTCGAAGGACGCACGCTGCTAACCGTCCTGCCCTGACACTTGCTACCTGGCGGGCTTTACCGCTACATTAAGCCGGTTGCAACTTCTGATAAGGACATTTGGCGATGCGCCTGGCTTTGCTGATTTTAATTCTGCTGCTGACGGGATGCAGTCATCACGCTCCGCCGATTAATGGCCGTCTTTCCGATTCGATTACTGTGATAGCGGAACTGAACGATCAGCTCGGTCACTGGCGTGGCACGCCTTATCGCTATGGCGGCATGAGTCGTAACGGCGTTGACTGCTCCGGCTTTGTCTATCTGACCTTCCGCGACAAATTTGCGCTGCAGCTGCCGCGCACCACCTCAGCCCAAAGCGATATCGGCACCCGAATCAGCAAAGACGAACTGCTGCCCGGCGATCTGGTCTTCTTTAAAACCGGTCGCGGCGAGAATGGCCTGCATGTGGGCATTTATGACACCGATAACGCCTTTATCCACGCTTCGACCAGCCAGGGCGTTATCCGCTCCTCGCTCGATAATGTCTACTGGCGAAAAGTCTTCTGGCAGGCGCGCCGTATTTAAAGGCGGGCTCGAAAATCAGACTTAAGTCCAATTTTAAATAGAGTTAAAACAGAGAGTAAAAGTTTTATTTTAAATGACTGTTATTGATTGCGGGTTTTAATAAACATAATTAACCCTGATTTAATTCCGCTAATAACCGGTGTTTTATTGCTACTATTTGGCTTAAGCGTGATCGCCGGTGGTCAAACGGCGGTGGAAGGGCAAAGAAGTTCGTCTCATCAATGATTTGGCACTATTGCCTGCGCCTGACCATTACTATACGATATCCCCATCGCCGCTTATTCTGGCATTAAAATGAAAATTCATCTCTCGGCCGACTATCAGTCGGAAATCTGGTTTTATCCTGTCTGTGATGTTCACGGACGGTTGACCGCTGTCGAGCTGGTCACGCAGTTTGTGCATGAAAGTGCCCCCATCACGCTGCCGCAGGATCTGTTGCTGCCGCAGCTTGATGAGTCGCAGCAGCTGCGCCTTCTGCAAAGTCAGATTGGATTGCTGGAGCAGAATCGCGCCTTATTTGAAGCGCATTCGGTATCAGCATTTATCCGGATAGATGAAGGGATGGCCCGGACGCTGCTGGCCAGTGAATTAGTGATGCGGAAAATAAAACAGCTGCCGTTCATACTGTTGAATATAACTGAAACGTTTCCGCAGCTGAAGCTGGGAAAAAATAATCCGCTGCTGGCTGACCTGCATGCTGAATTTAATTTAGCGCTTTCACATTTCGGCGCGGGTAAGACGCCCTCAAATGCCGTCTACGATAATTTATTCAGCTGCATCTGCCTGGACAAAGAGTTTATTCATTCGCTGGCAAAACGCGCGTCCTTCGTGCCATTTATTCAGAGCATTATTGATAATTTCCGCGCCCATTGTGACCGGCTCATTATTTGTGGCATTGACGACGAAATGCTTTTCGATAAAGTCAGCCAGCTGGACGGTGCCGACTTTCAGGGGGCGCTCTTCCCGGTCGTAAAATCTGATGCACTGCGTTCGCTGCTCTGCGCGGACGATCGCATGCCATCCTCTCAGCATCCCGGCTGATACTCCCTGTTAATCCCCGCTATCAGCGTTACACTAGAGAACTAATCTACGTATCGCTGAGCAGCGCATGGGAGAAACAATGTCCTCAGGCAAGGCCACTTTTGACAACACCTGGTTCCGTGAACTGACAGGGTGTTACACCGCGCTAAACCCCACGCCGCTGACAGGCGGACGCCTCCTGTATCACAACGCACCGCTTGCAACCTCAATGGGTCTGGATAGCGCACTCTTTGCCGGTAACGGCCATGATGTCTGGCACGGCGCGGCACGCCTGCCCGGCATGCAGCCTCTGGCACAGGTCTACAGTGGTCATCAGTTTGGCGTCTGGGCGGGCCAGCTTGGCGACGGGCGCGGTATTTTGCTGGGTGAACAGCGCCTCGATGATGGCAGTAAACTGGACTGGCATCTCAAGGGCGCCGGGCTGACGCCTTATTCCCGCATGGGCGATGGCCGGGCCGTGATCCGGTCCAGCGTGCGGGAGTTTCTCGCCTCGGAAGCGCTGCACCATCTGGGTATTCCGACCACTCGCGCACTGACCCTGTCGATAGGCGATGAACCGGTCTACCGTGAAACCCCCGAGCGTGGCGCAATGCTGATGCGCATTTCACCCAGCCATCTGCGCTTCGGCCATTTCGAGCATTTCTTTTACAGTCAGCAGCAGGAGAAAGTGCAGCAACTGGCCGACTACGCTATCCGCCATCACTGGCCGCATCTGGAAGCGGAAGCTGACCGCTATCAACAGTGGTTTACTGACATTGTGTTACGCACCGCGCGCCTGATTGCGCTGTGGCAGAGCACAGGCTTTGCGCATGGGGTGATGAATACCGACAACATGTCGATTCTCGGCCTCACCATCGACTATGGCCCGTTTGGTTTTCTCGATGATTATCAGCCTGACTTCATCTGTAATCACAGCGACTATCAGGGGCGCTACAGCTTTGAAAATCAGCCAATGATTGGCATGTGGAATCTCAACCGGCTGGCGCATGCGCTGTCGGGTCTGCTGACCACCGAGCAGCTGCGGACGGCGCTGAGCGCCTATGAACCGGAACTGATGCGGGTCTGGGGCGAACGGATGCGGGCGAAGCTCGGCCTGCTGACACAGCAGAGCAGCGATAACCAGATTCTCACCGATCTGCTGGCACTGATGACCCAGGAGCACAGCGATTACACCCTGACATTCCGGGTGCTGAGTGAGACTCAGCAGGCTGAAAGCCGCTCACCGCTGCGCGATGAATTTATCGATCGTGAGGCATTTGACCGCTGGTATCAGCGCTATCGCAGCCGTCTGATGGACGAGCAGGTCAGCGATGCGGAACGTCAGGCTGTGATGAAGGCGGCCAATCCGGCGGTGATTCTGCGCAACTATCTGGCGCAGCAGGCGATTGAAGAGGCGGAGCGGGGCGAGCAGGGTGCGCTGGCACGTCTGCATCAGGCGTTACAGCAACCCTTTAGCGATGAAACAGCCGCTGAGTATCGTCAGCGGCCGCCAGACTGGGGCAAAACCTTAGAGGTCAGCTGCTCCAGCTAATCATCACTCAGAGGCGGTGCGAAACCGCCTCGGCCAGCAGGGCGAGCACCTGTTCGCTCTCCTGCCAGCCAAGGCAGGGATCGGTAATCGACTTGCCGTAAACCAGCGGTTCGCCGCTCACCACTTTCTGATTGCCTTCTTCCAGGAAGCTCTCAATCATCACACCGGCAACGGCCCGCGATCCTGATTTAATCTGCTCTGCCACCTCTGCCGCGACATCCATCTGACGACGGTGCTGCTTCAGGCAGTTGGCGTGACTGAAGTCGATCACCAGCTGCTCCGGCAGATTAAACGCCGACAGACTCTCAGCTGCAGCGGCGACATCACTGGCATGATAGTTAGGCTGTTTGCCGCCACGCAGGATGACATGGCCATGCGGGTTGCCGCTGGTCTGATAGATGGTCATCTGGCCCAGCTTATCCGGCGACAGGAACATGTGGCTGGCGCGCGCGGCACGAATCGCATCCACGGCAATCTGTACGTTCCCATCGGTGCCGTTTTTAAAGCCGACCGGGCAGGAGAGGGCCGAGGCCATTTCGCGGTGGATCTGGCTTTCGGTGGTACGTGCGCCAATCGCGCCCCAGCTGATGAGGTCGGCAATAAACTGGCCGATCACCATATCCAGGAACTCGGTAGCGGTAGGCAGACCCAGCGCGTTGATATCAATCAGCAGCTTGCGGGCAATGCCGATGCCACGGTTCACATCATAGCTGCCATCCAGATCCGGATCGGAGATTAAGCCTTTCCAGCCCACTACGGTGCGCGGCTTCTCGAAGTAAGCACGCATCACAATCTCCAGCCGATCTTCATAGCGGCTGCGTAACGCGTTCAGACGCTCAGCATAGTCGAGTGCCGCCTTAGGGTCGTGCAGCGAGCACGGGCCAATCACCACCAGCAGGCGGGGATCTTCACCGGTCAGAATGCGGGCGATGCGTTTACGGGCAGCGGTGACATTGTCGGCAATCGCCGGGGAGACCGGATGCTCAGCCGCCAGGCTGGCGGGGGTAATCAGACTACCAATGCGTGCGGTACGCAGTTCGTCGGTTTTGTTCATGAGTTTCTCGAAAACGGTTCTTCGCAGCGGTGAAATACCGGGAAGTGATGGTGGTCACAATAAACCATTAGCCTGCGAATTCAACCCGGGATTTGATAATGAAATCAAAAGCGACGGCAGCGCCGCTTTACAACGCCAGTCCGATTAGCCTGTTAATACATCCGGCGCGTCAGACCCATGATGTCGAGGATTTTGGTGGCAATCTCCTCCACCGAGTAGTTGGTGCTGTTGAGATAGCGGATCTGATGGGTGCGGAACAGCGCTTCCACCTCGCCAACTTCCAGCCGGCACTGACGCATTGAGGCGTAACGGGTATTTTCCGCCCGCTCCTGACGTATCGCCGCCAGGCGTTCCGGGTCGATGGTCAGCCCGAACAGTTTATTCTGGTGCGCACGCAGCGCGGGCGGCAGTTTGAGGTTATCCATGTCGTCTGCAATAAAAGGATAGTTGGCGGCGCGAACACCAAACTGCATCGCCAGATAGAGGCTGGTGGGGGTTTTACCACAGCGCGACACGCCCAGCAGGATCACCTGCGCATCCTCCAGCCCGCGCAGCGAAATACCGTCATCATGTGCCAGGGCGTAATCGATCGCCGCAATACGCGCATCATATTTCCCCAGGTTACTGGCATCCAGTCCGTGAGTACGGTGAGCAACCGGCGCGGGCGACAGGCCCAGCTCCTGCTGCAGCGGGGCGACCAGCGCCTGCACGATATCCTGACAAAAGCCGTCGCTCTGCACGATGATGTCGCGCACTTCCGGCGTGACAATGGAGAAAAACACCAGCGGCCGGACACCGCTCTGCTGATAGAGCGCATTAATCTGGGCTTTAACCGCCAGCGCCCGCTGGACGTTTTCCACAAACGGCAGCGTCAGACTGGTGATATTGACCGGAAACTGCGACAGCACCGCATGACCCAGCACTTCAGCCGTGATAGCCGTGCCATCGGAGATATAAAAAACGCTTCTGTCAGTTGTCATAACGAAATCAGCCTCAGACAAGAGTGAACAATCAGCATGAGCCATGCGATTAAATAAATCATCTCTGATTTTAATTTCTGGAAGGTCTGTCCGGATTATTTGTCTGCTGTTTCATCAGGATAATAAAAAATCAAAAGGCGTTTCATCCCGTCGGAACTCTTTTTTAAACCGGCAATACGGTGTAAATAGCCACGCCACTGTTGCGCAACAAAACAGACGGGTTAATTCGCTGAAATTCTGTCATTTCCTGCCTCATCAATAACTTAGCTAAAAATAGCGTCTTTGCGCAACAGCAAAATAATCCGCTCACAATTCCGAAACTGTTGCTGAAATTCTGCTTTAACGATTCAACAGATCGTTATTGAGGGGGTGATATGTCAGGCTGAAGACAGATAACTCCCTGTGTCCATTCATTGATAATTAATAAAGGATAAGCTCAATGTCCACTCAAGAACAGCCACTTGTGCTCTGGTATAACCAGCTTGGCATGCATGATGTTGACCGGGTAGGAGGCAAAAATGCCTCTCTGGGTGAGATGATTACTAACCTGTCGTCGCTGGGCGTTTCCGTGCCCAACGGTTTCGCGACCACCTCTTACGCTTTTAACCTGTTCCTCGACCAGAGCGGACTGAACCAGCGGATTTATGCGCTGCTGGATGAGACCGATATTGATGATGTGGATGCGCTGGCAAAAGCAGGTAAGCAGATTCGTCAGTGGGTGGTGGAGACGCCGTTCCTGCCAGAGCTGGAGTCGGCCATCCTGGATGCTTATCAGCAGCTTTCTGCTGACGATGATGCCGCGTCGTTCGCCGTCCGCTCTTCTGCCACCGCAGAAGATATGCCCGACGCCTCTTTTGCTGGTCAGCAGGAAACCTTCCTGAATGTGCAGGGCATCGACGCCGTGATGGTAGCGGTGAAGCATGTCTTCGCCTCGCTGTTTAATGACCGCGCTATCTCTTACCGCGTGCATCAGGGTTACGACCATCGTGGCGTTGCGCTGTCGGCAGGCATTCAGCGCATGGTGCGCTCTGACCTGGCCTCGTCAGGTGTGATGTTCACCATTGATACCGAGTCCGGCTTTGATCAGGTGGTCTTTATTACCGCCGCGCTGGGACTGGGTGAAATGGTGGTGCAGGGGGCCGTTAACCCGGATGAGTTCTACGTCCACAAGCCGACTCTGGCCGCCGATCGTCCTTCTATCGTGCGCCGCAATATGGGTTCGAAAAAAGTTCGCATGGTCTATGCCGATTCTCAGGCGCATGGCGAGCAGGTGCGGATCGAAGATGTGCCGGAAGCCGAACGCGACCGTTTCTGCCTGAGCGATGAGGAAGTGCAGGCGCTGGCGAAGCATGCCGTGCTGATTGAACAGCACTATCAGCGTCCGATGGATATCGAATGGGCCAAAGATGGGCACACCGGCAAGCTGTTTATCGTTCAGGCGCGTCCTGAAACCGTGCGCTCCAATGGTCAGGTGATGGAGCGTTACACCCTGCAGGGTCAGGGCAGCGTGGTGGTTGAAGGCCGTGCTATCGGTCATCGCATTGGCGCAGGCGTGGTGAAGGTCATCCACGATATCAGCGAAATGAACCGTATTGAAAAAGGCGATGTGCTGGTGACGGACATGACCGACCCGGACTGGGAACCGATCATGAAAAAGGCGTCAGCGATTGTCACCAACCGTGGCGGACGAACCTGTCATGCGGCGATCATCGCGCGTGAGCTGGGCATTCCGGCCGTCGTCGGCTGTGGCGACGCTACCGATCGGCTGAAAGAGGGCCATCAGGTCACCGTCTCCTGTGCCGAGGGCGATACCGGTTACGTCTATGATCAGCTGCTCGACTTCGACGTCACCAGTTCGCAGGTCGATTCGCTGCCTGAACTGCCGCTGAAAATCATGATGAACGTGGGTAACCCCGATCGTGCCTTTGATTTCGCCTGTCTGCCTAACGAAGGTGTCGGCCTGGCGCGTCTGGAATTTATCATTAACCGTATGATTGGCGTCCACCCTAAAGCGCTACTGGAATTCGATCAGCAGACGCCGGAACTGCAGCAGCAGATCCGTAAAATGATGAAAGGATTTGATAATCCTGTCGAGTTTTACATTGCCCGTCTGACTGAAGGAATTGCCACGCTTGGCGCGGCATTTGCACCGAAACGCGTAATTGTCCGACTTTCAGATTTTAAAACCAATGAATATGCCAACCTGGTGGGGGGCGAACGCTACGAGCCGGAAGAGGAAAACCCGATGCTCGGATTCCGTGGGGCAGGTCGCTATGTGGCGGACAGCTTCCGGGATTGCTTTGCGCTGGAGTGCGAAGCAGTGAAGCGTGTTCGCAACGAGATGGGCCTCACCAATGTCGAAATCATGGTTCCGTTTGTGCGCACCGTTGATCAGGCGCAGGCCGTGGTGGAAGAGCTGTCGCGTCAGGGACTCAAGCGCGGCGAGAACGGACTGAAGATCATTATGATGTGTGAGATCCCCTCCAATGCGCTGCTGGCAGAGCAGTTCCTGCAGCACTTTGATGGCTTCTCAATCGGATCCAACGACATGACTCAGTTGACGCTGGGACTGGACCGCGACTCCGGCGTCGTCTCTGCGCTGTTTGATGAACGTAACGAAGCCGTGAAAGCGCTGCTTTCCATGGCCATCAAAGCAGCGAAAAAACAGGGTAAATATGTCGGAATCTGTGGGCAGGGACCGTCTGATCATCAGGATTTTGCTGCATGGCTGATGGAAGAGGGCATCGACAGCCTGTCGCTGAACCCGGACACCGTGGTGGAAACCTGGGTGAGTCTGGCGCAGCTAAATAAAACTGCCTGACACCGGTAGCTGTAATCATAAAGGCCCGCATTGCGGGCCTTTTCTGTTTATAGCTGGCTTGATTCAGGCAAAAAAAAAAGCCCATCACAGGGGATGGGCAAAGACTACACACAGCAATTCTTTACTCTACTCAGGGGAATTAGTTTGTCTGAAAATCATCAGGTTGATTTCGAACATAGGAAACATGTTATTCATACGGCTGGCTGGCGTCTTTAAGAATCCTCTTATTAGTTTAAAGCCGATAATCTTTTGTCACCTTAACTTCGCCATTTGGCTTAAGAAACAGTGCAGAAAGTAATCTTTTTTAGCCCTGAAAGGTCACTTTCCCGCCAGACATGGCTTTTTTCTTAAAAATCGCTAATGAAAAACAGAATTTATCTGATTGATGAGGGGAGGTGCGGTTAATCATCATTAACCGCACTAATCAATGCCCGAAAGGGAGATGGGCGTGGCAGGCTACTGCATTACCTCAGACGGCAGGCGGGGTATCTTCATGATCGGCCAGGGCATCCGCCGACGCCATCGGGTCATTATCCGGGGCTGGCGCTTCATGCATCCAGACGGAAACCAGACGGTAGGAAACCGCCAGAACCACCGGGCCGATAAACAGACCGATCATGCCGAATGCGAACAGGCCACCAATGACGCCAGAGAGGATCAGGATCATCGGCAGATCGGCGCCCATACGGATTAACATCGGGCGCAGAACGTTATCCATCGTGCCGACGACACAACTCCAGACCAGCAGCACGGTTCCCCAGGTGGTATCGCCGCTCCAGTAGAGATAGATAATGGCGGGAACCAGCACCAGCAGCGGACCCAGCTGTACCAGACAGCAGAGAATCATCAGCACCGTCAACAGCGTGGCATAAGGAATGCCGGAAATTGCCAGACCGATGCCGCCCAGCACCCCCTGCACCAGCGCCGTCACTACCACGCCAAGCGCCACGGCACGAATAGACTGGGCGGCCAGCAGCACGGCAGCATCACCGCGTCGTCCCGCCATCCGAAACGCGAAGTGACGGATGCCCTGGGCAGCCTGTTCGCCACGCCAGTAAAGCAGCACGCTGAACAGTAACATCACGCCCAGATGGATCATAAAGCGCCCGAAATGACCGGCCTGAGCCACAAAAAAGCCGGTGGTGCGACCGATATAGGGCTGTATTTTTGCCATCACACCAGCGCCGCCGCTCGCCACCAGCGTGTCATAACTGACATGAAGTTTTCTGCCGACCATCGGGATTTCCCTCAGCCACATCAGCTTCGGCATTGTGTGACCCTGGGTTACCCAGGCAATCACCGGCGCGCTGTTATCAATCAGGCTACTGACCAGCAGGGCGATAGGAATAATAAACAACAGCAGCAGCAGCAGTGTCATGACGATCACCGCCAGCGAACGGCGTCCCCATAACAGTCGCTGGAATTTCAGCATCAGTGGCCAGGTGGCAATCACCACCATGCTGGCCCAGGCAAAGCCCAGAATAAACGGCTGCACGACCCATAAACAGGCGACGATTAGCAGCAAAATGAACATCAGGGTAAAGAGTATTTGCGGTAAATCCATATCCCGGTACTGGCTTTTCATCATTGACTCATAACCTCGTCTTAATCCTTCATTTTCGGGCAGTCGGATACCCGTTTTTATCATGATCTATTTGCCAGGGATTAAACAGCGTCGTGGTGAAAGGTTTTTGCCTTTTCTGAAAAAAGGGCAGACGCAGGAAAAATATGATAAAACGAGAAATCGCTAACGTATAAACGCAAACGTTTACAACACCTTCGGTCAGACAATCATGATCCCACAGATTTCGCAGGCACCGGGCCTCGTTCAACTGGTGCTGACGTTCCTTGAGTCGCTGAAAGAGCAGGGTTTTACCGGTGACATGGCGACCAGCTATGCCGACCGTCTCTCACTCTCCACCGATAACAGCATCTATCAGTTGCTGCCCGACGCAGCACTCTTTCCGCGCTCGACGGCGGATGTGGCCCTGCTCGCCCGCGTGGCTGGAGAAGGACGCTTTACCAGTCTTGTGTTTACCCCGCGCGGTGGCGGCACCGGCACCAACGGGCAGTCGCTGAATCAGGGAATCGTGGTAGACATGTCGCGCTACATGAACCGCATCCTGGAGATCAATACGGATGAGGGCTGGGTGCGGGTCGAAGCAGGGGTGATCAAAGATCAGCTGAATGCCTGGCTGAAGCCTTTCGGCTTTTTCTTCTCTCCGGAGCTTTCTACCAGTAACCGTGCGACGCTCGGCGGAATGATCAACACCGATGCGTCGGGTCAGGGCTCGCTGGTGTATGGCAAAACCTCGGACCATGTGCTGGGTCTGCGGGCCGTGCTGCTGGGCGGCGATATCCTTGATACGCGGCCCATGGCGACCGCGCTGGCTGAAACGCTGGCGCAGACGGCCACACCTGAAGGGCGACTCTATCAGCAGGTACTGACGCGCTGCCGCGAGCATCGTGCGCTGATTCTGGAAAAGTTTCCAAAGCTGAATCGCTTCCTGACCGGCTATGACCTGCGCCACGTGTTCAGCGACGACATGCAAATCTTTGACCTGACACGCCTGCTGTGTGGCGCAGAGGGCACGCTGGCCTTCGTCACCGAAGCGCGGCTCGATATCACCCGGCTGCCGAAAGTGCGGCGGCTGGTGAACATCAAATATGACTCCTTCGATTCCGCCCTGCGTAATGCGCCCTTGATGGTGGAAGCGCAGGCGCTGTCGGTTGAGACCGTTGACTCCAAAGTGCTGAATCTGGCGCGGGAAGATATCGTCTGGCACTCGGTGCGTGAATTGATTGCTGACGTACCCGACAAAGAGATGCTGGGCCTGAACATCGTTGAATTTGCCGGTGACAACGCGGCACTGATCGATCAGCAGATTGAACAGCTTTGTGGCCGCCTCGATACGCTGATGGCGCAGCAGCAGGGTGGCGTAATCGGCTATCAGTTCTGCAACGACCTGGATGGCATTGAGCGCATCTATAACATGCGTAAAAAAGCGGTGGGGCTGCTGGGTAATGCCAGAGGCCGCGCGAAGCCTATTCCGTTTGTGGAGGATACCGCCGTCCCGCCGGAAAAACTGGCGGACTATATTGTCGAGTTTCGCGCGCTGCTCGACAGTCACGGTCTGAGCTACGGCATGTTTGGTCACGTGGATGCCGGCGTTCTGCACGTGCGTCCGGCGCTGGATATGTGCGATCCGCAGCAGGAGATGATGATGAAACAGATCTCCGACGAAGTGGTGGCGCTGACCGCACGCTACGGCGGCCTGCTGTGGGGTGAACATGGCAAAGGATTCCGCGCCCAGTACAGTCCGGCGTTCTTTGGCGAAACGCTGTTTAACGAACTGCGTCGCATCAAAGCCGCCTTCGATCCGCTTAACCGTCTCAATCCCGGCAAGATCTGTACGCCTTTTAACCGCAACGACGAGATGATGCAGGTCGATGCGGTGAAGCGCGGCACTTTTGATCGACAGATTCCGGTCTCGGTTCGCGATGAGTGGCGTGGGGCGATGGAGTGCAACGGCAACGGGTTGTGTTTTAACTTTGATGTCCGTAGCCCGATGTGTCCCTCTATGAAAATTACCCGTAACCGCATTCACTCTCCGAAAGGGCGGGCAACGCTGACGCGTGAGTGGCTGCGGCTGCTGGCCGAACAGGGCGTCGATCCGCTGGCACTGGAAAAGCAGCTGCCGGAAAACAGTTTGTCGCTGCGCGGAATGATTGCCCGTACCCGCAATAGCTGGCACGCCAGCAAAGGGGAGTATGATTTTTCGCATGAAGTGAAAGAGGCGATGTCGGGCTGTCTGGCCTGTAAAGCCTGCTCCACCCAGTGTCCGATTAAGATTGACGTGCCCGCGTTCCGTTCGCGCTTCCTGCAGCTCTATCACACCCGTTATCTGCGACCGGTCAGCGATCATCTGGTGGCGGCGGTCGAGGGCTATGCACCCCTGATGGCGAAAGCGCCGAAGGTGTTCAACTTCTTCCTGCGTCAGCCGTGGGTAAAAGAGCTAAGCAAAACGCATATCGGCATGGTCGATCTGCCTCTGCTCTCAGCACCGAATCTCAAACAGCAGCTCAGCGGTCATCCCGCGATGAACATGACGCTGGAGCAGCTGGAAGGACTTTCACCCGCCGAGCGCGCCAGCTGTGTGCTGGTGGTGCAGGATCCCTTCACCAGCTTCTATGAGGCACAACTGGTCAGTGATTTTATCAGGCTGATTGAGAAGCTGGGCTACCGTCCGGTGCTGCTGCCATTCTCGCCAAACGGTAAAGCGCAGCAAGTGAAAGGTTTCCTGCAACGGTTCGCCCGCACGGCAGCCCGCACCGCCGATTTTCTTAACCGGGTGGCAAAACTGGAGCTACCTATGGTGGGCGTCGATCCGGCCACCGTGCTCTGCTATCGCGATGAATACCGTCAGACGCTGGGCGAATCGCGCGGCGACTTTAACGTATTGCTGGTGCATGAATGGTTAGCGCGTGCGCTGGCAGAACGTGACGTGCAGGCCACGGGCGGGGAATCCTGGTATCTCTTTGCGCACTGCACAGAGGTGACCGCGCTGCCTTCCACACCGAATCAGTGGCAGGGGATCTTCGCCCGTTTTGGTGCGAAGCTGGAAAACATCAATGTCGGCTGCTGCGGTATGGCGGGCACCTATGGCCACGAAAGTAAGAACCTCGAAAACTCACTGGGGATTTACTCGCTCTCCTGGCATCCGCAGCTCCAGCGACTGCCGCGTCAGCGCTGCCTGGCCACCGGCTATTCATGCCGCAGTCAGGTCAAGCGTGTGGAAGGCAACGGTATGCGCCATCCGCTTCAGGCATTGCTGGAGATAATGTAAAAAAATTGTGCGCGACGTCACGCCGTGGCTGGATTAGAATATCCAGCCTGCGTGACGCACGAAGTCACTCTGCAGCACGGTGGCTTTGTTCCACTCTCCGACCATCGCCAGTTGATGGCAGAGTCGGGTCAGGGACAATCGCGCCAGTTGATAAGCCTGAAGGCGAAACAGCCGATCGCGATCGTTGTTTCCCATCTCCTGCACCAGTCGGTGATGCAGTTTACCCATGGCATGCAGGTAACTCTGATCGTCACCGTTCATCTGGCAGACTTCTGCCATATCCTGACAGGCATCATTAAACTGACGTAGCTGGTGGATCGTGCAGTCGGCCCGGTCGAGCTTTGCCTGCGCCATATAAAAGTCGACGGTGATATCGCGCACCGAAAACTGGTATTCGTCGATTTTGTGCTGTAACCAGGCTGAGACAGAGAGGGTCATCGCGTCGCCCTGAATGTGAATGATAATAATTATCATATTCATCCGGGCCGGGATTGCAATTGGCGGCAGAAAAATTTATCGATTTATCCTGCCTGTCGGTATAATCGGAAATAACAATCTGTTTACATCAAAGAAAGGCGTAACCTATCAATAAGCATTTTTATCAAAAATGGTTATTTTAAAAAGAGTGATTTATTAATAGGTTATCACACGCTTATTGACGCTGATTCTCTCACCGCAGGGTGAGCTGAAGCAGCTATGCTTAATAAATAAGCAGATAAAACAGCACTAGATGATTATCCCTGCAAAACAAGAGGTTGAAGTGATCGGTCAGATCACTACCATAGGGGGATAGCCTGAAAAGGTCCGGACTCAAGAGGTATCAACATGGCATCCGTTAATACAGACTCTTTCTCACCCGACGATTTTGTCTGGAAAGGGCTGACGCTGACTGAAACCGCAGCGCAACAAATTCTCAATCTGGCGGCTCAGGACCCTGATGTCAAGGGGCTACGCCTTAGCGTGAAACAATCCGGCTGTGCCGGGTTTGGCTACGTGATGGATTTGGTCAAAGAGCCCGTCGAAGACGATCTGCAGTTCTCATTCCACGGCGCAACGCTGTTTGTGCCGCTACAGGCGATGCCATTTGTTGATGGCACCGAGCTGGATTACGTTCGCGAAGGCCTGAATCAGATTTTTAAATTCAATAACCCTAAAGCTCAGCACGCCTGCGGGTGCGGTGAAAGCTTTGGCGTCGAGTAAGTGAAATATGTCACGACACAGCGAAACATCTGACGATGTACAAATCTGGGAAGGCAAGCTCAACTACAAAGAGGGCTTCTTTACCCAACTGCAGACCGAAGAATTTGCCAACGGCATCAATGAAGATGTGGTGCGGGCGATCTCGGCCAAGCGTAACGAGCCAGAGTGGATGCTGGAGTTTCGTCTTAAGGCTTTTCGTGCCTGGCTTGAAATGGAAGAGCCACACTGGCTGAAAGCACACTACGAAAAACTCGACTACCAGGATTACAGCTACTACTCCGCACCGTCCTGCGGCAACTGTGATGACAGCTGCGCTTCAGAGCCTGGTGCTACGCAGGCTTCAGGCAGCGCGCCCGCCAGCGACTATCTGACCCAGGAAGTGGAAAACGCCTTTAACCAGCTGGGTGTGCCGGTACGTGAAGGCCGTGAAGTGGCGGTTGACGCCATTTTCGACTCCGTTTCGGTGGCGACGACCTATCGTGGCAAGCTGGCGGAGCAGGGGATTATCTTCTGTTCATTCGGTGAAGCGATTCAGGATCATCCGGAGCTGGTGAAGCAGTATCTCGGCACAGTCGTTCCGGCTAACGATAACTTCTTTGCTGCACTGAACTCGGCGGTTGCCTCCGATGGCACCTTCGTTTACATCCCGAAAGGGGTGCGTTGCCCGATGGAGCTGTCGACCTATTTCCGCATCAACGCGGCGAAAACCGGTCAGTTCGAACGCACCATCCTGATCGCCGATGAAGACAGTTACGTCAGCTATATCGAAGGCTGTTCCGCGCCTGTGCGTGACACCTATCAGCTGCACGCGGCCGTGGTGGAAGTGATCATCCACAAAAATGCCGAAGTGAAATATTCGACCGTTCAGAACTGGTTCCCAGGCGGCGAAGGTGAGGGCGGTATCCTTAACTTCGTGACCAAGCGCGCGCTGTGTGAAGGTGACCACAGCAAGATGTCCTGGACGCAGTCTGAAACCGGTTCTGCTATCACCTGGAAATACCCGAGCTGCATTCTGCGCGGGGACTACTCGGTGGGCGAATTCTATTCAGTGGCACTGACCAGCGGTCGTCAGCAGGCCGATACCGGCACCAAGATGATCCACATTGGTAAAAACACCAAGTCGACCATTATCTCCAAGGGGATCTCGGCCGGTAAAAGTCAGAACACATATCGCGGGCTGGTGAAAATCATGCCAACCGCGACCAATGCCCGTAACTTTACGCAGTGTGACTCGATGCTGATCGGCCCGGATTGCGGTGCACATACCTTCCCGTATGTCGAAACCCGCAACAACACCGCTCAGCTGGAGCATGAAGCCACGACCTCACGTATCGGCGAAGACCAGATGTTCTACTGTCTGCAACGCGGTATCAGTGAAGAAGACGCGATCTCCATGATCGTGAACGGCTTCTGTAAAGACGTATTCTCGGAGCTGCCACTGGAATTTGCCGTGGAAGCCCAGAAATTGTTAGCCATCAGCCTTGAGCACAGTGTGGGCTGATGCCGTCACACGCGTTGCCGGAAGCAATGTGAAGGAATAAGTATGTTAAGCATTAAAGATTTGCAGGTCAGTGTTGAAGATAAAGCCATTCTGCGTGGCCTGAATCTCGAAATTAAACCGGGCGAAGTACATGCCATCATGGGCCCGAACGGCTCAGGTAAAAGTACGCTGTCTGCCACGCTGGCAGGCCGTGAAGATTATGAAGTCACCGGCGGTTCGGTCAGCTTCAAAGGTAAAGATCTGCTGGAACTGGCCCCTGAAGAGCGTGCCGGTGAAGGCATCTTTATGGCGTTCCAGTATCCGGTAGAGATTCCTGGCGTCAGCAATCAGTTTTTCCTGCAAACCTCGGTCAACGCGGTGCGCAAATATCGTCAGCAGGAAGAGCTGGATCGCTTCGATTTCCAGGACTTTATTGAAGAGAAAATTCAGCTGCTGAAGATGCCGGAAGATCTGCTGACCCGCTCAGTTAACGTTGGCTTCTCCGGCGGCGAGAAGAAGCGTAACGACATTCTGCAGATGGCGGCCCTGGAGCCTGAACTTTGCATCCTGGATGAGACTGACTCCGGTCTGGATATCGATGCGCTGAAAATCGTGGCCAATGGCGTCAACAGCCTGCGCGACGAGAAGCGTGCCTTTATCATCGTGACTCACTACCAGCGTATTCTGGACTACATCAAGCCAGACTTCGTTCATGTTCTGTATCAGGGCAAAATCGTGAAATCTGGCGACTTCTCGCTGGTGAAACAGCTGGAGGAGCAAGGTTATGGCTGGCTTACCGACGAAGAGTGATTCTGCGCTGCAACAGTGGCATCACCTGTTTGAGTCGCGTGGCGACGTGCGTTCTCTGCAGGCACAGCAGCACTGGCAGCAACTGATGCGTGTTGGCCTGCCAACCCGCAAGCATGAAAACTGGAAGTACACGCCGCTGGACACGCTGCTGTCCCAACAGTTTGTGCTGCCCGATGCGCCCCAGACCCTGAGCGCTGAACAGGTTGATGCGCTGGCCCTGCCGCTGGATGCGATCCGCCTGGTTTATGTGGACGGTCAGTTCCAGCCTGCTTTCAGCAGCAGTGATGTCGAACTGTTTGAGGTTCAGCACAGCGTGGCCGCCGAGCGCCGTCCGCTGCCTGCGGCGGTTCAGCCGGAAGTTTTCCTGCATCTGACAGAAAGTCTGGCAGAAGAGGTCACAACGCTGCGGCTGGCGCGCGGTAAATCCGCTGCGCGTCCGATCTACCTGCTGCATATCACCAGCGGCCAGCAGACAGGCATGAACACGGTTCACTACCGTCATCACCTGCAGCTGGAAGAGAGTGCTGAAGCGGAAGTCATCGAGCATTACGTTTCACTGGATGAGCGCGCCCATTTCACCGGCACGCGCTTTACCTTTGCGATCGGCGACAATGCAAAGCTGACCCACACTAAGCTGGCCTTTGAAAGCAGCGCCAGCTATCACTTTGCACACAACGATCTGGTGATTGGCAACGATGGTCAGGTCAGCAGTACCAGCTTCCTGCTCGGTGCCGGACTGTCACGTCACAACACCAGTACGCAGCTGAACGGCGAAAATACGACGCTGGCGATCAACAGCCTCGTACTGCCGGTGAAACAGGAAGTGGCGGATACCCGTACTTACCTGGAGCACAATAAAGGCCACTGCATGAGCCGCCAGATGCATAAAACCATCGTGCGTGACAAAGGCCGTGCGGTGTTTAACGGTCACATCAAAGTGGCACAGCATGCGCTGAAGACCGACGGGCAGATGACCAACAACAACCTGTTGCTGGGCAAACTCTCTGAAGTCGATACCAAACCGCAGCTGGAAATCTATGCGGATGATGTGAAGTGCAGCCACGGTGCCACCATCGGTCGTATCGATGATGAGCAGATGTTCTACCTGCGTTCGCGCGGTATTGAACAGGATGCGGCTCAGACCATGATTATTCATGCGTTTGCCGCAGAGCTGACCGAGACACTCGAAAATAACGTGATGCGCCAGGCCGTGCTGCAGCGCATCGCTGAACGTTTTCCCGGAGGCGACGTATGATGAACTTCGATCTCGAACGCATCAGGGCTGATTTCCCTATCCTGAAGCGTGAGGTCAACGGTCATCCGCTGGCCTATCTTGACAGTGCGGCCAGCGCACAGCGTCCCCTCTCGGTGATTAACGCCGAGAGTCATTTCTATCAGCACGGCTATGCAGCCGTGCATCGCGGTATCCATACGCTGAGCCAGCAGGCGACCAGCGACATGGAGAATGTCCGCGATCAGGCGGCCCGTTTCATCAATGCGCCGTCTCAGGAAGAGATCGTTTTCGTCAAAGGCACCACCGAAGGCATCAATCTGGTGGCGAACACCTGGGGCAGCAGTAATCTCAAGGCTGGCGACAACCTGATCATTACTGAGATGGAGCATCACGCCAATATCGTTCCGTGGCAGATGCTGGCGCAGCGTACCGGTGCAGAAGTACGTGTCCTGCCATTAAATGACAATGGTGAGCTGGCGCTGGAGCAACTGGCGGGGCTGATCGACAGCCGCACGCGGCTGCTGGCGGTCACGCACGTTTCAAACGTGCTTGGCACCGTTAACCCGGTTAAGGCGATCGTGGCGCAGGCCAAAGCCGCTGGCGTGGTCACGCTGGTGGATGGCGCGCAGGCGGTCATGCATGACAAAGTTGACGTGCAGGATATCGGCTGCGACTTCTACGTCTTCTCCAGCCATAAACTTTATGGCCCGAACGGCGTGGGTATTCTTTACGGCCGCAAAGCGCTGCTGGATGAGATGCCACCGTGGGAAGGCGGCGGTTCTATGATCGGTCAGGTCATGCTGCCCACCGGCACCACCTGGAATAGTGCGCCGTGGCGTTTTGAAGCAGGGACACCGAATACCGGCGGCATTATCGGTTTTGGCGCGGCCCTGGCCTATGTGCAGGCGCTGGGACTGGATACCATTCATCAGCGTGAGACCGCGCTGATGAATTACGCGCTCGATAAGCTGGGCACCGTGCCGGATATTCAGATTTACGGCCCACAGTCACGCGCGGGTGTCATCGCCTTCAATCTGGGTAAACATCATGCCTATGACGTCGGCAGCTTCCTGGATCAATATGGTATTGCCATCCGCACCGGACATCACTGCGCGATGCCGCTGATGAAGCACTACAACGTCCCGGCGATGTGCCGTGCCTCCTTCACCTTCTATAACAGTGAAGAGGAAGTGGATCGTCTGGCGGCCGGTCTTACGCGCATTCATCGTCTGCTGGGCGGCTGAACAGTTTTAACGGAGTGAGTGATGGCGACTTTGCCTGAAAAAGAGAAACTGGTTCGCAACTTCAATCGTTGCGCCAACTGGGAAGAGAAGTACCTCTACATCATCGAGCTGGGTTCAAAGCTTCCGGAATCTTCTGAAACCTTACACCAGCCGGAAAACGTGATTTCGGGTTGTCAGAGTCAGGTGTGGATCAGAATGACCCCGCAGGCAGATGGTTCGATAGCGTTTGAAGGCGACAGCGATGCCGCTATCGTTAAAGGTCTGATTGCTATCGTATTTAGTCTTTATCAGAACCTGCCGCCCGCCGACATTCTGGCGCTGGATGTGCGCCACTGGTTTGGCGAACTGGCCCTGATGCAGCACCTGACGCCCACCCGGTCGCAGGGGCTGGAGGCGATGATTCGGTCTATTCGCCATACCGCTCAGAACCTCAGCTAAGTTACACTCGACAGACGCCATCCGGCGTCTGTTTTTTTATCTGACGAGAAAATTGCATGAAACCTGCTTTACGTTTAGCCGGTGCATTGCTGCTGACCTGCTTTGGGCTCTCTGCACCCGCATTCGCCACCGAATACCCGCTGCCACCGCCTGACAGTCGCCTGATTGGCGAAAACGTCCTGACTCAGGTTCCTGATGATAAACAACCGCTGGAATCCATCGCGTCCCGCTACCAGGTCGGCTTGCTGGGCATGCTGGAGGCGAATCCCGGAACCGATCCCTGGCTGCCCAAAGCCGGTACCCAGCTGACCGTGCCGCTGCAGATGATCCTGCCCGATACGCCGCGCGAAGGGATTGTGGTGAATCTCGCCGAACTGCGTCTCTATTATTATCCCAAAGGCGAAGATAAGGTCATCGTCTATCCCATCGGCATCGGCCAGCTGGGTGCGGCAACGCCCGTCATGGTGACGCAGATCAGCCAGAAGATCCCGAATCCCACCTGGACGCCCACCCCGAACATCCGCAAGCGCTACGCCAAAGAGGGTATTACGCTGCCTGGCGTGGTTCCTGCCGGACCGGATAACCCGATGGGGCAGTTTGCCATGCGTCTGGCGCGCGGCACCGGCCAGTATCTGATTCACGGCACCAATGCGAAGTTTGGCATAGGCATGCGCGTCAGTTCAGGCTGCATCCGCCTGCGTTCAGAGGATATCGAAGCGTTGTTTAACGCCGCACCTAAAGGCACGCGTGTTCAGATCATCAATCAGCCGGTGAAGTTCGCTGTGGAGCCGGATGGGAAACGCTATGTTGAAGTGCATCAGCCGTTATCGCGTAACGATAAAGACGATCCGCAGACCATGCCGATTGCGATCACCAGTGACCTGAAGAAGTTCATGAAAAGTGAGAAGAGTGATAGCGCGCTGATTAAAGCCAGCTTAACGCGTCGCTCAGGCATGCCTGTGCTGGTCAGCAGTGGAGAACCGGTACAGAGTGATACCGTACCGCCTGCCGGGCTGGAGAGAGCCTCTATGGGCGCAGAGAGTCCGGTTGTGCAGGCCGACGGTAAAGCCGCTCAGCCCTGAACGAACAGGTGCCTGAAAGGGCACTGAATTCAGGCAAAAAAAATGGCGCCATAAAGGCGCCATTTTTAAACCAGAACTCTTACTTACGGTAAGAGTGAGCCTGGTTGTCCAGACGCTGGTTAGCGCGAGCTGCGTCATCTTTAGCAGCCTGAACGTCTGAACGCACTGCGTTCACGTCGTTGCTCAGCTGGTCAACTTTAGCGTTCAGAGTCTGAACGTCTGAAGACAGCTGGTCGATTTTAGCGTTGCTTGAGCAACCAGCCAGCATAGTTGAAGCCAGAACTACCGCGCCCAGTACCAGTTTAGTACGATTCATTATTTATACCCTCTAGATTGAGTTAATCTCCATGTAGCGTTACAAGTATTACACAAAGCTTTTTAAGTTGAGAATAAATTTTTGATGAGAAGATGCTTAAATTTGATCGTTCGCTCAAAGAAGCAGCGAATCCCAGAACATGATAGAAAAATTTAGCTAAAACAGAGGGATTTAATCGGATTAACCTTCATATAAAGCGTAATCGGATTGTTATTTTCGATTGGATTTTTCTGACATTTGGATTAAGTACAAATAAAAAAAGCGCCTGGCTCAGGCGCTTTAAAATAACTGTTAAAAAAACTTTTACAGTACGTGTACGGAAGCGGTGTTGGTAGTTCCGCTTGGTACTAATGCACCTGACACCAGCACGACAACATCGCCTTTCTGACCATAGCCACTTTCCAGCGCGGCTTCTTTACCCAGACGATAGAAATCGTCGGTTGAGGCGATCTCGGTCACCAGACGCGTCTCAATGCCTTTGCTCAGGATCAGCTGACGGGCCGTGGTCGGATTGGTGGTCAGCGCCAGGATGGTCGCGTTCGGGAAATACTTACGCACGGCTTTAGCTGACTTCCCGCCTTCAGTAGCTACCACAATCAGAGGAGCTTCCAGCTTCTCAGCGGTCTCAACAGCACCACGGCAGACGGCTTCGGTGATGCGCATTTTGCGGTTATCACTCTGGCTGTCGATGCGGGACTTCATCACGCGGTCGGTACGCTCACAGATGGTCGCCATGATGGTGACCGACTCCAGCGGATAACGGCCTTTGGCGCTCTCACCTGACAGCATGACGGCATCAGTTCCGTCGAGGATGGCGTTGGCGACATCACCGGCTTCTGCGCGGGTCGGGCGCGGGTTCTTGATCATGGAATCCAGCATCTGGGTGGCGGTGATAACCACTTTGCGTGCTTTATTACATTTTTTGATCATCATCTTCTGCGCGAAGATCACTTCTTCAACCGGGATCTCAACACCCAGGTCGCCACGCGCAACCATGATGCCGTCTGAGGCTTCGAGGATTTCGTCGAAGTTGTTCAGGCCTTCCTGGTTTTCGATTTTAGAGATGATCTGAATGTGCTCACCGCCGTTCTGTTTCAGGTGCTCACGAATTTCCAGCACGTCTGAACGCTTACGGATGAAAGAGGCGGCAACGAAGTCCACACCCTGCTCACAACCAAAGATCAGGTCGCGCTTATCTTTTTCAGCCAGGGCTGGCAGCTGGATAGAAACGCCTGGCAGGTTAACGCCTTTGTTCTCACCCAGGTCGCCATTGTTCAGGACTTTACACACCACGGTGTTTTCGGTGACTTCGGTCACTTCCATGCCGATCAGGCCATCATCGACCAGCACGGTGTTGCCGATTTTCAGGTCAGCGGTGAAGCCCGGATAGGTGACCGCAACGCGCTCGCTGTTACCGATGACGCTCTGGTCGGTCGTAAAGGTAAAGGTCTGACCCGCTTTCAGTGCAGCGTCATTGCCGCCTTCCAGTTTCATAGTGCGGATTTCAGGACCTTTGGTATCCAGCAGGATCGCGGCCTGACGGCCGGTTTTTTGCATTACGGCACGCATGTTAGTGATGCGCTGACCATGTTCAGCGTAGTCGCCGTGAGAGAAGTTAAGACGCATAACATTCATGCCAGCTTCAAGGAGCTGAGTCAGCATCTCTTCGGATTCGGTTTTCGGGCCGATTGTACAAACGATTTTAGTCTTTTTCATGACGGATTTTCTGTAAGTTGTGATGGATGAATAAGGGCGGAATTCGATGGCAGCGCATCGAAGTGACATTTCTGATTGAGACTGAAAAGGGCAGTACTGAATAAGAATAGGTGACGAAGGCCAGGCGTGCAGGGAAGTTGTGCGGTTACGGTTGGTAACCACCACGCTGTTGTTGCGCAAATCATTTGAGTTATCGCAGTATGCACGTGATCGCTGAAACCTTTCAAGTAAGCAACGCGGGACAGTATAGACGCTAAGTATGCGAAAACCAATCAAAAAGCTGAGGGGGCGAGCGATGCAGATCAATAAAAGTGGAGTTGCGCAAACTGAGGAAATTCTGAAAGTGGTGCGCTCTAATGGACTCGAACCATCGACCCCCACCATGTCAAGGTGGTGCTCTAACCAACTGAGCTAAGAGCGCATTTTGAATCTGATAAATATTGGTGCGTCCGAGTGGACTCGAACCACCGACCCCCACCATGTCAAGGTGGTGCTCTAACCAACTGAGCTACGGACGCACTTGGTGCGCTCTAATGGACTCGAACCATCGACCCCCACCATGTCAAGGTGGTGCTCTAACCAACTGAGCTAAGAGCGCAACATGCTGTCAGGGCGACAGCGGGGACGAATATTAACGGCAGCGTGTAAGCCTGGCAAGGGGAAAATAGTTTTTTCGCCATGACTGCGCAGCAACTGTGCTAACCGTCGTTTTTTTCGTCATTGCGGGCCATGATTGACCCGCATTTTTTGGCTATCGCGCGGCGCGCGTCAGAATGATTTCAGCCGGGGATTGCTGTAACCGTCTGATGCGCCAGAGCATCATGATCGCAGCCGAAGTCAGGCCGATGATAAAGCCGCACCAGAAGCCCGCCGGTCCCATCCGGGGCACAATCCAGTCGGTCAGCGCCAGCAGATACCCCGCTGGCAGCCCCAGCAGCCAGTAGGCGATAAAGGTAATAAAGAATATCGATCGCGTATCTTTATAGCCGCGCAGGATCCCGCTGCCAATCACCTGAATCGAATCAGAGAACTGATAAATCGCCGCCAGCATCATCAGCTGTGCCGCCAGCGTTACCACGTCGGGATTGTCGTTGTAGAGCAGGGCGATCTGATGACGGAACGTGACGGTAAAAATGGCCGTCAGCGCCGCCATGCTGATGCCAACACCCTGAGCCGTCCAGGCCGCAACCCGGGCCTGCTCGGTGGAGCCCTGACCCAGACGATACCCGACACGGATGGTGGTTGCGACACCCAGCGACAGCGGCAAAACGAACATCAGTGAACTGAAGTTCAGCGCAATCTGGTGACCGGCCACGTTAACGATGCCCAGTGGCGAAACCAGCAATGCGACAACGGCAAACAGCGTGACCTCAAAGAAGAGCGCCAGCGCCACCGGCAATCCCAGCGTCATCAGGCGGCTCAGAATCGGACGCGAAGGCGGAGACCAGCGGCTTTCCATCCGGATATCACGCATGCTGCCCATCCGGCGCACCCAGAAGCGCATGCAGATAAACATCACCCAGTAGACCGAGGCGGTCGCTACGCCGCAGCCGACACCGCCCAGGGCTGGCATGCCGAAGTGGCCATAAATAAAGACATAGTTAAGCGGGATGTTGAACATCAGCCCCAGGAAACCCAGTACCATGCCGGGCTTGGTCTTCGACAGCCCCTCACACTGATTGCGCAGCACCTGGAAGAAGAGGTAGCCAGGCGCGCCGAACAGCAGGGCATGCAGATAGCCCTCTGCTTTCAGCGCCAGCGCCGGATCGATGTCATGCATCGCCCGGATGAGATAACCGGCATGCCACAGCAGCACCATAATCAGCAGTGAGACGAAAAAGGCGAGCCAGTATCCCTGGCGAATCTGTTCGCCGATGCGTTCGCGGCGACCTGAACCGTTGAGTTGCGCAACGGTGGGCGTCAATGCAAGCAGAAGACCATGACCAAAGAGGATGGCCGGAAGCCAGACAGAGGTGCCGACAGCAACGGCGGCCATATCCGTGGCGCTGACTGCGCCGGCCATAATGGTATCCACAAATCCCATTGCGGTTTGAGCCACCTGAGCAAGGATGACCGGAATCGCAAGGGCCAGCAATTGACGCGCTTCTGTTAAATACTTCTGCACGTTAACACCTGACTTATTGAATGAATTAAAAGGGGCAGGAAGCCCGGGGAATTTCGCGAGCTAGTGTAACTGGCGTAACAGAATTCGCCAATCTTTGTCACACAATGCGGTTTGCTCCGCTATAAAGCGGCGGCGCGGGCTGAAATCTAACAGCCGACCTGAGCTGTGATAAACTAGCGTAAACTTCGCAGAGGCAAAGACTATGTTTACCGGTATTGTGCAGGGCACCGCAGAAATCGTGTCCATTGAAGAGAAAGAACTGTTTCGTACCCACACTGTCCGACTGCCGGAAGACCTGTTACCGGGTCTGGCGCTGGGCGCATCGGTAGCCCATAACGGTTGCTGCTTAACCGTGACGGCAATTGAAGGCGACCGCGTCAGTTTTGATTTAATTAAAGAGACATTGCGGGTGACTAACCTTGGCGATTTACGTCAGGGCGACGTGGTCAATATTGAGCGTGCAGCCAGATTCAGCGATGAAATAGGCGGCCATCTGATGTCAGGTCATATTATGACCACCGCTGAAATCTGCAAAATTATTCAGTCAGAACATAACCGCGAAGTCTGGTTTAAAATTCAGGATCCGACGCAGATGAAATATATTCTGCATAAAGGTTTCGTCGGCATCGACGGTATCAGCCTGACGGTGGGGGATGTGACGAAGACCAAGTTCTGCGTCTATCTGATCCCGGAAACGCTGGAGCGTACGACTCTGGGCGCGAAGACGTTTGGCGATCGGGTCAATATTGAGATCGATCCGCACACGCAGGCAATCGTAGAGACCGTTGAGCGGGTGCTAGCACAGCGCGATGCCGCGGCGGCGATGAGTATGCTGACCGGCCAGCCTGCCTCTGAAAGTTAATAACCCGCAAAGACTGCTGGAAAGCCAAACCGTGTGATTCTGGCAGCGGTATAATAGCCTGAAGCGCAGGGAACACAGTCAGAAGAGGAAAGCGTCCCGCGGCTGGGACAAAAACGCTGGGAGCGTTTTTGAACAACGCAACGCGTTGGCCCGGCAACGGGCGCACCTCAGGGATGAGGTGCGTAATCGCGCGGGCCGGGCATGTCAGGGATGACGGGTTTTGCGACTTTCCGATCTGACTGTGTTCCCTGAGCAGTTCCACTCTCAAAACAGGCCAGTCTTTTAACACCTTCAGCACCGCATCACCCTCTTAACAAACTGACACTCCCTACCGCGCCACCCGTAATCCCCCCTCAACACCCCGACTGAACACAATCTGCCACAGCTGAATATCACGCGCCCGGAAGGCACCGGCACAGGCATTCAGATAATAGGAGAACATCCGCTTAAAGCGTTCGCCATATTTATCGGCCAGCTCGGGCCAGGCCTGCAGAAAGCGTTCATGCCAGGCCATCAGTGTTTTATCGTAATCGGCGCCAAAATTATGCCAGTCTTCCAGAATAAAATGGGGCTCGCTGGCATCCGCCACATGACGCACCGAAGGCAGACAGCCGTTGGGGAAGATATATTTATCGATCCAGGGATCGACACTCATATCGGTTTTAATCGCACCAATGGTGTGAAGCAGGAAAATACCGTCAGGCTTTAAATTACGATCGACCACGTCAAAATAAGTGGCGTAATTTTTCGGCCCGACATGCTCAAACATCCCCACCGAAACGATGCGATCAAACTGCTCATTCAGATCGCGGTAATCCTGCAGCAGAATCGTGACGTCTAATCCGTTGCAGCGCTGCTGCGCCAGTTTCTGCTGTTCAGCGGAAATCGTCACGCCATGCACCTTCACGCCGTAATGACGTGCGGCAAATTCCGCGAGCCCGCCCCAGCCGCAACCGATATCCAGCAGCGACATTCCGGGTTCCAGCGCTAATTTACGGCAGATCATATCCAGCTTGGCTTCCTGCGCCGCTGCCAGCGTCGTTGCCTCTTTCCAGTAGCCACAGGAGTACTGCATGTACGGGTCGAGCATCAGTGAAAAGAGGTCGTTACCCAGGTCGTAATGCTCTTTACCGACAATCCACGCCCGTTTTTTTGACTGCAGATTGGTTAAGCGGGCAGCGGCAATGCGCAGCGTATCTTTAAAGTGATGAGGAAGCTGCTGATCGAGTTTATGTCTGAGCACCTGGTGGAAGAAGATATCCAGCCGGTCACACTCCCACCATCCATCCATATAGCTCTCACCGAGCCCAAGTGAACCCTCCTGCAGAACACGCTTAAAAAACCCGGGATGAGTAACATGGATATCCCAGGGACGTGAACCATTGATTTCAATATCCGCTTTTTCCAGCAGTTCATGAACGATGCGATACCAATGGTTCTCTTCAGGGCTCACTGCTTCTGCATAAGATGAACTCATAGCTTTTCCACCACCTGTCCAATCTGAACCTGAACAAAGAGTAGCCAATTTCGTCAGGTATTGAGAAACGTCACGGATGACTCCGCACACCGGTTATTGTGTGATACAGAGGACTGGAAGAGCCTGCAGCAGGTCGGTAGGGTAGGAATAACGCGCACAAATACCGTCCCGGCAACAGGGTGCCAATCAGATTATTACGTTATTATATTGTTGATTTATTACAGATTTGTTGACCCGGATGAGTATATTCTCACGCGGGTCAATATTCAATGACTTATTGTTAGGGCGCTAACTAAAAAGTCTGTGTGTCAGTGATTATCCTGGCAGGCAGGTTGTGCAGAGGCAACAACAGTTTGTGCGCTTGCGGCATGCTGCATAACGTAACCGAGCAGTGCGAGCACAATAGTCACCGTCATCATCAGCGTGGTGGTAAACAGAGCCTGGGTTAAACCGGCCGATACTGCCAGGCTGGCAGCGAAGCAGAGTCCTAACTGCAGAGTGTTCTGCAACGCAGCCGCTTTACCGGTGGCATCCGGGAAGGGCATCAGTGCACTGGAAACCACAATCGGGTAGATCGCGCCGTTAGCCAGTGCCATACCGCAGAACGGAACCATCAGGCTCACCAGCGTGCTGCTGCCTGCAAGCGCAACAGCAAACAGCGCCAGAATGCTCAGGCTGTAGACGCCCAGCAGCCAGGGAAGCAACTGAGCACCGTTAAAGCGGTTAAGCAGGGCGCGACAGCCGAATCCGCCGATTAAAAAGGCAAGAGTCTGTGGGACATAGCTCAGGCCGATATCGGCGGGTGAGAGCCCCAGGTCCGCCAGAATAAATGGCGAGCCGGTCAGCCAGGCAAAGAAACTGGCGGAACAGGCGGAGTAGATCAGCACGTTGCCGCTGTAGACCCGAGATTTCAGCAGCGTAAAGAAGCCCGGCTGCGCCTTTTTGTCGCCGGCGGCTTTGCGAACGGTGGGCAGACGCAGCGTGGTCAGAATCAGCGCTACCGCAATCAGGGTCAGTACCAGGAAAATCGAACGCCAGTGGAAGTGGCCAATCAGCCAGGCACCCAGCAACGGCGCCAGCGCCGGAGAGAGCGCAACCAGCGGCATAATGGTGGCGAAGACTTTGTTGGCGCGTGCGGCAGGGTAGCGATCCACTACCAGCGCCTGCCAGCTCACGGCCGCAGCACAGACACCAATCGCCTGAACAAACCGCAGCGCCAGCATCAGATAAATATCATTCACCCACAGCATGCCCGCGCAGCCGATACCAAACATAGCCAGTCCGGCCAGCAGTACTGGCTTGCGGCCAATGCGATCGGAAAGCGGTCCCCAGAAAAGCTGACCCACGGCGAAGCCTCCCAGAAAGAGACTCATACTGGCGCTGATCAGACCGGGTGAGGTATTAAAGGTTTGCTGCATCGCACCAAAGGCGGGCAGGTACATATCCGTGGCTAAAAAGCCGAGCATGCTCAGCAGGGCAAGGTAGGGCATGAATCCTTTGTTCGACAACATCTCATTCTCATTTTTGCAGGATAAACGCGGCAGAGTGTAAAAGGTGCGTTTGCTGCTGTGAAACGGTAATATTTGCCGATTGCTGTTAAAATTTTTGAAGGCAGATTATGTGGTCTGAATATGCATTAGAGGTGGTTGACGCGGTTGCGCGTGGGGGCAGCTTCAGCGCTGCCGCGCAGGAGCTACATCGGGTGCCTTCTGCCATCAGCTACACCGTGCGCCAGCTGGAAAACTGGCTGGCGGTGCCGCTGTTTGAGCGTCAGCATCGTGAAGTGGTGCTGACGCCGGCGGGTGAGCATTTTGTCCGGGAAGGCCGAAGCGTCATCAAAAAAATGCTTGCCACCCGGCGTCAGTGTCAGCAACTGGCCAACGGCTGGCGCGGGCAGCTCAGTATTGCCGTTGACCGTATCGCCAAACCTCAGCGCACCCGGCAACTGGTCAAAGATTTCTATCGTCACTTCCCCGATATGGAACTGATCATCAGCTATGAGGTATTTAACGGCGTCTGGGATGCGCTGGCCGATGGCCGGGTGGAAGTGGCGATTGGGGCCACCCAGGCGATTCCGGTGGGCGGGCGTTTTGCGTTTCGGGATATGGGCACCCTCAACTGGCGCTGCGTGGTCGCGCCCGATCATCCACTGACGCAGGCGAGTCAGATCGATGATGACACGCTGCGAAGCTGGCCATCACTGGTGCTGGAAGATACCTCGCGAGCGCTGCCGCGCCGTATGACGTGGACGCTGGATAACCAGCGCAGGCTGGTGGTGCCGGAATGGCAGACCGGTCTGGAGTGCGTGCAGGCGGGATTGTGTGTGGCGATGGTGCCGGGTCATCTTGCCAGACCGCTGCTCGACAGCGGCGATCTGGTTGAACTGACACTGCCGGTGGCGTTCCCGGATAGCCCCTGCTGTGTCAGCTGGGCCGAGGATCGCGCATCACCGGCGACAGGCTGGTTACTCAGCTATCTGGGTGATGCGCAAACGCTTAATCAGGAGTGGTTAAGCGAGGATTAACGGCGATAGTCGCGGAACGGACCATCAGCCACAGAACGACGTTCAATCAGCGTGGGATGGACTTCGATCGTTTGTGAAATTTCACGCTTACTGGTGATGCGGTCCAGCAGCATATCCAGCGCTTTTTCCCCCAGCTGAGCTTTAGGCTGATGTACGGTCGTCAGGGCGGGTGCGAAATAGCGGGCGTTGCGCACATTGTCATAACCGATCACCGAAATATCCTGCGGGACGCGTAACCCCATCTCGTCAGCGGCGCAAATCGCGCCCATCGCCATGATGTCACCGCCGCAGAACACCGCCGTCGGGCGCTGTTTCTGCGACAGGATCTGCTGCATCGCCTGATAGCCCGATTCCGGCTCAAAGTCACCCTGCACAATCCACTCGGCGCGCGGCTGGATACCCGCTTCTTCCAGCGCTTTCAGGAAACCGGCATGGCGTCCGCCACCGGTATTTCGCTCCATCTGGCCGGGGATAGCACCAATATCACGGTGTCCACGTTCAATCAGATAGCGTCCCGCCAGATAGCCGCCCTGGAAGGCATTATCCAGCACCGTGTCGGTGAAGTCGGCGCGCGACTCGCCCCAGTCCATCACCACCATCGGGATATTGCGGTTCTCTTCCAGCATCTGCAGCAGGTCGTCCGGATATTCAGAGCACATCACCAGCAGACCATCGACGCGCTTCTGCGCCATCATGCTGAGGTAGGCACGCTGCTTTTGCAGATCGTTATGCGCATTACCCAGAATCAGCGTATAGCCTTTGTCAAAACAGTGATTTTCAACCGCTTCAATAATTTCAGCGAAATAGGGCGCTTCGCTGGAGGTGGCAAGCAGGCCCAGCGTTTTGGTGTGGTTCACTTTCAGGCTGCGCGCCACGGCGCTCGGCGAGTAGTGCAGTTCCTTGATTGCCTGCCAGACCGCGTTGCGCGTCTCTTCAGCGACAAAGCGGGTTTTATTGATGACGTGCGAAACGGTGGTCGTTGAGACGCCGGCGCGTTTCGCCACATCTTTAATTGTTGCCATGAAAATCGGACTCCAGTGCTTATCTAAATCTTTGATAAGCGTAGTGTTAAACGTTTGCGTCTGCTCAGGGATTTTTCCGCAAAAATGCAGCTTTTCTGGCCGGTAAACAGGCCGCTGGCGGAGAATAAACGCCTTAAAAGATGCGCAAACGGAATCAGAGTTGCGCGCGTTGCGCAACAAAGGCGGGATTCTAACAAGGCTGGACGGATAAAACGAGATTTTTACCGGGTCGTGTGGGAAAATGCCATAACCCTACAAATTGTGTGACTAAGGAGCATGTAATGAGTACCGATCTTAAACTGGCGTTAATGACCACTGCGGGCTGTCTGCTGATGATTGTGGCCTTTAGTTTTACCGCCATTCTGCACTAACAAAAAAGCCGGGATTATCCCGGCTTTTTCTGACTGTTCTGCTGCTCAGCGTATGGTTTTCGGCGTCATCACCCGACGGGCACCAATGTAGTGGCGCTGCCAGTAATCTTCCCCTAATGCGCTGATCTGAATATCTTTTCCGGTACGTGGCGACTGAATAAACTTGCCATCGCCCAGGTAAACGCCGACGTGGTCCGCAGTACCGCGACCATTAATACGGAAGAAGACCAGATCGCCTTTCTCCAGTGACTCACGCTTGATGGGCGCCGCGTCACGCAGGTGATACATCTCGTTAGCGGTACGTGGGATCTTAAACTTCACCAGATCTTTATAGGCGTACCAGACCAGACCGCTGCAATCAAAACCGGTGTGAGGTGAGGTGCCGCCCCACTGATACGGTTTACCCAACTGACCCATCAGCTTGGTCATCGCGGTTTCACGTGCCTTCTGATAGCGCTGACGGTGGGATTTACTCATCTTAATGGTGCCTGGCTCGCTGGCGATAACCTCAGCCGTTTTCAGCTGGCGCTGATGACCATAGCGTTTCTTCTCTTTATTTTTTTCTTTGGTTTTGCTGATACGGGCGGTTTTGAGCGAGGTCTTCTTAGCAGGCGTCTGTTTAGCAGTGAGTTCGACTTTTTTCTGTTTTTTAGTTTTGAGTTTTTGAACAGGGCTGAGGCGAGTTTTTTTGGTCACCGTTTTTACCTGGCGACGCTTGCGGCGCTCATCTTCGCGCGCACTCTTTTTTTCTGCTTTATGCGAACTGACGTTCACCGGCGCGTGCGGGGAAGCAGCAGCGACGTTGAAAAACAGTTGCGCAAAGGCCAGCATGAAAAGCGTAATGATTAAACGCATAGTCCGTTGATTAGTTAAGTTGTCAGGGCCACTACGCACCGCGACAAAGTTGAGATTAATCTGATCCAGGATCAGCGCCCAGGCCATTCTAGTCCAGTTCGTTTAAAAACTGTAATGCCTTTTAATATTAATCTTTGCAACCCACGCAATCGCGCTGAAAATGAACATTTTCAGCGTCTTATATCAACGAAATTATTACGAATTATTAAACTGTTACCAGCTGTTAATAAACAGGAAATCAGGCGTCCCGAAGCAGGACTTAACAATGATGGCGATTTAATCGGGCAGCGGTCAAAATCTCGTTTTCAGTCACGCTGCGAAGTCGCTACAATAAACAAACACGAAGTGACGAATTAAGGAAGGCAATTATGAGTACTGTAGAAAAAATTCAGCGCCAGATCGCAGAAAACCCGATCCTGCTGTACATGAAAGGTTCCCCGAAACTGCCTAGCTGCGGTTTCTCTGCACAGGCGGTACAGGCGCTGTCAGCCTGTGGTGAGCGTTTTGCTTACGTGGATATTCTGCAGAACCCGGACATTCGTGCCGAGATGCCGAAGTTCGCTAACTGGCCAACCTTCCCGCAGCTGTGGGTCGATGGTGAGCTGGTCGGTGGCTGCGACATCATCGTTGAGATGTTACAACGTGGTGAACTGCAGACGCTGATCAAAGAGACTGCAGAAAAGTTTAAAGAAGCAGAATAAAAAAAGGCCGACAGCATGTCGGCCTTTTTCATTGCGGCATCCCTTAGTCGGATGTCGTGGCTTCTGCGTCGCCTTCTGCGAAGGGCAGTGGCCAGCCACCTAACCGTTTCCAGCGGTTCACCAGCTCGCAGAACAGTGTCGCGGTCTGCTGAGTGTCATAGAGCGCCGAATGCGCCTGCGTACTGTCAAACTCCATTCCCGCCGCAATACAGGCTTTCGCCAGCACCGTCTGACCTAGCACCAGTCCGCTCAGCGCTGCAGTATCAAAGGTGGCGAACGGGTGAAACGGATTGCGCTTCAGGCTGGCACGTTCTGCTGCCGCTGACATAAAGTTCAGGTCGAAGGTGGCATTATGCGCCACCATAATGGCGCGATTGCAGCCGCTGTCTTTAATGCCCTTGCGTACCATTTTGAAAATGGCGTGCAGCGCGTCATATTCACTGACTGCGCCGCGCAGCGGATTACTCGGGTCGATACCGGTAAACGCCAGCGCTTCGGGATGCAGCAGCGATCCGACAAAGGGTTCAACGTTGAAATGCAGCGTCTGGTCGATCTGAATCCATCCCTCTTCATCCATTTTCAGCGTGATAGCGGCAATCTCCAGTAACGCATCGGTTTGCGCGTTGAAACCGGCGGTTTCGACGTCGATCACCACCGGATAGAAGCCACGGAAACGTTGATTGAGTGCATTAGGGGAATTCGATTCAGACATCAGGATCTCGTTGCAGAAAAAGGGCAGCGCGTATTATGGCAAAAAACGGGGCCGGGTGCAGCAGATGAAGCGAAGAGAAGGGGATTCAGCCCACCCGGACGGGCAGGCTGAGGGGCAGGTTTAGTTGCCCAGGCCGTTACCGGCATCTTTGTTTTCGATCAGCTCGATTTTGTAGCCATCGGGATCTTCAACAAAGGCAATAATGGTGGAGCCGCCTTTAACCGGGCCCGCTTCACGCGTCACGTTGCCGCCATCTTTGCGAATACGTTCGCAGGCTGCTGCTGCGTCATCAACGCCCAGCGCAATGTGACCATAGGCATTACCGAGGTCATACTTATCGACGCCCCAGTTGTAGGTCAGCTCGATCACCGCACCTTCGCTCTCGTCGGTGTAGCCCACAAAGGCCAGGGTATATTTATATTCGGTGTTTTCGCTCTGACGCAGCACACGCATGCCCAGCACACGGGTGTAGAAATCGATAGAACGTTGCAGATCGCCAACGCGCAGCATGGTATGAAGTAAACGCATAACATCCTCTTTGAAATAAAACGCCATCGCCGGATGACCCAGGCGATAAGTATAGCGATGAAAATCGCCATTGAATAATGGCTGCCGCCATCATCCCGGACGGCAGCCCAAAACGGTTACAGCGTCGGGTAGTCGATATACCCTTCAGCGCCACCGCCGTAGAAGCTTTCCGGACGCTGTGGATTGAGTGGGGCATCCTGCTGCAGACGCTCAACCAGATCCGGGTTAGCAATGTAATCACGACCAAACGCCACCGCATCGATCAGACCGCGACCGATCAAATCATCCGCTTTCTCAACGGTATAGGCACCGGCACCAATGATGGCACCTGGGAACAGATCACGCACTTTCTGACGGAAGGCGTCGGTGTAAGGCTGACCGCCGGCCCAGTCTGGCTCTGAAAGGTGCAGATAGGCGATGTTGCGTTTTGCCAGCTCGCCGATGTACCACAGCGCCGCTTCTTCTTCGTCCGGACCGTTGTCCAGATTCTGGAAGCTGCCGATAGGCGAGACGCGAATACCAATACGATCGGCTGACCAGTTAGCGATCACTGCATCAACCACTTCCAGTGCAAAGCGACCGCGTTTTTCGATGCTGCCGCCATATTCGTCGGTACGCTGGTTTGAACCCGGCGCCAGGAACTGGTGCATCAGATAACCGTGTGCGGAGTGCAGTTCAAGCAGATCAAAGTCCGCTTCACGCGCGTTGGCCGCAGCCTGACCAAAATCGGCCACGATCTGCTTGATTTCTGGCACCGTCAGTTCACGCGGTACTGAGGTATCTTCGCGGTAGACGCTGCCATCTTCAGCACGCAGTGAAGTACGGGTGCCAGCGGCAATCGCCGAGGGGGCGACCGGTGCTTTGCCTTCCGGCTGCACGCTGTTATGAGAGATACGACCGGTGTGCCATAACTGTACGGCGGTGTGACCGCCCGCCTGATGCACGCCTTCGTTAATCACTTTCCACGCTGCAATCTGTGGCTGCGTATGTAAGCCTGGCGCACCGGCATAGCCTTTCGCCTGAAAAGAGATCTGGGTCGCTTCGGTGATGATCAGACCGGCGCTGGCGCGCTGACGGTAATATTCCGCCATCATCGGGGTCGGGATGTCGCCTGGCTCAATGCTGCGCAGACGGGTCAGCGGGGCCATGAATACGCGGTTTGGGACGGTAATTGCGCCGACTTTCAGCGGACGAAACAGCTGGGTACTCGCCATAATAGCTCCTGATTAGTAGACCAGTCGTCTACAAACACGTTTTTTAAAAATCAGTGGCTTTTAAGCCACTGTTCGATGGTACTCAATGCCAGACGCAGCGGCTGCGCCTCGCGGGAAATTTTGCTCTGCAGGCTCGCGCCAAGCCACAGCAGCGAAAGCAATTCCGCCATCTGCGCGGGAGGCTGCGGCAGACTCAGCGACTCCTGCTGCCCGGCGGCGATCAGCGTCCGGGCGTAGAGCGCGGTAATCTTTCCTGCACCCTGCTGCAGTGCGTCACGCATCGGCTCAGAGAGATCGCACACCTCAGCGGAGACTTTAACGCCCAGACAGCCAACGATATGGCCCTGCTGCACAAACAGCTCAACGGCAGCACGAAAGTGATTAAGCAGACGCTCACGCGGCGTGCCGCTGGTCTGGTTAAGCTGTAACTCCACATCCTGCAGGTAACGTGCAAAGTAGCGTTCCAGTAACGCCACGCCAAACGCCTCTTTAGAGCGGAAGTAATAGTAGAAGGAGCCTTTCGGCACCGCCGCCTGCGTCAGCAGTTCGCTGAGGCCCATTCCGGTAAAGCCGCGTTGCAGGCAGAGCTGCTCACCTGTCTGGAGCAGGTGTTCGCGGGTTTCATTGCGTTGTAGCGTCTTATTCATGGCAGTGAGATTAGTAGACCAGTCGGTCTAATGCAACGCTGCACCGTGCATTTGGCACAGAGTGTTCACCTCTCTATGAAAGAAAAGGTTAATTCTGACCGCGCAGGGCTTACTTCCTGCACAACCAGGCTACGCTTTTTAATGGACTGTTTATTCTGTGAATCCGGAGACGTGGTGGCAGAGCAGCTTGAGTTTTTCCCGGTTCCCAGCCCCTGTCGCGGCATCTGCCAGACTGATGCGCGCGGCTATTGCCTGGGATGTTTACGCAGCCGCGATGAGCGGTTCAACTGGCTGCGCTTCAGCGATGCGCAGAAGCGCGAGGTAATACGTCTTTGTCAGCAACGGCGTCAGCGACTGCAACGGCAGCAGAAAGGCGAGGAGCCACCCGAACCCCAGCAGCCGGAGTTATTCTGACGACTTTACGCTTTCCGTTATACTCTCTGACACATTAATTACAGCCCACGCGCAACAGGGAGAACGTCATGTTAGAACCGCAAGCCATCGCTTCACAGGGGCCCGATTTTTCACCGCTGGTTATGGGGTACTGGCGTCTGATGGAGTGGGGCATGTCGCCTCAGGAGCGGGTCGCGTTTATTGAGCATCATCTCAGGCTTGGCATTACCACCGTGGACCATGCGGATATCTATGGTGACTACCAGTGTGAGGCGGCATTTGGCGAGGCGCTGAAACTGGCACCCGGCCTGCGCGACCAGCTGCAGATTGTGACCAAATGCGGCATCGCCACGCGCGCCCGGCCTGAACATCAGATTGGTCACTACATCACGGATAAAAGCCATATCCTGCAGAGCGCTGAGAACTCGCTGCGTCATTTCCACACCGATCGTCTCGACCTGCTGCTGATCCACCGTCCCGATCCGCTGATGGCGGCTGACGAGGTGGCTGAAGCCTTTATGGCACTGCATCAGAGCGGCAAGGTTCTGCATTTTGGCGTCTCCAACTTCACCCCATACCAGTTTTCCCTGCTGCAATCCCGTCTGCCGTTCTCGCTGGTGACGAATCAGCTGGAGATCTCACCGGTGCAGCAAAGCGTGCTGCTGGATGGATCGCTGGATCAGTGTCAGCAACTGCGTATTCGTCCGATGGCCTGGTCCTGCCTGGGGGGCGGCCGCCTGTTTAACGATCCGCATTTCCAGCCGCTGCGAAACGAACTGGAAGCGGTGCGGCAGGAAACCGGCGCCTCCAGCCTGGAACAGGTGGTCTACGCCTGGATACTGATGCTGCCGTCACGCCCGCTGCCGATTATCGGCTCGGGTAAAACGGCTCGGGTCAGCGAAGCTGCCAGCGCGCTGAACTTAATCCTGACACGTCAGCAGTGGTTCCGCATTCGCAAGGCGGCGCTGGGCTTTGATGTGCCCTGAAGCGTAAAACTGCGTCAATCTCCGGCAAAATAGCGCAACAGCGACCAGACTTATCTCAAACCCTGGGATGCAAACGGAGTCACCATGAAAATGAAAGCAGTTGCGCTATTCGCCCTGATCGCCTGCGGTTCAGCTCAGGCTGCCAGCGAGCAGGTTACGATCCATCAGGTTACCGCTGAAGGGATTGGGAAATCTCTGGGCACCGTAAAAATTGATGAGACACAGTATGGTCTGGAGTTCACGCCGGATCTGCAGGGGCTTCAGCCGGGCATTCATGGTTTCCATGTCCATGCTAAAGGCAGCTGTGAACCGGGCGAATCTGGTGGGAAAGTGGTCGCCGCCGGTGCGGCCGGAGGTCACCTTGATCCGGCCAATAGCGGCAAACATCTGGGACCGTATGCTGAGGGACACCTGGGCGACCTGCCTGCGGTCTATGTCGATGACCAGGGCAAGGCCACCTATCCGGTGCTGGCACCGCGTCTGAAATCATTAAAAGAGATTAAAGGCAAAGCGCTGATGGTGCATGCCGGCGGTGATAATCATGCCGACCATCCTCAGCCGCTGGGCGGTGGCGGGGCGCGTTATGCCTGCGGTGTAATCTGAGTGTCCGGGCGGCAGGCAGTGGCCGCCCGCTTTTCTCCTGACTGTTTATGAATTGTTGTACCATCCCTGACATTTCCCCCCTATGATATTGATTCAGGTAAGAAAGCGTGATGGGGAAGGAGCAGGAAAATGAAATTCAAGGGCGCATTACTGCTGTGTCTGCTGCTGGTGGGATGCGATAAACCCAATGATACGCAACTGGTTACCGAAACCGGACGCGAACTTCAGCGGACCATTGATACCAGTCCGATGCGTGTCACCTGTGAAAAGATCGCCAAAGGCCGTGAATGGCTGAGCCGCAACATGGTGCACAAGCTTGAAGCGCAGGGTTGTGATCAGGTCTTTCGCAGCGCCACCGAAACCAATTTCACGGATAGCACTATCTATCGCCACGCCATGACCATGGTGTGCGGGGGGATTCACGGCCAAAGTTTTACCGGCACCGAGCTGACGCGCCGCTTTATCTTCTCACCCGATGAGAAAGCGCTGGTGATCGAACCGATGACCGAAATGGATAAAACCCGCTTCGAAGGCCATAAAACGCTGCAACAGCTGCAGGATGATTTTAACCGGCAACAGCAGCAATACTGCCAGTAATTACTCTGGCACCGCCTGCTTCAGCTGTGCCAGCGAACAGCGTAATCGCCAGATAATCCCCGCCAGTTCGCTGGCCTCAGTGTTTTCCAGCGCCAGCAATGCGGCGATGGTCTCTTCCAGTTCCGTCAGCATCTGATTCAGCGAGCTGTGGCGCACGCCGCGGCTGCTGATAATCTGCTGTAAATTTTGCAGGCTGTTGTCGCGAAACCCCATCAGCGCCGCCGAACCTGCACGCCACTCACGCAGTTGCCAGACGATATGCGAGCAGTTGAGCAGCACCACGCCCCAGCGGAGTAGCCAGACGCGCGCCTGCTCATCCCGGCTGTGACTGAGCTGGCTGATGCGGTGATAAATCTGTGATTCAAAGCGGCTCTCGCTGAGCCGGGGCCGTTGCCGCAGCTGGTCGAGAAAGGCCAGCCGCAGCGCCCGGATATGCCGTCGGCTGCGCCGTGCATCGGAACTGGGCCGCAGAATCTGGAACGCCAGCCAGGCGAGCAGCACCCCGCAGACTTTGGCGATGTTATCGTTAAAGAAGTCCTGATAATCCCAGCTGGGCGGATTGGTCACCGCAATAAACGATCCCATAAAGACGATGAACTGTCCCCACATCCCGGCGCGCTGTTTCTGCTGCAGCTTGAAGAGTTGCAGCGTCACCAGCAGCGGGAACAGAAACAGTAAAAACTGCCACAGCTGGCTGATCTGCACCATCAGGCCAAATTTCATCACAAAGCTGAACGCAAACAGCCACAGCAGCGTTTTCAGCAGCAGCGTGACGCTGCCGCCGGGTGAGGGCACGGAGGCGTATAGCACGCAGGCAATGGCGGTTAAGGTGAGCGCGGAAGCCCCGGAAGACCATTGTGTGTTGATCCAGAAGGCGCAGCCCAGCACGATCACGCAGAAGGTGCGCAGGGCGCTCCAGCCCGCTTCGGCACTGTCACTGTCGCGCGCCAGCGCCGGAACCGGCGGTGGCTGAAAGCGGGTATCGGCATCGGCGCGATCCAGCAGGCGGATCCAGCGCAGCACGTTGAGGTACATCCAGCAGAAGTAGCGCAGGCGCTGACAAAAGGCACGCTGCCGGTAGTCGCCATCCGCCGCAGGTGTCACGCTGCGCAGGATTTGCGCCAGACGGTATTTATCGCACGCCGGTTTCGCCAGCTCAGCCAGCAGGAGCTGCAGCGCCTCAAAGAGCGCCTCTGGCGCATCGGGCCAGTTCAGCAACATGCGGCGCAGGCTGGAGAGCACGCTGGTGAGTCGCAGCTGCTGATGCAGCACATAGTTCAGGACGTTATTCTGTCGGCGAAAGCGGTAGTGGCTCCAGAAGGCCTGAATCCGCAGCAGATTCATGGTCAGGATCTGGCTGATGACGTTTTCGTGCGCGACACGAATAGTCTCGCTGGCCGAGGGCTGCAGCAGTAACACCGCATGTTCCAGCAAGCGGGCGTGCATCTGCTTCAGTGAGATGATCAGCGTCTCGCCGTCGGAGGTGCTCGGCAGCACCATCATCATCAATCCGGCGCAGAGGATGCCGGAGATCACTTCGCAGACGCGGGCCTGGGCGATGGTCCACAGTGAGGTGATGTCGGTGATATTGACGCTGCTAAAGGCGATGATGGCGGCGGTGTAACCCGCCAGCGAAAACGCATACGCGACGTTGTTCTGGTAGTGGTTTGAAATGCCGGTGCAGAGCGCCAGCCAGCCGGCAATCGCAAAGGTAAACAGCCAGGGTTCATTCAGGGTGTGTCCGGCAATCAGCAGCGCGGCGCTCGCCCCCAGCAGACTGCCCACGATGCGGCCCAGACTTTTACTGATCGCGCCGCCGACGGTGGGAAAGCTGATCACGGCGGCAGAGGTCATCGCCCAGTAGGGTTCATCAAGATCCAGCCCATAGGCGATGCTCAGTGCCAGACACATGGCAATCGCGTTACGCAACGCATAGCGCCACTGACCGGCGTTCGCCTTAATCCAGGGCAGTTGATCCCAGGCCAGCCACTGAAAATTCATGGCTGAATGGTGATGGTACAGCTGGTGCCGGCGACCAGATCGGCATCGGCCGGAAGCGAATCGAGGCGAATGCGCACCGGCACCCGCTGCGCCAGCCGCACCCAGGGCACGTTGGGCTTGATATCGGGCACCAGGCCGCTGTCGGTCTCAATGCTCTGGTCATAGATGGCGCGGCCAATGCTGTCCACCTGGCCCTGCAGCCGCATACCATTGCTGTAGAGCACCACCTGCGCCGCCGCACCTGGGTGAATATGGCGCAGCTTGGTCTCTTCGAAATAGCCCATAACGTAGTAAGAGTGGCTGTCGACCAGCGCAAACAGAGGTGAACCCTCGGTGGCATAGTTACCGGGACGGAGCGTCAGATTGGTGATCCAGCCATCCGCCGGAGCGGTCAGCGTTGTCTGTTGCAGATTCCAGCGCGCCCGTTCCCACTCCGCCTGGGCGGCTTTGGTGCTGGCGGTGGCAGCGCCAAAGCTTAAGCGTGCCGCATCAAGATCCTCGGCGGAGATGATGTTGCGCGGCAGGCTGCTGCGCCGGTTAAATTCATGCTGCGCTTTCGCCATGTCCGCCTGCGCTTTGCTGAGCTGGGCGGCGGCGTTGTCGAGCGCGATCTGCCAGGGCACCGGGTCCAGCGTGAGCAGCAGCTCGCCCTTATGCACAAACTGATTGTCTTTCACCTTCAGTTGCGTAATCCGGCCCGACACCTGAGGCGTGATATCCACCAGCTCTGCCCGCACTTTCCCGTCACGGGTCCAGGGCGACTGCATGTAGTAGTTCCACAGCCAGACGCCCGCCAGCAGCGCCAGGGCGAAGACAATCAGCGTTGAGAAATATTTTACCGCGTTAAATTTCATATCGATTATCCGTGACCGATGAGCCAGAGTGCGGCGGTAACGCACAGCACAAACAGGGAGAGATCAAACAGGGTGGGATGCCAGACATCGCCGGAGTAGATCCAGCCACGCACCAGAGGGTGGATCAGCAGCCAGAAAAAGAAGCCGAGGATCACCGCTTTGAATATCGGCGGGAAAAACAGTGAGGCGCCCACCACCAGATCGGTCAGCGGATTCGCACCTGAAAAAGCAGGAGTGAGCACGTGATAACATCCTTCGTTGACCCAAACAGCAGAGTGAAAGCGCTGCCACGTTATCGTGGCCTGGTCCGGGATTTGTAATTTGTCCTGTAAACTCGCAGAATAGTGTAAAATCTGGCTTGATAGCTAGCAAGCTAATTATAAGGAGATGAAATGGATACGCCCCTCGGAACGGATTTATCTCGCCTGGTGCGCATCTGGCGCGCGTTGATTGATCAGCGGCTCAAGCCGCTTGAGCTGACTCAGACTCACTGGGTGACGTTGCACAATATTCATCAACTGCCGCCCGAACAGTCGCAGATTCAGTTAGCCAAGGCGATCGGTATTGAACAGCCGTCGCTGGTGCGCACGCTGGACCAGCTGGAAGAGAAAGGACTCATTACCCGTTCGACCTGCGCCAACGATCGTCGTGCCAAGCGCATTAAGCTGACGCAGCAGGCGGAGCCGATTATCGAACAGGTTGAGAGTGTGATTGATGAAACGCGGGACGACATTCTGTCCGGCATCAGTCGGGAAGAGATCAGTCAGATGGTGACGCTGATTGCCCGGCTTGAGAAAAACATTCTCGAACTTCAGAACAAAGAGAAATAAAAAAACCGACGCCAGGGCGTCGGTTTTTTGTTTTACAGCGTTAGCGAGGTGAAACCGTCACCTGGCTGCCGTTAGAGGCCATCGCGACACGCTGGCCAACGGAATAACGCGAGGCGTCCTGTTTCTGAACCACCATGATGGTGTTGCCATCATCCTTGCGGATTTCCAGCTCAACGCCATCTGTTTTATTGACTGCGCCCTGTACGCCCTGACCGGCTACGCCACCCAGAACTGCACCACCGGCTGTCGCCAGGCTACGTCCGGTACCGCCACCAATGGTGTTACCCAGGAAGCCACCCAGCACCGCACCACCGATTGCACCGATAACGTTGCTCTCATCGCCGCCCTGGATTTTCACCGGACGAACAGAGACTAAGGTACCGTACGACACGCTCTGCACCTGTTTCGCTTCACTGGCACTGTAGGTATCACCCGACAGCGTACTGGTATTGCTACAACCTGCCAGCATAGCACCGGCCAGAGCGACCACAATTACACGCTTAATCATTTGAAACTCCTTTAGTCGAGAAGGCGCCACGTTTACCGCTGTATCCTGCACTCAGTATAAGACACAAACCTGGCAAATTAATCCCTGTCCGAATAAAACACGGTTGAACGAAGCATAGACTATGCAGGATCAACAATAATTCAATCGCGGATTAAAAATAGTCCCGTTGCGTTATCGGTGAGCACGATTGGATAAAAACAATTTAATCATAGAATTAGCGATCATTATTTGTCAGGCTAGCCGCAGATGAATCGCACTTCCCGCCGGAAGTAAGGAATGGCTATGAAATCAGGACGCTATATCGGGGTAATGTCAGGCACCAGCCTGGATGGGGTGGATGTGGTGCTGGCCGCCATTGATGAGAATATGGTGGCCCAGCAGGCGAGCTACTGCCATCCGATGCCGCCAGAACTGCGTCAGGCGATTCTGGGGATGTGTCAGGGACAATCCCTGACGCTGTCACAGCTCGGCCAGCTCGATACCCGCCTCGGCCAGCTGTTTGCTGAGGCCGTGGTGACATTAATGAAGCGTGAGTCGCTGGAGGCCAGCGATATCACGGCGATTGGCTGTCATGGTCAGACCGTCTGGCATGAGCCACAGGGTGACGCACCCAATACGCTGCAGATTGGCGATAACAACCAGATTGTGGCCGCAACTGGCGTCACCGTGGTGGGCGATTTCCGCCGTCGTGACATGGCGCTGGGCGGGCAGGGCGCGCCGCTGGTGCCCGCCTTTCATCAGGCGCTGCTGATGGATGCCACTGAACGTCGCATGGTGCTGAATATTGGCGGCATCGCCAATCTTTCCGTGCTGATCCCCGGTCAGCCAGTGCGTGGATTTGATACCGGGCCAGGCAATATGCTGCTGGACGCCTGGATCTGGCGTAATCAGGGGCAGCCCTATGACAAAGATGCGCAGTGGGCGCGCAGCGGCTCGGTGATCCCGGCGCTGCTGGAGACGCTGTTACGGGAGCCGTGGTTTGCGTTGCCGTCGCCGAAAAGCACCGGTCGCGAACACTTTAACCTGGGCTGGCTGGAACAGCACCTGCGCTATTTCCCGGGTCTGGCGCCGCAGGATGTGCAGGCCACGCTAGTCGAACTGACCGCTATCACTATCACGCAGCAGGTGTTACTTAATGATGGCTGCGACCGTCTGCTGGTGTGTGGCGGTGGGAGTCGCAATCCGCAGCTGATGGCGCGTCTGGCGGCGCATCTTCCCGGCACGGAAGTGACCACTACCGATGCGGCGGGTATCAGCGGTGACGATATGGAAGCGCTGGCATTTGCCTGGCTGGCGTTCCGCACGCTCTCGGGCCTGCCGGGTAATCTGCCTGCGGTGACGGGCGCACGGGAACAGAGCGTGATTGGCGCAATCTATCCGGCCAATTCACTCTACCGACGTTAAGCGGGGAGGCGGGGGCAGTCTGCCCCCGCAGAAGACCAGGCGGCCGTCAGGCGGCGCCAGAGAGATGCGTCAGGTTACGAACCCCGGTTATCACCGTGGCCACCATCGTTTCACGTCGGGTAATCACCTCTACCTGATAGAAACGGCTGCGATAGGCGATGGAATAGATAATGGGATGGTACTTATTACCTTCTCCGTAGCGGGAGTAGTGCGCTTCAAGCGCACGGGTCGCTGCCAGGATATGGGAGGGTTCTTTATCACCGCGAATAATTTGCTTCATTCAGTTCCTCAAATGCTGTCCCTGGAGTCACGTCGCCTGCATGGCGCGTAGCGCTGGCCTAAACACTGAACATCTGACTGCTAAACATTTAATCACTGATTTTGTTATGACTGACTGTGACGCGGGAAGATGACAGAAAGATGATCCCCCGGCGCTGTTAATTATTTAGCAGCAGCCGGAGGATCCAGCAAGGCAGGGGATCGCAAATTCGTCCAAATCGCAGGGGTTAAATCAGTTCCGGCCAGGCGACGGCGGCGATGCCATTGAGTTGAGGTTTTGAGAACAGGAAACCCTGGAACTGCGTCACACCGGCCGCTTCAAGCCACATCCACTCTTCCGGCTGTTCAATGCCTTCGGCGATAACGCCAATTTCCAGCGAGGCGCAGCATTTCAGAATGGCATGAACAATCGCCTGCTTCGGCCCGCTTTTATGCACATCAGAGATAATGGCCCGGTCGATCTTAATCTTGTCGGGCTGAATGCGGGTCAGCAGCGACAGCCCGGCAAACCCCGCGCCGAAATCATCCAGCGCCAGACTGATACCGGCCGCTTTAAGCTGCCGGATAGCGGCTTCAAAGGCCTCCGGCTGCGAGATAATTTCATTCTCGGTGAACTCGACCATGATCTGCTCCGGCACCAGCCCCTGTGCTGCAATCTCATTCAGTAAAAACGGGACGGCATCGGGCACTTCCACCAGCGTCATCGGCAGCAGATTGATCGACAGGGTCATCCCCTCAATCCCCAGCTGCTTAGCCTGCGCGAAGGCGATCCTTTTTGATGTCAGATCGATTTGATAGAGCTGCTCACGTGACAGTCTGGCAAAGTACTCCAGCGGCGGTTCCCCCTGCGGGCCGCGCAGCAGCGCCTCCAGTGAGACGATTTCGCAGGCAAAGGGATCAACGATCGGCTGAAAGGCAAAGCTGACCTCATCGGTTGCCACCATCGCCGCGTTACCTTCACGCTGCTGTGACTCATTACGGATAAACGTCCAGCCGCTGGCGGCAGGGATCTCGAAATAGTTCTCTTTCTCCCGCGCGTCGACAAACGTGCGCAGGAACTGCAGAGCGCGATCGGCATAGGTCAGCTGATATTTCGTGGTGCATTTTGCCAGCACCGCCTCCAGCACCGTCTCTTGATCATGCAGTCGCAGATCGAACAGCTCCATCCCGACATGACCAAAACGTCGCGCCGGGGCATAATCGCGCAGCAGTTCGACCAGATTATGGTGGCGTGGATCCTGGCAAATGCGGCTGTAGACAGACTTTACCGCTGCTTCCGGGCCTTCCAGCAGCTGGAAAAAATGTGTGCCATTGAACAATAAAATTCCGGTGACGCTGGAGGATTTGTTAATTTTATTCGCTTTCAGCGCCAAATCATTCAGGGTCTCGAGCGGCACATGTTCGGTAATGTGGCTGCGATAGATGATTGTCGACAACATAAAGGTTTCCGGAATTTTTTATTTTTTGTTAAGGCACCTTACCAGAAGCTTCTCCTGAGGAGAACGAGGGCCAGTACGTCTTTCTCACTCTGATTCTATTTTAGTCTACCGGCAGCGCAGTATCGCCCGTTCCCAGAGAACGCTGCATAAAAACGGTATCCAGCCAGCGTCCCTGTTTAAACCCCACCGATCGCAGGATGCCGGTCATTTCAAAGCCCGCGGCGCGGTGCACGGCAATTGACCCCTGGTTCTCGCTGTCGCCGACGTTAGCGATCAGCTGGCGGTATCCTTTCTGCTCAGCCCACCGGATAGCATGCTCCAGCAGCCGTGAACCGGCACCGCGCTTCTGAAATCCGGGATCGATATAAATAGAGTCTTCCAGCGTATGCCGGTAGGCATGGCGGGGACGATAGGGGGCCAGATAGCAAAAGCCACGGACTTCGCCATCGCTGACGGCGATGAACCACGGCAGGCCCGCCTGCTGAATCTTTCGCATCCGCTCGCCAATTTCTGCGGCGTCGGGCGGCACGGTCTCAAAGGAGCCGGTGCCGTTAAGGACATGCCAGGCGTAGATTTGCTGAATCGCTGCGATGTGGCGTTCATCTGCCTCAAAAATTTCCATAACCTGCTCCGGTTTTTACCTGAAAATCTGCACCTGGTGGAAAAACAACGGTATAGCGGGCGGGGAGAGGGCGCAATATAAATATGACGTGCCTGCACCATTTCATTTCTGTCCTGTTATCCAGGAATATTCCTGGAAAAACACGGATAAAAAACACGCTGGTTTAGTGCCACTACTGAATGGCGGTTAAGCCTATTCTGAAAACAGCCTCAGCCGGATGATTCGTGCCGGGGTTAAGGCTATTATCTTTGCGGTTCTGGCTGGGGTGATTAATTATCTGGAGGCGCAGCGTGATGCGATTTGTTGATATTCTGAATAGTAAGCAGGGGCTGCGTGCAGCAAGAAATCACTGCTTTGAATTAAATGGGGTGGTGCTGGGTCATTTCACGGCCTTATTCCTGCAGGATAACCAGATTATTTTTACCAAAGATGGTAAGCAGTGTGCTGTGCCTTATTATCTGGGTCCCGAAGAAGATTTACTTCAGCAGAAAGTGAATCCCCGAATTAAAAATATCCGCGCGATCTGATTTGCGCTGGAAATTCTTATATCGCAGATAATGTGCCGGATGACATTATTAACCATGATGAGTCGGGTACTTATTTCCTGACTGTCTGGCATGACGCATTTGCGTCTATCTGTTTTTTTTACCGGCTATTTTATTCCCTTCGTCCACGCCTGCTTATTTAACTGCCTCTTCGCTGTTCTGCGCGGGTGCCACAAACAGTAACAGCAGGGCGCCGATCGCAAAAAGGGTTAAGGCCGTACTGGCACCCCAGCAGGCAAAGATCTGACCAAACAGCAGCGATCCCACAACCTGACCTGCCGCCAGCATAAAAAACAGGATGCCAACGCCGGTCGCCGGGTCTTCTGCGGTGGCGCGAGCGCCCCACACCAGCAGTACGCCCGACAGCGTGACGTAACCTGCGCCGCAGCAGGCAACCGCGACCATTAAGCCGATGGATTCACCATGACTAAAAGCCAGCACCAGCAGCGGCAGAGCCATCCCGCACAGTGACAGCCGGTAAACCCCATTCAGCCCGATACGGGCAGCGACCAGGCCGGTTGCCGCACCCGCAATGCCTGCACTCCCGGCAATCAGCCAGAGTAAGCGGGCCGTCTCTGCATCAACACCGACATGCTGACGCAGAAGTGCCGATCCAAAGCTCCACCATGCCGCACTGATCAGACCCGACGTCAGCGCGATACCCATCAGCTGGCGCATTGAGCGGCGGTAAAGTCGTTGATACCAGTGATGCATTCTGGAGGCGCGTTCAGCAGCCTGACCCTTTAACACGCGCATGACGGGCAGCACACAGACCAGAGACAGCAGGGCAAACAGCACGCAGGCAGCGCGCCAGCCGCCAGGGAGCAGGCTCAGGATGACCACCGTCAGCATGATACCCGCGCTGGTCCCTGCATTGATCAGCGTATTTATGCGCGGCTGACGTGCTGTAGTAATCCGTTGACTGACCGCCGCGGCCAGTGCGGGTGAAGCCAGACCGGAACTCATTCCGGCGATAAACAGTCCGGCCGCCAGCATCAGTGATGAAGAGGCACTGGCGAGCAGAAGCAGACCTGCCGTGGCACTCACTGAAGCCAGCAGCGCGGTCACTCTTGCGCCATAGCGGTCTGTCAGTGCTGCTGAAGTGAGAATAGTGAAGCAGTAAGCCGCAAAGCTGCATGCCGACAGCAACCCCGCCTGTTGTGGGCTGAGCGGGATCTCTGACGAAATAGCGGGCAGCATCAATCCCCATGAAAAGCGGGCCATGCCGTAAGTGACGGCGATCAGACTAAAACCGGTCAGCGCCAGCGCTGCAGACGATCTCATCCGGTCGCGCCATTCTGACGCAGCAGCTGACGGGCGACCTGAGCCGCCTGCCGGGCCGCCGCGGGGCCGGTGAGTAGCGCCGTAGTGATTGCGCCTTCAAAGAGTATCCAGATGGCATCACTCAGGGGCCGATCTTCAGCCCCGTTCAGGTGCGTCACACACTCTGTTATGTAGTGGCGCAGGGTGGCCCGGAAGGCCAGCGCCTGAGCGGCCAGCTCGCTGTCGCGTTCCGCATACTCACCCCACGCTTTCAGGAAGAAACAGCCACGAGCACCGTTTGCTTTTGTCCAGTCGCCCAGCACCACAAACAGCTGCGCTATTGCCTCTGGCTGCTGCGGTGGCAGCAGGTCAGCCATAAAACGCTGTTCGCGAGCACTCAGCACGGCAGCGGTCAGTGCTTCACGTGAGGCGAAGTGATGATAAAGCGTACGCGTCGAGACGCCCGCTTCCCGACAGAGTTGATCGGTGCTGGTGGCGTGGAAGCCATGTGTGTAGAAGAGCCGCTCGGCAGCCTGGATGATATCGTTTCTCTTTTTCATCATTCAAAAGTAAACCGATCGTTTTACTTTTTCAAGCCCATTCCTATCCTGTGCACACGGCGGTATTGATAAATCCCTGACGCCGGGCATCCCGGCGCTTCGCTTAAAGGCGCGCGGCAAGCCGCTTTCACTCTTTTTCAGTCTCAGTTTATCAATACTCATACTTACCCCTGTGGAGGCTAACGTTGTTAGTTGTGACTCTAATCATAACGGAGGGTACTTGCCTTTATGATGTGGCATTTAAATGTGTAACCTGCTGTTTTTAATGGCTTATAGCGATTAATGCTGTTTTATTGATGCATTAGACGCGTAAATACAAGCGGGGCTGCCAAACGGGTGGATGGGTTTCAGCGGGCCGAATGCCTGAAGCGACGTCAGCGGCAAAAAAGGGCATATTCTCAAAGTCAGTTTGAGTTACGCAATAAAGTGGTTTTAGGGTAAATTCTCAGTTAGTTTAATAACGCTTCAGATTACAAAAAAAACCTCTTACGAATTTTGGTTCGTTTTTTACGATACATACAGCAACTATCAGGATGACTACCATGCTCAAAGCCAGCTATTATTATCTGTGCCCGCGTCCCATGGGTGGATGGATTTTACACAAAGAAGGTTGCGTTAATCTGTCAAAGAACGACAAACGCGTCTTTATTGGTTCGCTTTATACCCGGCAGCAGGCGCTGGCGGTGGCGAAAGTCCATCACGCTAATGCCATACTCTGTAATGCCTGTCTGAGCACGTTTATTTGCCCGACCAGTAATAGCACGGCAATTAAACCGGCGCGCGCAGCAACGCCAACCCGTCATACGCCAAAACATTAATTCACTGGCAGGCTAATTCGCTGGCAAAATAGTGCCGCATAAAAAAGAGAATAAAGCGAATTAACCGGGCGGGCGTTCAGAATAAAAAAGGCAGCGTAAAGACGCTGCCCTGATCATTATGCCTGTTTAGGCTGGCCATTAGAGGCGGTAATGCCGCCATCGACCGGCAGATTGACGCCGGTAATATAACTGGCTTCCTCACTGGCAATAAACAGAATGGCTCGGGCGATATCGTCCGCTTCACCGGCACGGCGCAGCGGAATACGATCGTAAAAGCGTTCCATCAGTTCCTGATCCTGACTGGCATCTTCGGTCAGATCGGTGAGGGTAAAGCCCGGGCAGACCGCATTAACCCGCACGCCATCGGCACCGTAGTCCATCGCCAGCGCACGGGTGAAGTTGGTGATCGCCCCTTTAGCGGCGTTGTAGATGCTCATGCCCCAGTCGCCGCCTAAGCCGGAAACGGAAGAGATGTTGACCACGTTACCTTTGCTCTTTAACAGAGCAGGCATGAAGTAGTGTACGCCGTGGAAAACGCCATCAAGGTCAGTTTTCATCAGGGTTTTCCAGGCGTCGAGTCCAACTTCATGGACGCGGCCCTGTACGATGACGCCCGCGTTATTCACCAGCACGTCAACGCGACCATACTTCTTCAGTACGGTTTCGGACAGTTGCTTAACCTGTCCGGCTTCTGAGACGTCGCACGCGGCTACCAGGTGATCGCCCGGCGTCATGCCGGCCAGCGTCTCTTCCAGTTTCTGCGCGGTACGTCCCACCAGGACGACTGATGCCCCTTCTTCAGCGAAGCGCTTTGCGCTGGCTTCGCCAATGCCGGACCCGGCGCCTGTCACAACCACAACTTTCTGCGTAAATCTGGACATTATGCCTCCTTATCAGCATCAATTCTCACTGTTAACAACCGGTTAAGCCTGGCAGCCATGGCCAGAAACACAAGCGCAGCGCGAAATGCGCTGCGCCAGGTGACGGCTTTTTAACCGGGTTTAGTGACTAGGGACGTCTGAACAGGGCGAAGCTGCGTCCTTCCAGTTCGAAATCCTTCTCTTTGGTGATCACCAGACCGCGTTTCGCCACATCGCTGGTGGTCAGCTCCAGCACCCAGCCGCCTTCTCCGAACTGTGGAATGCGGAACGGGACATTGCCTTCAAACGGGTTAAGCAGCATCAGTACGTCATGCCAGATGCCTTCCTCGGTCTGCAGATCCGGCCGGCCGATATAGACGCCCAGCGTTGAGCCTTCATCCCACTGCTCAGCCTGTTGGAAGCCGCCACCGGCGTTAAACCATTTGATATCCATGCCGTCGCGCCAGTTTTCACGGCGCAGCAACGGCTGCTGCGCACGCAGTGTCAGGATCTGGCGGGTGAACTCGCGCAGCGCCTCAGCGGATTCCGGCAGGTTATCCCAGTGCACCCAGGAGATTTCGCTGTCCTGGCAGTAGCCGTTGTTGTTACCCATCTGGCTGCGGCCAAACTCATCGCCTGCCAGCAGCATCGGCGTGCCGTGGGAGAAGATCAGGGTGGCGAGGAAGTTGCGCTTCTGACGCTCGCGCACCGCGTTGATGCCTTCGTCATCGGTCGGGCCTTCGACGCCATAGTTGTACGAGCGGTTATCGTTGTGACCATCGTTGTTATCTTCGCCGTTGTCCGCGTTATGTTTGTCGTTGTACGACACCAGATCGTTGAGGGTGAAGCCATCGTGCGCGGTAATAAAGTTGACGCTGGCCCACGGACGACGCCCGTGCTGATCGTAGAGGTCGCCGGACCCCAGCAGGCGGGCGGCAAAGTCGGTGGAGACGTTGTTGCCTTTCCAGTAGTCACGCACCGTATCGCGATACTGATCGTTCCATTCCGCCCAGCCTGGCGGGAAGCTGCCGACCTGATAGCCGCCCGGACCGATATCCCAGGGTTCGCCAATCAGCTTTTTCTGCGACAGAATCGGGTCCTGCATCACGGCATCGAAGAAGCCGCCGCGCGGATCGAAACCATCGGGTTCACGACCGAGAATCGTACCGAGGTCGAAGCGGAAACCGTCGATATGCATCGACTCCGACCAGTAACGCAGCGAATCAAGCACCATCTGCAGCACGCGCGGATGCGAGGTATTCACGGTGTTGCCGGTGCCGGTATCGTTGATGTAGTAACGATGCTGGTCTGGCATCGTGCGGTAATAGGAGAAGTTATCGATGCCCTTAAACGACAGCGTCGGCCCCAGCTCATTGCCCTCAGCAGTGTGGTTGTAGACCACGTCGAGGATCACTTCGATCCCGGCATCATGGAAAGCGCGCACCATGTCGCGGAAGCCCTGAATGCCGCGCGGCCCGAAGTAGCGGGTAGCGGGCGCAAAGAAGCCCAGCGTGTTGTAGCCCCAGAAGTTTTTCAGCCCCTTATCCAGCAGGTGCTGATCGTCCGGGAACCAGTGCACTGGCAGCAGTTCAACCGAGGTAATGCCCAGACTTTTGATGTAGTTAACGGTGGCTTTGTGGCCCATTCCGTCAAAGGTGCCGCGCAGCTCCGGCGGCAGCGCCGTGTTGAGCTGCGTAAAGCCTTTCACGTGGGTTTCATAGATGACGGTTTTCGGCCATGGCACATTCGGGCGGTTTTTATCCTGCCAGTCGAATTCATTCGGGTCGATCACCCGGCACTTTGGCGTAAACGGCGCGCTGTCGCGGGTGTCGAACGTCAGATCTTTATCATCGTGATAGAGATCGTACGCGAAGTGCGCCTCGTTCCAGGCGATGTCGCCCGCCAGTTCACGGGCGTACGGGTCGAGCAGCAACTTGTTCGGGTTAAAGCGATGACCATTTTCCGGGTCATAAGGGCCATAGACGCGATAGCCGTAGAGTGCGCCAGGTTTCAGGCCCGGAATGTAGCCGTGCCACACTTCATGGGTATATTCCGGCAGCTCCAGACGGGCAATTTCCGTTTTACCGCTGGGATCGTACAGACAGAGTTCAACCCGCTCGGCGTGGGCGCTGAACAGGGCGAAGTTCACGCCCTGGCCATCAAAGTTGGCCCCCAGCAAATGGCTGTAACCCGCCGTAATTTCAAAACGCTGACTGTTTGACATTTATGCCTCGTTATTCAATGAACAGATTGACGCGTAATTAACAAATTTCTTCTGATGTCACTGTGCCACCAGCACGGCGCACCACTGCGATGCCAGCGCGGTAAGCGGCAGCTGGTCGTCTGCGGCGATAGTCTGACCGCTCAGCACATCCTGATACTCACGCTGACTCAGCGAGGCAGGCAGGGCGATGACCGTATCAGCCCAGCGTGCCGCAGGTGGCTGATCGAGATTCTCGGGCAGCGAGTTAAATACACGGCGTGACACAATCACGATCACCGCCTGACCCTGATGGGTGCGGGCAAAGGCGAGTACCTTATCCTGCTGTTCACCCTCAGCCGACAGCGCCAGATAGTCACCGTGGCGGAACAGCGCTGGCTGCTGCTGACGCAGCGCCAGCAGCTTCACAATCGCCTGCTGATTGACCTGACCACGCAGCCAGTGCGTCTCGCTGCCGTCCTGCTGTGGCGCGTTAAGCATTGCCGCCAGCGCGTCGAAATCAGGCTCGCGGCGGTTATCGGGATCCACCAGGCTGAAGTCCAGCGCCTCGCTGCCCTGATAAATATCGGGTACGCCAGGTGCGGTAAGTTTCACCACGGTCTGGGTCAGACTGTTGACCAGTCCGGCACGCATAAAGGGTTGCAGTGACTGGCAGAAATCACTGAGGAAGGCGCTATTCGCGGGCGCGAGCAGATGACGGGCATAACCCAGCACCGCCTCTTCGTAGGCATCGTTGTTGTCGGCCCAGTCGGTACGCAGTTTGGCTTCACGCAGCGCTTTCTCGACATAAACCACAAAGCGGGCTTCCAGCGCCGCCAGACCCTCAGCATCCTGCGGCTGCAGAGTCGTCGGCCAGACGCCAGCCAGCGCTTCATACAGCATCCACTCGACGGCCGGCTCCGGTGCCGGACCATCTTTCAGGCGAACGACATGATCTTTGTTCATCTCCCGCCAGCGGCTGACGCACTCCGCCCAGCGCTGTGGCGCTTCGGTCAGCGTATAGAGACGCGCACGAGCATCTTCCCCGCGCTTGGTGTCGTGCGTGGAGGTGCCGGACAGCGCATCGGGCTGATGGTCGCGCCGCGCCTGCATCTCCGCATGGAACTGATCCAGCGAGAAGTGACGCGCCAGCGGTTCAGCGCCGACTTCATTCAGCGCCAGTGCCATGTGCTGACGGAAGAAGAGGGTGTCCTCGACCGATTTCGCCATCAGCGGGCCGGTCAGCTGCTGGAAGCGGGTGCGGAACTGTGTCGCATCGTCGCGGGCAGCGTCGGCAACGTCAGCACGCAGAATACGCGTCAGGAAGTCGAGCGCCTGGGTATCCGGTGCAGAGTCGCTGGCTTTGACCTCGCTGACGACCTGTTGCAGCAACGCGGTGTCGGCGGGCGTCAGGCCCTGCGGTGTGCCGTAGGTGCGGTAAACCGGGAAGGCCACCAATAGCTCACGCAGCGCATTTTTCAGTTCCGCTTCCGGCTGAGGTGCGCCTTCGGCTTCGGCAATCTTCAGTGCCAGCTGCTGTAACCGGTTAAATTCACCGGCGAAGTTGCGGTTCGCCATCAACAGCTTGGCGGCACGCAGCTCTGCTTTCATGTTGACGGTTTTGCCGATGACGGCCTGATAGGCCTTGCGCAGTCCGCTCAGGCGATCGCTGTCGACCAGAAGATTGGCAAGCGCGGCCATAAACTCATAACCGGTGGTGCCGGAAACCGGCCACTCATCAGGCAGCTGTTCATTGTCGCCGAGGATTTTTTCCACGGTGAGATAGCAGTCGGGACCGGCGGCCTGGCGTAACTGCTCCAGATAGCCGCGCGGATCGGCCAGGCCATCCACGTGGTCGACGCGCAATCCCTGAACCGCGCCGCTGTGGACCAGCTCAAGGATCAGCTGATGCGCGGCATCAAAGACGGCCTTGTCTTCCACGCGCACGCCCACCAGACCGGTTACTTCGAAGAAGCGGCGGTAGGAGAGGTCATTGGGTGCATCGCGCCAGGACATCAGTCGCCACGGCTGCTGATCATGCAGCTCGGCAATCTGTGCGGCATCGCGCAGGGCGAGCACCGCCTCTTCCCGATCCTGCCAGGTCTCCGGTTTCAGCGGATAGAAATTGTCGAAGTAGGCCAGCGCCGGTTTACCGGTCTGCGGATCGCGCTTCACGCTGATTTCACCGTTTGCCAGCACCGCCTCAAAGGTGTCACCGAGGAACGGTAGCGTCAGGCGGCGTGACCAGTCGATATCGAAATAACGGGCATAGCGGCTCTGTTCGCCATGCTCAATGACGTCGCGCCACCATGGGTTCTCCAGCGAGGCGGCCATATGGTTCGGCACGATGTCGAGGATCAGCCCCAGCCCGGCCGCTTTCAGGGCGGCAGCCATGCGGTCAAAGCCTTCACGGCCGCCAATCGACGGCTCGATCTGGTTAACGTCGGTGACGTCATAGCCGTGGGTCGACTCCGCGGTCGCACTGAAGATCGGCGAGGCGTAAAGATGGCTGATACCCAGTTGTTTCAGATAGGGCACCAGCGCCGCCGCACGGTCAAAGGTCATGCCGTTACGGAACTGGATGCGGTACGTTGCGGTAGGAATATTCATTCTGCTTCTCTCTTAGCCAGACGCACCACGATAGCGTTGGGAATCAGTTCGGTTGCGGTCTGCGGCCAGGCAAACAGGGTCTCGCCCGGCAAATCGGGGATCGGCTGCGTGCTGTCGCCAACGTTCAGCGCCAGTGACAGCGTGCCCTGCGGGAAGTCCCAGCGCACCGCCAGGAAACCTTCTGCCGTTTTCACTATCTGGCCGGCATCTCCCCCGGCAGTGTGCAGCAGCGGCACGATATGTTCCTGACGCAGTGCCAGCAGATGACGCGTCAGCGCCAGCCACTGCTGACCTTCCGGCGTTTCTGTGCGCGGCCAGTTGAGTTTCGACTGTTCAAACGTGGTGACATCGTTGGGATCCGGCACCGTTTCACCGTGACCGGCATGGCCTTCAAACTCACGGGCGCGACCTTCACGCACCGCTTTGGCCAGATCGCCGTGGAAATCGGTGAAGAACAGGAACGGCCGGGTTTCGCCATACTCTTCGCCCATAAACAGCAGCGGGATGTGCGGTGAGACCAGCAGCATGGCCAGCAGCACCTGCGTCCGCTCTGCGCCAGCCAGCGAGACCAGCCTTTCGCCCTGCGCACGGTTGCCCGTCTGGTCATGGTTCTGAATAAAGTCGACAAAGGCGACCGGCGGCTGGCTGCTGCTTTTCACGCCGCGTGGCTCGCCCGACTGCGGCGACACTTCGCCCTGATAGACAAAGCCTTCTGCCAGCGCGCGTGCTACCCGCTGTTCCGGCTGATCGGCGAAATCCTGGTAATAGGCGTGGGTTTCACCGGTTGCCAGCACATGCACGGCGTTGTGGAAGTCATCGTTCCATTCGCCGGTAAACAGCGGGGCGTCCCCGTTTTCGTCACGCGGATGCAGGAAGGTGACGTTACGGCAATCTTCGGTGGTCAGATGAACCGGGCGATCGATAATGGTGGCGCGGATGCGCTCAGCAATCTCAGTCAGCACATGCTTTTCGCTCGGGTCATCAATCTGATCGATGGCATCAAAGCGCAGGCCATCCAGATTAAACTCCTGCAGCCAGTAGAGTGGCGCTTCCACGATGTAGCGGCGCACTGCATCAACGTCATAGGCGATACCCGCGCCCCACGGCGTCTGGCGCTCTTTGTGGAAGAAGTCTGGCGCGAGCAGCGGCAGATAGTTGCCCTCCGGGCCGAAGTGGTTCAGCACAATATCCAGCACCACCGACAGACCGTGGCCGTGTGCCGCATCGATAAAGGCTTTGAAATCATCGGGCGTACCGTAGGCCGCATGCGGCGCATAGAGCAGTACGCCATCGTAGCCCCAGCCGCGATTGCCGCCAAACTGCGACACCGGCAGCACTTCAATCATGGTGATGCCGGTTTCGGCCAGCATCGGCAGCTTTTCAATCGCCGCCCGGAAGGTGCCTTCAGGCGTGAAGGTGCCGATGTGCAGTTCATACACCACCGACTCCTGCCACGGACGACCCTTCCAGTCTGTGTTCTGCCACTGATACGCCTCAGGATCGATCACCAGCGACGGGCCGTTAACCTCGGCTTTCTGGGCACGGGCGGCGGGATCGGGCACGGCCGTGCCATCCGCCAGCACAAAATCATATTCGGCATTGGCCGCCACACCGGTGACCTGGGTTTCAAACCAGCCATCTGCCTGCGGGGTCATTTCAATGTCTTTGCCGGAGAGACGCAGCGTTACGCGTTGCTGACCGGTCGCCCAGAGGCGGAAACGCACCTCATCACTGGCAACCCGTTCAGCGCCCCAACTTTTAAAAAAAGATTTGGATTCCATTCAGTTGCCTCATTTAGCCTGGAAATACGCGATGGCTCGCCACCGCGCGAAAAGGATGTCGATGACGCAAGCGTCAAAAATCAAAAACCTTGCAGCGAGACCAGGATGCCAGGTGGGCTGGCGCGTCTCTTCAGCCAGGAAGCTGGACTGATATTCAGCGTGATGCGGCGGGGAGGAAGGCGTGAGACCGCTTCCACGCGGCATACAGAGAGTAATCATAGACTAAGATGTTGCAATCGCAGGGCGGCGGGGCGTCTGGCGGCATTAATTTGCGTTAATTGCCGTGAAACATACTCTGACGGGGGAAAGGAAGAGGTGCAGGCGCAGAAAAGCCTGCCGGATGGCAGGGATTCGCTATAAGCTTAAGCGCGATTGCGCTCAATGACCTGCGGCGCTGAATACTTCAATAGGATGTTACGTGACGAAACGAGTTCTGTTAGCCGCGCTGCTGCTGTCACTCGCCGCCTGTTCTAACCAGGTCGGGCACCGGCTGGACAACAGTAATCTGCAGCACATTCACACCGGTCAGACCACCAAAGCTCAGCTGATCGCGCTGTTTGGTCAGCCGGACAGTGAAACGCCTTACCCGGACGGGCAGCGGCTGCTGAAGTGGACTTACAGCGAGGCGCGCACCCTGAACACTACCGAGGGGCAGACGCTGACCGTGCAGATGAAAAATGACAAAGTGCTGAACTATGCGCTGAGCAAGAGCTAATTCGCTGAGCAACGCTTCATCGCGGCGGGGGCAGGCGATCGCCACCGCCGTCACCGGTTACTGCACGCCGTTCTGCTGTGTATCCCGGCTGTCGGGCCGCGGCTGAGCCAGCCGGGCGAAATCGGAACCTGCCGGATGCTGATAGATCTGCAGCTCAAAGAGGCGGGCCATCGCATAGATATACTCAAAAATCGCCGCCTGAGTATTTTCATAATCGGCCCAGAAAATCGATGAGGTAAAGCAGTAGATCTCCACCGGCAACCCATCCGGCGACGGCTTCAGCGGCCGCACCACGATATACATCTCCTTCATAATATCATCGCGCTGGGCCAGCCAGGCACTCAGGAATTTACGGAACACCATCAGATTGGTGATGCCGTTCTCCATAAACCAGCGGTCGCCGACGGCACTGATATCTCGTCCATCCAGCAGCTCGGTGATCGTTTCGCCCGCCAGGCGGATCTGGCTCATCGACTGCAGCATCTCCTGATTCACAAAGGTGATCGACTTCTGATCCAGATAAAAGCTGCGCATGATGCGGCGCGCGCCCGACGAGAACATCGCCTGCCAGTTGGTGTAGGTCTCGGTCAGGAAGTTCTTGGTCGGAATGCGCGAAATGGTGTTGTCCCAGTTGCGGATGGTGATGGTATGCAGCGCAATATCGATCACCTCGCCGCTGATGTTTCTGTCCGGCATCTCAATCCAGTCGCCCAGTTGCAGGACATCGTTGGAGGAGAGCTGAATGTTCGCCACCAGCGACAGCAGCGTATGCTGGAAGATCAGCATCAGCACCGCGGCGACCGCACCCAGCGAAGAGATGATAATCGCGGGTGATTTGTTGGACATAATCGCCAGAATCATGATCGCGGCGATGATATGCACCAGGATTTTGCCAATCTGAATATAGCCCTTGATCGAGTGATTCTTGCGTTTGGATTTGCGCGTATAGGAGTTGTTAACAATCTCCAGCACTTCGTTGAAGAAGATCGACAGATAGACAAAAAACAGGATGCCGCAGATGGTCTGAATCGCGACTTTAAGATTTTCAGGCAGGCCCGGCATAAATTGCAGGAAGTTGTAGACCACAATCACCGGCACAAAATTTGACAGCTTCTGAGAGAGGCGGATGTCCTTATCCAGCGGAACGCCTTTTTTGTGGCTGCTGAAAAAGACCTTCCTGATCACTTTGACGATAAAGAATTTGCAGATCAGGTGAGTGACCATCCCGGCCACGATCAGCAGCAACAGGCTGAAGCTGATCGACAGCACCCGGTTTCCCTCAATAAAACTCATCAGACTCTGAATGTAATGCATGTTAACCACGAGCGAAAAAGTAAGGGGCGAATTCAACCACAGCACGGGGTCGGTTGTTAAGCGCCGAATGCGTTCAGGCGAAGCCGTTATTATTTTTCTGCCGTTTAAGGGCGCGCAGGCTGCACCCGGCGGGTTGCGATTTTTTAACTTCTTTGCTACCACACTCAGATAAATCTTAAGCTGGCCGATAAACACTCTATCTCTTCTGATATGAGCCTCTGGACATGCTTAAAAATCTTAAAATAACCCACGGTATTCTGGCGGTGCTTACCGTCTTTATTACGTTACTGACACTGACCGGATTTCTGTTCTACAACGGCGTTTCAAAAGCCGATAAAAACTTCGTGGCAGCCGAACAGCTGACACTGCAGCAGCAGCACCTGAGCGATGCGGTGAAAACTCTGATCAAAACCCGCGTGACGATCAACCGTGTGGCGATCCGTTTCCTGAAAAACCAGCAGGATCCTAAATCACTGGCGGCCATCGCCACGCTGCTGGAGCAGGCGGGTCAGTCTGCGGACAAAGCCGATGCCGACTTTAAAGCGTGGCAGGCGATGCCGCGCAAAGAGGGGCAGGGCGAAGCCCAGGCGACGCAATTTCAGACTGCCTATCAGCAGATGCGTGACACCATGCTGTCCTCCATTACCTTTCTGAAGCAGGGTAACTATGCGGCCTACGGCAACCTTGAAGCGCAGGCGGCACAGGATCAGCTCGACTCGGCCTATGAAGCCTGGCGTGCGGTCAACATGCAGCTGATGAAAGATACCTCTGAACATAACCAGCGCAGCCTGACGGATGCGCTCTGGGCGTTGCTGACAATCGGCCTGATTACGGCTGTGATTGGCGTGGCGGTCTGGATGGGACTGCAGAAGCTGCTGATTAACCCGCTGGGCCGACTGACCGGTTATATGCGCGCCATTTCGGCGGGCGATTTAACCTCTGATATTCAGCACGAGGGCCGAAATGAGATGGGCCTGCTGATTCAGGAACTGCAGCAGATGCGCGATGCGCTGGTGGTGACGATTACCTCAGTCGATGACGCGACCCGCTCTATCTTTACCGGCGCCGCGGAAATTTCCGCTGGCAGCACCGATCTCTCTTCCCGCACCGAGCAGCAGGCTGCCGCGCTGGAACAGACCGCCGCCAGCATGGAGCAGCTCACCTCGACGGTGAAACTTAATGCAGACAATGCGCAGCAGGCGACTTCGGTCTCGAAAGAGGCATCAGCCACAGCTCAGCAGGGCGGCGAAACGGTTGCCCGGGTTATCGCCAACATGGATCAGATCAGCGAAAGCTCGAATCAGATCGCCGGTATTATCGCCATTATCGACAGCATCGCCTTCCAGACCAATATCCTGGCGCTGAACGCCGCCGTTGAAGCCGCACGTGCCGGTGAGCAGGGTCGTGGATTTGCAGTGGTCGCGGGTGAAGTGCGCTCGCTGGCCGGACGCAGCGCCAGCGCCGCGCAGGAGATCCGTGGACTGATCGACCGCTCAGCCGAGCGCATCAAAACCGGTGCCGGTCACGCTTCTCAGGCGGGCATCGCCATGGAGAGCATCGTGAAGTCGGTCAGCCGTGTGACGCAGCTGATCGAAGAGATCGCCGCCTCCTCAACCGAACAGACCCGTGGCATTGAGCAGGTCTGCATTGCGGTTTCTGAGATGGATGGCGTGACGCAGCAGAACGCCGCGCTGGTGGAGGAGTCGGCGAGTGCCGCCGCTTCACTGGAAGAGCAGGCGAGCTACCTGCGTAAAACGGTATCGGTATTCAAAACCGGCAGTCTGCATACGGCCTTCTCCGCCGCACCGGTTGCGAAGGCGATCGCCGTGCCAAAACGTCAGCCTGTGGCCGTGACGGACAATGAGAACTGGCAGACCTTCTGATAACGGAGGTCTGACGGATCACCCCGCACGCGACAGTGCGCCGCTTTCCGGCATAAAAAAACCGCCCCCGGGGGCGGTTTTTTATTTACTCAACGCATCAGGCCGGAACGGACTGTGCTTTCTGGCTACGGGACCAGACGCGGTGCGCTTTCATCGCCTGAGTAAACTCAGACATCAGTGCGCTCTCCGCCGAGTCGCCCTGCACAATACCTTCTTCCTGATCGGCATCTTCCAGACCGAACTGCGCTTTAAAGCGACGCGCATCGCCCACCAGACCAATCACCTTGAGGTGCTTGTAGGCTTCCAGCAGGAAGTAGCGGGCATCGCCACTTAACAGCAGGGCATCGATATTGCCATTCGGCACTATCACCGCATCAAAGGTCAGTGAAGGCAGACCGGCGAAAGTGGCATCGACCGGCAGTACCGAACCGTCATCCGCGCGCACCTGGCCCATGTGCGGCGCCAGCAGTTTGGCGTGCACGCCTTCCGCTTTCAGCGCCTGCAGAATCGCCAGTACATCCGCTGCCTTCACGCCATCGCTCAGCAGCAGCGCGACCTGACGGCCTTTGATCTCACCATCCGGAATCGCGTAGAGGCTCAGACTGTCATCTTTAGTCAGGCCGTTCACCGCAGCAGGTGGCTGGATGTTGAGCTGCTCATCGGTCAGCGCGAGTCCCAGGTTATCCGCCACGCCCTGCGCCAGTTTGGTATCGATGCGTGCCAGATGATCCACCACGCGCTCACGGATGTAAGCACGGCCCACTTTACTCAGTTCAAACGAGTAGGCACCAATGATGTGCTGCTGCTCGACCTCGGTCTGGCTGTTCCAGAACAGGCGCGGCTGGGAATAATATTCACCGAATGACGGGCTGCGCTCGCGCACTTTGTGGCCTTCAACACGCTCCTGATAGCTCTCGAAGCCGCCGCCTTTGGCCGCCGGCGGGGTTTCACGCGGCCAGTTGTCGTTGATCGAGTTCGGCTCATAGTTCGCCGGGTTGGTATCGATATCCTGACGGTGCATGCCCTGACGCTGGAAGTTATGGTACGGGCAGGTCGGACGGTTGATTGGGATCTCATGGAAGTTCGGTCCGCCCAGACGACTGATCTGCGTGTCGGTATAGGAGAACAGACGTCCCTGCAGCAGCGGATCGTTGGAGAAATCGAGGCCCGGCACGATATGACCCGGGTGGAACGCCACCTGCTCGGTTTCGGCAAAGAAGTTGTCCGGATTACGGTTCAGCACCATCTTGCCGACAATTTCTACCGGCACCAGCGCTTCCGGGATCAGCTTGGTGGCATCCAGAATATCGAAGTCGAATTTGAACTCGTCCTCTTCCGGGATCAGCTGCAGACCCAGTTCATATTCCGGGAAATCACCGGCTTCAATCGCTTCCCACAGATCGCGGCGGTGGAAATCGGGATCGCGACCGGTCAGTTTCTGCGACTCATCCCACAGCAGCGAGGCTTTACCGGCGACGGGCTTCCAGTGGAAACGGACAAAGGTCGCTTTGCCTTCGGCGTTAATCAGGCGGAAGGTGTGGATACCAAAGCCTTCCATGGTGCGGTAGCTGCGCGGAATGCCGCGGTCAGACATCGCCCAGATGACGTTATGCATGGTTTCCGGCTGCAGAGAGACATAATCCCAGAAGGTGTCATGGGCGCTCTGGCCCTGCGGGATTTCGTTGTGCGGCTCAGGCTTAACGGCATGCACAAAGTCAGGGAATTTATGCGCATCCTGAATAAAGAACACCGGCGTGTTGTTGCCGACCAGGTCAAACACACCCTCTTCGGTGTAGAACTTGGCGGCGAAACCGCGGATATCACGCACGGTATCTGCAGAGCCCGCTCCGCCCTGAACCGTGGAGAAACGCACGAACACCGGGGTAGTCTGCTCCGGATCGCTCAGGAACTGTGCTTTGGTCAGATCTTTCAGGGAGCGGTAAGGCTGGAAATAGCCGTGGGCGGCGGAGCCACGGGCGTGCACGATGCGCTCCGGGATACGCTCATGGTCAAAGTGCGTGATCTTCTCACGCAGAATAAAGTCTTCCAGCAGCGTCGGACCGCGCGTACCGGCACGCAGTGAGTTCTGATCGTTGGCGATGCGTGTGCCCTGGTTGGTCGTAAGGGCACTGCCGGTGCCGTTTTTGCGGCTGGCTTCAAGCTGGTCAAGTTTGGCGTTGTGCGTCTGTGGTGCTTTCAGGCTGCCCGGCGCGGTAGGCTGCTTGCCTGGCGGTGTTGGTTCGGCTGGGGGCTGATGCGAACCATCTTTCGGTGCCAGCGATCCCAGACCCGGTTCTGATGATTCCGGACCGGTGGTGGGCGCGCGTTCACTCAGGGGTTTCTTCTCTGTTTCTTTCGACATTAATCCATGCTCCAGCTGTTATTTTACTTTCGACGACACTAAATATAGAACAACCTGAACAATGCTGAGGGTAAACCGGCTATTTAACCGCAGTGACTGCGCCTTTTTTGTCCGGCATAAAAACCAGACTTATCGCTGAATGTCCGTTATCGCTTCGCTTATCCAGGCCTTGTGCCGTCTGGCTTAGCGGTGCGTCAGCCCGCGCCCGCTATGCTGGCAACCCGCTTTACTCTCCCGTCAGATTTGCCCGCCGCAGGCGCGAGGGACGTTCCGGAAGAGGGGGATAATCAATAAATAAAATTAATATCGACAGATGACATCTCAGGTTGAAGTGTGAAATGTTATATCATAACATTTCGCGTTGTATCTTTAACTGAGGATCAGGCTTTGACGAATCACGCAGGTAAATGGATTGGGATGCTGGGCGCGCTGTTAATCAGCCAGTCGTCGCTGGCGCACGGCACGCATACACACGGTAAACCGCTGTCAGCGATGGAGCAGAAAGCAGCAGAAGGCGTCTTTGCTGACAGCGACGTGAAAGACCGTCCGCTCTCTGACTGGGACGGACTGTGGCAGTCGGTCTATCCGCTGCTGCAAAGCGGCGAGCTGGATCCGGTCTGGCAGAAGAAAGCGCAGCAGGATAAGCGTAAAACGGCAGAGCAGGTTAAAGCTTATTATCGTAAAGGCTACGCCACCGACGTCGATACCATCGGTATCGAAAATGGGGTGATGGAGTTCCATGTCGGCGATCGGGTCAGTGCCTGCCAGTATCGTTATGCCGGCCACAAGATCCTGACCTATACCTCGGGTAAAAAAGGGGTGCGCTATCTGTTTGAGTGTCAGGACGCCAGCAGCAACGCCCCGAAATTTGTGCAGTTCAGCGATCATACCATCGGGCCACGTAAGTCCGCCCACTTCCATATCTTTATGGGCAACCAGTCTCAGCAGGCGCTGCTGGCTGAAATGGACAACTGGCCGACCTATTACCCTTACCAGATGACGAACTCAGACGTCGTGGAGGAGATGCTGCACCACTGAGTGCCGGGGCGGGGCTGATGACGTGCTGGTGAGGGCTGGTTTTCATTATTATCGTTCGCCGCCTTTATCCCACCCACACCGGGCGGCGTGAGGCGGGGATGCCGCGCACCACCCGCTGATATGACTCCTCAACCAGCTGCTGAATCAGGCCGGGCGAGAGGCCGTCGCCGGGATACACCGTGATCCAGTGACGCTTATTCATATGATAACCCGCGGTGATCGAGGGATAGATCACCCGGTGCAACTCCGCCTGCTGCGGTTCGCATTTCAGCGTGATAATCGGCACGCCCCGCAGTTCAGTCAGCAGTAAAAACACTTTTCCACACACTTTAAAAACCTGATGTTCCGGCCCGAACGGATAGCCGGATTCCGCGGCGGGCAGCCGTTCAGCCGCGTCGATAGCGATGCGCTGGATCGCGTGACCCTGCATAGTGATTCTCCCTGTCATGATTAAGCGGATCTCTCAGGCCCGCGACTGGCTGGTCGCCAGAGGCCTGTTACACTTCTGATAAGTATAAATCAGGAGCAGACATGAAATTAGGCTTTGCATGTAAGTATCTCAATAGCGACGGCAAACAGTTTTTCCCGTTTCGCGCGACCACCCGTAAACGATTTCTGAGTTTACCGCAGGCTGAACGTCATCAGCTGGTTCATGAGATTACCGTTACCAACCTTAATAATCTCTACCTGACGCTTGAGCATCTGGCCACGTTACCTGAGCCACTCAGGATGATGCGTATCGGCAGCGATCTGCTGCCACTCTACACGGTGCCGGAAGCCACGCCGCTGTTTGCGGAGTTTCTGCCTGAGCTCTATCCGCTGTTTACCCGCTGTGGCGAACTGGCGCGGGCAAATCAGATCCGGCTCTCTTTCCATCCGGGACAATATACGGTGCTGGCTTCCGATAATCCGGATGTGGTGGTGCGCGCGCTGGAGGATGTGGAGTATCACACGCTCTGCGCCTGTCTGATGGGCTACGGCAAGACCTTCCAGGATTTTAAAATCAACATCCATATGAACGGTAAGGCGGGATTCGACGGTTTTAAACGATCGTTTAATCAGCTCAGCCCGGAAGCGCGCCGGATGCTGACGGTGGAGAATGATGAGATCTCCTGCTCGCTGGATGACGTGCTGCAGGCGGCACCGCTCTGTCCGGTGGTGCTGGATATCCATCACCACTGGGTCAAAGAGAGTGAGTTTATTCAGCCGGATGACGCGCGGGTTGCCAGAGTCATCGATTCGTGGCGCGGCGTGCGGCCAGTGCTGCACTATTCGATTTCACAGGAAGGGATTATTCCGCAGGAGGGCTGGCCCGATCAGCAGCTGTTGGGCGTGAGCAAAAGCAAACTGCGGGCGCACTCCGACTACTTCTTTAATCCGACCCTGAATGGTTGGGCGCTGTCGTTCCAGGATTTCGACATCATGTGCGAAGTGAAAATGAAGAATCTGGCGCGGGAGCCGCTCTACCACTGGGGGATTGCGCAGAAACTGATCGGTCATCCCCTGGCCGAAGAGACCAGGGAATCGGCGAACGTTAAATAATGGCCACGCCGCCCGTGACGGCAATGGTCGCCCCGGAAATGTAGCTGGCTTCATCACTGGCCAGCATCACATAGGTGGGCGCCAGCTCAGCAGGCTGACCGGCACGCTGCAGCGGCACTTCACTGCCAAAGCTCTTCACCTGTTCAACTGGCATGGTCGACGGGATCAGGGGTGTCCAGATAGGGCCGGGTGCGACCGCATTGGCACGGATGCCTTTTTCAGCCAGCAGGGCGGCCAGGCCGCCAGAGAAATTAACGATGGCGGCCTTGGTGGCGGAGTAGGCGAGCAGCTTCGGTTTCGGCTGGTCAGCATTGATCGAGGCGGTGTTAATGATCGATCCCCCCGCCGGCATATGCTTCGTAGCCGCTTTCGTGATGTAGAACATCGCGTAAAGGTTGGTCTTCATGGTCCGATCAAACTCGTCGTCGCTGATCTCATCCAGCGACTCGCGCGTCATCTGATACGCCGCGTTATTGACCACAATGTTAATTTCACCAAAGGCTTCGACGGCTTTATCGACCAGGGCGTTGCAGTGTGACGCATCGGTGATGTCGCCTGGCACCAGAATAGCTTTCTGACCGGCGGCCTCGACCAGCCGGGCGGTATCCTGCGCATCCTCATGCTCATCAAGATAAGAGATCAGCACATCGGCACCTTCCCGGGCAAAGGCAATGGCGACGGCGCGGCCAATGCCGGAATCTCCGCCGGTAATAATCGCTTTTTTACCCGCCAGACGGCCGGAACCCTGATAGCTCTCTTCGCCATGATCGGGCTGGGGCTGCATCGCGGCCGTGCTGCCTGGCCACGTCTGCTGCTGCGCGGCAAAAGGGGGTTGTGGACGCTGAGTGGATGACATGACTTTTCCTCCGTAAAAATGAGACAACCCTGCCAGGGCATCGGACCCTGACAGGGGAGGGATTAAGGTTTGGGTGGTGTAACGCCGTCGATCTGTTCTGACTGCGCACCGGAACCGGGACGGGCATTGCCGAGCACCGGTTCATCACCCAGAATATCGGGCTGCTGTTTCGCGCTGAACTGACCATGACCATCGTAAGCCGGGCCACTGCTCCAGCGACCTTCCGGCAGCGGTTTATCCAGCGAGGTATTCAGGCAGTAGTAAGAGTGCTCCTGCGCTTCATGTTCCTGCGGGAAGCTGTTCGGGATCGGCAGCGACGCGTTCAGTCCGCCCATCTCTTCGATCACGGCCAGCCACTGCTGCTGGTGCATGGTGTCACGGGCGATCAGGAAGGAGAGGAAATCCTTCATGCCTTTGTCTTCGGTCATGTTGTAGAGGCGGGTAGCCAGGACGCGACCGGTAGCTTCTGCGGTGACGTTAGCCAGCATATCGGCGGCCACGTTGCCGGAGGCGTAGATGTGGCTCATGTCGAACGGCATGCCGTTGGCGTTTACCGGCATCGCAGCCAGACCGGAAGAGAGGATGTGGCGTGGGTTCATGCCGCCCAGAATGGCATTAACCACCGGATCTTTGGCTGACGCTTCCTGGTAAGAGAGCGGTGCGCCTTCAAGGTTCAGCGCCACGGCGTAGCCCAGCATTTCGATATGGCTCAGCTCTTCGGTGGCGGTGGAGATCAGCAGATCCCGAATCCGCACATCACCTCGCGCGCCCATCGCCTGGAAAAAGTATTGCATCGCTACACGAATCTCACCTTCGACGCCGCCGATGGCCTGCTGTAACAGCATGGCAAACTCTGGATCGGGCTTCTCTACACGAACCGGGAATTGAAGTTTTGATGAATGATGAAACATAGTTATTTTCCTCGTCTGTGTTTGCAGTAGATGCAGGAAAAGCCTGGACACAGATATCGGATAAATAAAGCGAAACGAGAGCAATTAACCGGGATTTGCGGTCAAATAAGCGGCAAAAGAGGTGATTTCCGGAGCTATATCTGGCCCGGCAGAGCAGGCAATGCGGGAGATAAGAAAGAGAGGAGTGATTCAGAGAAGCAGAAACAAAAAAGCCCCTTAAAAGGGGCTGATTCCGTACCGGAAAAGCATCCGTGCTAATTCGCGTTCCGTCATATCAGACACAGGTTTTTAGCTTTCGCTGGTGGCCGTTGCACGCTGCAGAACATGTTCCAGCGCCTGACGGTAAATATCCTGCTTAACCACGTCACGCTCGCTCTCCAGGCGGTGAATCAGGCCCAGCACAATGTCTTTATCTGAGACATGCGATTTTGAATGGGCAAGTTCAGCGTGGACCGCCGCGATAACCTCTTTTTCGGTGGTCAAAGCGGTGCCAGAGTTCATGAAGTAATCAGAAATCTGAGACTCTGTATTCATCGTTGTTTGCATGTCAGGCCTCATAAGAAATTGGGGGAGAATGCGTCGATTCAGATCCGGTTGTCGGCTGACGCAAAAAAAATGCATCTGAAGGTGGAAATCCACAACACCTTCAGATGCGGTGCAAAGCACCTTTCGTTACAAGTGATTGAACATCACGAGACAAAGTTATACAAGAATTGCAAAGTTGTACAATGAAATTTGACAAAATTTAACTGGTTGGTGGTGTATCAGAAATGCATGTTTAAGGTGTACAAAGGGATTGTTGCCGATTAAGTCATTAAATACAGGACGTTGAAGTTATTTTCAGGGCAATCAGGGTTTTCAGATGAAAAGGCAGAGAGTTTTGCTGATGACACCACAAAGCGCTAAAACGGCTTTTTTTGGGGCATTTCTGCAAAAGCTGTACAGGTTTTAGCGCAGAAAAAACGCATAGTGCAACAGTACTGCTGCAATCCTGGCCGTCTGACAGCCTGCGTCGCATAATTCACTTCCCACGCCTGATGCAGAAGGCTAAGGTTGAGCCCTTACTCATCACAAGGAAATGATCATGGTTCACGACTATTTCGCGATTCCGCCTGCGGGCGTGACGCAGGAACAACATAAACGTTCAGTGGCTGTGGCAGCTGCGCTGTCAGTGGCAAAGGAGTCCGTCAGCGCCTCTACGTCGGCGACTGGCTCAAAAACCTCCTGGGACCTGCAGGCTGTGGCGAATGAAATTGGTAATCTGGCCGATGCGATTCAGGATGCGCTGGAGAGTGACAGCCAGGCCTGACCACTGACCCGCAGCGCCTGAGGCGGGGCAGGTCAGGAGAGTGGCAGCGTTCAGTAGCCGGTCATGTCCGGCAACCGGACGCTGCCAGAAAGTCGCTTATTCCACTGCAGGCGGCTCATATTTAATATATTCACGCAGGGCATCATGGATGGCCTGATTATTGCCTTCCTCCAGACCCCGTTCGGCATATTCTTTCGCCAGCGCCGCCAGCACATCGTCAAATTTCCCTTTGTAATTGAGATTATTCAGCGCTATTTGCTGGCCGAGTATCGCTTTTAATACCGTGGTCTCAACCTTCAGCTGCGCGACGGCTTCTTCCAGATGTTTGATTCGATCGTCGTCTGCCATAACCCCTCCATGCTTAAAAAAAGCAGAATAACCAGCCCGCGCTGAATATTCAAACCTCCGCGATGGCCAGAGGGGTGTTGTCAGATTTTCCTTAAGTCAGAATAATCAGCGGCTGAATTTATAAGGTCAGCTACTGGAAGAAAAAAACGCGGATATTCCCGTGCTGCGGCAAAAGTAACCCGTTTCCGCTTACTCTGGCGGCAATGCGAAAAAAGCGGTTAAAAAAAAGTGCATTACCATCAACCCCTTCGCTTAAAAAACTTTTCTGTGACTTGATTAAAAGGGGGATTAGCTATTACTGTATTTATATACAGTAATTTGAAAAAGGAGTGATATTATGGAATTCATTAAACCTGCGGACATTCGCGCCGTTATGCCGTTACCGCTTTATATCGAACGTGTGCCCTGTGGATTTCCCTCCCCGGCGCAGGATTATGTCGAACAACGTATCGATCTCAATGCGCTGATGGTTCAGCACCCCAGCGCCACCTATTTTGTCCGGGTCAGCGGCGAGTCGATGATTGAGGCGGGCATTAACGATGGTGACATGCTGGTGGTCGACAGTTCCCTCACCGCCTCACACGGCGACATCGTGGTCGCCGCCGTCGATGGTGAATTCACCGTTAAACGTCTCCAGCTTCATCCCTGCCTGCAACTGATGCCGATGAATAATAAATTTAAACCGATCGCTATCCAGACCGAAGATGCGCTGGAGGTGTTTGGCGTGGTGACCTTTGTGATTAAAGCGACACACTGATCATGTTCGCGCTGGTCGATGTGAACTGCTTTTATGCGTCGTGTGAGACCGTGTTCCGGCCCGATCTCAGAGGCAAGCCAGTGGTGGTGCTGTCGAACAACGACGGCTGCGTGATTGCGCGCAGCGCCGAGGCAAAGAAAGCCGGCATCAAAATGGGCGCACCCTATTTTAAAATGCGTGAAGAGCTGACGCGTCATGCGGTGCACGTCTTCAGCTCAAATTACGCGCTCTACGCCGACATGAGCCAGCGGGTGATGACCATACTGGAAGAGATGGCGCCGTCGGTGGAGATCTATTCGATCGACGAGGCCTTTATGGATCTCACCGGCGTGCAGAACTGTATGGCGCTGGAGACCTTTGGTCGCCAGGTCAGAGAACGGGTACGCAAAGAGACCCATCTGACCGTTGGTGTCGGCATTGCCCAGACGAAAACGCTGGCCAAGCTGGCGAATTTTGCGGCCAAAAAGTGGAGCAAAACCGGCGGCATTGTCGATCTGTCGGACCCCGAACGGCAAAGAAAGCTGCTGGCGCTGATTGATGTCGCTGAAGTCTGGGGTGTGGGTCACCGGATCGGCAAACGACTCAATGCCATGGGCGTCATGACGGCGAAAGATCTGGCCGATCAAAGCACCGAGGCCATTCGCAAACAGTTCAGCGTGGTGCTGGAACGCACGGTCAGAGAGTTGCGCGGCGAGTCCTGTCTGGAGCTGGAGTCGGTGACGCCGGTAAAACAGCAAATCATGTGTTCACGCTCGTTTGGCAGCCGTATCTCTGATTATCATCAGATGCGTGAAGCCGTCTGCGCCTATGCTGAGCGCGCGGCAGAAAAGCTGCGTCGTGAGAAACAATATTGTCGTCAGATAGGGGTGTTTGTGCGCACCAGTCCGCATGCGACTGACGAACCCTTTTATGGCAATCAGTCCACGGGCCAGCTGCTGATTCCGACGCAGGACACCCGCGACATTATCAGTGTCGCGATGGCATGTCTGGATAACATCTGGATTGAGGGACACCGCTACATGAAGGCGGGCATCGTGCTGGGGGATTTTTTCAGTCAGGGCGTGGCCCAGCTTGATCTGTTTGATGAGCATCAGCCACGCCGCAATAGCGAAGAGCTGATGCAGCTGATGGATAAAATTAACAAAACCGGCAGCGGAACGCTGTGGTTTGCCGGGCAGGGGATCAACAAAGCCTGGTCGATGAAGCGCGAAATGCTGTCGCCTGCCTATACTACCCGGATAAGCGATCTGCCGGTGGTTGCGCTGAAGTAGAGACTCGCCTGCTTTTCTTTACAGCCTGAATCGTAATGCGCTGATCCCCCTCTTTTTCACCACAATAATCCCGTCCCACCTCTAGGCTTTCATTTGATTGAGAGAGTCCGCCATCAGTTAGTGAACTTACCAATCCAGGGGCTGTTGGCTTCCTGAGACCAGAGTTGTAAGAGTCGTTCTCTGAACTTTTCAGCGGCCGGACTGAGCACCGTTTCCCGCCGCTGAACGAGACCCAGCGTTCGCCGGATAACCGGCTCAACCAGCGGACGACTGACCAGAATGTGGTGTTCATTCAGTGGCATCGCCAGATTCGGCACCACCGCAACCCCCAGACCTGCTTCTACCATGCCGAGCGAGGTGGAGAGATGCCTGACTTCGTAAAACCAGTCTGGCTTAAACGCCACCTCCTCCAGCGCCTGGTCAATCAGCGACCGGTTACCGCTTGAACGCCGGACACCAATCAGCGTTAAACCCGCCAGATCCTGCCACGAAACCAGCTGCTTTTGTGCCAGTGGGTGATCGCGACGGCAGGCCAGAACAAAGGGTTCATTCACCAGCGCAGTAAAATCGATATTTGGATGTGTGATGTTTATCATATTTATGCCGAAATCTGCATCGCCATTTAGCACTGCTTCAAGACAGTCGCTGGCAGTGTGCTCCAGAATTCGAATACGAATGTTAGGGTAGTGATTGTTATAATCTTTGATCGCGGAAGGCAGAAAGTAGAATGCGGCGGTAGGCAGACAGGATAACGTAATAAACCCGCTCTGGTGTGTGGCCATCTCCTTAATATTCAGAATCGAACTTTCATAGAAATCGATTAAATTCTTTGCCTTAGGTAAAAACTCTCTGCCAACCGCGGTGAGTTTTATCTTTCTTGTTGAACGTTCAAATAATACCGTCCCCAGACTTTCCTCAAGTTTTTTAATTCTGCGTGTTAACGCAGATTGTGAAATGTGAAGGAAGTGAGATGCTCTTGTAAAACATCCGATTTCTGCAATTTTAACAAAAGCTTGTATGCCCTGAAGTTCATGCTGCATTAAATTTTACGCCTTATCGTTATTTTATTTCACCCACACTAACCCAGCGGGTATTTATGCGTAAAGCGTATTAATGACGTGAAATTAGACATTAGAATTCCTGATCATGCTGTGGAATCTTGACGCTGTTCTTATCACCAGGCGAAATGAGAAAACAACATGCTGAAGATTCCTTGCGTACTAATGCGTGGCGGTACATCTAAAGGACCGGTTATTCTGGCCAGCGACTTGCCCGATAACATTGAGGAGCGCGATGCCGTGCTGCTTAGTCTGATGGGTGCAGGTCATGAACTCGAAATTGATGGGATTGGCGGAGGAAGTCCCCAGACCAGCAAAGTCGCTATCGTCAGCCCGTCAACCTGTTCCGATGCAGATGTCGACTATCTGTTCGTACAGGTCATGGTCAACGAGCGACGTGTTGATACCACACCCAACTGCGGAAACATGCTGTGTGCTGTAGGACCTTTCGCTATTGAAAAGGGGCTGGTCAACGCAAAAAGTCCCGTCACCACCGTGCGTATTCGCAACCTCAACACCGGTACTCTGGTTGATGCTGAAGTCCAGACACCGGATCTTCTTGTGAGTTATGAAGGCGACACCCACATTGATGGCGTGCCGGGTGCTGCAGCCCCTGTAGGACTTACATTCCTTAATTCTGCCGGCTGTAAGACCGGAAAACTACTGCCAACCGGTAACGTCATCGATCGCATCGACGAGGCAGAGGTGACCTGCATTGATATGGCCATGCCAATGGTACTTATCGAGGCTGCACAGCTGGGTAAAACGGGTTTTGAGCAACCGGCAGAGCTGGAATCTGACCGCGCATTTATGACGCGTCTGGAGCATATCCGTCGTCAGGCTGGCAGAGCGATGGGGTTCGGTGACGTATCTGACAAAGTGATCCCTAAGCCGGTCCTTCTGAGCAAACCCCAGGCGGGTGGTACCATTAACGTCCGTTACTTTATGCCGCATGCCTGCCACCGATCGCTGGCGATTACCGGATCAATTGGTATTTCTGTAGCAACACGGATTGAAGGCTCTGTAGCCTGGAAGATTATTTCAGGACAGCCTAAGACAACGTACACCAGTATTATTGATATTGAACATCCCGGCGGAAAAATTTCTGTTTCGTTAACCAACGAGAGCAATGAAATTGAAAAGACACGGGCCGCTGTCATCAGAACGTGCCGGAAACTTTTTGAAGGCGTCGTCTGCGTTCCGGATACGGCTATTTCAGAAGTAATTTAATTACCCCCTCCTGAACTATTAAATAAAAAATTTAGCTCATACGGGCTATAGCGCCCTGTACCCAAAATAATAATGAGGATGTTATGACTATAACTACCGATAAACAAACCAAACCCGCGGGTGAGATTAAAGCCAGTGCATACATTCGTATTATTCTGGCACTGGCTTTATCCGGACTGGCCGAATTAGCCTCTCTGTTCTTTATTCAGCCGCTGCTGCCGGTTCTGGCGATTGAATATGATATTCCTGTCAGTCAGGTCAGTATCATTCTCTCCGCAGAGACGGCAATGCTGGCGTTCGGCCTGCTATTTACCGGAACCTTAGCCGATCACTATGGCAGAAAAAAACTGATTATCGTTTCTCTGCTACTGGGCGGGATATTGACCCTGCTTTGTCCGCTGGCGCAATCCTGGACACTGTTAGTGGCACTGCGTGCAGTCATCGGGCTGGCACTCAGTGGCATTGCTGCAGCGGCAACCGCCTATATCAGTGAGGAGGTCGCGCCCGTTGTCGCGGGAGTGGTCACCGGCTACTTTGTGTTTGGGAACTCGATGGGCGGCATGTCCGGCCGTATTATTGCCAGCCAGCTGATTGACCATATTTCAATCAATACCATTTTCTATGGTTTTGCCGTCAGCCTGATCGTCGTCGCGATTCTGGTTAACTTTCTGCTGCCAGCCTCCAAAAACTTTAAGCCGACGGAAAACCTCAACGTTCTGTGTGTCGTGAAGGGCGCGGCTGAGCATTTTAAAAACAAAAATCTCTCCCGGGTATTTATTATCAGCTTCATCATCTTTGGTGTCTTCACGTCGCTCTATAACTATCTGGCCTTCTTCCTGAAAGGCGAACCGTTCAATATCTCTCATGCCAATGCGGGCCTGATCTCCTTCAGCTTTGCGTTGAGTTTCTTTACTGCGCCTCAGGCCGGCCGCTTTGCCGAAAAATATGGCAGCATGAATGTGCTCAGAACGCTCTTCGCCATTATGGCCCTGGGGATGCTGCTGACGCTGGTGGATAACGTTGTCGTCTTTATTGTCGGCGCGGTCATTTTCACAGGATGCTTCTTTGGTTGTCACTCTATTGGTCTGCGGTGGGTCAGTAAGAATGCCACCCACGCCCGTGGTCAGGCCGTTGCGCTCTATCTTTTCTTCTACTACATGGGCGGTTCACTGATTGGCTTCGTCAATGGCCTTGTTTTCCACGCCACCGGCTGGCATGGAATGACCGGCTTTATTATTACACTGCTTGTGGTGGCTGCGGTTGTCGCGACATCACTATCCGGCAATGAACAAAAGAAGCTGGTCCCAGTCGCACCGCTGAAATAGCAGCAGAATAAACGATTGTTCACGCCGTATTACACGGCGTGAACCCGAAAGCATTAAATACGACAAGCAGGTTTTATTATGAAATTAACCAGCTACAGCCATCACGGTCATAAAAGCTACGGTATTTTTACTGAGAACGGCATTATCGATCTGGGTGAGAAAATGGGTCATCTCTGTCCTGACCTGAAAGCCTTGCTTCAGCAGGATGCGATCGACATTGCCCGGCAATATCAGGACTATCCTGTCGATGTCATGGCGAGTGATATTATTTTTCTGCCCGTCATTGAAGTGCCAGAGAAGATATTTTGTGTCGGCATGAATTATGCGGAGAAACGCAGGGAGTTTGCGGAAACCTGTGATGCCCCCACGCTGTTTATTCGTTTTCCTGACTCGCAGACGGGTCATGCGACACCGGTCGTCAAACCCGCCTTATCAAACGAATTTGATTATGAAGGGGAGCTGGCCGTCATTATTGGCAAGCCGGGTATCAATATCGCCGCAAGTGATGCCATGCAGCATGTGGCTGGCTACAGCTGCTACATGGATGGCTCTGTGCGGGACTGGCAGCATGCCTGGTTCACCGCCGGGAAAAACTGGCCCCATACTGGCGCTTTCGGGCCCTGCATGACGACGGCGGATGAAATCCCGGATCCCCATGCGCTGTCGATTCAGACCTGGCTCAATGGCAGGCTGGTTCAGGATGATTCCACCGGCAGTATGATCCATAAGGTTGCCGACCTGATTAGCTACATCAGCACCTTCACTTCACTCAATGCCGGTGATGTCATTATTACCGGCTCTCCGGGGGGCGTCGGCAAAAAACGTACGCCGCCACTCTTTATGTACGAAGGCGACCAGGTCGACGTCGTGATTGAAAATATCGGGCACTTAACCAATACGATTGTGGAGTCAGATCCGCAGCACGATCTGCAGGCATCCTGATTTCCGGCAGGTACGGGAGGAGGTGATCATCAGATATTTTCAGGAGAAACATGATGTATAGCGACCCGTCGCTGACGTTTGAAACGGTTGAAACGCACAGCGGGACTCTGCGAGAAGAGATTGCCCTGTTTCTTAAGAGTAATGGACTGGGTATGGATGATGATATCGAACAGTTCGTCATTGCGCGCTGTAAACGCCATCTGGTGGCCTGTGCAGGGATTGCCGGGAGTACGTTAAAGTGCATCGCTGTGGATGCCGCCTGGCGCAGCACCTCGCTGGGTCTGAAAGTGATTCACGAAGCGGAGGCGCAGGCGATTCAGAATGGCGAGCATCAGCTTTTTCTCCTGACCACGCCCTGCAATGTGAAAGCCTTCCGGGGATGCGGTTTTTATCCTCTGGTGACACTCGATAACCGGGCCACACTGATGGAGAACACGCCTGTGGGCATCCATCACTACTGCAGGAAGCTGCGTAAACATCACCAGGTTAACGCCAGCAACGTTGGCGCGATTGTGATGAATGCCAATCCGTTTACCTCCGGACATCTCTATCTGATTGAGCAGGCGGCAAAAGCCTGCGACTGGCTTCATATCTTTGTGGTCGAGGAAGATTTGTCGACGTTCTCCTTTCAGGATCGTTTAGCCATGGTACAGGAGGGCTCACGTCATTTACCTAATGTCACGGTTCATCCCGGCTCCCGATATATTATTTCGCGGGGAACCTTTCCTGGCTACTTTCTCAAAGAAAAGCAGATTGTTAATGAGGTCTATGCCGCTATCGATTTAATCCTGTTCCGCCGCTACATCGCGCCCGCGTTAAATATCAGGCAGCGCTTTGTGGGAACCGAGCCTTTTTGTAAAGTCACCGCGCAATATAATTTTGCGATGCATCACTGGCTGGAAGATGAAACGATAATGGCAGACGCCCCGATTAAAGTTAACGAAATAACCAGAGTGACGGATGAGAATAATCTTCCGATATCGGCCTCTGCGGTAAGAAAGTCATTAGAGAGAAATGATATGGAGGCGGTTACACGAATGGTGCCAGCCACCACGCTGCCATTTTTAATCCGATGGCTGTCACGTCACCCCTTTAAACAGTCAGACTACAATCTGGCAAACGTCGGATAATTTACTGTCCAGGAAATTAAAATGAAAATAGTTAAGGCGGCCATAGCCGGTACGCTTGAATCCAGCGATCTGGTTGTCAAAGTCAGTCCGGCTGAAGACGGGCTGGATATTACTGTTAACAGCGAAGTTTACAAACAATTTGGCGAGCAGATTACTGCCGTGGTGAAAGAAACACTTTCTGCTTTTAATATTACGCAGGGAGAAATTATTGTTGAAGATAAAGGCGCGCTGGATTGTGTTATCCGGGCCAGAATGCAGACGGCGATATTGCGTGGAACAGAGAGCAAAGAAATTGCGTGGGAAAAACTATGATGAAGAAATTACGTCGCAGCATGCTTTTTTTACCCGGTTCAAGTGCCGCAATGCTCTCAACGGCTTTTATCTATCGCCCCGACTCCATTATGTTTGATCTGGAAGATGCCGTTTCATTAAAAGAGAAAGACAGCGCACGTTTGCTGGTTTTTCATGCGTTACAGCACCCCATGTATAAAGATATTGAAACGGTGGTCAGGATTAATCCGCTGAATACGCCTTTTGGGCTGAAAGATACCGAAGCAGCGGTACGCGCGGGCGTCGACGTTATTCGCTTACCTAAAACCGACACGCCGGATGATATTTATCAGCTTGAAGGGGAAATAGCCCGCATTGAGGCGGAGTGTGGACGTCCTGTCGGTTCGACCAGACTGATGGCGGCGATTGAATCGGCGGTCGGCGTTATTAATGCGGTGGCTATTGCTAAATCGTCGCCACGATTAATGGGTATTGCGCTGGCGGCATTTGATTACGTGATAGATATGCAGACGGAACGTGGCGACGGCACCGAGCTTTTTTATGCGCGCTGCGCGGTATTGCATGCTGCGCGCGGGGCAGGGATTGATGCCTTTGATGTGGTATATGCCGACATTGACGATGAAGCGGGTTTTTTAAAAGAGGTCGATCTGATTAAGCGTATGGGCTTTAACGGCAAATCGCTGATCAATCCACGACAGATTGAAATTCTGCACAATGCCTACGCGCCCACTCAGGAAGAGGTCGATTACGCAGAGCGCGTGATTGCAGCGGCCGAAGAGGGGGATCGTCATGGGCTGGGGGTGATTTCACTGAACGGAAAAATGATCGATGCGCCAATCATTAATCATGCCCGTGTCGTGATTGAACGTAAAAACGCTTCCGGCGTTCGTCAGTAGCTGCATTCAGCCCAGAACAACAGGATTAAACCATGAGCCATTTAATTGAAGCCCTGCAGACGCTGTCCGGCAACGCACGGCAGTATGAACCTTTTACCGGTGCCAACACGCAGACCCCTTATCTTGCGGATCGCCGCCAGAAATATCAGCGCAAACTTTTTGACACGGTTGATGAGGTTCTGGCCCGCTGCGCATTACGTGATGGTATGACGGTCTCCTTTCATCACGCCTTCCGTGAAGGTGACAAAGTCATTAATTACGTCATGGCGAAGCTGGCAGAAAAGGGCCTTAAGGGACTGACGCTGGCATCCAGCTCGTTAATGACCTGCAACGCGCCACTGATTGAACACATCAAAGCCGGCGTCATCACCAAAATCTACACCTCCGGCATGCGGGGTGAATTAGCCGAAGCGATTTCACATGGCCTGATGGCAGAGCCGGTAGAGATCCACTCGCATGGCGGCAGAGTCAACCTGATTGAAAAGGGCGAAATCACTATTGATGTCGCCTTTTTAGCCGTCTCCTGCTGCGATGAATATGGCAATGCCAGCGGCAGCGGCGGCCTGTCCCGTTGCGGTTCGCTGGGTTATGCGATGGTTGATGCAAAATATGCCAGAAAGGTGGTGCTGCTGACGGAGAGCATTGAGCCGTTCCCGTATATGCCCGCCAGCATTATTCAGGATCAGGTGGATTACATTGTCAAAATCGACAGCGTAGGCGATCCGGCAAAGATCAGCGTCGGTGCGGCGCGCGTCACCAGTAATCCGCGTGAGCTGATGATTGCGCGTTCTGCCGCCGATGTGATCGAGCATTCCGGCTTTTTCCGCGACGGTTTTTCGCTGCAAACGGGTTCCGGTGCGGCCTCAACGGCCTGCACCCGTTTTCTGGAATCACGGATGCGGAAACAGAACATTGTGGCCAGCTTTGCCCTGGGCGGCATCACTGGCAGCATTGTGGATCTGCATGAAAAAGGGCTGATTAAAAAGCTGCTGGATACCCAGAGTTTTGACGGGGCCGCGGGAGCTTCGCTGGCGAAAAATCCTGATCATGTTGAAATCTCCACCAGCGTTTATGCCAATCCTGCCGCGAAAGCTGCCTGCTGCGATCGTGTTGATATCGTCATCTTAAGCGCGCTGGAAATCGATACCGACTTCAATGTAAACGTACTGACCGGCTCCGACGGGGTGATGCGCGGCGCCTCTGGCGGACATTGTGACGTGGCGGCCGCAGCCAATCTGACCATCGTGGTGGCGCCTCTTATCCGCAGCCGCATTCCTACCGTAGTCAGGCAGGTCACCACGCGCGTCACCCCAGGCGAGAGCGTTGACGTACTGGTTACTGACCACGGTATTGCCGTAAATCCTGCCCGACAGGAGGTGAAAGCGCGCCTGATCGCCGCCGGTCTGCCGGTGGTGGATATCGGGACGCTCTATCAGAAAGCGCTGCTCATTTCGGGTGAACCTAAGCCGATTGCGTTTACTTCCCGCATCGTGGGCGTTGTGCGGTATCGCGATGGCAGCGTCATTGATGTGGTCAGGCAGGTGAAAGAGTGAGTCGGGAAACGGCACAGGCATCGTGTATGCGTCTTGCCCTTGAGGATGTGCTGAAAGCCAGAGAGGCACGCGCGCGCCTGCAGCAACAGTGGCTGGGCCAGTATGGGCAGCCGATGGTCTCTGTGACCCTCGTCTGGCCAGGGGAGATAAAAGATACCCCTATTGCCCGACGTGTCATGACCGAGGCGAATGAGGCCATCAATCAGTCGCTGCTGAAACACCGATGGCCGGTCACCCGGCATGAAACCGACTTTCTCTGCACCGGCCCCGAGGCGCGGTGGTCCATTTCGTCACCGGCCTGGATGATTAAGCATGTTATGGCCCATCTGGAGGATAACCATCCGCTTGGGCGGCTGTGGGACATTGATGTGTTTTGTCCCACGTCGGGCTTACTCAAGCGCAGCGCGATACATCAGCCCATGCGCAGGTGCTTCATTTGTCATGAACCTGCGCACGTCTGCTCGCGTATGCGCCGCCATTCTCAGAATGAACTTGCGCAGGTGATAGAGGATTTAACCTATGACTATTTCAGCGGTCAGCATTAAGTCTGAGCGTGACCGGAATATCGCGTGGCTGGCAGCCCAGGCGATGCACAGAGAAGTTAAGTTAACCCCTAAGCCGGGCCTGGTGGATAGCGAAAATAACGGGGCGCATCGTGACATGACTATCATGCACTTTATGGTCAGTCTTCGCGCTATCTCACCCTGGTTTCCCCGTTTTTATGATCAGGGATTCGCCACTGCCGGCTTACCTGCTCGCCAGACCTTACTGGCGATAAGACCAACAGGGCTGGCGTGTGAACAGGCGATGTTTAAAGCCACCGGCGGCATCAATACACACAAAGGCGGGATTTTTTCTCTGGGTCTCCTGTGCGCGGCTGCGGGGCGGCTCGCCAAAGACAACGTCAGGCTCAGCCAGGAGACGCTTTGTCAGGAAGTTCGTGCAATGTGCGCAGGTCTGGTCGACAGAGAACTCAGCAGAAACGAGCGGGCAAAAACCAGGGGAGAGGAATTTTTTCAGGCCTTTGGCTTCACGGGCGCACGCGGCGAGGCGGAGAGGGGCTTTGAGACCGTCAGGCGCTATGGTCTGCCGCAGTGGAACAAAACCCTGCGTGAAGGGGGAACACAAGAAGAGGCGTTGCTGAAGATGCTGCTGGCATTAATGGCCGCCAATTCCGATACCAATCTGATTTCACGCGGGGGAATAGCGGGCCTGGAATATGTCCGGCGTTACGCGACAAGGCTGATGAAAATAAAAAATCTGTCCGACGAAAGGCTCAGAACGGCGCTGAAAAATATGGACCACGCCTTTATTAAAAAAAACCTGAGTCCGGGAGGAAGCGCAGATCTTCTGGCGGTTGGATGGTTACTTTCTCATTATCCGGCGTCATGAGATAGCGTGCACATGGAGAGTAAAGCGGAATGACGACAGATCGTCTGGAACAGATCGATGAAAAGCTCACCGTTATTCTGGTGCCAGGACTGAGAGACAGCGATGAGGATCACTGGCAAAGTTGCTGGCATCGGCGCTTTCCGCTCTGGAAACGGATACGTCAGCGAAACTGGCTGGAGCCCGATATTGATGGCTGGATCTCTGCTATCCGTCGTGAACACTTTACCTCTCAGCATCCGGCTATTCTGGTCGGGCATAGTTTTGGGGCGCTTGCCGCGTGTCGGCTGGTTCAGACTCAAAAGCTGGCTATCGCAGGCCTCATCCTGGTTGCCCCCGCAGAACCCGCGCTTTTCGAACTGGAGGATAGCGTTCTGCCGGAAAAACTGAATACGCCCAGCGTGATGCTGGTGAGCCGTAACGATCCGCTTATGTCATTTAAACGCGCGCAATTCTGGGCGGAATGCTGGGGCGCACGTCTTATTGATACGGGCGATTCAGGGCATATTAATACCGCGGCCGGATTCGGGGAATGGGAATATGGTCTGATGCAACTGGCCGAATTTTGCGAAAGTCTTTAAGGATAATTAAAAGCAGGATTAAACAGGTTACTACATAACCCCTGGTAGGATAAATCATGTCTGTTTCGGAGAAACCATGTTAGAAAACTATAATAAGCATGTGCAGGCGCGTGCTTTAAAAAACATTCCCCCTGAGCCTCTGAATGCTGAGCAAGTCCGGGCGTTAATTACCGCGCTGACGGGCGAAAAGGGTGAGGATAAAAACAGGCTCATTGAACTGTTAGCGCATTGCGTTCCACCGGGTGTTGATCCGGCCGCAAAAATTAAAGCAGAGTTTCTTTATCAGCAGATCGAAAACAGCAATGCAGGCGGAGTGATTGCGCCACAAAAAGCGATTGAACTGCTGGGCACCATGCAGGGCGGATATAATATTCAACCGCTCATCGACTTGCTGGACGATCCGCAATGGGCGGAGTGCGCGGCGGAACAGTTAAGCCATACGCTGCTTATTTTTGAAAAATTTAACGACGTTGTCGAAAAAGCGCAGCAGGGTAATATCCGGGCGCAGGACGTTATTCATTCGTGGGCCAGCGGGGAGTGGTTTACGCGGCGTCCTGCGCTGCCTGATGTTATTACGCTTACCGTCTTCAGGGTCACAGGCGAAACGAATACGGATGACCTGTCACCTGCGCCTGAGGCCTGGTCACGTCCGGATATTCCTCTGCATGCGCTCTCTATGCTGAGCAATCCGCGCGACGGCGTGGAACCGGATGAGCCTGGACGCCGGGGACCCATCGGGCAACTGGAGCAACTGAAGAAAGCGGGCTATCCACTGGTCTTCGTGGGGGATGTGGTGGGCACCGGGTCGTCGCGCAAATCGGCGACCAACTCGGTTTTGTGGCATATCGGCAGCGATATCCCCTGGGTACCGAATAAACGGAATGGGGGCTTTGTTTTTGGCGGAAAAATTGCCCCGATCTTCTTCAATACGCTGGAGGATTCGGGGGCGCTGCCGGTTGAAATGGATGTGTCTGCGCTGGAAACGGGCATGCTGATCGACTTCTGTCCTTATCAGGGAGAGATTCGTGACACCCACAGCCAGCAGCTGATTACCCGATTCGCGTTGAAAACCGGGGTGCTGCTTGATGAAGTGCGCGCCGGGGGACGTATTCCGTTGATCATTGGCCGAAGCCTGACGGCGAGGGCGCGTGAATCGCTGGGACTGCCTCCGTCTGATCTCTTCTGTAAGCCTCAGGTACCCGCACCGTCTGCAGCCGGTTTTACACTGGCGCAGAAAATCGTGGGAAGGGCATGCGGCGTGGATGGCGTGCGGCCCGGCCAGTATTGTGAACCGAAAGTCTCAACGGTCGGTTCGCAGGATACCACCGGCGGCATGACGCGCGACGAGCTGACCGATCTGGCCTGTCTGAGCTTTTCCGCCGACCTGGTTATGCAGTCTTTTTGCCACACCTCCGCGTACCCTAAACCGGTCGATGTCCTGCTGCATGAGACGCTGCCTGATTTCATCAGCCAGCGTAAGGGCGTCGCGCTGAAGCCGGGCGATGGTATCATTCACTCCTGGCTCAATCGTATGCTTATTCCCGATGCGGTAGGCACCGGCGCAGACTCCCACACGCGTTTCCCATTGGGGATCTCTTTTCCGGGCGGCTCCGGCCTGGTCGCCTTCGCGGCCGCAACCGGCATTATGCCACTGGATATGCCGGAGTCGGTGCTGGTACGTTTCACCGGCGAAATGCAAAAAGGGATAACCCTGCGTGACCTGGTTCACGCCATCCCGCTTTATGCCATCAGACAGGGATTACTGACCGTTGAGAAAAAAAATAAGGTCAATATTTTCTCCGGCCGGATTCTGGAAATTGAAGGGCTGAACAGCCTGAAAGCAGAGCAGGCGTTTGAGCTGGCCGATGCCTCTGCTGAACGTTCTGCGGCGGCCTGCGTCCTCCGTCTTGAGGAAGAGAACGTGGCGGAGTATCTGCGCTCTAATATCGTGCTGTTGCGCTGGATGATAAACCAGGGATATCAGCATGCCGCGACGCTGGCGCGGCGTATTGCGGAAATGGAGGCATGGCTGGCGAACCCGTCGCTTCTGGTTGCGGATAACAATGCTGAGTATGCGGCAGTGATTGAGATTGATCTGACAGAGATCACTGAACCGGTTGTCTGTGCGCCGGATGACCCGGACGATGCCCGTCTGCTTTCCGCGGTGGCAGGTTCGCCGATTGAGGAGGTGTTCGTGGGATCCTGCATGACTAACATTGGCCATTTTCGCGCCGTCGGTAAACTTCTGGCGGGTGTTACCGAGCTCCCTGCCAGACTCTGGCTGGCGCCGCCAACGAAAATGGATGCTCAGCAGCTCTCCAGCGAAGGCTACTTTAGTCAGTTTATTCAGGCCGGTGCCAGAATCGAACCTGCCGGGTGTTCGCTTTGCATGGGTAACCAGGCGCGCGTGCGACCGGGAAGTCATGTTGTCTCCACCTCAACCCGTAATTTCCCGCATCGTTTAGGAACAAATGCGCACGTTTTTCTGGCTTCAGCGGAACTGAGCGCGGTCGCGGCGATTATGGGTAAAATGCCAACGGTTGAAGAGTATCTGCGGCACATGGAGAAAATGAATAGCAGCCGCGACGAAACCTATCGCTACCTTAATTTCGACCAGTTGACGCAATATCAGTCAACGCAGGATGAAGATAAGATTATTAAAAAATTCGCCGGGCATAACGTTTAATTAAAACTTTTAACCCGAGAAGAGTGAGCCGCATTCCTGTTCCGCAGAAGACTTTCTGAGGTGTCTGCGGACAAGGGACGTGCGGCTAACTGGGGGATGTATGTTGACAGCAAAAAAAACAAAAATAGCGTTTCTTCTTTTGATTATCGTTTTACCCATCATTTTTCCGCCACCCACAGGATTAACGAAAGAAGCGGCAATACTGGCAGGCATCTATCTGGCGGCTATTGCCGGGCTGGTGAGCAAGCCTTACCCGGAGCCAGTGATCATGCTGGTGGCTATGGCGTTATCATGTTGTGTGATAGCCAGATTTGATGATTCACCGCTGAAATCGCTGGATGTCCTGATCGGTTATGCCTCCGGAACAACATGGCTGGTTTTTAGCGCATTTACCCTGAGTGCGGCTTTTGTGACGACCGGATTAGGGAAACGACTGGCGTACGGGTTTATTCTGAAGTTTGGCTCTACTACTTTGCGGCTCGGTTATGTCACCGCACTGCTGGACTTAATGTTGTCTCCGGCGACCCCCTCCAACACCGCACGTGCAGGTGGCGTCGTTTTTCCTATCATCAACAGCATTGCACTGGCTCTGGGCTCAACGCCTGGTGAGACGCCGCGTAAAGCCGGGCGGTTTCTGATGGTGAATGTTTATATGATCACCAAAACCACCAGCTATATGTTTTTAACGGCTTTTGCGGGAAATGCCTTAGCTCTTCAGTTAATTTCTGACATTTTCCAGATTCAGATCAGCTGGGCAGGCTGGGCGCTGGCTGGGGTACCGCTGGGGCTTGTGATGCTTGCGCTCATCCCCTGTATTACCTACAACGTCGTGCGTCCTGAATTAAAAGCATTAGACAACGTTAAAATTGCGACTGACGGACTGAACGCACTGGGCCCCATCAGCCCCAAAGAGAAAGGGCTGATTATTGTTTTTATTGCGGCGTTGCTGGGATGGATTTTCTCTCACGATCTGGGATTGAACGAATCCGCGGTGGCCGTTATCGCGATGGTGGCTGCACTTATCTTTAATATCATCAGCTGGAATGATGTTCTGCAGAATAAAGGCGGCTGGAATACGCTGGTCTGGTACGGAGGGATTATCGGACTCAGCGCGACGTTAAGCAAAGAGGGGATATTCATCTGGCTGGCAGAGGTCATGTCGTCCCACCTCACGTTTCTCGGTTCAGGCAACAGCACGATTGTGATCATCGTCTTTCTGAGTCTGGCTGTGCGTTATCTGTTCGCTTCAGGCGGTGCCTATGTGGCTGCCATGGTGCCGGTATTAGCCACCGTGGGACTGGTGACCGGAACCGCGCCGGTCCTTCTTGCGCTGGCGATTCTTTTTTCTAACTCTTATGGCGGCAGCCTGACCCACTATGGGGGCGCAGCGGGGCCCATCATCTTTGCTGCAGGTTATAACGATATTAAATCGTGGTGGATCGCGGGAACGGTGATTACGCTATTAACCTTTATTCTGCACATGACTCTCGGTCTTCCCTGGTGGAATTTCCTCATGCAGCATCACCTGCTGTGAAGGGCGTAACAGTTTCATCGCCTGTTCCTGCTGACTCAGCGTGGTAACGCGCTGTTTCGGCTTATGTGGCCAGTCTGGCCCACTTGTTCAGTAAAGAGAAATGCTGCAGTTTCCTTTCCCCACCTGGGATTCTGTGCCAGGCTTGCACGCTTTATTCTTTAGCGTGGAAAATTAAGGCCTGTCTCGTGAAAACTTCAATCTTACTGACACTCGTAGCAGCGATTAGCTGTTCTGTTTTTGCCGCCCGTGGTGGGTTTGAAACTCAGACAGCGAAACATCCACAGGCACAGCGGGTGACGGAAAGCGGGGAGCCGCTGACGCGCTGATGGGGAGAGTGGGGAAGGTTAACGCCCAAACAGCAGGCTGATGAGCGCGCGGTAATGGCGCTCTTCTTCCTCAGTGGACGCCGTTTCAAGACGACGCAGGAGTTTGGTGCAGATCGATTTACGATTCACGTTCCCACCGGCATTCAGGATGTCCACCACCACCTGTCCCAGCGTCTCCTGCTGCGACGGCAGGCTTGCCGCATTGAAATAGCGGGCAATGTCGTCTGCCGTCCGCGGCAGTCTCTGGTTCGGGTACATGGGTGATTTCCTGGAGGGTGGTGTTAAAGCAATCAGATAGCCGCGAAGTTATACAAAAGCAGTGCATCTGTACAGCTATTTCAGCCGTGATGGTAAATGAGTTGATTGTTGCGGACGCCGGGTCAAAGCCGGACAGGCTGAAGGGAGACGCAGAGGGACCAACGATCAGGCTGACAGGCGCCGGACAGGCGTCCGGCGCCATAACAAATGAACAGCAGTAACCCGTACATGATTAACGATAATCTTTAAGGGAAACCGGAGCCTGTCCGGTCTCAACCAGCCAGTTGAGTTCCGCGCGGTCGCGGGTTGAGGCTTCAATGAAACCTTTAAGCCAGTTTCGCGCATCCGCAATCTGCTCTACCCGCTCATCGCTGCGCTCATTCTCAGCCATTTCGCCCAGCTGGCGAATCAGTGAAACCAGGGTGATTTCCTGCTCTTCAAACGCCAGATTAATTGCTGCCTCACCAAGAATCATATGACCGGTTGTTTTGTCGTGATAAACCATCTGTACCCTCCTGATTAAATAGCGATATAAATATTCTAGTTAAAGGTGCTCTGGACGAAAAGGTCTGAAAGCCCGGCTAAAGACAGTTAAAAATACCGTAAATAAAATGAACCTTTAAGCGAAGCCATAACCTTCTGATAGTAGCTGATAAAAGCAGCGCGCTTTGATTTGTCAGAAAATGACTGAACTATAATGCTGGTTAAAAAAGAGGGGACTAGCCTGAAATTCAGATAACAGGAGCGTCTGCCCGCGTCATATTTTGTCATATTTGTGGGGCGCTATCTGACCGGGCTTAGCAATATTATTGCCAGACCAAACCGGATAGTTCTGATTTAAATGAGGCCGATAAAAACGGCGTTCTCAGGCCAGGAAACACCGATATCGCAGGCAAAAATAAAGCCGCCCTCAGGCGGCTTTATTAACTGGATAACAGCACACTGTTTATTTGTGCGGAACTTCAGAGACGGCTTTAACGTCTGCTTTATTAATCTGCTGCTTCACGCCATTTGCATCGGTATAGGCCAGCAGGCCGGCATCCGATTCAGAAGGCTTGCCATCACTAATAATGGTGCGTCCATCGTTAGTCTGAATCGCATAACTGGTACGGGTGCAGCCGGTTAATACGGTCATACCAATCAATGCGGCGAGAGGTAAAATCAGCGCTTTTTTCATCGTCTTCACCTTATATTAGTTGTCGAGTTCACTCATATTACTGATCTCATTACGGTTGATCTGCTCAGTTTTTCCTGTCTGAGCATTACGGTAAGAAACCAGACCAGTATCTGAATCAATCTGCGGTTTGCCATCAGTCACAATCGTGCGGCCATCTGTGGTCTTAATCGACTGATTTGAGGCGCAGCCTGCCAGCGTACCTAAAGAGAGGGCCAGCAACGCAATGGCTGACAGGGATTTCAATTTCATTTTTTCTGCTCCATGAAGTATATCCAGACGTTTTCAGCATAGACGGCTTTATAAAGTTTGCTGGCGCTGCAGCGTCTCGTTGCCTGTTTTTTAGACAAAATCAGAGCGCAGGCGGATGATTAGCGGATATGACGCCGGGAAAGAGCATTTATTGCAAATGTAAAATTCGTGTCAGACATCCTTCACCGCACAGAAATAAAATCGAAGCCGATGCGGGAAATAAGCCCGGCGGATCTTTCCGTAAAAGCCAGAATAAACGCAGGGTAAAACGCCATATCGGCGTTAATAGCTGGCGGGATGCGCGGGTCCGATCCCAGGAGAGCGATCGGACCCGTGGAGAAGGGGATCAGAGGACAGAGTCTTCGCCCGCTTTGGCGGCCGCTTTTTCAGCTTTCATGGCGCTGACCGGGTCCGATGCGCTCAGCCAGCGATCAAATTTCTGGTAGGTGTCGATAAAGGTTTTAAAGTAGCTGCTGGCAATGGTGGCATTCTCTTTGTGGTTCATAAACGCGACTGCCAGCTTAAATGCATCTTCGTTATCAAATTTCATGTTTGTCTTCCTCGCTTAAGAATCTATAGAGCGTAGCCTGAGAACGCGGCCTGCGCATTCAGACAACCGCCTGAAAAGGCGCAATAATTCAGCCTGCCTGACAGCATCCACCAGATTGGCGCGGATTCCCACTTACTTCGCGCCAAATCCTTCTTATAATGCCAGCTTCACTCGTGAAGGAGACCCGCTTATGTTGAAAGGATTAACCGTTGCCGCGGTGCTGCTGCTCTCAGGCTGTAGTCTGATGCATAAACAGCCGCCGTCGCCGCAGACCCTGCACTATCGCTGCGGAACCCTGCCGCTGACCGTGACGCTCGACGAGGCGAAGGAGCAGGTGAGCTTCATTATGGACGGCAAGCCTCTGACGCTGAAGCAGACCGTATCTGCCTCCGGTGCCCGCTACAGCGATGACACCTATGTTTTCTGGTCCAAAGGAAACGGCGCATTTATCGAACGTAACGATAAAATTGTCGTGAATGATTGTGAGCTGCAACCTGCCAGCTGACTGTTTATCTGAATAGGCGAGCATTAATGAGCGACAGCGAAACCCTACACACCATTGCCCATCTGCGGCGTGAATATACCCGCGGCGGATTGCGTCGTAAGGATCTGCCAGACAATCCGATTGCGCTGTTTGAACAGTGGCTGAGCCAGGCCTGTGAGGCAAAACTGCCCGATCCTACCGCCATGACCGTGGCCACCGTGGATGAGCAGGGCCAGCCGTGGCAGCGTATCGTGCTGCTGAAGCACTTCGATGCGCAGGGCATGGTGTTTTATACCAACCTCGGCAGCCGTAAGGCGTTGCAGCTGGCGCACAATCCGCGCATTTGCCTGCACTTCCCGTGGCACTTTCTGGAACGTCAGGTGATGGTGCTGGGCGAAGTAGAAAAACTGTCGCCGCTGGAGGTGCTGAAATATTTCCACAGCCGTCCGCGCGACAGTCAGATTGGGGCCTGGGTGTCGAAGCAGTCGAGCCGGATTTCGGCGCGCGGCATTCTGGAAGGGAAGTTCCTTGAGCTTAAGCAGAAGTTTCAGCAGGGCGAAGTACCGCTGCCCAGCTTCTGGGGTGGCTACCGGGTGAAATTTCACACGGTAGAGTTCTGGCAGGGAGGCGAACATCGTCTGCACGATCGTTTCATCTATCAGCGCGATCACGACGGCTGGAAAATTGACCGTCTGGCACCCTGAATCTGCATGATTTCCCCCTATCAGCGCTGGCACAGAAGACGTCAGCGCTTTATGCTATAGCCCTGTTTTTTTTCGATTCCGCAACTCAGCGGAAAGCTGTGTACCAGCATAGGTGCAGTCTGATCAATTTGGAGTCAGTAATGACCAGCAGTAACCTGATACAACAATTGCAGGAGAGGGGCCTTATCGCCCAGGTGACGGATGAAGACGCGTTAACAGAGAAACTGGCGCAGGGGCCAATTTCGCTCTATTGCGGCTTCGACCCCACTGCTGACAGCTTGCATTTGGGCCATCTGGTACCGCTGCTCTGCCTGAAGCGTTTTCAGGATGCCGGCCATAAGCCGGTGGCGCTGGTCGGCGGTGCCACCGGCCTGATTGGCGACCCAAGCTTTAAAGCCGCAGAGCGTAAACTTAATACCAGCGAAACCGTCAATGAATGGGTTGAAAAGATCCGCCAGCAGGTGGCGCCATTCCTCGACTTCGATTGCGGCAGCAACAGCGCGATCGCCGCCAACAACTACGACTGGTTTGGCAGCATGAACGTGCTGACCTTCCTGCGTGATATCGGCAAGCACTTCTCCGTTAACCAGATGATCAACAAAGAAGCGGTGAAGCAGCGTCTGAACCGTGACGATCAGGGCATCTCCTTTACCGAGTTCTCTTACAATCTGCTGCAGGGTTACGACTTCGCCTGCCTGAATGAGCTGCACGGCGTGTCGCTGCAGATTGGTGGCTCCGATCAGTGGGGTAACATCACCTCCGGTATCGATCTGACCCGTCGTCTGCATCAGAACCAGGTCTTTGGCCTGACCGTTCCGTTAATCACTAAGTCTGACGGCACTAAATTCGGTAAAACCGAAGGCGGCGCAGTCTGGCTGGATGCGAAGAAAACCAGTCCGTACAAGTTCTATCAGTTCTGGATCAATACCGCGGATGCTGACGTCTATCGCTTCCTGAGGTTCTTCACTTTCCTGAGCATCGAAGAGATCAACGCACTGGAAGAAGAGGACAAAAACAGCGGCACCGCGCCACGCGCGCAGTATGTCCTGGCTGAGCAGGTGACACGTCTGGTGCATGGCGAAGCGGGTCTGTCGGCGGCGAAACGCATCACCGCCAGCCTGTTCTCCGGCTCCGTGAGTGAAATGACCGAAGCTGACTTTGAGCAGCTGGCGCAGGATGGTATGCCAACTATCGTGCTGGGCGCTGATGATGATCTGCAGCAGGCGCTGGTGAAAGCTGAGCTGGTGCCGTCGCGCGGTCAGGCACGCACCATGATCGGCTCCAATGCCGTTTCGCTGAACGGTGAAAAGCAGTCCGATGCGGAATATCGCTTCAGCGACAGCGACAAACTGTTTAACCGCTACACGCTGCTGCGTCGCGGCAAGAAACATTACTGCCTGATTAACTGGCAGTAAGATTTCAGGGCCGGTTTCCGGCCCTTTTTTATGGCAAGGCAGGACAGGGCAAACAAGTGAAAAATATTTTAGCGATTCAGTCGCACGTTGTTTTTGGTCACGCCGGTAACGCGGCGGCTGAGTTTCCGATGCGCCGCCTGGGTGCAAACGTCTGGCCGCTGAATACCGTGCAGTTTTCCAACCATACTCAGTATGGCCACTGGACCGGCACGGTGATGCCTGCAACGCATTTAACCGACATCGTTAAAGGCATTGCGGACATCGACCGCCTGAAGACCTGTGACGCGGTGCTGAGCGGTTATCTGGGCTCAGCAGAGCAGGGTGAGCAGATTCTGCAGATTGTTCGTCAGGTGAAAGCGGCCAACCCGAATGCCTGGTACTTCTGCGACCCGGTGATGGGTCATCCGGAGAAAGGCTGCATCGTGGCGCCGGGTGTGGCGGAGTTTCACTGCAAAATGGCGATGCCTGCCAGCGACATTATCGCCCCGAACCTGCTTGAGCTGGAGATGCTGAGTGAGCGCACTATCACGGACGTCAACGCGGCGGTAGACGCTGCGCGGGCACTGATTGCCCAGGGACCACGTGTGGTGCTGGTGAAGCATCTGGCCCGTGCCGGTCGTCGCAGCGATCGTTTTGAGATGCTGCTGGTGACGGCGGATGACGCCTGGCACATCAGCCGTCCGCTGGTCGATTTCGGTGTCCGTCAGCCGGTCGGCGTGGGCGATCTGACCAGTGGTCTGCTGCTGGTGAATCTGCTGCACGGCAAATCACTGCAGGATGCGCTGGAGCACGTGACCGCAGCGGTCTATGAGGTGATGCTGAAAACCCACGAGATGGGTGAGTATGAACTGCAGCTGGTGGCAGCGCAGGATGCCATCGCCAGTCCGACGCAGCACTTCGCAGCAGAGAAGCTGTAACGCAAAAGGGCCGGTTAACCGGCCCTGTTCACTCAGGCTAAGCCTTCCGCTTTCAGCGCCGCCTGCACCGCAGGACGTTCCGAAACGCGATCAAACCACGCGCCCAGCGCCGTAAAGCCGGACAAATCCAGTCCCAGCGCTTTTGCCCAGCGTGTCACCACGAACAGATAGGCATCGGCCGCGCTGAAATGCATCCCTGTCAGCCACTGTCTGTCACGCAATGACTCATCGACATAGCGGAATTTCGCTTCCAGCTGGCTACGTGTCTGCGCTTTTACCTCGTCGGAGTAACCGGGGCGGAACAGCGGTCCAAAGCCCTTATGCAGCTCGCTGCCGATAAAGCTGAGCCACTCTATGGTGTGATAACGCGTCAGGCTGCCGACCGGTGCCAGCAGGTGACGATCGGGCTTCAGATCCGCCAGATACTGCACAATCGCGACGCCTTCCGTCAGCACGGTGCCGTCGCTGAGCTGCAGCGCGGGCACCTGACCTTTAGGGTTTATCTGGCGGAAATCGTCGCCGCGTTCAGTGAGTTTTGTTGCCAGATCAACGTTCACCTGAGTGAAGTCCAGCCCGCATTCGCGCATAACAATGTGGGGAGAGAGAGAGCAGGCTCCTGCTTTGCAAAACAGTTTCATGACCATGTACTCCTTGTTGCAATGGGATCACAGCATAGTAAAGGCTCAGGGTGGAATTACCAGTGATAAGGATCAGGGATCGGTGAAGGGTGCGGCGGCGGGTCATAAAAAAGCCGGGCAGTGCCCGGCTTAGCTGAAACGCGGTGGCGATGACGCCTGCGTCTTATAATTTTGCGTCGCTGTCCTGCGCCTGGGTCATACGGTTCAGCAACGGAGCCGTAATCAGCATCAGCAGGGCGATCACCGCCGTCACCATACCAATCTCTTTGAAGACGCGGCTGTAGGTCGCCAGCGAAATCAGCGGGTCGGTGACGTTTTCCGGCACGGCCATCAGGTTTGCCACTTTACCGGCAATCACGGCTGCGCCAGCGGTGGTCAGGAACCAGGAACCCATGATAAAGCCCATCAGGCGCTGTGGCACCAGCTGCGCAACCATCGCCAGACCGAGGCCGGAGATCATCAGCTCACCGATACTCTGCAGCGCATAGCTCAGGATCAGCCAGTTGACCGACACGATACCGGCATCGCTGGCGAATTTCGCGCCCACCGGCAGCACCAGGAATGCCGCGGAGCAGAGCACCATACCGAAGGCAAACTTGTGCGGCATCGGCAGCTTATCGCCCAGCTTGTTATAGAGCGCTGCCAGCAGCGGACTGGCCAGCATGATCCAGAACGGGTTCAGCGCCTGGAACTGCTCTGGCGCAAAAGTAATGCCGAGAATGGTGTGCTCAACGTTGCGGATAGCAAAGAAGTTGAGTGACGTTGGCATCTGCATGTAGAGCACGAAGAACAGAATCGCTTCGACCATCAGCAGGAAGGCAACAATCATCTTACGACGCGCCGCGCCCTGCAGCGCGAAAGCCTCTTTGGCAAACACCAGCACGATACCCAGTGCAATCACCGCCAGTACCAGGCGTGCAATAGACTGGTGATGCAGCATCCAGTTGGCTAGCGCGATCAGGACGACGACGCCGACCAGAGTCATCAGCAGTTTGCCGACCTGCAGTGGCGCAAAGTCCGGCTTAGAGCCGTAATCTTTAACCATGCGTTTGCAGAACAGGAAGTTAAACAGGGTAATAATCAGACCGATAACGCAAAGCGAGAACGCCACGCTGTAACCATATTTCGCTGCTAACCACGGTGTCAGCATCATCGAGAAGAGCGAACCGATGTTGATCGACATATAGAACATGGTGAACGCACCGTCTAAACGCGGATCATCTTTGTCGTAGCAGGTAGAGAGCAGCGAAGAGGGGTTAGCCTTGAACAGGCCGCTGCCCACCGCGATGGTTGCCATACCGACATAGACGATGCTGACGTTATGACCGGAGAACGCCACCAGTGCATAGCCCAGAGCCAGCACCAGAACACCCAGTACGATGACGCGTTTGGTGCCCAGCACCTTGTCACCGAGCCAGCCGCCAATCGCGACCAGACCATAAACCAGCGCACTGAATGAAGAGAACAGGGTAATAGAGTCTGATTCAGACAATCCCAGTTGCTTCACCAGGTAAACCGCCATAATGGCCTGCAGGCCATAGAAGCCAAAACGTTCCCATAACTCAATCGAGAAGATTAAGTAGAACGCCTTCGGCTGTTTAAACGCATTGAGACTGACAGCCTCATCAGTGTGTTTGTTTGCAGTTGACACATGTACCTCAGTTTTTTCATACCCTGTTTCGGGACAGGAATTAAGTCCGCGTCATGTGAGTTTTCCATGCGCAAGATTGTTATTAGAAGGGAAAAGCGGCGACTAATTTGGCTGATTACGGGCGGCAGGGCAAGAATTTTCTGACAACCCACCAGACCCGAAAATGTTGGGTTAAAAAACTTATAACAAACTGTTAATTGGTTTTAAATGTTGAGACAGAGAAAAATATCAGTACAGATACTCTGTATCCGTGCCCCTGGCTGGAGAGTATTAACATTAACTGCTAATGCGGTGTAAGCCAGATAAATCGTTTGTTGAATAATATTCAGGCAGCACTAATGGCAGGTTGCTGGCTAATTCACAGTCAATCTGACGAATTAACAGGCGTTACCGGTCTGGCATTGCCGGAAAAACAGCCAGATAGCGATCGGGTGCACAAACAGATGATTTATTTCTGAAAGAAAAAAAAGAAACCGATTGCGTGGTGCGGTCTGGCGAGGAAGTGGAGGGTGGGCGGTGTTGGCAGGCAGATAAAACCAACGCGGCCTGCTGGTCAAAACCCGCCCAGTCGTGATGTAAAACTTATCAATACGCCACCGCATCATCTCTCCCTCGACAGAAAATTAACATTACTGTAACCTCTCAATTTCCCCCGGAAGGATCTGTTTATGTCGTCTCCCCTGCGTTTATCTCTCGTTGGTGACTACCACGCCGATGCGGTTGCTCATCAGGCCATACCCCTTGCCATTGAACGTGCTGCCCGCTGGCTGAACATCCCCGTTGAAGCAGAATGGATTGCCACCGACCAGCTTGACCAGACAGACCTGACGCGCAGTGACGCGGTCTGGGTCGTGCCTGGCAGTCCTTATCGTAACGATGACGGTGTGTTTGCAACCCTTCGCTGGGCGCGGGAGAGCGGCAAACCTTTGCTGGGTTCCTGTGGGGGATTCCAGTATGCGGTGATCGAATATGCGCGCAACGTACTGGGCTGGCACGATGCCAGTCATGCAGAGACCGACACCGGCGGGCTGATGGTGATTGCTCCGCTGAGTTGCTCGCTGGTGGAGCAGCGCGGCTTAGTGAGGTTTGAAGCGGGTTCCCGTATCGCTCAGGCCTATGGCACGCTGGAAAGTGATGAGGGCTATCACTGTAACTTTGGCGTTAACCCGGACTTCAGTAATGCGCTGGGCGATAACACGCTGCGCATTACTGCGTGGGATGAAGCGGGTGACGTACGCGGTGTAGAGTTGCCCGAACATCCTTTCTTTGTCGCAACGCTGTTCCAGTCGGAGCGCGCGGCGCTGCAGGAGAAAGACTCTCCGCTGGTGATTGCCTGGATGCAGGCGGCGCTGGCGCAACGCTAACGACCCGGCACGCTGTGACACTGTCACGGCGTGCTGCCTGTTTCCCACATCCAGCCCTGGATTTCAGCCGCTAAACTGACGGCGCTGGGCAATCTCTTCCGCCCGCAGCAGCAGTGCCTGCAGATCATCTTCGTCAATATCCAGCAGTTCACCGCCCTCTAATGCCTGATGCAGATCGGCGCGCGTCAGCGGGACCGGCATGGCAACCGGCTCGGGTTTAACTTCCTGGGGCGCCAGCGGATGCGGATAGCGACGACCGGCCAGATTGTTAAACAGCAGGGCCAGCAGCGCCAGGGTGAGTGAGTTGAGCAGGATCGGCGTCAGGACAAAGTGATAACCCAGTTGCTGTACTGAAGGCCCGCCCAGAATAGCGGTCAGGGCCACTGCACCGCCGGGTGGATGCAGACAGCGCAGCTGGAACATCAGCAGGATGGCTACACAGGCCGCAACGCCGCAGGCGATGGCCGGATTGGGGATCAGCTGACTGACGGTGACGCCTGCCAGCGCAGAAAGAGTGTTGCCGCCGACTATCGCCCATGGCTGAGCCAGCGGACTGGCGGGCAGACCAAAGAGTAAAACCGCCGAAGCACCGACCGGGGCGACAAACCACAGATTCAGTTCCCCCAGCATCCAGTGGCTCAGCAGGCTGGTCAGCACCAGACCCGTGCCCGCACCCAGGCCGGCGATGACCACATGCTTTTTACTGACTGTCAGCGGATGCGGCCAGAATCGTGCCAGAAACAGGCGCAGCGAATGCCTCCCTGCAGAAGGACCTTTGTTCATTACTTTACTCACCATGTCATAACTTTTTCTTATCGTCAGGGGCGGCGATTTTCCATCATCAACATCAATGTAACAACCCGACAAACCGTGGTGTTATTCAGATGAATCAGAGAGTGCGCTGAAAAAGAGATGCGAAGGCAATGAGGGCGCGGAGCTTTTAACCAGACAATAAAAAACCCGCCGCAGCGGGTTAGTCAGCCGTATCACTCGACCTTGTCGGGATACTCGCAGAGATCTTCTATCAGGCAGGAGCCGCAGCGGGGCTTACGCGCCACGCAGGTGTAACGGCCATGCAGAATCAGCCAGTGGTGGCAGTCAACCTTATACGCGGCTGGCACCACCTTCAGCAGCTTCTGCTCCACCTCTTCCACATTCTTACCCGGCGCAAATTTCGTCCGGTTACTGACGCGGAAGATATGGGTATCGACGGCAATCGTCGGCCAGCCAAAAGCAGTATTCAGCACCACGTTAGCGGTTTTACGGCCCACACCGGGTAGCGCTTCCAGCGCCGCACGATCTTCCGGTACCTCGCCGTTATGCTGCTCAAGCAGAATGCGGCAGGTTTTAATCACATTTTCCGCTTTGCTGTTAAACAGGCCGATAGTCCTGATGTATTCCTTTACGCCATCCACGCCCAGCGCCAGCATCGCGGCAGGCGTATTCGCCACCGGATAGAGCTTCGCAGTGGCTTTATTCACGCTGACATCCGTCGCCTGCGCCGAGAGCAGCACCGCAATCAGCAACTCAAACGGCGAGCTGAAGTTCAGCTCGGTCGTCGGATGCGGATTGTTCTGCTGCAGCCGATGGAGAATTTCGGTGCGTTTGGTCTGATTCACACCGGCTTCCCGACGGCGTTCTGAGGCGCAGCGGTTTCAGCGGCCTGCGCTCGCAGGGCTGCACGCTGTTTCATCTTCTGATCGATCAGGTATTTACACGCCAGCATCATGCCCAGGCCGATAAAGGCGCCTGGCGGCAGCATGGCCAGCAGCATCGGCGAGTCAAAGTGGACCACTTCGATACGCAGCGATTTCGCCCATGGACCAAGCAGCTGATCGGCACCGTTAAACAGCGTGCCACTGCCGATAATTTCGCGCAGCGAACCCAGCACCACCATGGCGCAGGTCGCGCCCATACCAATGGCGAAGCCGTCCAGCGCGGCAAGCGGAATGCTGCTCTTAGAGGCGACGGCTTCAGCACGACCGACCACGATGCAGTTAGTCACGATCAGCGGGATAAAAATCCCCAGCGACTGATAGAGACCGTAGGCATAGGCGTTGATCAGCATCTGCACGCAGCTCACCACTGAGGCGATGATCATGACATAAATCGGGATACGGATTTCCGACGGCACCCAGCGGCGCGAGGCGGAAATAAAACTGTTGGTCAGGGTCAGCACCAGCGTGGTGGCCAGACCTAAACCCAGCGCGTTCGTCGCCGTCGCCGTGACTGCCAGCAGCGGGCAGAGGCCCAGCAGCTGCACCAGTGCCGAGTTATTCTTCCACAGTCCACCTACCAGCAGACTTTTAGCTTCACTCATTTGCGTCTCCACATGCCGGTAACGAAGAGAGTCTCTCCGGAAGCGTTTTCATCAACAGCGCGGTGCGTTTCGTCGCATTGACCACCGCGCGTGGGGTAATGGTGGCGCCGGTAAACTGATCGAAGTCGCCGCCATCTTTTTTAACCGCAAACGCTTTATCTGACGGACCATGAACCACTTTGCCATTAAAGCTGTTGATCCAGTCAGAGATGCGCAGTTCAATCTTGTCGCCCAGACCCGGCGTCTCATGGTGTTCGATCACCCGCACGCCCAGTACTTTACCCTGGAAATCGGCACCCACCAGCATCTGTATCGCACCAGAATAGCCGTCAGGGGCGGTTGTCTCCAGTGCGGCAGCGACCGGCTGGCCGCCTTTACGCGCCAGGAAGAGATGGTGCGGAGCGCTATTGCCTAGCGCTGCATCCGTGACAACGTAACAATCCTGCTGGATGTTGTTATCATACAATTCGGTGGGCACCACCTGATCCAGCAGGTTTTTCTGCTGCAAAAGGGTCTGATGTTCTACCGTCGGCTTAGTCACCGTATTGACGACGGCCGTAGCCGCCGTGGTAATCGCGGCAAAAATTGCCAGCGTGACCCCATTTTTGCGAATCGTCTCCAGCATCGCTTAATCCTTCTGATGGCCGTAAACGCGCGGCTGGGTGTAGTAATCGATGAGCGGCACGCAGATATTCGCCAGCAGCACAGCAAACGCCACGCCATCGGGATAACCGCCAAAGCTGCGGATCAGCCAGACCAGCAGTCCAATCAGCGCGCCATACACCAGGCGACCACGGTTAGTCGTGGAAGCGGTCACCGGATCGGTGGCAATGAAGAACGCACCCAGCATGGTGGCACCGGAGAACAGGTGAATCAGCGGACTGTTCAGCGATTCCGGTGAGAAGAACCAGCCCAGCGTGGCGCAGAACGCCAGTGACAGCAGCATCGCAGCAGGGATATGCCAGCGAATCGCGCTCTTCCAGAGCAGGAACAGACCGCCCGCCAGATAACCAACGTTAACCCACTGCCAGCCGAGGCCCGCCAGCACGCCGCTGTAAATTGGCTGCGCCAGCAACTGGTCGGCGCTATGACCGGCGCGTAAACCGGTTTTAAAGGTATCAAGCGGCGTCGCCTGGCTGATGCCATCGACACCCATCTGTAACTGCTGCATGGTTTCACCCGCCAGCGTGTGGCCCTGGAAGACCATACTCAGACTGTCCATCAGTCCGGGTTTAATCGCCTGAAGGGTGTCAGGCGGCACCCAGCTGGTCATCTGTACCGGGAAGGAGATCAGCAGCACCACATAGCCAACCATCGCCGGGTTAAACGGATTCTGGCCCAGACCGCCATACAGCTGTTTAGCAATGACGACCGCAAACAGCGTGCCGATCACTACCAGCCACCACGGTGCCAGCGGTGGCAGGCTGATACCGATCAGCACGGCGGTCAGCAGCGCCGAGTTATCCGCCAGCGTGCTGGCAACCGGTGCTTTGCGCAGACGCAGAATCGCCGCTTCGGTCAGCCAGGCGGTCAGCGTTGCCAGTAAAACCTGCAAAAAGGTGCCGTAGCCAAAGAAATAACACTGTGCAGCAAAACCCGGCACCGCGGCCAGCACCACCAGCAGCATGATGTTGCCGGTGCTGCGGCGATTATGGGTGTAGGGAGAACTTGCGATACGAAAAGCCATTTAATCCTCAAGCGTCGTAGACGACTGCGCTTTACGCGCTTTGGCACGGGCGATGGCGGCAGCAATAGCAGCTTTGCGCGCATCATCGGGTTGATTCAGTTCAGGTGCCTGTTCAGGTTCAGAATTAGCGTTGTTGGCCTGCTCCTGAGCCTGCTCCGCGTTCTCCACCGCAAAATGCGCGGCGGTGGCCAGTGCGGCGGCGTCGCGTGACGCGGCATCCGCATCACTTTCAGCCTGCGCGGCTTTCTTCGCTTTGGCGCGGGCGATAGCGGCCTGGATCGCGGCTTTACGCGGATCGATTTCAGCTTCCGGCGCGGCGTCTGCAGCGCTATCCGATGCAGAGGGAGTCGTCGCGGCTTCCGCCTGTGCGGCCTTATTCGCTTTAGCGCGGGCGATAGCGGCCTGCACTGCGGCTTTACGCGGATCGATTTCAGCTTCCGGCGCGGCGTCTGCAGCGCTATCCGATGCAACCGGCGCCGTCGCGGCTTCCGCCTGTGCGGCTTTCTTCGCTTTGGCGCGGGCAATGGCTGCCTGCACTGCGGCCTTACGCGGATCGGTTTCAGCTTCTGGTGAGGCGTCTGCAGCGCTTTCCGATGCAGCCGGCGCCGTCACCTCAGCGGTTTCCGCCTGTGCGGCCTTCTTCGCTTTCGCGCGGGCGATAGCGGCCTGCACTGCGGCTTTACGCGGATCGGTTTCAGCTTCTGGCGCGGCTTCAGCAGCGCTTTCAGTTGCAGCCGGCGCCGTCACCTCAGCGCCTTCCGCCTGTGCAGCTTTCTTCGCTTTCGCGCGGGCTACCGCCGCTTCGACGGCGGCTTTGCGCGGATCGACGCTGGCTTCAGCCCCGGTATCCACCGCATCAGCCGGAGCGACTTTTTTCGCTTTCGCTCTGGCAATCGCAGCCTCAACAGCCGCTTTACGCGGATCGACGGACTGACGCGTTACCGGCTGGGTTTCAGCCTGCGCCTCGGCCTGACGCAGACGCGCCTGTGCATGGCGGGCTTCACGCTGCGCTTCGAGCGTCGCTTCATCCGGCTCAGCGGCCTGGCGGGCGTTCACGCGCGCTTTAGCTGCGGCCAGTTCGTGGGTATCCGTGCGGGCCACGCGCTGTTTCGCCTCTTCATGACGCGCTTCACGGGCCTGCTTCTCACGCTCCAGTCGCGCCTGACGCGCTTCGAAACGCGCTTTGGCTTCCAGCGTGCGTTTCGCTTCCAGATCGATGGCGCGCAGTTCGGCTTTTTCCTGTCGGTAATATTGCACCAGCGGGATATTACTCGGGCAGACATAGGCGCAGGCCCCACATTCGATGCAGTCATCGATGTGGTGTGAGCGCGCTTTATCGTGATCGCCGCCCTGGCTGAACCAGTAAAGCTGCTGCGGCAGCAGCTTAGCCGGACAGGCATCGGCACAGGCGGAACAGCGAATGCAGGACTGCTCTTCGTCGTTGTTGCCCATCTCACTGGCGGAGGGGGCAAGAATACAGTTGGTGATCTTCACCACCGGCACATCCAGCGATGGCAGGGTAAAGCCCATCAGCGGACCGCCCATAATCACCATCTGACGCGGCGCAGGCGTGAATCCGACCTGATGCAGCAGATGGCTGATGGGGGTGCCGAGACGGCTCCAGACGTTACGCGGCTGGGCAATCGCCTCGCCGGTCAGCGTCACAACACGTTCGGTAATCGGTTCGCCATTGATGATGGCGCGCTTCACGGCCCAGGCCGTGCCGACGTTCTGCATCAGCACGCCGATATCAGTCGAGCGTCCGCCGTGCGGCACTTCCAGACCGGTCAGAATGCGGGTCAGCTGCCTGGCACCGCCGGAAGGATATTTGGTCGGGATCACCCGGATTTGCAGGTCACGCTCGCTGCCCAGCGCCTGTTTCAGCGCGGCAATTGCTTCAGGTTTGTTATCTTCAATGCCAATCAGCACCCGCTCAGCCTGTAACACCCAGGCGAGAATGCGGCTGCCTTCCAGCACCTCGGCGGCATAATCCTGCATCAGGCGATCGTCAGCGGTGATATAAGGCTCGCACTCTGCCGCATTGATAATCAGGGTTTTCACCCCGCGCAGGCCACCTTTCAGTTTAGTGGCGGTGGGGAAGCCCGCGCCGCCGAGACCCGCGATGCCCGCGTCGTGAATACGCTGCACAATATCGGCGCGCGGATGCTGACGGTAGTCAGGTAGCGGATCGAGCGGCATCCAGCGGTCGTCACCATCGGGCGTCAGGAAGATGCACAGCTCAGAGAGACCGGAAGGATGCGCGGTCATATGCTGACCGATATCCTCAATCATGCCGGAGGTGGGCGCATGGACCGGCAGCATACGGCCCGTGCCAAACGTCAGGGGCTGACCGCGCAGTACTTTATCGCCAGGCGCAACGCAGATCTCACCTTCGTGTCCGATGTGCTGTTTCAGCGGAATAATAAAACGGTGCGGCAACGGCAGTTCGCTGAGCGGCGTGCCGTTGGACTGAGTTTTCATTTCCGGCGGATGAATACCGCCCTGAAAATCCCAGACCTTCTCTTTTTTCAGGAAGTTAAACAGATTAAGCATGAGTTTCTACCGGGATCACCCGTACAGGAATGGTATTCAAATCCCACTTCCAGTTAGCTGGCGTGGTGGCAACCGGACGCATTTCAATACAGTCAGTCGGGCAGGGCGCGACACAGAGATCGCAGCCGGTGCAGACATCGCTCAGCACGGTGTGCATGGCGCGGGTTGCCCCGACAATCGCATCCACCGGACAGGCCTGAATACATTTGGTGCAGCCAATGCAGTTGACTTCATCGATAAAGGCGACGGTGCGCACCGGCTCTTTCGCCGTTTCATCACCATCAATAGGCTGCGGTTCGACGTTAAGCAGCGCGGCCAGCTTGAGCATGGTCTGTTCACCGCCAGGCGCGCATTTATTGATCGCTTCACCGTTGTTGCCGACCGCGTCCGCATAGGGACGGCAGCCCGGATAGCCGCACTGGCCACACTGGCTCTGAGGCAGAATCGCATCAATCTGCTCAACGATAGGATCTTCTTCGACTTCAAAGCGACGCGAGGCGTAACCCAGCAGCGCGCCGAACACCAGGCTCAGTGCACTCAATACGGCAACAGCAATCCAGATCGCGGTCATCAGAATTTCACCAGACCGCTGAAGCCCATAAACGCCAGCGCCATCAGGCCCGCCGTGATCAGGGCGATGGAGTTGCCTTTAAACGGGGCAGGCACATTGGCCAGCACCAGGCGCTCACGCATACCGGCGAACAGCACCATCACCAGCGAGAAGCCGATAGAGGCACTGAAACCGTAAAGCGCAGCCTGCATAAAGGTGTGGTTAAGGTTGACGCTCAGAAGAGGCACACCCAGCACCGCACAGTTGGTGGTGATCAGTGGCAGAAAGATACCCAGCAGGCGATAGAGCGACGGGCTGGTTTTACGCACCACCATCTCGGTGAACTGCACGACGACGGCGATCACCAGGATATAAGCCATGGTACGCAGATAGACCAGATCCAGCGGCAGCAGGATCAGATGGTTGACCAGCCAGGCGCAGATCGAGGCCAGAGTGATCACGAATGTCGTGGCGAGGCCCATGCCAATCGCCGTTTCCAGTTTTTTGGAAACGCCCATAAAAGGACAGAGGCCGAGAAACTTCACTAATACGAAGTTATTCACCAGCACGGTGCCAACAAAGAGAAGCAGATAATCGGTCATTTTTTCGCCTGGGAGCCAGAAAGCGGCTTATTATCATTGATAGCGCGGCGTATCTCAACACCTGCGCCATCTGCTGAGCGGCAGACCGCACTCAGAATTAAATTCCTGACATAACTCACAGCGTTATGGCGCGATAAAGGTCGTTTTTACCCGTTCTGAGCGTTTGAAGTAGGGCGCAAACACCGCAGCGGCCAGCAGCGACAGCAGTAATGTCTGGAGGGCACGGCTATCGGTAACCGGCGTAAAGGCAAAGGTTTTCAGCGCCAGCAGCACGGTAATCAGCAGCCAGAGCAGATAGTGACGCGGCAGGCGGCGGGAGCGCTTAAAGAACAGCCAGCTGATCCAGAGACTATAAGCCCAGACCGCCACGGCGGTGAGCAGGGAAATAGCCCAGTAAGAGAAGAGTGTGCTGCCGTGAGAAAACAGCGCCACACGCCATTCCGGATTAAACAGTGGTGTCAGATACATCGCCAGCACCAGAACGGTGGTTAACAGGGTCATTATCAGCCAGGCCAGCGGCAGCAAAAGCCAGCCACCAATACGCGGCGCAGCAACCTGTTCATTCATCGTGGTTATTCCTGTCTCGGGGAGTCGAAGCGCAGCAGAATAACATGTCCAGAGGGGCACGCCCATCCGGACAAGATCAGCGGGATAAACCGCGATAAATCAGCCGAAAATCAGACCACGTAGCGCCACACCGTTTTGGGGACACAGCCGAGATCATATAACCGTCCGCCAGAGACCAGTTCAGCACGTCGGTGATCGGCAGCCCGGTACATATTGATGATTTCCAGATCATTCGTCAGGGAGTAATTAAGATGATCGAAAAGCTTTTCCAGACTGTCTGAATTATTTACTTTGCGGAATTTAAGCAGGTAATCGTGCGCAGTCATCATTGCCATAACAGATAGAAGTAACAAAGGAGTGCTCAGTATAGAGAGCAGGCTTGGGCTGTCCAGATCATGAGGGTGAAAAATGCCGAAAATCAGACAAAAGCACCTTATTAGTCACTAAAACTCCATATTTAGCTTTTTTACTATTGTCAGAGCGGCTAACTCAACGCCTTAATCTTAAACGGCTCGTTAATGCACACGGCAGCGCATGGGAAGGAATCCGTAAAAAACAGCCGCAAAATATTATTTTTATTTCATTAAGCGTCGACAGCGTGCCTGCGCCTTCTTTCTGACCCTTTCAGCGCTGCAAAATTCACCCTTCAGCCACTGCCACCATAGAAACGTTTCGCTCCTGAACTGAAGTCGCTGGCGACTGTGCGGACAATCACAAAACCCATTTTTTGTTCATCCCGAACCTGATAACCCGTTTTGTACGCCTGTCTGTAATCGTTTCCAGTGACGATAAACATAAGCGATTCTGTTTATTACAATTATTTAACGGGCGCTGTCATCTTAATCAGCCGTTTTATCCATAACCCCCCTGTCAGCGAACCCGCACCAGTGCACGTAACCCCTTTAAATTGCTCTGTTTTGTGAAGTGTGTCGCCATTATGCACCCTTTTTTAGTCCAGTCTAAGCAGGCTCTCTACCCTAAACAGCAAACGCCTTTCAGAGGATAAAAAACTATGTGGAAACGTTTACTTCTGACCACGCTGGTCAGCGCCGCGTTAACCGGCCCGGTCCTTGCCGCAGATATGACGGTCGGCTTCTCGCAGGTCGGTTCAGAATCTGGCTGGCGCTCAGCGGAAACCAACGTAGCGAAAAGCGAAGCCAAAAAACGCGGAATCACCCTGAAAATCGCCGACGGACAGCAGAAACAAGAGAACCAGATCAAAGCAGTACGCTCGTTCATTGCCCAGGGCGTTGATGCCATCTTTATTGCGCCGGTGGTTCAGACTGGCTGGGAGCCGGTACTGGAAGAAGCCAAAGATGCCAAAATCCCGGTTTACCTGCTGGACCGCGCCATCGTGGTGAAAGACAAATCGCTCTATCAGGCGGTGGTCACGGCGGACAACGTGCTGGAAGGCAAACTGATTGGCGACTGGCTGGTGAAAACCGTGGGCGACAAACAGTGTAACGTCGTGGAACTGCAGGGCACCGTGGGTGCCAGCGTGGCGATCGATCGTAAGAAAGGCTTTGCCGAAGCGATCAGTAACCATCCAAACATTAAAGTGATCCGCTCGCAGTCTGGTGACTTCACTCGCAGTAAGGGTAAAGAGGTGATGGAGAGCTTTATCAAGGCCGAGAACAACGGCAAAAACATCTGCATGGTGTACGCGCATAACGATGACATGGCGATCGGTGCCATCCAGGCAATTAAAGAAGCGGGCCTGAAACCCGGCAAAGATATTCTGACCGGCTCGATTGATGGTGTGCCGGATATCTACAAAGCGATGCTGGCGGGTGAGGCGAACGCCAACGTTGAGCTGACGCCGAACATGGCTGGCCCGGCGTTTGATGCGCTGGAAAAATTCAGGAAAGATGGCACGCTGCCGCCAAAAGTGATCAAGACCGAGTCGAAGCTGTTCCTGCCTGCCGACGCGCAGAAGGAGCTGGATAAGAAAAATGGTATGGGTTACTGATTCACAGACCCGCCACAGACCAGCCGCAGACCGCCCTACGGGGCGGTTTTTCATGACGTAAGGCGGAGTGAGCAGAATGACCACGCAAAATGAAACACCGCTGTTATCCATCAGCGGCGTCAGCAAAGGTTTTCCCGGCGTTAAAGCGCTGAGCAATGTTTCCTTTGATATCCGCAAAGGGGAGATCATGGCGCTGCTGGGCGAAAACGGCGCGGGCAAATCCACCCTGATCAAAGTGCTGACCGGTGTTTACAGCCGTGATGCCGGCACGATCACCCTGAATGGTGAGCCGATAACGCCGCATAACACGGCGCAGGCGCAGGAGATGGGCATCGGCACCGTTTATCAGGAAGTGAATATGCTGCCGAACATGTCGGTGGCGGATAACCTCTATATTGGCCGTGAGCCGCGCCGGTTTGGCATGATCGATCGTCGGAAAATGGTGCGCGATGCCGATGCGCTGATGCGGAATTACGGTTTTTCCCTCGATGTGACGCGCCCGCTGGGCCACTACTCAGTCGCGATGCAGCAGATTATCGCCATCTGCCGCGCGGTCGATCTCTCGGCCCAGGTGTTGATCCTCGATGAGCCGACAGCCAGTCTGGATGCCAGCGAAGTCGAAATGTTGTTTACCCTGATGGCGCAGTTAAAAGCCAAAGGGATGAGCCTGATTTTTGTGACCCACTTCCTCGACCAGGTGTACCGAATTACTGACCGGATTACCGTGCTGCGTAACGGGCAGTTTATCGCGACCCGCGATACCGCCACGCTGCCGCAGATTGAACTGATTAAGCTGATGCTGGGGCGTGAACTGCTGGAGACGGCGTTGCAGCGTCAGGGCAGCACGCTGCGCAGTAATCAGCCGGTGGTGTCGTTTGAAGATTACGGCAGGAAGGGGACTATCGAACCCTTTAATCTGTCGGTTCGTCCCGGTGAAGTCGTCGGCCTGGCCGGTCTGCTGGGTTCAGGGCGCACCGAAACCGCCGAGGTGTTGTTTGGTATTCGTCGTGCCGATCGTGGAACTGCGAAGATCAAAGGGAAAGTGCAGAAGATTACTAACCCGGCGAAAGCCTCACAGCTTGGCATGGGCTTTTGCCCGGAAGATCGTAAGACGGACGGGATTATCGGCGCGGCCTCAGTCCGCGAAAATATTATTCTGGCCTTGCAGGCGCAGCGCGGCTGGTTACGGCCGATTAAGAAGCGTGAGCAGCAGGCGATTGCCGACCGTTTTATTAAGAGTCTGGGCATTCGCACGCCGCACGCCGGGCAGCCGGTGGAGCTGTTATCGGGCGGCAATCAGCAGAAGGTGTTGCTGTCGCGCTGGCTGGTGACCAAACCGCAGTTTTTAATCCTCGACGAGCCGACGCGCGGTATCGATGTGGGCGCGCACGCCGAGATTATCCGTTTAATTGAATCCCTGTGCGCCGATGGTCTGGCGCTGCTGGTGATCTCCTCTGAACTCGAAGAGCTGGTCGGTTATGCCGATCGGGTGTTGATCATGCGCGATCTGAAGCAGGTGGCAGAAATTCCGCTGGAGCAGCTTTCGGTGGCGTCGATCGTGAATGCTATCGCGGACGGAGGGGCAAAACATGCTTGAGTCTCCTATGACATCTGAAAAAACGCCACGTCGTAAGCTGAAACTCCCGCCGGGGATGCCGCAAATCGCCGCGCTGTTGCTGGTGCTGTTGATCGACAGTCTGGTGGCCAATAACTTTTTTGCGGTGCATCTGCAGGATGGCCGTCTGTTTGGCAGTCCGATCGATATTCTTAACCGTGCGGCGCCGGTTGCCCTGCTGGCGATTGGGATGACGCTGGTGATCGCCACCGGCGGTATCGATCTTTCCGTGGGTGCGGTGATGGCAATCGCGGGCGCGACGGCCGCGACACTGACCGTCGCTGGCCACGGTGTGCCGTTTATTATTCTTTGTACGCTGGGAACCGGTTTAGCCTGTGGTGTGTGGAATGGGGTGCTGGTGGCGCTGCTGCGTATTCAGCCGTTTGTTGCCACGCTGATTCTGATGGTCGCCGGGCGCGGTATCGCTCAGCTGATTACCCAGGGACAGATTGTGACGTTCGACAGTGACAGTCTTGGCTGGTTTGGTAACGGCTCGCTGTGGATGTTGCCGGTGCCGGTCTGGATCACGCTGGTCGTGGCGCTGGCCGTCTGGCTGCTGACGCGCAAGACCGCGCTGGGTCTGTTTATCGAAGCGGTGGGAATTAACCTGCGCGCTGCCCGCAATGCGGGTGTGACCGGCTGGCTGGTGGTGATGTCCACTTACGCGATCAGTGGTGTCTGTGCTGCTGTTGCGGGTCTGATCGTCGCGGCTGATATTCGCGGTGCGGATGCCAATAACGCCGGTTTATGGCTGGAGCTGGATGCGATTCTCGCCGTGGTCATCGGTGGTGCATCGCTGATGGGGGGCCGTTTTAATCTGGTGTTGTCGCTGATTGGCGCACTCATTATTCAGTCGATGAATACCGGGATTCTGCTTTCCGGCTTCCCGCCTGAGCTGAATCAGGTGGTGAAAGCGGTGGTGGTGATGAGTGTACTGTTACTGCAGTCACCGCGGTTTATTGCGATGTTGAAACGGAGACGCCCGACATGATTAAACGTCATCTTCCGCTGATGATCACCTTACTGGTGTTTGTGGCGGGTTACCTGTTCTGTCTGAGTCAGTTTCCGGGCTTCGCCTCTACCCGGGTAATCTGCAATATCCTGACCGATAACGCCTTCCTGGGCATTATCGCCGTCGGCATGACCTTTGTGATTTTATCGGGCGGTATCGATCTGTCGGTCGGCGCGGTGATTGCCTTTACCGGCGTGTTTCTGGCGCGCGCAATTGGCGATTTCCATGTCGATCCGTTGCTGGCGTTTGCGCTGATTCTCTCCATGGGCGCGCTGTTCGGTGCCATGATGGGCTGGCTGATCGATGCGCTGAAGATCCCGGCCTTTATCATTACGCTGGCGGGGATGTTTTTCCTGCGCGGCTGTAGTTATCTGGTGTCTGAGAACTCGATTCCCATCGATCATCCGTTCTACACCATGCTGTCCAGTCTGGCGTGGAAAGTCCCGGGCGGAGGGCGTCTCAGTCTGCTGGCAGTGATTATGCTGGTGGTGGTGTTTGGCGGGATTATTCTGGCGCACCGTACGCGCTTTGGTAACCGCGTTTACGCCATCGGCGGCAATATGACGTCGGCACAGCTGATGGGCGTTTCAACCCGTGCTACCACCATAAAGATTTATATGCTTTCCACCACGCTGGCGACGCTGGCTGGCATTGTGTTCTCTATTTACACCTCGGCAGGTTATGCGCTGGCCGGGCTGGGTGTGGAGCTGGATGCGATCGCCTCGGTGGTGATTGGCGGTACGTTGTTGTCGGGCGGTGTCGGAACGGTGCTGGGCACGCTGTTTGGTGTGTTGATTCAGGGTCTGATTCAGACCTGGATTAATTTTGACGGTACGCTGAGTTCATGGTGGACCAAGATTGCCATCGGGATTCTGCTGTTCGCGTTTATCGCACTGCAGCGGTTACTGACGGTGATCTGGGATCGTCAGCAGAACGCGCCGGTTAAACGCATACCTACCTGAGTATTGGGTATTCTGGATAAAAGCGGCTCTCAGGCGCCGCTTTTTACTGCGCCAGATTCAGCACCATTACTGTAACGTCTTCACCCGCTATGTGCCGCTGTTCCACCGCCTGCCATCCTGAACGCTGATAGTATGCCTGTTGATCGGGGGTATAGAGCCAGAGTTCGCCAATCTGCTGTTGTCTTGCTCGCGCTATTGCCCGCTGGATCAAGGCTTTTGCCACGCCCTGGCCCCGGAATTTTTTGTCTGTCACCACTTCACCTATCCAGTATTCCCTTGCCGCGATGTCGTCCAGTTCATAACGGATGACGCTGCAGGTCGCGATAACCGTTTCGCCATCCGCCGTAGCAACAAGAGTAAATTCCGCCGAGGCTGTCTGGTTCCGTTGTTTTAAGCGCTCAAGGATGGTGGGCTGATGCGACCATGCGGGGAGATGTGACCATTCAGCATGCAGCAGTTGTGCGGTTTGCGGCGCGTAGTCGGGCTGCTGGTTCAGATCGGCAATTTGCATGGCGCTGGCTACCTTTGTTTTATCAGGTATGTAGCAATACAGGCTTGTGGGAGAAAGTGCAAGTTGATGAAAGAGTTGAGTTTTAGCAAAGAGACCGGTGCTCTTATGTATTACCGGGAAAACAATCGCTATGGGATTCAGGTGCAAGGTCAGGAAAGGTATGCCTGATCGCAAAGGATTCCCGCATCCATGCGGATCGGCCGCGCCATCCCTGGCGCGGACGCTTTGCTCTTCAGGCATACCATTCCTTCCCGGTTGGGCTTGATGATTGCTGTCAGAAATACGTGCGGAATTGTAAGGAAGGAGGGGATGGCGGGCAGTGGAGTAAAGCGTCCGCCGCATGGACAAAAACGCCGGGAGCGTTTTTGAACAACGCGGAGCGTTGGCCTGCTTGCGGGCGAGCCTCATGGATGAGGCGAGTAGTCCGGCGGCAGAGCCTGCGGGGATGTATTTACGGCGACTTTACGGAACGCCCATTATTTCCGACCGAACAGCACTGTTTTTTAAGCTTCGAGCACTGACAGATTCGTCGCTGTGGGTTGAGGAGAAAGGTCAGGAAAGGTATGCCTGATCGCAAAGGATTCCCGCATCCATGCGGATCGGCCGCGCCATCCCTGGCGCGGACGCTTTGCTCTTCAGGCATACCTTCCCTTCCCGGTTGGGCTTGATCATTGCTGTCAGAAATACGTGCGGAATTGTGAGGAAGGAGGGGATGGCGGGCAGTGGAGTAAAGCGTCCGCCGCATGGACAAAAACGCCGGGAGCGTTTTTGAACAACGCGGAGCGTTGGCCCGCTTGCGGGCGAGCCTCAGGGATGAGGCGAGTAGTCCGGCGGCAGAGCCTACAGGGATGTATTTACGGCGTCTTTACGCAACGCCCGCCATTTCCGACTGAATTGCACTGATTCTCTACCAAACGGCGCCTTACCTTCCCTGAAACTATCTTTTAAAGAGTCCTAAGGCGCCAATGATCGCTAATTAACGTTTCAACCGGTAATACGCTTCATTCCAGCGCAGCGCATCTTTAAACGCTGGCAAGGTGGTGTGCTCATCAATCACCAGCACTTCGATGTCGTTCATCTCACCGTACAGATACATATCCTCCAGCGTCAGCGCCTGACTGAACACCGTATGGTGCGCGCCACCGCCCAGAATCCACGCTTCGGAGGCCGTTGCCAGTGAAGGCTGTGCTTTCCACAGCGCGCGTGCAACCGGTAACTTCGGCAGCGGTTTCGGCTGTTCGATAGCATCCACCACGTTAACCAGCAGACGGAAACGATCACCCATATCGATCACGCTGGCGTTAACCGCACGACCCGCTGGCGTGGAGAAAATCATACGTGCGGGATCGGCTTTATCACCAATGCCCAGGAACTGCACATCAATTAATGGTTTCTCTTCAATGGCAATCGACGGGCAGACTTCCAGCATGTGTGAGCCAAGCACCAGATCGTTGCCTGGTGAGAAGTGATAGGTGTAATCCTCCATAAATGAGGTTCCACCTTTGCGATCGCCTGCCAGCACTTTGAAAATGCGCAGCAGCGCAGCCGTTTTCCAGTCACCTTCACCAGCGAAACCATAACCCTGACCCATCAGACGCTGTACCGCCAGACCCGGTAACTGCGTCATGCCGTGCAGTGTCTGGAAGTTGGTGGTAAAGGCATGGCAGCCTTCCGCTTCCAGAAAACGCTTCAGACCGAGTTCGATGCGCGCAGCATCCAGCACGTTCTGACGCTTTTCACCGCCAGAAGCGGCAACATCGGTAAAGCGATAGAGGCTTTCGTACTCGTCGATCAGCGCATTCACGTCGCCATCGCTGACGCCATTGATCACCTCAACCAGATCGCCAACGCCCCAGCCATTTACGGAATAACCGAACTGAATCTGTGCGGCGACTTTATCGCCTTCAGTCACGGCCACTTCACGCATGTTATCGCCAAAACGGGCGACTCTCAGCTGCTGGCTGGCCTGTTTTGCCAGGGCCGCACGCATCCAGTTACCGAGACGCTGCTGGCTGGCGCTGTCTTTCCAGTGACCGGTCACCACGCTGTGTTGCAGGCCCATACGTGCGCCAATGAAACCGAACTCGCGGCCGCCGTGTGCGGTCTGGTTCAGGTTCATAAAGTCCATGTCCATGCTGTCCCACGGGATCTCTGCATTGAACTGGGTGTGGAATTGCAGCAGCGGTTTATTCAGCACGCTCAGGCCGCCGATCCACATCTTGGCGGGAGAGAAAGTGTGCAGCCAGGTAATAATCCCGACGCACTGCTTGTCATAGTTAGCGTCGCGACACAGGGCCAGCGCTTCATCCGGTGACTTAACCAGCGGTTTCAGCTCCAGACGCACGGGCAAACCGGCCTGATTCAACCCCTCGACGACCTGACGTGCATTCTGTTCAACCTGGCGTAACGTCTCCGGCCCGTAGAGGTGCTGCGTGCCGATGACAAACCACACGCTGTAACTGTTTGACTGTTCCATAAGACTCCTTACTTAACGGATGCGGGGCGGGCGGCGTATTGCGGTTCAGCCGTCACGCACCATTGTTGATAGCGTTGATAAAGTTGTTGATAGCGGGCGACGCGCGCCGGATCGGGCTGCAGCGTCACGGCAATCGGACTGGCCATGACCTGCTGTGCATCCGGGACGCTGGCGTGAACACCGGCGGCGACGGCGGCGAAAATGGCTGCACCCAGCGCACAGCACTCGTCAGAGGCGACAATATCCAGTGGCCGGTTCATCACATCGCAACAGGCCTGCATAATCGCCGGGGATTTCCGCGCGATACCGCCGAGGGTCAGAATGCTCTGGACCGGGATCTGCTGCTGCTCGAAGCACTCCATAATGGCGCGCGCGCCAAACGCGGTTGCCGCGACCAGTCCACCAAACAGCGCGGGCGCATCGGTGCCCAGATTCAGGTCGGTAATCACCCCTTTCAGCCGCTGATTGGCGTTGGGTGTGCGGCGACCGTTAAACCAGTCCAGCACCACTGGCAGATGGTCGAGCTGCGGATTAGCAGCCCAGGCTTCGGTCAGATCCTTAATCAGACTCTTTTGCATCTCAGCCAGCTGAGGCTTCAGCTCCGGATGCTGCTGCGCCGCCAGCTGCAATGGCCAGCCCAGTAAGCGGCTGAACCAGGCGTAGATATCACCAAAGGCAGACTGACCCGCCTCCAGCCCGATAGCGCCTGGCACGACGCTGCCATCGACCTGACCACAGATGCCTTTGATATCGCGATCGCCAACCTTTTCTGCGTCAGCAATCAGGATGTCGCAGGTGGACGTGCCGATCACTTTCACCAGGGTATAAGGTTTGGCGCCGCCACCGACTGCGCCCATATGGCAGTCAAACGCGCCACCGGAGAGCGTGACGGTCTGCGTCAGGCCCAGACGCTGCGCCCATTCCGGGCTGAGCGTGCCGACCGGCAGATCGGCGGTCCAGGTCTCCGTAAACAGCGGTGAGTCGAGCTGCTGCGTTAACAGCGGGTCGAGCGCATTAAGGAAATCGACATCGGGCAGGCCGTTCCAGTCGCCGTGCCACAGCGCCTTATGCCCGGCCGCACAGCGGCCACGACGCAGCTTGTCTGGCGCGGTAGTGCCGCTTAACAGGGCAGGCACCCAGTCGCACAGTTCGACCCAGGAGACCGCGGCCTCACGCACGGCCGCATCTTCACGCGACACGTGCAGAATCTTCGCCCAGAACCACTCTGAGGAGTAAATGCCGCCGATATAGCGGCTGTAATCCTGGAAGCGGCCGCTGTGACACAGCTGATTGATCTCTTCTGCTTCTTCTATTGCCGTGTGATCTTTCCACAATACGAACATCGCGTTGGGGTTTTCGGCGAACTCCGGACGGAGTGCCAGCACGTTGCCGTCGCGGTCTATCGGCGCCGGGGTCGAGCCGGTGCTGTCAACGCCAATGCCGACCACGGCGTTGCGCTGATCTTCACTCAGTGCATTCAGAACGCCGAGCAGTGCCTGCTCCATTGCGTCGATGTAATCCTGTGGATGGTGACGAAAACGGTTAGTGTGCGGATCGCTGTATAAGCCCTGTTGCCAGCGCGGATAGCTGAACACCGCACTCTGCAGCTCTTTGCCGCTATGACAATCCACGGCCAGCGCACGCACCGAATCACTACCAAAGTCCAGCCCAAGGGTGATGGCTCCAGCACGCATCGGAATCTCCTGTAGTTAGTTAACTCCTGTATCCTGGGTTCGGCGCGCCAAATCAGTTAGTCATCGCTGGCTGACAATATGCACTTTTCTGTCATCGGCAGTGATTTTGTGATCCATTGCAAAAGTTAAGGTCCGGTTAAATTTGCTGAATATATGGATCATTTTGTCGTGATTTTAATGTGTGATACCGCTCTACATTTTTCTTCGCTAATACCGCTAAAACTAGCCCAGCGTCTGGACAGTCTGTCAGCACATGCCAGCCTAACGCACTGATTTATGGCTGTACCCACAAAACAAAACAAACTGGTAGCGTTTACACCGATTCGTTATTAGCAGCGAAAAATAACCTGGTACCGGAGAGCATCATGCATAAATTCACTAAAGCATTCGCGGCCATCGGCCTGGCAGCGGTTATGTCACAATCCGCTATCGCCGAGACCATGAAGCTGGGTTTTTTAGTCAAGCAACCAGAAGAACCCTGGTTCCAGACTGAATGGAAATTCGCCGATAAAGCGGGCAAAGATCTTGGCTTCGATGTCATCAAAATTGCCGTGCCGGATGGTGAAAAAACCCTGAATGCCATCGACAGCCTGGCGGCCAACGGCGCAAAAGGTTTTGTCATCTGTACCCCCGATCCGAAACTCGGCTCTGCCATCATGGCGAAAGCGCGTGGCTACGGTCTGAAAGTCATCGCAGTGGATGACCAGTTCGTCACCGCGAAAGGCAAACCGATGGACACCGTGCCATTGGTAATGATGGCCGCCACCAAAATTGGTGAGCGTCAGGGTCAGGAACTCTATAAAGAGATGCAGAAACGCGGCTGGGATGTAAAAACCACCGGCGTGATGGCGATTACCGCGAACGAACTCGACACCGCACGTCGTCGTACCGGCGGCTCAATGGACGCGATCAAAGCCGCTGGCTTCCCGGCAGCGCAGATCTACCAGGTGCCAACCAAATCTAACGACATCCCTGGCGCGTTTGACGCCGGTAACTCTCTGCTGGTTCAGCATCCTGAAGTTAAACACTGGCTGATTGTCGGCATGAACGACAACACCGTGCTGGGCGGCGTGCGTGCCACCGAAGGTCAGGGCTTTAAAGCGGCTGACGTCATCGGTATCGGCATCAACGGCGTCGATGCCATCAGTGAACTGTCGAAAGACAAGGCGACCGGCTTCTACGGTTCGCTGCTGCCAAGCCCGGATATCCACGGCTATAAAAGCAGCCAGATGCTCTACAACTGGGTCAGCAAAGGTGAAGAGCCACCGAAATTCACCGAAGTTACTGATGTGGTGCTGATCACCCGTGACAACTTCAAAACTGAACTGGCGAAAAAAGGACTGATGTAACTCTGAGCCTGTCGGGCTGTCCGCAGCCCGGCATCCTTAATAGCCCATTTCGCGTCGCCCGCCATACCCGGCCGGTGGCGCGAAAGAGTGAGGATTAACATGAACACTGATTCAGCATTTCTGTCGTTTCATGGCATCAGTAAAACCTTTCCTGGCGTGAAAGCGTTGCAGGATATCTCTTTCGACTGCCGTGGCGGTGAAGTCCATGCTCTGATGGGCGAGAACGGCGCAGGCAAATCGACGCTGTTAAAAATACTCAGCGGCAGTTATCAGCCGAGCGGCGGTGAGATTCGCATTAAAGGCAAGCCGATGAGTTTTCAGCGCACCACGGATGCGCTGGACGCGGGCGTCGCCATTATTTACCAGGAACTGCATCTGGTGCCGGAAATGAGCGTGGCGGAGAACATCTATCTCGGCCAGATTCCGCACAAGCATGGGCTGGTTAACCGTAAGCTGATGCGTTTTGAGGCGGGCGTGCAGCTGAAAAATCTCGGCATGGATATCGATCCCGATATGCCACTGAAATATCTGTCGCTGGGGCAGTGGCAGATGGTAGAGATTGCCAAAGCGCTGGCGCGCAACGCGCGCATTATCGCCTTTGATGAGCCAACCAGCTCCCTGTCAGCACGTGAAATCGACAACCTGTTCCGCGTCATCCGCCAGCTCCGCGAGGAGGGCCGGGTGGTGCTCTACGTTTCTCACCGTATGGAAGAGATCTTCGCCCTCAGCGATGCCATCACCGTGTTTAAAGATGGCCGCTACGTGCGGACGTTTACTGACATGGCGAACACCCATCACGACGATCTGGTGCAGGCGATGGTGGGACGTAACCTGGGTGATATCTATGGCTACTCACCGCGTCCCAAAGGGGACGTGCGGCTGGAGCTGGACAAGGTCGAAGCGAAGGGCGTGCGTACGCCCATTTCGCTGAAAGTCCATGCCGGTGAAATCGTCGGACTGTTTGGCCTGGTCGGTGCCGGACGCAGTGAGCTGCTGAAAGGCCTGTTTGGCGGCACGCGTCTGCGCGGCGGTCAGGTGATCCTGGACGGTAAACCGCTGCCGCTGCGGGAGCCTATCGACGCCATCCGCGCGGGCATCATGCTCTGCCCGGAAGACCGTAAAGCCGAGGGAATTATTCCGGTGCACTCGGTGCGCGACAACATCAACATCAGCGCCCGTCGTCACAATCTTACGGCTGGTTGCCTGATTAAAAATGGCTGGGAACACAAGAATGCCGACAGCCATATCCGCTCGCTGAACATCAAAACGCCCAGCGCCGATCAGCTGATCATGAACCTCTCCGGCGGTAACCAGCAGAAGGCGATTCTGGGACGCTGGCTCTCCGAAGATATGAAAGTGATCCTGCTGGATGAGCCCACGCGCGGCATCGATGTCGGTGCCAAACATGAAATTTATAACCTGATTTATCAGCTGGCGAACCGGGGCATTGCGGTGCTGTTCGCCTCAAGCGATTTACCGGAAGTGATGGGCCTGGCTGACCGCATCGTTGTGATGCGTGAAGGTGCCATTGCCGGTGAACTGCTGCACGACGACGCTACGGAGCAGCAGACGCTGAGCCTGGCGATGCCCAAAACCACTCAAGCGGCCGCCGTGGCCTGACAGGAGATCATCATGGCTTCATCCACGACCTCAAATACGCCGCAGCCCGCTTCACGCGGCGGCCTGCAGTTAGGTCGCATCTGGGACAACTTCGGCATGCTGGTGGTATTTGCACTGCTGTTTATTGTCTGTGCGATTTTTGTGCCGAACTTCGGCTCGTTTATCAATATGAAAGGCTTAGGGCTGGCGATGTCGATGTCCGGCATGGTCGCCTGCGGCATGCTGTTCTGTCTGGCCTCCGGTGATTTCGACCTGTCGGTCGCCTCGGTTATCGCCTGTGCCGGTGTCGTCACCGCCGTGGTGATCAACATGACCGAAAGCCTGTGGATTGGCGTCGCTGCCGGTCTGGTGCTCGGTATGATCACCGGCTTTATCAACGGCTTTGTAATCGCCCGGCTCAAGATCAATGCGCTGATCACCACGCTGGCGACGATGCAGATCGTGCGCGGACTGGCTTATATCTTCTCTGACGGTAAAGCTGTCGGGATCGAAGATGAGCGCTTCTTTGAACTCGGCTTTGCCAACTGGCTTGGCGTACCGGCGCCAATCTGGCTGACCCTGGCGACCATGCTGATCTTCGGCTTCCTGCTCAACAAAACGACGTTTGGCCGGAATACGCTGGCGATTGGTGGCAATGAAGAGGCGGCGCGCCTGGCCGGTGTGCCGGTGGTGCGTACCCGCATCATCATCTTCATTCTTTCCGGTCTGGTTTCAGCGGCGGCGGGCATCATCCTGGCATCACGTATGACCAGCGGACAGCCAATGACCTCCATCGGCTATGAGCTGGTGGTGATTTCTGCCTGCGTACTGGGTGGCGTGTCGCTGAAAGGTGGCATCGGCAAAATTTCTTACGTGGTGGCAGGGGTATTAATCCTCGGCACGGTAGAGAATGCGATGAATTTATTGAATATCTCGCCATTCTCACAGTATGTGGTGCGCGGTCTGATACTGTTAGCTGCGGTGATTTTTGACCGTTACAAACAGAAAAAAGCCTGATTGAACGCGTCGTTGGCCCGCAGAGGCAGAAGCCTCTGCGGGCTATCCGAACAATAACAGACTGAGTGAGGACGCTATGTATCACCGCGAATTACCGGCCGAGCAGCAAAACCCCCTGTTGCCGGGCTATTCATTTAATGCCTGGCTGGTGGCAGGGCTGACGCCCATCACCGCTGATGGCCCGCTCGATTTCTTTATCGACCGCCCGCACGGCATGAAAGGTTACATTCTGAATCTCACCATTAAAGGCAAAGGTCGGGTGTTCGACGGCGAGCGGGCGTTCGACTGCGAACCGGGCGAAATGCTGCTGTTTCAGCCGAAAACCGCCCACTACTATGGTCGCGCGCCGGACAGCCCGCAGTGGTTCCACCGCTGGGTCTATTTCCGTCCACGCGCCTACTGGCATGACTGGCTGCGCTGGCAGGATGAGCAGGAGGGCGTGGGACGCCTGCTGCTGCCGGAGTCGCTGCGCGGTGAATTCGACCGCCTGTTTGCCAGCATCGAACAGACCCACAATTCGGGCCGCCGCTTTGCGGAAGAGCTGGCGATGAACCTGCTGGAACGGCTGCTGCTGCGTGCCGTTGAAGAAGATCCGCGCAGTCATCAGCTCATCCGCGATCCGCGCGTGATTGAAGCCTGCCAGTATGTGACCAATCATCTCGCCAGCGAGGTCAAGATTGAAGAGGTGGCGCGCCACGTCTGCCTGTCACCGTCGCGGCTGGCGCACCTGTTCCGCGAGCAGATGGGTGTCAACCTGCTGCGCTGGCGTGAAGATCAGCGGGTTATCCGCGCCAAACTGCTGCTGCAGACCACCCAGGAACCGATCGCCTCGGTAGGGCGTGAAGTGGGTTACGACGACCAGCTCTATTTCTCACGGGTATTCCGTAAGCGTGTCGGTGTCAGTCCCAGCGACTTCCGCCGCCGTAATCAGGACGCGCACGACAGCCTGGCGGCACAGACGGCCTGGCCCCTGGCCCGGAGTGCTATCTCTTAGTTTTTTCGGGGGATTCCTTCTTGTCCTCACCTGGTTAATAGTCTTAAATCAATCAGGTTATCAATGATGGGCCTGACCAGTCAGGCTCTAAGAGGAATCCAAATGAGCGATAAATTACGTGTTGGTTTGATCGGCTACGGTTTTGCCAGTAAAACGTTTCACGCCCCGCTGATTGCAGGGACGCCGGATGTCGAGCTGGCAGCCATTTCCAGTAGCGATGCCAGCAAAGTCCACGCCGACTGGCCTGCCGTTAAGGTGGTGGCCGATCCTCAGGCGCTGCTGGACGATCCTACGCTGCAACTGATTGTCATTCCCACCCCTAATGACACCCACTTCCCGCTGGCTAAAGCGGCGCTGAACGCCGGTAAACATGTCGTGGTCGATAAGCCGTTTACCGTGACGTTGTCACAGGCGCGTGAGCTGGATGCGCTGGCGAAAGCCAAAGGGCTGCTGCTGTCGGTGTTCCATAACCGCCGCTGGGACAGTGATTTCCTGACGCTGAAATCCCTGCTGGAGGCGGGCTCGCTGGGAGAAGTGCGCTACTTCGAATCGCACTTTGACCGCTTCCGTCTGGAAGTGCGTAATCGCTGGCGTGAAATGAAGGGCGCAGGCAGCGGAATCTGGTATGACCTGGGGCCGCATCTGCTGGACCAGGCGCTGCAGCTGTTTGGCCCGCCGGTCGCCATCAATGTCGATCTGGCCGAGATGCGTCCGGGCGCGCAGACCACCGACTACTTCCACGCCACGCTGACTTATCCGCAGCGCCGCGTCGTGCTGCACGCCAGCATGCTGGTGGCGGCGGAATCTGCCCGCTACACCGTTCACGGCACGCGCGGCAGTTACGTCAAATATGGTCTGGATCCGCAGGAAGATCGCCTGAAGTCGGGCGATTTCCCGCCGCAGGAGGACTGGGGTTATGACATGCGCGATGGCACGCTGACGCTGGTTGAGGGTGATTCACTGACCGAAACCACACAGCTGACGCAGCCAGGCAACTATCCTGCCTACTATGCGGGCATCCGCGACGCGATTGCCGGACGTGGTAACAATCCGGTGACGGCGGAAGAGGCGATTCAGGTGATGGAGTTGATCGAGCTGGGTCTGCAGTCCGCCGAGAAACGCCAGACGCTGTCGCTGAAGCGCGTTTAATGGGTGAGTGTAATAATGGTCATTTAATACTTCGGGCAGATGACTGACAAGCTCAAAAGCGGGTAAGTACTACAGCAATAAATTTGCTCAACATTCAGGGAACGGGGTCAGAAGAGGAAAGCGTCCCGCGGCAGGACGGCGCGGGCCGAGCATGCCAGGGATGGCGGCTTTTGCGTCTTTCCGATCTGACCCCGTTCCCTGTGTAATCTCGGTCTTAAAGCCACCTGTCCTTGAGCATTTCCTTACATTAAAACGGGCCGGATATCCGGCCCGTTTTTTATGGCTGCAACGAGCAGATTACTGCACGCGGGCGCGGATAGCCGCTTTCTCAGCCTCGCTGAGGAAGGCAATCGTCAGTCCATTCTCCTGCGCCTGACGCATCTGCGCTGCGCTCAGACCGGCAGCCGGTGCGGCGTGCTGATACTCATGCGCCAGCTCAATGCCCTGAACCGCCGGGTCATCGGTGTTAATGGTCGCCAGAATGCCATGCTCCAGGAAGGTCTTCAGCGGATGCTGCGCCAGTGATGGCACGGTGCTGGTCTGGATGTTAGAGGTCAGGCAGGATTCAACACCAATCCGGTGTTCCGCCAGGAAATCCATCAGTGCGCGATCTTCAATCGCTTTCACGCCGTGACCGATACGCTCAGCGCCCAGCTCGCGAATTGCCTGCCAGATACTTTCGGGTCCGGCCGCTTCGCCCGCATGCACGGTAACGCGGAAACCGGCATCGCGTGCCTGAGTAAAGTGGCTCAGGAACTCGCTGCCCGGGAAGCCCAGCTCATCACCCGCCAGATCGACCGCAGTGATGTGATCGCGATGAGCAAGCAGACCTTCCAGCTCACTCAGACAGGCATCTTCGCCAAACGTACGGCTCATAATACCAATCAGACGCACGTCGATATTGTGCTGCTGACGACCTGCGCGTACGCCATCGATCACCGCTTCAACCACACCGGCAATCGGCAGGTTGTGGGTCATCGCCATATAGCCAGGGGAAAAACGCAGTTCAGCATAGTGAATGCCCGCGCGCGCGGCATCTTCGACATTCTCCTGCGCAATGCGACGGCAGGCATCCAGATCGCCCAGCACTTTCACGCCCCAGTCCAGCTTCTGCAGGAAGCTGACCAGGTCAGGTTCGTTCTCGCCGACCTGCACATGCGGAAGCAGCGTCTCAAGCGTGGTGGCGGGCAGGGTAAGGTTAAACTGGCGACCTAAATCGAGAATGGTTTGTGCACGAATGTTGCCATCAAGGTGGCGGTGAATATCAGTCAGAGGAATTTTAGAATCGATCATGGCGCACTCGCTCAGTTGTCGGTGAAGTGCAGAGCATTATAAAAATATCTTGCGCAACAGCGCCAGCTATTTGCGCAACAGCCGCGCCGGATGCTGCTTAATTACCCATAACCGGCGCGCAAGAGCCGCCTGGCTGCTTGATATCAGCTCTGCAACTGATGGATCGCCGCAATCAGGCGCGAAACGCCATCCTCAACTTTGCTGCGCGGACAGCCAACATTGAGACGCAGAAACCCGCTGCCTGCGTCGCCGTAGGTTGAGCCGGGCATAATCGCAACCCGTTGCTGAATCAGCGCCTGTTGCAAGGCCCCTTCGGCAATGCCCAGCGGATTGATATCGATCCAGGCGAGATAGGTTGCATCAGGCAGGTGCCAGTCAAGTGCGGGAAACTCAGCGTTAAGGCGTTCGGCAACCAGCATGAAATTACCGTAAAGATAGCTGCGTAACGCATCCAGCCACGGCGCACCCTCACGGTAAGCCGCCACGTGGGCTGTGACAGCCAGCACTGCCGGAGATGAAAGACCGTCGGCACTCTTCAGGGCATCAAACCAGGCGGCTCTGTCAGTTGCATCCGGGATGATTCCCCATGCACCAGTCAGGCCAGGCACGTTGAAGCTTTTCGAGGCAGAGGTAAACAGCGCCCAGTCACTGCGTGCCACCCGGGCCCACGGAATATGCGGCTGGTTACCCATGATCATATCCATATGGATTTCATCACTGATCACCCGCACGCCGTGCCGCTCGCACAGCACTGCCATTTGTTGCAACTCCGTTGCCGTCCACACTTTCCCGGTGGGATTGTGCGGGCTGCAAAGCAACAGAACTTTGCAGCGCGGACGCGCCAGTCGCGTTTCCAGCGCTGCCATATCACATCGCCAGCGCCCGTTATCCCGCTGCAACGGCATCTCCAGCACCTGTCGCTGATTGCCACGAACAGTTTTATAAAAGGCATCGTAAGCCGGGGTATGCAGTAGCACTTCATCACCCGGGTTGCTCCAGTGGCGCAGCATCTGCGCCACCATATAGATTACCGATGGGCCGTAAACCAGACTGTCAGCATCGGGCTGGTAGCCGAATCGGCTGCTCATCCAGTGACAGCAAGCGGAGAGAAAGTCATCATGCTGCCAGCGACTATATCCCAGCACCCCATGTGCCACGCGTTGCGCCAGCGCCTGCTGAACCGCTGGTGCAGTTCTGAAGTCCATGTCTGAAATGGTAAACGGCAACAGATCGGATACGCCAAAACGGTCAGCCACAAAATCCCACTGCGTTGACCAACTGCCACGGCGATCGATGACTTCGTCAAAGTTAAACATTATCGGCTCCAGCGCATCATGCAGTCACGTTCATCAGATGTGACAGTTCATCTTTAACCGACTGCACCTGCGGGCCAATGACCACCTGCAGGCTGGTCTGGTTGAGATGCACGACCCCAATTGCGCCGTTGGCTTTCAGCGCCGCATCATCCACCTTACTCATATCCGCCATGGTTAAACGCAGACGCGTCAGGCAGTTGTCCAGCGAGGTAATATTCTCAACGCCGCCCAGCGCCGCCAGGATAGCCGGTGAGTTATAACCCGATTTACCTTTACCGGCATTGCTGACCTGCTGCGCAACAGCGCTGGCGCTTTCCACTTCGCGGCCCGGCGTTTTGATGTTGAAGTGCAGAATGGCAAAACGGAAAATCAGGTAGTAACCGGCAAACCATATTGCTGCAACGACCGGTACCCAGTACCACTTTGTCGACAGGCCGTGCAGTACACCAAACACCACAAAGTCGATGATATTGCCGTCTGTATTACCAATAGTGACCCCGAGTATCGCCATAATGCTAAATCCAATGCCGGTCAGCAGGGCGTGGATCAGATAGAGGAAAGGCGCGACAAACAGAAACAGGAACTCGATCGGTTCAGTGGTGCCGCCGACCACGCAGGCCACTACGCCGGAGATCAACAGACCTTTAATCTTATGACGATTCTCAGGACGGGCGCAGTGGTAGATCGCCAGTGCCGCGCCAGGCAGTCCGCCCAGGAAGGCGGGCATTTTGCCCTGTGACAGGAAGCGCGTCGCACTTTCAGCAAAACCGTGCGTTTCCGGGCAGGCGAGCTGCGCCTGAAAAATTGTCAGGGCCCCGCTGACACTCTTGCCACACACATCAAGCGTGCCGCCCGCATCGGTAAAGCGCATGATTGCCACCAGAATATGCTGCAGGCCAAACGGCAGTAGCAGGCGTTCGCCGGTACCAAAGATCATCGGACCAAAGTCACCCGCGCTGTTGATCATCCAGCCTAAGCCGGTAATGCCCCGTGCGAAAAATGGCCAGATTAGCGGAACGACCAACCCCATCAGGCCAATCACCAGCGTTGTGATAATCGGGACAAACCGGGTGCCGCCAAAAAAGGCCAGCGCATCGGGTAGTCGGATATTGTGGAAGCGTTCGTGTAGCCAGAACACAACGATACCCACAATGACCGCACCCAGAATGCCGGTATCGATCGACGGGATCCCCAGGATCGGCTGAACGTTGTTTGCTTTCAGCAGGGCGGTATCAGTGGTTGGCAGAATGCCATTGATGTTTAGCCAGAAGTTGATGCTGAGGTTTAACACGGCATAACCCACAAAACCGGCAAACGCCGCAACACCTTTGTTCTCGCGCGCCATACCCAGCGGAATTGCAATGGCGAACATCACCGGCAGATAGCTGAAAGCGAACGATCCCAGCTTGGCCATCCATAGAAACAGATATTGCAGCCAGGGGTGATCAAGCACAGGCAACAGAGTCAGAACATCGCGGCTGCTCAGTGAACTGCCAATCCCGAGCATGATGCCGCAGAATGAGAGCAGGGCAACCGGCAGCATAAAGGTTTTCCCCAGACTCTGGAAAAACTCCCAGACAGACATTTTTTGGTGAGAGGGTGACATGAACGCTCCTGGATAAAAGGACCACTGAGTAAAGTGGCGGGATGATAAAACGTTTTACCAGGATCTTATGCGCGCTGAATCACACTCTTCAGGCCACGGGCGATATTATTCTGACGCTATAAGGTGTAACGTTTTACCTTATTTTCTAACATGCTAATTCAGTTGAGTAATCTGATGAGTAAAATCACCATCAATGATGTTGCGGCGGCGGCGGGCGTGTCGGTGACCACGGTATCGCTGGTGCTATCCGGCAAGGGACGGATCTCTGCGGCAACCATGGCGCGCGTGAATGAGGCCATTGAGCAGCTTGGTTTCATCCGTAACCGTTCCGCGACTATGCTGCGCGGCGGTGAGAGTGGCGTCATTGGATTGATCGTCCGCGATCTCAGTCAGCCGTTTTATGCAGAAATGACGGCGGGTCTGAGTGAAGCGCTGGAAAAGCAGGGTAAATTGCTGTTTCTAACGCAAAGTGGTTCTCAGGGGCAGCATCTGCATCGCTGCTTTGAGTCACTGGTCGCTCAGGGGGTGGATGGCATTGTGCTGGGAGGCGGTGCCGACAAGGCTGGCCAGATTGTAACGCGAGCACGGGAACTCAATATGGCGCTAGTCTGTGCCGCGCGTGCCAGTAGTCTTGAGGAGGTTGACGCTATCCGACCCGATAATGCTCAGGCTGCGCGTATTGCCACTGAATACCTGATTCGTCAGGGACATCAGCGCATTGCCTGGCTGGGAGGTCATAGCGCGTCACTCACCCGGGCAGAACGGCTTGGCGGCTATTGCGCTACCCTGCTGCAATATGGTCTGCCATTCCGGCCGGAGTGGATTATTGAATGCGGCAATACGCAGAAAGAGGCGGCTGACGCGGCGGTACAGTTGTTTCAGCACCATCCCCGATTGACCGCCGTGCTGGCCTACAACGCGACTACCGCGCTGGGGTGTTATTTTGGGCTGATGCGTACCGGGCGCGCATTTGCCCGTGGGGCAGTCGACAGCTATTACGATCAACAACTGGCTTTAATGGGGTTTGGCGATGAACCGCAGGCGGAACTCACCGATCCGCCTCTGACGTTTGTCACCAGTTCCGCACGGGAAATTGGTCGCGTGGCGGCAGAGCGTATCCTGCAGCGTATGACGCATCCTGACGCCGCCCGGCAGAACGTAATCATGCCTCCGCAACTGGTCATTCGCGGATCGGCATAAAAAAGGCGACCCGGAGGTCGCCTTCACGGGAAGACAGCGTTTACTGAGGCATGCCTTCGCTGGTCGGCATACCCAGCATGTAGCGGGACAGGAACTGCTCCAGCGTCATCTTGTCGCCATTCATGTTCACCTGACCGTTGGTGTACTGCAGGCTGGTAACGATGTTGTTATCCTGCTGCTGAGTCAGGCGGAACATCTGACCCATCGCCGCCAGACCTTTCACCTGCTGATCCGCCAGCTTCTGCGCGTCGTCGGCCTGATAACCTTCAGCCAGACCCACTTTATGCATCGTTTCTGTCGCCATCGGCATATTGATGACCAGCTTGCTGTCCAGGCTCTTCAGAACCCGATCAACCATGGCGCTGAGAGTTTGCGGCTCGCCGGTTACGGCAGACGGATCGTTGAAGCTGGCGGTCAGATTAAAGGTGCTTTCACCTTTATCATTCTTCCAGCTCAGCGGGGCGATGCTGATGGATGGCGAGCCTTTCAGCAGCATTGGCAGGTTGCTCACCAGAATCTGATGCACGCCCGCCTGATAGCGGATAGGGTCTTCCGCGACGCCTGGCTGGCTCAGGAGTTCCTGCATCTGCGCGTTGTAACGATCGGAGAAGGCTTTCACCGCCTGCGCGTCAAACTGGGACAGCTTCATCTTCAGCGCGGCCTGACCAAAGTCCTGCTTCTGCAGCTGAACGCCTTCAACCTTGTAGTCGATATCGCCGCCAATTTTACCGGCGCTGTTATCGAAAGAGGAGGTGCCTTTCATCTTATTCAGCGTCAGCGCGTCCTGACCATTGATGCTGGCGTTAACCTTCTCAATATTCACTGACTGGTCGCCGATACGCACGCCTTCCGGGCTGAGGTGCGTGTTACCGCTCAGTTTCAGACCATTGATGGTGAAGAGGACCGGCTGGCCCATCTCATTTTTACTGGTCAGCGCGAGGCTATCAACGTCACTGTCCAGCGATACTTTATCGCCTTTATTATCTGCGCTGACGTTAAAGGTGCCGCCATTGGTGGCCAGACGTTCACCGGTTTGCGCATTCTGATAATCCACAGGCAGGATGCGCAGCGCCGTATCGGTGGCACCGCTGTAGCCGATGCGGGTATCTGCATTAATCAGCGACTTGTTGCCGGTCAGCTCAAACAGCTTCTTCACCGCATCGGTGTTAGCCAGTTCGGTATGCACCGACGCCATGCTCGGGATCAGATTGAAATGCTTCAGCTGGGCAAACGGGAAAGGACCATGATCGATGGTCTCGTTCAGGATGATGCTCTGACCCGGCTTCAGCAGCGGATTATCTTCCGTCTGCGAGTTAGCCTGAACCACCAGATTCACTTTGCTGCTGAACACGCCGCGCTGATAGTCCTGATAGCTGATCTTCAGTCGGCTGTTAGGGGCATAAGCATTCAGCTGTGCATTGGCGTTCTGCATCAGCTGGTCCCTGTGGCTTTCAATCTGCTTGCCGGTGAACCATGCCGCGCCCGTCCAGACAACGCCCAGTGCGATGATCACACCTACGGCAACATTGGTCTTTTTCATTGCTGATTCGTCCTTATCCTTGAGTCCGCTTATGCCGCGGGTTTGCCCCAGCGACCGAAGAAAAACGCCCGCAGGCGTTTAAAAGCTAATAGGTTGAAATAATAGCAGTTAACAGGCATTCCGTCAGCCGCTTCACCCTAAGTCGTTAAATACCCGCGCCAGCCGGCCCGTACCGGCGACCGTGACCGGTGATTCGCTGGCCGCAATAAAGCAGGATTCGCCTGGCTTCAGCGTCACCTGCTGCTCGCCTTTGGCGATCACCGCCTGGCCTTCGATACAGAACAGCAGGGCGGCACTCTGCTGGGCCAGCGACTGCGGTTCGGCGTTCAGGCTATGAATGGCAAAGGCAAAGTCTTCGACCGGAATCGGGAAGCGCAGTGCATTGCCCTGTTGCTCAGGTTCGGTCAGCAGCGCACTGGCAGGCTTTTCATCAAACTTCAGGTTAGCCATCAGCTCGGCGATATCGATATATTTCGGGGTCAGCCCGGCCCGCAACACGTTATCGGAATTTGCCATCACCTCCAGCGCCACGCCTTTCAGATAGGCGTGCGGGGTTTCCGCGTAGAGGAACATCGCTTCACCGGGTTGCAGGGTGATCACATTCAGCAGCAGCGGTGAAAACAGACCGCTATCGTCTGGATATTCAGCCGCAATCATGCGGATGGTTTCCCACGGTTCGCCCTGTTGCACATCAAGCGCGGATTTCAGTACGCCCAGCGCCAGCGATTTCGGCTCGCCCTCCAGTGACAGCAGGGTAGAGAACAGCGCGGCCAGCGTCTCCTGATTGGGGTGCTGCAGAAAATGGGCAATCTGCGGGTGTGCACCCGCGACCGGCTCCAGCAGTGAAACCATCTGCGTCAGCGTGCGAAAGCCATTCATCGCCTGGAAGGCGGTCAGCGCATAGACCAGCTCCGGCTTGTGGTTGGCATCTTTATAGTTGCGCTCTGCTGCACTTAACGGAATACCGGCGGCATTCTCACGGGCAAAACCCACTTCAGCGGCGCGTTTGCTGGGATGCACCTGAATCGACAGCGGCTGATCGGCACACAACACTTTGAACAGGAAGGGAAGTTCACCAAAACGCTGCGCGACTGCGTCGCCCAGCATGGCGGCAGGCGCGGCATCAATCACCTCGCGCAAAGAACGCTCGCTGCCCTGATCCATCACGGTGGAGGGGCTTTTCGGATGTGCGCCCATCCAGAGTTCCGCCATTGGCACTCCCTCCGAATTCGCAATCCCATAAAGCTCAGTCAACGCAGTTTTGCTGCCCCACGCGTAATTTTGCAGCGAATTGTTCATTTTTTGCATCGTATAACCCTTTATCACGGGAAATTATTGCGGCTATTAAAGCAGAAACTGCCAGTAAAAATACATATCCAGCGCAAAAGGACGCTAAGCTCTGATAATGTTAAATTATTGTGTATTACTATCCTGACCGCCCGACAGCTGAATGCAACGACCCTGGCGGTCATTCTTTTAAAAACAAGGTGAAGGAGACGTATTCATGGCAGGCAACCGCATTGAGAAAGATTCAATGGGCCCCATTGACGTACCGGCAGACAAACTGTGGGGCGCGCAGACGCAGCGCTCACTGGAACACTTCCGTATCTCAACCGAAAAAATGCCGACCGCGCTGGTGCATGCGCTGGCGCTGACCAAGCGCGCTGCGGCCAGCGTGAACCGCGATCTGGGACTGCTGCCCGCTGACCGCGCCGATGCGATTGTCAGCGCGGCGGATGAGGTGCTGGCGGACAAACATGCAGATGAATTCCCGCTGGCGATCTGGCAGACCGGCTCCGGCACCCAGACCAACATGAACATGAATGAAGTGCTGGCGAACCGCGCGAGTGAAATCCTCGGCGGAGAGCGCGGCATGTCGCGCCTGGTCCATCCCAACGATGATGTCAACAAGAGTCAGAGTTCGAACGATGTCTTCCCCACGGCGATGCACGTTGCCGCCGTCATCGCCCTGCGCGAACAGCTGATCCCACAGATTCAGGTACTGAAAAAGACGCTGAGCCAGAAATCTGAGGCCTTTAAAGATATCGTCAAAATTGGCCGTACTCACCTGCAGGATGCGACGCCGCTGACGCTGGGCCAGGAGATTTCCGGCTGGGTGGCGATGCTGGAGCACAACCTGAAGCATATCGAACAGAGCATTCCGCACGTGGCCGAGCTGGCGCTGGGCGGAACCGCGGTGGGCACCGGCCTGAACACGCATCCGGAATATGCGGTGCGCGTAGCGAAGGCGCTGGCCGATCTCACACAGCAGCCGTTTGTCACCGCGCCCAACAAATTTGAGGCGCTGGCCACCTGTGATGCGCTGGTGCATGCGCATGGCGCGCTGAAAGGGCTGGCCGCATCACTGATGAAGATCGCGAACGACGTGCGCTGGCTCTCGTCCGGCCCGCGCTGCGGCATCGGTGAAATCGCTATCCCGGAAAATGAACCAGGCAGCTCCATCATGCCGGGCAAAGTGAATCCAACCCAGTGCGAAGCGATGACGATGCTCTGCTGCCAGGTGATGGGTAATGACGTGGCGATCAATATGGGCGGCGCGTCCGGTAACTTTGAACTTAACGTCTTCCGTCCGATGGTGATCCATAACTTCCTGCAATCGATTCGCCTGCTGGCGGATGGCATGGACAGCTTTAATCACCACTGTGCGGTTGGTATTGAGCCGGTGCGCGAGCGCATCGATCAACTGCTCAACGAATCGCTGATGCTGGTGACGGCGCTGAATACCCATATTGGCTATGACAAAGCGGCAGAAATTGCCAAGAAGGCACATAAAGAGGGGCTGACGCTGAAAGGCTCGGCGCTGAAACTGGGTTATCTCACTGAAGAAGAGTTTGATGCCTGGGTCCGTCCGGAAGAGATGGTCGGCAGCATGAAGTCGTAAGGTTTATGATGAGTCAGAGGCCAGCGCATGCTGGCCTTTTTTATTCAGAGGGGGCAATCGACCCACAGATGCAGTCGGGGTATCAGCAGATTCAGCGGTTCAGCGGCGGGTTTATGACGATGCGTGATGTTATCGGCATCGTAATTCAGCAATTCGCCCAGCACCGGAACCTGAGTGCGATCGCGACAGATCACCAGAATCGGCGAAGGGCAGGCCAGCTGGGTCTGCTTTTGTTCATCCGCGCGCCAGACGCGAGCCACCGGCTGGACTTTCACCGGACGCTTGATTTTCAGCCGTGCCGAGGCGGGCAGGGCGCGCACGCTTGCCAGCTCCTCCTGCACTTTTTCCGCCCACTGTTCGCGTGACCAGGGTGCCTTTGCACGTCCCGACTTCAGGCTTTTTTCCAGCTGAGCGATCACCTCTTCGCGCTTGAGATTTTTAATGATGTGCTTGTTAGCCCAGCCGAAACGCAGGCTGTCCGGAGCGCTGAGCAGGGTGATCGTGCGATAGGCATTCAGGGTAATCAGGCCGCGTAAATGCTGGTGGACGAACTCAAAACGCGCTTCGCTCGGCAGGCCCGAGTCCACCGTGATCAGCTGCTCCAGCCGGGCTTTCAGCTGGTTGATGAGGTCGACCAGCGAGCCGATCTCCGCTTCCCGCTGCGCATCGCATTCAATACAGAGCGCGCCGGGTAAGCGAACAGCAGCCTTGGTGCTGAGCTGTTCGGACTGATGCTGCATAAACAGGCGGCAGTAGTGGTCGAGTGCCATCTTCAATGCGCTCTCGCCGAGATGCTGCTCAACGGCAATCTGAGTAATCGCTTCATGTTCGCGGCCTTTCACCACCGGCGGCAGGCTGAAGACGCGGGCGATCAGCAAAGGCTGCGCCTCAATCTGCTGACGCAACTCGCCCAGCGCCTGTTCCAGGTCGTTTACACACTGATGCATATCAGCCACTAAGTCGTAGCGCGTCATATTGTGCCTCCATAGTTACAACGTCCACAATGTGGCAGAAGCACGGCGAGGATGCAAGCATCATATAGTTACAACATACCTTTAGTCGTTCCGCTAAAAACGTGCGGTATGCCGGGTCATCCAGCGAAAAGGGCGCCACGCATTTTGGCTTATCGGAGAACATGTTATAAAAACGGTTCGCCTGCTAACGAAGAGATCGTCTGTGAATCACAACAACAAACCCGGCATTGCCGCCATTTTCATCCTGGGCTGGATACAGATCCTGTCATGGGGCGGATCGTTCTATCTGATGGCGGTGATGGCGAATCCGATTGCGGCTGAGACAGGCTGGTCACAGCAATGGATTTATGGCGCGCTCTCAACCGGGATTCTGGTGTCTGGCCTGTTGTCACCGCTGGCGGGCAGGATTATCGCCCGAACCGGTGGCCGCCTGCTGCTGGCGCTGAGTGGCGTTGTGATGGCGGTGGGGCTGGTGATGATGGCGTACAGCTACTCGCTGCCGCTGTTTCTGTTCGCCTGGGTGATCATCGGCATTGGGATGGCGATGGGGCTTTATGATGCCCTGTTTGCCACGCTCGGCACGTGCTATGGCGGTCAGGCGCGTTCCGCGATCACAAGTATTACGCTGATATCGGGCTTCTGCACCACGCTGGTCTGGCCCGGAACGGCACTGTTAATTCACGGATTCGGCTGGCGGGATGCGTCACTGATTATTGCCGCAATGATGGTGGTCTGCGTGCTGCCCGCGTATCTGTTTGCCTTACCAGCAAGTCACACCAGGCGGCCTGTTAAACAAAGGATTAAGCAGCCTGCCACGGCAGAGATCGAACCTGCGCTGTTCTGGCTGCTGTGTGCCATCTTTACCCTGGCGTCGGTGATCATGACGGCGATTTCCGTGCAGCTTATCGCCCTGTTGCAGGCCACAGGCCATACGCTGACTTCGGCGCTGGCAATCAGCGCCGTCATGGGCCCGTGTCAGGTGGGTGCCCGTATCGTCGATATCGTCTTTAAACGCAGTCATCCGATTCGTACCACCTTTTTCTCCGTCGGGCTGGTCGCGCTGGGCCTGCTATTGCTGGCTTTTTTTCCGCAGATGGCGTTGCTGAGCATGGTGCTGTATGGCGCAGGAAATGGCTTACGTGCCATCGTGCGCGGAACTTTACCGCTGGCGATGGTCAAACCAGAGTCATACGCAATTGTGGTGGGTAAAATGGCCCGCCCGGCACTAATGGGACAGGCACTGACACCGCTTATTGGTGGATATGTGTTTGAAAGGATGGGCGCCCCGGCGACGCTGTGGTTGCTTTGCGCCTTAGCAATCTTTAACGTGGTACTGGTTATGGCGTTAAAACAGCGATTACCGCCAACAGCGGCCACCACGGTATAACGGTACGCCTCCTGTTACGCAGTGTGAGGGCAGTTAGCAGGCTGAGCACCTTGTGCTATCGGGCCTCCGCCTTTGGTGAATACGTGCCTTGTCGCTGCCGGTTTGCTTCAAAAAAGCAACAGTGTTTGTTATATTTATTGCTCATTGATTGTTCACTTATGCGGCAATAAAACAATAAGATCCACCGCAACTCAGGATAAAGAAATGCTTGATTACCGCTTCCCGACAGCTTTGCAAATGGTTCTGAGCGTAGCGATGGCGGAGCAAATGGGTAAACGCTCTACCAGCGCGATTCTGGCCTACGGGCTTGAAGCGAATCCCAGTTTCATTCGAAAATTAATGGTCCCGCTGACCCGTGACGGCATTATCGTCTCTACGCTGGGCCGAACCGGTTCGATTCATCTGGGCCGTCCTGCGGCGGATATCACCCTGCGGGATATCTATGTCTCAGTGATCGAAGACAAAAAGATCTGGGCCGCACGCCCTGACGTCGCGCCGCGCTGTCTGGTCAGTGCCAACCTCTGCTGGTACTTCAAATCAATAGCCGATGAAGCCGAGCAGGCGTCGCTGGATGTGCTGGCAAAACGCACCGTGGCAGACGCACTTAACGAGCTGAAGAAACGCGATACCAGCAACTGCACCGCCGTACCGGAACCTGAACCCGAAGAGAGTGAAGAACTCTGCAAAAAAAGCCGCTGATGAGCGGCTTTTTTTATGCCTGCAGATCAGTAACGCCCTGCCTCAAATCCGCCATGACTCATTACCTATCTTTCTGACTTTGTTCATTATTTTTGAACCACGATAAGCACTAAGATACGCGCAGAAAAATTTCACAAAGGATCCAAGCCTGTGAGACCGATCAGAGAGGTAAACCTGTGTTTAATTATGCCGTCAGCTTAACTCATGACGCCAAAACCGATACCTATGAGGTCTCGTGTCGTGATTTGCCGTTACTGCATTCCGTCGGCGCCACCGCTGAGGAAGCACTGTCAGAAGCCGAAGATGGACTGGTGACGGCTATCTCTCTTGAGATGGATACCCGTCGTCCGATTCCGATCGCCAGTAAACCGCTGGAAGGTGAATACATTGTCTCCGTCCCTGTGTTGGTGGCGATGAAAGCGGCACTTTATAACGCAATGATTGAAACCGGCACACGTAAAGTCGATCTGGCACGCCAGCTGGGCGTGAATGGCCCACAGGTTGATCGACTGCTGGATGTTGAGCACTCATCGAAAGTTGAAAAAGTGGAACTGGCGCTGGCGCAGCTGGGACGAAAAGCCCGGATTGAGATTCGCACCTGATTATCTGTCCGCAATCAGAATGGCTGCGGGGTTAGTTATCAGACAAAAAAAGGGGCGATCACATGATCGCCCCTGTTAACGTTTACGGTTTACGCGGTCACTGACTCCGTATTCCCTGACCGGCGCGTCACCAGCTTGCGCAGAGCAACATAGAACACCGGCGTCAGGAACAGGCCGAACAGCGTCACGCCGAGCATACCGGAGAAGACGGTAATACCGGTTACGCCGCGCACTTCTGCACCCGCACCTTCACCCAGAATCAGGGGTATCGTACCGGCGATAAAGGCGATGGAGGTCATCACAATCGGACGCAGACGCAGGCGACACGCTTCCAGCGCAGCTTCCACAATCCCTTTGCCCTGAATCTCCAGCTCTCGTGCGAACTCGACGATAAGAATCGCGTTCTTACAGGCCAGCCCCATCAGCACCACCAGTCCGACCTGCACGAAGACGTTATTGTCACCGCCGGTCAGCCAGACGCCAAACAGCGCAGAGAGCATCGTCATTGGCACAATCAGGATCACCGCCAGCGGCAGCGTCCAGCTTTCATACAGCGCGGCCAGCACCAGGAACGCGAGCAGAACCGCCATCGGGAAGACAATCAGCGCGGTATTGCCCTGGGTTGACTGCTGATAACTCAGGTCTGTCCACTCGATGTTCATGCCGTTCGGCAACAGCTGACCGGACATCGCTTCCAGCTGACTCATCGCCTGCGCCGAAGAGAGCACGCGCGGATCGGCATCGCCAATCAAATCCGCTGCCGGATAGCCGTTATAGCGAATCACCGGGTCGGGACCATAGGTGGTAGTGATGTTCACCATGCTGCCAATCGGCACCATCTCACCGCGATCGTTACGGGTACGCAGGTTAGCAATATCTTCGACGCTGTCGCGGAAATCCCCATCCGCCTGCGCCATCACCCGCCAGGTGCGGCCAAACCGGTTAAAGTCATTCACATAAGACGAGCCGAGATAGGTCTGCAGCGTGCTGAACAGCGCGGTCAGCGACACGCCTTGTGCCTTGGCTTTATCCCGGTCAACCTTCACATCAAGCTGCGGAACGTTGGCCTGATAGGAGGAGATAGGGAAGTGCATCCCTGGCGTCTGCATGATGCTGCCCGACAGTGTATTAATCGCTGTCTGCAATGCGCCATAGCCCAGACCGGCACGGTCCTGCACATAGAGTGAATAGCCCGAGCCCTGACCCAGCCCCAGAATCGGCGGTGGCATAATCGAGAAGCCAAAGCCCTGCTGGATTTGCGCGATCTTCGCATTGATTTCAGCGTTGATCTCCGCCGCCGTATGTTTGCGCTCATTAAATGGCTTCAGACCAAAGAACACCGTGCCGCTGTTCGGCGTATTGGTGAACTGCAGCGCATTCAGGCCGGGGAACGCCACCGCATAGGCGACGCCTTCGGTCTGCATACCGATTTCGCTCATCTTACGAATCACTTCATCGGTGCGCGCCAGTGAGGAGCCTTCCGGCATCTTCACGCCGCCAATCAGGTAGAGCTTATCCTGAGTCGGGATAAAGCCACCCGGCACGGTGTGGAACATAAATCCGGCACCGGCCAGCAGCAGCAGATAGACACCAAACACCGCGCCACGGCGACGCAGCGTGCGGCCAACCAGCGACTCATAGCCATGCGCACTGCGCTGGAAGAATCGGTTAAACGGACGGAACAGCCAGCCGAACAGGGCATCAATGATCCGCGTCAGCCGGTCTTTCGGCGCGTCATGTCCTTTCAGCAGCATCGCCGCCAGCGCGGGGGATAGCGTCAGCGAGTTAATGGCCGAGATCACCGTGGAGATTGCGATAGTGGTGGCGAACTGCTTATAGAACTGCCCGGTCACACCCGACAGAAACGCCATCGGCACAAACACCGCACACAGCACCAGCGCAATGGCGATGATCGGTCCGGAGACCTCACGCATCGCCTGATGCGCTGCAGCGCGCGGTGACAGTCCCATCTCGATGTTACGTTCGACGTTCTCCACCACCACAATGGCGTCATCCACCACGATACCGATCGCCAGCACCAGCCCGAACAGGCTCAGGGTGTTCAGCGAGAAGCCGAGCAGATAGAGCACGCTGAAGGTACCAACAATTGACACCGGCACCGCCAGCAGCGGAATGATCGAGGCGCGCCAGGTCTGCAGGAACAGAATCACGACCAGCACCACCAGGATTACCGCTTCGAGCAGGGTCTGAACCACGGCCTTAATCGAGTCGCGCACAAACACCGTTGGATCGTAAGGCGCGGCCCATTTCACATCATCAGGGAAGCGGGTGGCCAGCTCATCCATTTTGGCGCGCACCGCGTTGGAGAGATCGATGGCGTTCGCACCAGGTGCCTGGAAGATACCGATACCGACCGCATCTTTGTTATTCAGCTGCGAGCGCAGGGCATAGCTGCCTGAACCCATCTCAATACGCGCCACATCACGCAGGCGCACCAGCGAACCATCTTCTGAGGTTTTCAGGATGATATCGCCGAACTCCTGCTCGCTCTCCAGTCGTCCCTGGGTGTTGATCGACAGCAGAAAATCGCTCTGCTTCTTCAGCGGCTCGGCACCCAGCTGACCGGCAGAAACCTGCACGTTCTGCTCCTGCATCGCCGTCACCACGTCAGAGGCGGTCAGGCCACGCGCCGCCACTTTGTTGGGATCAAGCCAGACGCGCATCGCATATTCGCCTGCGCCGAAAATCTGGATCTGACCGACACCCGGCAGACGAGCCAGCTCGTCTTTTACCTTCAGCGTGGCGTAGTTACGCAGGTAGAGCGAATCGTAGGTATTGTTCGGTGAGAACATGTGGACGACCAGCGTCAGGGTCGGCGACATCTTCTGGGTGGTGACCCCCAGGCGACGCACATCCTCCGGCAGACGGGCTTCCGCCTGCGCCACGCGGTTCTGTACCTGAACCTGTGCCTGATCGGGATCGGTGCCCGGACGGAAGGTGACGGTGGTCACCAGCACGCCGTCCGAACCGGCCACTGACTTCATGTACATCATGTTTTCAACGCCGTTGATCGCCTCTTCCAGTGGCGTCGCCACGGAATCCGCAATCACTTTCGGGTTAGCGCCCGGATACTCAGCGCGCACCTGCACGCTGGGTGGCACGACGTCGGGATATTCACTGATCGGCAGCAGCGGGATTGAAATGACGCCGGTGACAAAAATCAGGATCGACAGCACCGCAGCAAAAATAGGCCGGTCGATAAAAAAGCGGGAAAAGTCCATAGCGGCCTCGAATTATTGAGCGGCTGCCGCACGCATGGCGACCTGCTGAGCAGTGACCGGCATGCCGGGCATAAATACTTTTTGCAAACCGGCGATGATCACCTTATCGCCTGATTTCAGCCCCGATTTCACGATACGCAGGCCATCTATCATCGCGCCAGGCTGGATATCGCGCCGCTGCGCTTTGCCTTCTCCATCCACCACGTAGACATATTTGCGATCCTGGTCGGTTAACACCGCTTTATCATCAATCAGCACCGCTTCGAACTGTGCGCTGCCGGGCAGACGCACGCGGGCAAACAGGCCTGGCGTGAACTGACGCTGTTGATTGTCGAGCAGGGCGCGCATCCGAATAGTGCCGGTGCTGGCGGTCAGCTGGTTATCCAGGAAGTCGATTTTTCCCTGATGCGGGAAGCCCTGTTCGCCGACCAGCGCAATCTCCACCGGCAGCGCATGACGCTGCTGGCCCTGACGCGCCATCGCCTGATAGTTAAGGAAGGTATTCTCATCGACATCGAAATAGACATACATCTGCTGCTGCGATACCAGCGTGGTCAGCACACTGGCGCTGTCGCCGGCGGTCACCAGGTTACCGGCGGTAATCATCGCCCGGCTGGCGCGGCCATCAATCGGCGCGGTGACGCGGGTGAAATCGAGGTTCAGCTGCGCCATATCGACCGCGGCTTCTGCGGCCAGTACATCCGCCTGCGCCTGACTGGCGGCAGAGCGACGCTGTTCCCACGCCTCGCGGGAAATCGCCTGCGTGCCAATCAGCTTCTCGCTGCGGCCCGATTCACTGCGGGCCAGACTGGCCTGACTGCGCGCACGGGCCAGTTCCGCTTTGGCCTGCTCCAGCGCCGCGCGGTAACTGCGGTCATCAATGGTAAACAGCACCTGACCTTTTTTGACTTCATCGCCTTCGCGATAGTTAACAGAGTCGATGTAGCCCGAGACGCGCGGACGCAGCTGCACGCTCTGCACCGCTTCAACCCGGCCATTGAAATTATCCCACTGGCTGACCGGCTTGATCAGCACGGGTGCGGCACTCACTTCAGGCGGTGGCGGCGGGGCGTTTTGCGCCACACCCTTGTCGCAGCCGCTCAGTTGAGTGATGAGCAGTACCATCCCTAAGAGGGTTAAACCCTGACGAACCCGGTTCGTGATCATTGTTGTTATTCCGCGATAGATATAAACAGACGGCCTGCAGGCCAATATTTGCAACTTTTAAGATTGCAATTAATCGCAGTGAGTGTAGGCTTGCGTGGCTGGCAACTGCAAGAATAACAGATACACTTTATGTGCGGTTTGGGGCGGGGTGATGAAGACCTGAACAAATCAGTAAAAACCACACAAATAGTGCGGCATTTAATGTACTAATAAAACTTGCATTAAATGGCATAGTCAGCCACCCTTAAGTGTAACTGCAACTGATACTAATACTTTTCGCCACGGCGACAGGAGAGACTGGAATGATGAGTGACGCCTTTATTCACGATTTAATCGACTGGATTGATAACAACATCGAAGCACGTCTGGATCTGGATACCGTTTCAGAGCGCGCGGGCTACTCCAAGTGGCACCTGCAGCGCATGTTCAAAGAGCACACCGGCTATCCACTGGGTGAATACATTCGCGTGAAGAAGCTGAAGAAATCAGCCGATCGTCTGACCACCACGGATGAGCCGATTCTCAATGTGGCGATTTCGTTAGGCTTTGACTCCCAGCAATCTTTTAACCGCAGCTTTAAACGTCAGTACGGTGTCGCGCCGGGTGCATGGCGTCGTCACAGCGGGGAGTCGCACGCAGCATAACCTCGCCAGGGCCAGCATGTCTGGCCCGCGCTTTTCTCTGTGCGCAAAACTGGTATCATCTGCGTCCTGTCGTCTCGGATGCCATCATGTCAAAAAAACTCTGGATTGGACTTTTCCTCGTCCTCGCGGCCTGTTTTTACGGCCTCAAACCCTGGCTGAACACCGTTTCAGCTCCTGCTCAGGCGGATATCGCCACCCTGACCGATGCCCATACCGTGGCGCGCTGGGTGCTGCAGCATCAGCAGTTGCCGGACTACTACCTCACCAAAAGTGAGGCGCGTAAGCGTGGCTGGAATCCGGCCACAGGCAACCTGTGCGACGTGCTGCCTGGCAAAGCCATCGGTGGCGATCGTTTTACCAACCGTGAAAAGCGTCTGCCCTCGCGGGCGGGCCGTCAGTGGTATGAAGCGGATGTGAATTATCGCTGTGGTCATCGCGACGCCGACCGCCTGGTTTACTCCACTGACGGGCTGGTGTTTCTCTCTACCGATCACTACCGCAGCTTCAGACAGGTGCCCTGAGCATGCTTAATCTGACCTTTGACCTGCGCCAGCTCACCACGCGCGCGGCGTTTTATCAGCAGTTTGCCGATCAGAGCGGCTGCCCGCAGAGTTTCGGACATAATCTGGATGCGTTATGGGACTGGCTGACGGGTGGGATGGCACTGCCTGCCACGGTCTGGCTGCAGCACTATGCTGCGCATGGGGCGGATTTAGCGCCGGTGCTGGCGCTGCTGGAAGAGGCGGCGCAGTCGCTGGGGGGCGAACTGCGCCTGATCATCGATTAAGCGCGCAGTGGTTTGAGCAGCGCAACCAGCGCTTCGCGGGCCGCCAGCGGCAGATCGCCACCGCCGGTGTAACCGTTGTTCTCAATGATCACCTGGTTCAGACCCACCAGCCAGTCGTAGATATAGTAGGCGGTGTGGTTAGCTGGTGCCGCAGAGAGTTTGGTCAGACGCTGACCGGCACTGAAGCTGACGCTGGGCGCCGGAGGGCGTGAGAAAATCACCTGACCCCGGTTAACACGGCTGGGCGGACGTTCGGATTCAGGACGCTGTAAAAAGCCGAGCCAGGCCACAAAATCCCCCAGCACCGTCATCGCGCGCGTCACCTGACGATCGGCGCGGGATTCATGGCTGACGCTCTGTGTATCCGGCTCATGCAGCGCCTGCTGCAGTTTCTGCGCGATATCGGTGCGGAAACCGGCCGTGATCAACTCCTCAACCAGCCACTCCATCGTCGCCTTATCCACGTTCAGCAACGCCAGCAGGCTGCGGTTTTCCGGCAGCTGACGCAGATGATCCAGCCACAGCAGCAGCACCTGACGCGGGAACTGCTGGGCGCTCTGCAGGCTCTGACGCGGCTGAACCGGCGCTTCAGCCGGGCTTTCACTGAACAGGTCGAATTCAAACCCGATACCGAACTGATTTTCCGGTGCCTGAATGTTGGCCGGTTTGCTGCCCTGCAGTGCCGACTGATTAAGCCACAGCTGACGCAGCGCTTCACGCGGCGGCTGCAGACGCTCCAGCAGCTCGCCATGCAGGCCGGTGCGATGCTGTAAACACTTCAGCAGCGTATCGGCGATGTTCTGTTTGCGTGCCGCCTGTTCCGGGCTGGCACCCGCTTCGGTCCAGGGCAGCAGACGCCGCTCCACCACGGTGTGCTGAATCTGCGCCAGCTGAGCCAGCAGCATGTCGCGGCGGGCTTCCGGCTGCATCTCTTCCAGTAACCAGCTCGCCATGCGATCGACGCCTGCGCGATCCAGTGCCAGCATCGATCCCCAGTGCTGACCGGGCTGTCCCATCTGACGCTGCACCGCTTCATCCACATTGACCTGCTGATGGCGGGCATCGAACGGGGTAATCGCCCAGATCAGGCGCGGTTTCTCTGCCGATTCCTGAGCGGGCTGCTGACGCTGCCATTCGCGCAGCGTTTCGCTGGCGAGGTCAGCATCCTGACGGTGGCTGGCTGCGGTGCAGACCAGCAGCAGGTCAATTGCCTGACGCGCGGCATAGAAGCCGGGCAGCAGGGCGCGTTTCTGTTCCAGCAGCTGCGCACGCAGTGGATCCTGCTGCTGCAGACGCTGACGATCTTCCTGAGTTGCCGTATCAGCGGACTGGCCCGGCGCGGGCAGCTCCAGCATATCGGCATCATCATAGAGCGCGGTACGCGGTGTGGAGCTCAGCGGCACCAGCACTTCCAGCGTCAGCAGCGCCAGTAATCCCAGCGGGACGTTCTGCGTTTTGCCGATGCGGTTGCCGTTCAGCGGGCAGACTTCGACCAGCTGCTGCAGATCCTGTTCACTGGCTGGCACAATCAGCTGCTCGGCTGGCAACAGTGACGCGTCGGTCAGCAGGCTCAGCGGGGCAAGCACACGGGTGCTGTTACGCAGCTGGTGACGCAGATGCAGCAGGCTGCGCAGCATCTCATTCAGTTCGGGCTGACCCGACCACAGCAGTGAAAACAGCTGCACCCGGTCGTCAACGCTCAGCCAGGGCGCCAGTTCAACCGCCTGCGGCCAGAAGTGACGATCGAGCCGCACATCGTGGTGCGGACGGCGACGGCTCCAGGACCAGAGCGTGACCAGCGCATCACCTTCCAGACCGGCCAGCGGCGTGGCCAGGCGATGACGCTGCAGGCGCTGCAGTGCGCTGTCGATCCGGGCGGTGTCGGGCGTGGTCTCGCCGGCACAGGCGACCATCAGCCGCACGATCTCCGCTTCGCTCAGCAGCGTCAGTTCAACCGGCCACTCGCCTGACAGCGGCTCGCGCTGATGGCTGAAGCGGGTCGCGGTAGCAAAATCGAGGTTGCCGGGATTGATATGCTGGAACCAGCTCAGCTGTTTATCGCCCATGCGGGTCACCAACTGACCCTGAGCATCGGCCACCATTTCGTTCAGCAGCCAGGCTTTGCCCGCCTGTGACTGACCAAACAGCGCCAGCGTCACCGGCCGTGCCACCTGCTGTGCCAGTGCCTGCGCCTGCACGCGCGCCTGGCGCAGTTGCAGCGTCAGGGTTTCGGCTTCCAGCGCCAGACGTGGCGACTGCTCGCGGGTGGTCTCAATCCACGTCAGGCTATTATTCAGTGCGTCCTGCAACAGGCTCAGACGTTTTGCCAGCGTTTGTGGCTGACGGGGTTTCAAAGCTTTCATCGTTTACACACGCTCCCGCTGTCAATCCAGTATTGCGCATTGGCATTGCCGGTCGCCGACAGGGTATTCAGCTTCAGACTTAACTGCTCCAGTGGCACGCGGGTGCCATCATCCAGGCGCGCATCGCTCAGCACCAGGGTTTCCGGGCCAGCCGCATCAGGACCCGCTTTCACGGCCAGGCGGATACGCAGCACGCTCTCACCGGCCACTTTACGCGCCAGCGTGGCGTCGTTCAGCGTCAGGCTGTAGAGCGGCGAGGCGGGCCAGCGATCGTTATCGAGCTGACGGAAACCCAGGCAGACGTTGCCGCGAATACGGAAACTGCTCTTTTTATCCAGCACATAGCCGGGATCGTCGAGGTCAATTTCGCTATAGCAAAGGTTCTCGTCCGTCAGCGCCTGGTTTTCATCGAGGACGCCCAGGTAGCGAATCGTCGAGTAGGGTTCAAAGTCGCCCGCGCGGAACCAGAAGCTGCTGAGGCGCAGATCCAGCGCCAGCAGGCAGAGCATCGCGCCGACCGCCGCCGTGGATTTCGGGTTGTCGATGCGGCCATGTTTGTTAAACGGATACCAGTCGCTGGTGTGATAGCCTTCCAGTGACAGAATACGGCTGCCCGGCAGCGGTTGCAGATGGCGCACCAGCGCCTGAATGCCAGGGAAGCGCGACGGACGACCGGTCAGCAGCAGCACGTCACACTGATAGAGCGACACCACTTCACACATTGAGCGCAGCGCCGGAATAATCGCCATGCGGTGCTGCATAAATTCGCCATGCAGCTGCGCCAGACTGACGACCAGCGGCACCTGCAGCAGGTCAAAGCGGCTGTTGCCGCCCAGTTCGCGCTGAATCTCACCATTCACAAACGCCAGCACCGCCTCGCCTGGCGGCTGATCGACCAGCTCGCCAAACAGGGCGTTGATCTCGGCGTGGCTCTCCAGCGGATCCCAGTTTTCGTAGCGCTCCAGCACCGCCTGCGCCAGTGGAATAAACAACTGTAAGGTGACCTGCTGACGCAGGGTCGCCTGACCGTCCATGCGGCTGTCGTGACCAAACAGCTTGTTCATCAGCGGTTCCGCCAGGGTCAGACCCGCCTTCTGCAGATGCTGCTGCAGCGCCGGTAAAATCCACAGCTGAATCACATCCAGCAAGATGTCGTCGCCCGCCACTTTAAAGCCTTCGCGGAACAGCAGGCGCGGCGTGATTTTGACGTTGTTGCCCTGACCATCGTCCAGACGATACTGGGTGATGGCGAGGTCGGTCGTGCCGCCGCCGATATCAATCGAGGCGATACGCAGGCTCTTGCCAGGCAATTCGTCAGCATCGCGCGGGCGATCCGGACGGGCCATGCTGCTGAAAAAGTCTTCGGCGCGACCGGCAAAGTTGACCTGGGTTTCGTTGAACAGCCAGACCATCTGACCACAGGTCGCTTCATCCCACTCCATCTGCACATCCGGCAGCGGTTTCGGGTTCTGGCGCGGCAGCGAAGGTGACAGGTCATCTTCGTCCGCCAGCCAGCCTTCCGCTTTCCAGACCAGCGCCAGCGCTTCCTGCATCCGGCGGCGGAAAATTTCGCGCTCCGGCTTCGGCATCGCTGACGGCAGCGTCAGAATCACATGGCGCAGCTGACGCGGCGCGTGGCTCTGCGGCATCCGCTGACGCTGTGCCGCGCTGTTCATCTGCATCAGCGCCTGAGCCAGCAGCTCGCACAGCATAAAGGTCATCAGCGAACTGCGGCTGTAGTGCGGTGAGAAGACCGGCAGACGATCGTCCGGTGCGAGCGTAGAGAGCGGCTGGCCTTCGTCGTTCAGCAGGGTGGTAAAGGGCGCGGCATAGGCCAGCGGTTCAGCCTGATCGCCAGGGGTATTAAAACGCCAGCCTGGCTGATAGCGCGCTTCATCCCACAGATAACGGCGCGGGCTGGAGAGGCCGGTGCTGCCTTCCAGTCCCACTCGCTGCAGAGCCAGACGGCTCGCTTCGCGTCCGACACGCGTCAGAGAGGGCCACATAAAGGCCTGCTCACGACCGCTCTCCAGCGAGAAGTTCGCTTTACCAAAACGGGTCTCGGCAAACTCCAGACGGCTGTCAAACAGCTCGTTGTAAACCTGATGCGGCTCAGAGAGATCGCGCAGCTGCAGCTCATAGGTCTGCTTCAGGCCGTTGCTCTCCTCCGGATGATCTTCCACCAGCACGCCGCAGGTATGGGAGTTGCCGACATCCAGAATGATATCGACGTTGACCGCTGGGGTCTGTAGCGTGGCGGCCTGAATGTGGATCTCGCTGAGGTCGAGCTGTTCGCCCATCAGTTCCAGCAGATTGAGGTAGTGCGCCTGATACTCAAACTCGCGCAGCGCCTGATTAATCGCCTGTTCGCGGCGATCGGAAACGCGATCGGTAAAGGATTCGCGCAGCCAGCCGTCGACCCAGGTCAGGTCCAGAAACTCACCCAGCTCATAGTTGTGCCAGGCGAGCGCAAAGGTCACGCCATTCTGCGCATCGGCAGCGCTGAGGCCGAGCTGTTCGCCGCCATCCTGCTCCGCCACGCAGCGGGTATCGAAAGCCAGGCTGACGCGATGGGTATTGCCCGCCGCATCAGGCGCGGGCAGGGTAACCAGACGCATTCGCGCCCAGTTTTCAGGGCCACCGATAAAACGACGTCCGCTGGCACAGCGCAGCATCGGCAACGGCAGCCAGCAGGCCGACAGCAGGGTCAGTGAATCCGCCAGCGCGATATCCGACTCCGGGCGCACTACTTCAGCGGCACCTCCATCTTCCGGGTAGAGCAGGAATTTGCCGCTGTTGCCATCGACCTTAAGGCGTAACAGTGGGCCGTTGGCAGTCTGGCGCACAAACTGGCGGCGCGCCGGGGTATCGGAGAGTTGCAGGCCAAAATCCAGAAACTGCACACCGCTGTTTTCAATCAGCGAAATTTTTTGTTTGTCGTCGATCAGGGGAGCCAGCATCGTTATTTACTCTCACGCTTAATCGTCATCGGGAAGACCCGGTCATCAGCATACTGTGCTTCACACACGGCGGCGCCCATACTCGCATGGCAGACCAGCAGTGGCATACGGTAGCGCGAATTGTTCTGACATTTCGCCGTGTAGCGGCTCTCAATCACCAGGTTACCGGCACTGGTCATGGCGGCGCTAACATCGGCTTTACAGGTGGTATTGCCCTGGGCGACCTGCACGGTGCCTTTGCCATTTTTAAACTGGAAACGCATTACCGGCGGTTTACCGGTTGGCGTCTGCATCTGGTCGATAGTGACACGCCAGCGGCCGTCAATCACCTGCACCTGACCTTCACGCACGGCGTCCGGGGTCACGATCAGGTCATCGGCTTTCGCCGGTACCGGCGGTGTCACCACACTGGCAAGGGTAGCAGATGAAGCGGCAGGCGCGGCTTCGGTCGTACCAGCACTGGCTGGTTTCTGCGGCAGCGAGTCGGGTTGTTTCTCAGCCGTTGCTGTCTCCGCAGGTGTCGTAGCGGACGGTGCAGCAGACGGTGTCGCCGCAACCGGTGCCTGAGTCGCCGCGGGTGCCGGGGTGGATACCGGCGCTGGGGTAGTTACCGGCTTCGTTGTGGCAACCGGTGTAACCACAAGTTCCGGTTTATGCAGCAGCACGGCTACCGTCACGGCAGCAGCAATCGCCACGGGGGGTAACAGATACCAGACGCGGAAACGGCGGCGGGCCGCCACTGGCGTGACCGGCTGAGGTTCAGCGGGTGCCGCAACCGGCAGCGGTTCTGCAACAACTTCGGGTTCAGGTGTGGATTCGGGTTCAGCAATAACGACTGGCTCAGCGACTACCGGTGCGGCAGGCAGCTCAGGTAGCGGTTCAACCAGCGTAGCCGGCAGGTTCTCTTCCAGGGTGTCACGCAGGCAGGCCAGCGCGTCATCGCGGCTGCGTGCCTGGGCATCGACAAAGCCCCAGAAGGTGATAACCGGTTTGCCATCAACCAGATAGACATACTGCTGGTCGGGGAATTGCAGCGTTTTGCTCAGCAGGGCACCAAACAGGCGCATCGACGGGTTCTCTGCCGCGCGCGCGCGCGTACTGAGCTCCTGCATATCCTGCTGACAGGCGGTGAGCTGTTGCAGCGCCGCGCGACGTTCATGATCGCTGGCGCCCAGCCAGGATTTCACCCGACCGCTAAAAGGGGCATACCAGTCGAGGCGATCGCCCCGTTCATTGGCCTGGGGAATCGCCAGGCAATCTGCCAGTGCGCCCTGACGGCGCAGGCGCAGGGTTTCACGAATTTGCAGTGCTGAGGCATAGACCGGCTGGCCATTTTCACCTAACGCCAGAACTGCATCTAAATTACCGCTGCGCAGAATAGTTTTTGCCACCTGTTGGGCCCTTATCGGTCGTTGTCTGAGGCAGAAAATCGCGTGTTATCGACGATTAGGTTGATTTTACGCGGGGCAATGACAAATCAAACGGCAGAAAAGGAGGTAAATCCAGTGTTTTTTTCATCGGCGGGTGGAAAAATAACCGATATTTCAGCAGGTATCACGCAATCAGGTGGTTTTACGCACCAGCAGCAGGTGAGCCAGCACGCCGCCCACCAGTCCCCAGAAGGCAGGGCCAATACCCATCAGAGAAACGCCCGACGCGGTGATCAGAAACGTGATCAGCGCGCTGTCGCGTTCGGCAGGCACATCGAGTGCGCGATGCAGGCTGCCGCCCAGCGTGGCAAGCAGTGCCAGACCCGCCAGCGCCTCAATCAGCACCGCAGGCAGGGCACTGAACAGCACAGCGATCAGCGCACCGGACGCGCCCGCCAGCAGATAGAACACCCCGGCCAGCACCGCCGCACGCCAGCGCTGCTGAGGATTTGCGTCAACCTCATCGCTCATGCAGATCGCCGCCGAAATCGCCGCTACGCAAACTGAAAAACCGCCAAACGGCGACAGCAGCAGGGCTGTGAAGCCGGTCCAGCTAATCAGTGACGAGACCGGCGGTCGGTAGCCGTGCGCGTGTAACGTCGCGATGCCGGGGGCATTCTGCGACGCCATTGTCACCATGAAATAGGGCACGCCAATTCCCAGCAGCGTCGTCAGGGTAAAATGCGGCATAACCGGTTCCGGCAGCGCCAGCATAATCGACTGCGGCGGAAAGTGGATGGCGTGCTGGGCCAGCGCGACGACAATCCCCACCAGTAGTGTCACCAGAATGGCATAGCGGGCCAGCCAGCGTCGGGCCAGCAGCCAGGCCAGACACATGCTGCCACACAGCACAAAGTTGCTCTGTAAATCGGCAAAGGTCTGAAGCCCGAAGCGCAGCAGAATACCTGCCAGCATCGCCGCCGCCAGCGAGGCGGGAATATGGTTCATCAGCCAGGCAAACAGGCCGGTGACGCCGCACACGACAATCAGCAGGTTGGCAAACACAAAGATGCCCACCGCCTCATTCAGCGAAATGCCGTGGAAACTGGTCGCCAGCAGCGCGGCACCCGGCGTGGACCAGGCGGCCAGCACCGGCATGCGGTAGCGTAATGACAGCCCCAGCGAGACGATCCCCTGCGCGAGGCCGAGCACCGACAGCCAGCCGCCAATCTGCGCGGGCGTCGCACCCGCCGCCTGAAACATCTGAAAGATAATCGCGCCGCTACTGCTGTAACCTACCAGCACAGCCACGAAGCCGGAGACCAGCATTGGCAGGGTAAAACGGGATGTTTCCGCTCTCGTCATGGTCGGACTCTCAGTAAGATTGTGCGTTATAGCGCACATGGTCGCATGATGCGCTATAACGCACAAGTGTTACACTATCACCATAACGTCACTCACCAGGACGAGAATGCAGGAGAATAAATGGCGGATTTTCAGCAACACCTGAGCGGCGCGCTCAGACAGTTGCGCCAGGCCAATGGCTGGAGCCTGACGCTGACGGCGGAGCGAACCGGCGTCAGTAAAGCGATGCTGGGGCAGATTGAACGCGGCGAGTCGAGCCCCACTGTGGCGACGCTGTGGAAAATTGCCACCGGTTTCAACGTTCCCTTTTCCTTTTTTATCGACGGCAGCGCGCTGCCTTCCGGCACAGCTTCAGGGTTCAGTCAGCCCAATGCCGAAATGTCGGTCCGATCGCTGCTGCCTTACGATCCGCAACTGCGTTTTGATCTGCTGGCGGTGGAGCTGGCAGCGGGCGCGCAGAGTCACTCGTCGCCGCATGAAGCGGGCTGTGTCGAGCAGGTGGTGGTGATCGAGGGGGAACTCCTACTGGGCGTCGGTGATCTCTGGCGACGTTTGCTTACCGGAGAAGCCTTTCAGTTCAGGGCCGACGTGCTGCACAGCTACCGTAACCCGCTCAGCACGCCGCTGCGTTTTCACAGCCTGATTCACTACCTGCAACGCCCGGACGTTACAAATTGATACTGCAGCAAACTACACAGTTTACCTTCGTATCTTTATACTTTCGCTTATCGATGGAGACGAGTAATGAGCGATCTGACTGAATCCGCTGCCCTGCTTCGCATGCTGGTGGGCAAGCTGGGCCGCCGGTTGCGCGAGTCGGCACCGCCTGGCGAACTCACGTGGTCGCAGGTCGCGGTGCTGGGCCATCTGGTGCGTGATGGGTCGATGACGGTCACGCAACTGGCCGCCGCCGAGGGCGTCCGCACTCAGTCAATGGGCGCGACCGTGGCCGGGCTGCTGGCGGCAGAACTGGTGACCGGCGAGCCTGATCCGCACGATGGCCGTAAAACCCGCTATCTGCCCACCGAATCGAGCCTTGCGGTGATTAACTCAAGTCGCGCGATGCGCGATGACTGGCTGGTCCGGACGCTGGAAGCGCGACTCAGCCCGGCTGAACAGCAGCAGCTGACAGACGTTCTCCCTCTGTTGCAACGACTCACTGACGATTAAACCCGAGGATTCAACATGGCTGTAACCACACTTGATGCAAAAACTGCGCTGATTGTTATCGACCTGCAACACGGTATTGTGGCGCTGCCGCTGGTTCATGAACCGCAGCCGGTGATCGAACGCTGTGCGAGTCTGGCAGAGGCGTTTCGCGCGCACGATCTGCCGGTCGTGCTGGTGAACGTGGCGGGTGGGGCACCGGGCCGCAACGAGCAGGCGCGTCACAGCGGTGAATTCCCTGCAGACTGGGCGACGCTGGTTCCGGCGATGACCCCGCAGCAGAATGACCTCACCATCACCAAGAAAACCTGGGGCGCGTTTCATGCCACGGCGCTGCATGATGAGCTGCAAAAGCGCGGCGTTACACATGTGGTAATCTGCGGTATCGCGACCAGCATTGGCGTGGAATCGACCGCGCGTCAGGCGTATGAGCTGGGTTACAACGTCACGCTGGCGACGGATGCGATGACCGATCTCAATATGGATACCCACAACAACAGCGTGAAATTGATCTTCCCGCGTCTGGGTGAAACCGGCAGCTGTGAGGAAATCCTGGCGCAGTTGAAATCACGCGCCTGATAAGCGTACAGAACCGGGCCACCGCAACGGTGGCCCGGATGGTTTAGCGAAAGGCGTAACCGACCCGAACGGGTAAATTCAGCATCCGGTTAACAACTCTAAGCCAGCCAGTTAGTGTGTCACTTGTGGCCGGTTTCAGCCCGGTTAAAGACCTCCGGATAGCGGTCGTTAAGACTTATTTTCAATGCTGAGGGTAGTCATCACTCTTATCAAAAAACTCCGCCATGTTTCTCCCCAGTGAGCCGGACGAAACTCATCGCCCGCAATTGCTGACATGATGATATTCAATTCATCATCGTTCTCATGCTGAAGCAGGATACTTATTTCATTCCGCGCTTCCAGAACAGGCATGTGATGAGTTACATAGCTCTGAAGCATTTCCTCAAGTGTATTGCCGAAGTCATCATGGTGGCAGCTTAAAAACACTCTCAGCATACCGGTTAGCGCCGGATACTGTTTTTCAGGTTTATTACCCCATCCACGGATAAGACGAGAGAACATAATAAGGTTTTCCGTTATAGGTTTGCTTAAGCAGTACAACACGCACAGCGTAACATGTTTCTTTCGTTGCATTACCCTGCCTGAACCCATAACCCACAGCAACCCGGGTAGGGTATACAAGTTCAAGAGGACTGGTTTTATTTCCCCGGTTCGCCCAGTAAATGATCTTTAGTCGGTTTGCTTTCAGGGCTGAACTGACCGACTTCTCTGCGATCTGAGTTGAATAATATGATGATACTGATTGCATATTTGGGCTGCGGGCTAACCTGGCAAGTAAATCCTTATCAGAAATTGCGACGTGCTTAGCAATGGTGTGGCCGCCAGCTCTGACAGAGCTTACAGCCTCATGCTCAGCAATTCTGAACGTTCCAGCCCGGACGTAAGCAACCCGGGCGGCACCAACCGAAAGGCCAAACGCAGCAGGAACGCCTACATCTACGGCAAGACCGATATTCCATGCGGCCTTATCGTCTGCGCCAAATTTTTTTGCGAGAGCAACAGCAGTCTGGTAGGTGGCAGTCCGGGTATTTTGGCCAGTCAGCACCCGGTTAGCTGCAGCATTAATGCTATCCATACTGTGGGCACCAACGACAACGCATGCTGCCTTTGTTAGCCCGGTGGGTTCGGGGGCCATGCACAATACTGTTGCACCAGCCAATTCCAGACTTCCCATGAGCAGCTCAAGACCACCCATAAGACGGTTGCTCATTCCCTCAGACTCAGTAACTGACTTATCGGAAATCACTGCCGCAAGATGTACCGGAGACATCGCAATTTGAAGCTTATTATCCATAACAGTCGCTCCTCAAAAAATATCAATACGATACTAAATAATCCTAATGCGTTGCGCAAAAAATATTATAAACAGTAATGAGATATCACAAAGATTTGGCGCATAATATCTGAATCTTGCCAGGAGACAATTTTTTATATCTGCTTATCTACATGCCTCGCTCTCCGCAGTGAAATTACAGAGCATTTAACAATTTAGCCAAATCGATAGCCAGTATGACGATATTTTTATGATCAACATTTCTGGATGATGGCTTTTCCCCTGAACGAAAAGTCATTTTGTCTGGTTTCTTTATGAGAATGCACTCTGATCTTTCGGGAATTGTTGCTGCATTGAAGGGATAAGCTTCTGAAGTTTTTACCATTCTGTGAGTGAAGCTCCTGGCTGCATTGCATCGTTTGCTGCCTTAAAAGTTCTTTATAATCGGGCGGCAGGCAAGAGTATGGGTTCCATTAATAGCTTTATTTCAGCAATAATATTTAATTTAGTGTTTGTCATTTTTTATTATTGGATAAATCGCGTCGTAAATAAATGCGACAAATTAAAGCTAAATCCTGAAGAGGTTTTTTTCATGCATCTATCGGACTCCTTATATTTACGATGTGTTATCCAGGTATTATTGTGATAACCATATGGTCATTTATTCAATCTGCAAAATAATGTCAGTATTGTGTTGGGAGTTTCAATGTCCTCCTTATTGGATTGCTGCCTTGATACCCACAACAACAGCGTGAAATTGATCTTCCCGCGTCTGGGTGAAACCGGCAGCCGTGAGGACATCCTGGCGCAGTTGAAATCACGCGCCTGATAAGCCTGTGAAGGTAAGATCCGGGCCACCGCAACGGTGGCCCGGATGGTTTAGCGGAAGGCGTAACCCAGCGTTAAACCGACGCTGTAGTTGCGGCCTGGTGCCGATTCGAAGTAGCGACCATTGCTCTCATTCACAATCACTGAACCCACATAGCGCCGGTCAAACAGGTTATCGACCCGGCCAAACAGATCCAGCGTCCAGTTATCTACCAGCCACTTATAGCCACTGTTTACCGCCGCCACGGTGTAGGACGGGGTATTCACCGCATTCTGATCTTCAGCGGCGATCTGGCTCAGATAGCGCACTTCGCTGCCTGCATAAAAGCCCTGTTCCGGCAGATAGCCGAGTCCGGCGTATGCCATATTTCTGGCGATGCCAGGGATGCGGTTGCCGTCACAGCTCTCGCTGCCACAGGCGTTGCTGCGATAGCGCGCATCCAGCAGGGTATAGGCCATCTTCAGCCGCCAGTCCCAGGCAAACTGCTGATCCAGACTTAGCTCCAGACCGCGACGACGGGTCTGACCGGCATTTTTATAGGTGGTGCGTCCGCCGCTGCTGGTATCCGCAACAATCTCATCACGGGTATCGGTCTGGAACAGCGCCGCGCTGACAATGCCATTGCCGATGCGTTTTTTGCTGCCGATCTCCAGCGTGTCGCTGGTGGCCGGTTTCAGCCCCAGATTCAGGCCCGTCGCGCCATCTGAACGGTATGAAAGCTCATTGATGGTCGGGGTTTCGAAGCCGCGACCAGCGGAGATCCACGCGTTCCAGCTGGGGTCAAAGGCATACTTCAGCGCAGCAGCAGGCAGCCACTTGTGATAGCGCGCATCGCCGCTGTCGTCGCCGTTACCGGGCCGGACATAAAAGTCATTTGAATCAAAGTTAACGGTGCTGAAGCGCACGCCTGCATCCAGTGACAGCTTATCGGTCAGCTGCCAGGCGCTCTGCAGATAGGGATCGATCGTCCACATCAGGTTGCGTTCGTTGCGGCGCAAATTGCCCTGTTCGCCCAGCTGCGTCACGCCGTTGCTGACCGTAAAGTTCTCATAACCTTTGCGGCGCTCGGTCATGGTTTCGTAGTCGAGGCCGCCGGTCACCGCCACCGGGATCGACAGCAGCGTGTCGCGATGGGTCCAGCGGGTATCGACGCCCTGATAGTGGCGGGTCAGGGCGATTACGCCACCGGGATGGGCCGGGTTGCGCTGAACGGCGGCAGGGATCGACTGGAACTGAGTGGTTTCGCGCATCCCGGCATAGAGCATCACGCTGAGGTCATCGTTTTCACTCATCTGGCGCTGATAACGCAGGCCGCCCTGCGTCTGATCTACCGTTTTACGGGTGTTGTAGAGCGGGACGTTGCTGACCACCTGGCGCGGATTGTCACGCCACTGCGCTTCGGTTAAGCCACCGGGATCCTGCGCGTCGATGTGAACGCTGTTAAACAGCAGCGTCAGGGTGCTGACATCATCGATCCGCACACCCAGCCGCGCGTTGCCGAGGTTCTTCTGCGCTTCGCTGTGATCGCGATAGCCGTGGGTGGTAAAGCGGGAGGCGGAGACGGTGTAGTTCACATCCCCGGCGTGGCTGCCGTCACCGGTGGCACCGCTGGCTTTGACGCTGTTGCGCCAGCTGCCGTAACTGCCGTACCAGCTGCTGGCTTCCAGTGTGGTCGGTTGCTGACCCTGCTGGGTGGTGACATTGATCACGCCGCCCGAGGCGTTGCCATACAGCGCCGAAAACGGGCCGCGCAGCACTTCGACATGATCGACAGAGCCGATATCAATATTGGAGGTCTGCGCCTGACCATCCGGCATGGTGGCCGGAATCCCATCCACGTAGATGCGCAGACCGCGCACGCCATAGGTTGAGCGGGAGCCGAAGCCACGCATCGACAGCTGCAGGTCTTGCGCGTAGTTCTGTCTGTTCTGGATCTGCAGACCCGGCACGCTGCTGAGGTTTTCCGACAGGTTTACGCGCGGTGCCGCCTGACGCATATCGTCGCCGCTGACCACACTCAGGGCGGCGGGCGTATCGAGTTCGTTAAGGCCCGTTTCCGGCGGGGCGGCCGTCACGACCAGAGTATTGTCATTATCCGCCGCCAGCAGCGGCAGCGGTAAAATGGCAGGCAACATCAACAGCGTCGCCTGACGCAGAGAGAGTATTTTCATTATCAGAGGCCTGAAAAAAGAAGCGTAAATGAACCAGGTGGAACAATTGCCGCGTATGGTAAGGGTTTGATGCGCCGGGGTACACCGTTTCGGGCTGGATTTTTTCTCTGTTTACCGCCAGGCTGGAATCCATCTTTTGCAGTGACAAGGCGTCCGATGTGGTCGGATGCAGACTAAAAACTTACGGGAGTCAGCATGAAACAACCTGAAGTGGCGGTTCTGGGATTAGGCGCAATGGGGCACGCATTTGCCGCCAACCTGCTGAAAAAAGGCTTTCGCGTACACGGCTGGAACCGCACCCGCGCCCGCGGCGAGGATCTGCTGGAGGCCGGTTTACAGTTGGCTGACTCGCCGGAAGAGGCGGTGCGTGAAGCGGATGTGGTGATCGCCATGCTCTCCGATGGCGATACGACTGAGCAGGTGCTGCATCAGGCCATAGAGGCCTTTAAGCAGGGCGCGACGCTGTGCCAGATGGGCACCATCGGCGTGGAAAAAACCGACGCGCTGATCGCCTTTTTCGCGGACAAGCGTCCCGATCTGCTGCTGATCGATGCACCGGTCTCCGGCACCAAAGCGCCAGCAGAAAATGCACAGATTCTGGTGCTGGCCAGCGGCGATCAAAGCAGGGCGCAGGCGGCAGAAACGGTGTTTGCCGCCATCAGTAAAGGAACAAAATGGCTGGGTGAAGCGGGCAAAAGCACCCGCATGAAACTGGTCATCAACAGCTGGCTGATCGGCATGATGCAGAGCCTGGCCGAAAGTACCCGGCTGGCTGAGCAGTTCGGCTTTTCCACCGACGATCTCTGGCAGGTGCTGGAGGGCGGTCCGCTGGCCGCGCCGTATGCAAAAATGAAGCTCGGAATGATCGCCAGCGACGATTACACGCCGCAGATGCATCTGATCTGGGCGCTGAAAGATGCCCGCCTGGCGCTGGATGCGGCAGAGACGCCATTACCGGCGCTGGAGAATATCGCGCAGCTCTGGCAGCAGGCGGTGGACGCCGGACACGGTGAAGAGGATCTGGCGGTCATCTACCGCTTCCTGAAGGCGTAATGAGTCAGCAGCATTTTGATTTCAGCACGCGCCCGCTGGTGCCGCTGGCGCACGACTACCTGCACGGTGCCAGCGAACCCTGGCATCATCACGCCTGCGCGCAGCTGATCCACACGCTGAGCGGCGTGGTGCGGGTCGAGACGGATTTCGGCAGCTGGTTAGTGCCGCCGAGTCGCGGCGTCTGGCTGCCCGCGTTTACCCGCCATGCGCTGCAGATTACCGGCAGCGTGGCGGCGCGTACGCTGTTTATCGATCCGCTGGCGCGCGCCGATCTGCCCGCCAGTTGTCAGGTGGTGCAGATCTCACCGCTGTTGCGTGAGCTGATCGTCACGGCGCTGAGCCTGCCGGAGCACTACAGCGCCGGGAGCCGGGCCGAGCGGGTGATGGAGTTGATTCTGGATGAAATCCGGGGCATGGATGTGCTGCCGTTTGCGCTGCCGACGCCCGACAGTCCGCGGTTACAGGCGCTGTGTGAACAGATCCAGCAGACGCCCGGTGAAAGCTGGACGCTGCAGCGTGCCAGCGCTCAGATGAACGTTTCGGGCCGCACGCTGGCCCGTCATTTCATGCGCGAAACCGGCCTGCAGTTCAGCGACTGGGTGCGTCGTGCCCGCCTGGCAATCGCCCTGACGCGACTGGCGCAGGGCGACTCCGTGCTGCGGGTGGCGCTGGAGCTGGGCTATGAAAGCCCCAGCGCGTTTAGTGCGATGTTTCGTCGTCTGCTGGGCGTTGCGCCCACTGACTACTTTCCGCCTGCAGAAACTGGCCTGCCGCGCTGAGCAGCGCCTGCAATGCGGCGCGGGCCGTATCGTTATCAATACTCACTCCCCAGGCCCGTACACCACGGGCATCCACGCAGCTGATATAGGCTACAGAACGGCTGTCGCTGCGCCGTCCCAGCGTATGCTCGTGATAGTCCTCAATGGTCAGCTGCAGGTCAAACGCGCTGCGCAGGGCATTCACCGCCGCCGACAGCCAGCCGTTTCCGCTACCGCTCAATGTCAGCGAGCGCTGCTGAACCACGACGCTGGCGCTGATCTGCGTCTGTCCGCCGCTGTCACTCTGGCTGTCTGCCCGCTGCAAGGCCACCGCAGGCTGTGTCACGCCATACTGGCGGCAGAAGAGCTGCCACAGCGCGTAGTGCGTCATCTCGCCGCCGTGCCGGTCCGTCTCCTGCTGAACACAGCGGCTGAAATCCTGCTGCAGCGCACGCGGCATCTGTAACCCGTGATTCTGCTCCAGCAGCCAGGCGGCACCGCTTTTTCCCGACTGACTGTTCACGCGGATCACCGCCTCATAGCTGCAGCCAATGTCGGCAGGATCCAGCGGCAGGTAGGGCATCTGCCACTCTTTCTCCTGCCGTTCGGCGCGGATGGCGAATCCTTTTTTAATTGCATCCTGATGAGAACCGGAGAAGGCGGTGAAGACCAGTTCGCCCGCATAGGGATGACGCGGATGAACCGGCAATTGGTTGCAGCGGGTCACCACCTCGATAACCTCATGCATCTGGCTGAAATCGAGCTGCGGCGACACGCCCTGGGTATAGAGATTCAGCGCCAGCGTTACCAGGTCCACATTGCCGGTGCGTTCGCCGTTGCCAAACAGGCAGCCCTCCACCCGGTCAGCGCCCGCCAGCAGCGCCAGTTCGGCACAGGCGACGCCGGTGCCGCGATCGTTGTGCGGATGCACGCTGATGCAGACGGCGTCGCGGCGGCTGAAGTGACGGCAGAAAAACTCAATCTGATCGGCATAGACGTTGGGCGTATTCACTTCCACCGTGGCGGGCAGGTTAATGATCATCGGCCGCTGCGCGTCAGGCTGCCAGACATCGGCCACCGCTTCGCAAATCTCCAGCACAAACGCCGGCTCGGTAAAGCAGAAGGTCTCCGGGGAATATTCAAAGGTCCATTGGGTCTCCGGCTGCGCCTCGCATTCCGCACGGATCTGCCGTGCACCGGCCGTCGCCAGCGCGACGATTTCCGCTTTGCTCTGTTTAAACACCCGCTCGCGAAACAGCGGCGCGGTGGCGTTATAGAGATGCACAATGGCGCGCGGCACACCCTGCAGCGCGACAAACGTGCGGGCAATCAGATCCTCGCGTGCCTGGGTCAGCACCTGTAACGTCACCTCCTCCGGGATGCGCTGCTGCTCAATCAGATCGCGGACGAAATCGAAATCCGTCTGCGACGCCGAGGGGAAGGCGACCTCAATCTCGCGGAACCCGCAGCGCAGCAGCAGATCCCAGAAGGCCATCTTCCGCTCCCGATCCATCGGTTCAGCCAGTGCCTGATTGCCATCACGCAAATCGGTGGAGAGCCAGCGCGGAGCCTGGGTGAGCTGGCGCGAAGGCCACTGGCGGTCGGGCAGGGACACGACCGGGGAGGCACGATATTTATCAGCAGGTTGAGTCAGCACAGGAATCTCCTTTTGTTTTTTACCAGTCTGCCGACACGTCCTGCGGGCCGCGCGCGCAATGCTGACAACCTGATGCGCAAAAGTGACAACACGCTGCGTGCGTCTGTTTGATGAATCCGCCAGGTGGGGTTAGCATGGTCGCCTGTTTCTTTGGGTGAACGCTTATGCTGATTTTTGACGGTCACAACGATCTGTTGCTTAACCTCTGGCTGCATCATCGCGATGCGCCTGCGCAGGCGTTTTATCAGGGTATTGAACGGGGCCATCTCGACTTTCCGCGCATTCAGCAAGGCGAAATGGGCGGCGGGCTGTTTGCGATCTTTGTGCCGCCGCAGGAGTACATTGCCCGCACCGTTCCGGCACGCGCCGGGGAACCGTATCAGCCGCTGGAGATCATGTGGCAGCAGCTCGGCATCCTGCAGCAACTGGCTGATGCGTCCGGCGGACGGGCGCGACTCTGCCGCAGCAGTGAGGACATTGCCGCCTGCCGCGCCGACGGTGTGCTGGCGATGGTGGCCCACATCGAAGGTGCCGATGCGCTGGATGAGGAGGGTGAGCAACTGCACGCCTTCTGGCAGGCCGGTGTGCGCAGCATCGGGCCATTCTGGAACCTGCGCAGTCGCTTTGGTGAAGGCGTCAGTGGCACCTTTCCTGGCTCGCCGGATACCGGACCGGGCCTGACCGCTGCCGGTCAAAAACTGATTCAGCAGGCGGGTGAGCGGAAGATGATGATCGACGTGTCGCACATGAACAGTAAGACGTTCTGGGAGACCGCCCGGCTTTCCGGTGCGCCGCTGGTTGCCAGCCACTCCAACGCGCATGCCCTCTGTCCGCAGCCGCGTAATCTGACCGATGATCAGCTGGAGGCGATCCGCGACAGCGGCGGCCTGGTCGGCATCAATTTCGGCAATGCCTTTCTTCGCGCCGACGGTAAACGCGACGCTGACACACCATTAACAGAAATTGTTAAGCATTGTGATCACCTGATGAAGATAATGGGCGGCGACCATGTGGCCTTTGGCTCCGATTTCGACGGGATTACCCCTCCGGCATCGCTGGGCGATGTCAGCGGAATGCCGCGATTGCTCGCCGCTTTTCAGGAAGCGGGCTATGATCAGACACTGACAGAGAAACTGGCATGGGGAAACTGGCAGCGGGTTTTACAACTGACCGGGCTGTGATAACAATTTCCTTACGTTCCGGACTTGATCCCGACGCGCCATTGGCGCAACATCTGCCTGGAAATTGTGACGGCGGTCTCATTCAATGCCGGTCACGCTGATTTCAGGCAGCTCATTTACTGTTAACCAAGAGGAAGTAACTCATGTGGAAAAAACCAACTTTCGTTGATATGCGTCTCGGTCTGGAAGTGACTCTTTACATCTCCAACCGTTAATCGTTCTGCCCGCCCTCTGAGCGGGCATTTTTTTTCAACTTCTGGTTTTCCTCTATGTTTATCAAAATCCTCGGTTCAGCCGCGGGTGGCGGGTTTCCGCAGTGGAACTGTAACTGCGCTAACTGCCACGGCGTGCGTAATGGCACAATCCAGGCCCAGGCACGTACGCAATCGTCGATTATCCTCAGCGATAATGGCGAAGACTGGGTGTTATGCAATGCCTCACCCGACATCAGCCAGCAGATCCTGCATACGCCGGAACTGATCCGTAAAGGTGTACTGCGCGGCACGGCGATCGGAGGGATCATCCTTACCGACAGCCAGATCGATCACACCACCGGGCTGCTGAGCCTGCGTGAGGGCTGCCCGCATCAGGTGTGGTGTACGCCGGAAGTGCATGCCGACCTCAGCACCGGCTTCCCGATCTTTCCGATGCTCACCCACTGGAACGGCGGCTTACAGCACCGGCCGATTGCGCCACTGACGCCGTTCAGCGTCGATGTCTGCACCGATCTGCAGTTCACCGCGATTCCTATCATCAGCAATGCACCGCCTTACTCGCCGTATCGCGACCGGCCGCTGGCTGGCCATAATGTGGCGCTGTTTATTGAGAACCGGGCGAATGGCCAGACGCTGCTCTACGCGCCAGGTCTGGGCGAGCCGGATGCGGTGATCCTGCCGTGGCTGCAAAAAGCGGATTGCCTGCTGATTGATGGCACCGTCTGGCAGGATGATGAACTGCTCACCACCGGCGTGGGACACAATACCGGCAAAGCGATGGGGCATCTGGCGCTGGCGGAAGAGCAGGGACTGATGGCGCTGCTGGCGTCGCTGCCGGCTGAACGCAAAATTCTGATCCACATTAACAACACCAATCCGATCCTTAACGAGCAGTCACCGCAGCGTCAGTTTCTGACTGAGCAGGGAATAGAGGTGAGCTGGGACGGGATGGCGATCCACCTTCAGGGTTAAATCATGCAGATCATTGACACGCTGTCACCGCAGGCTTTTGAACAGGCCCTGCGCGACAAAGGCGCTTACTACCATATTCATCACCCGTATCACATCGCGATGCATAACGGTCAGGCCACGCGCGAGCAGATTCAGGGCTGGGTGGCGAACCGCTTCTATTACCAGACCACCATTCCACTGAAAGATGCGGCGATCATGGCGAACTGCCCCGATCCGGCCACCCGACGCAAATGGGTGCAGCGCATCCTGGACCACGACGGCAGCAACGGCGAAGAGGGTGGCATTGAGGCCTGGCTGCGGCTGGGCGAGGCGGTCGGACTGACGCGCGAAGAATTATTGTCAGAGCAGCATGTGCTGCCGGGCGTGCGCTTCGCGGTCGATGCTTACATTAACTTCGCCCGTCGCGCCAACTGGCAGGAGGCGGCCTGCAGCTCCCTGACCGAGCTGTTCGCCCCGCAAATCCATCAGTCGCGGCTCGACAGCTGGCCGCAGCACTATCCGTGGATCAAAGAAGAGGGCTATTTCTACTTCCGCAGCCGCCTGGGTCAGGCAAACCGCGATGTGGAACATGGTCTGGCGCTGGCACTGGAGTATTTCACTACCGCGGAAACGCAGAACCGGATGCTGGAAATTTTGCAGTTTAAGCTCGATATTTTATGGAGCATGCTGGACGCCATGACCATGGCTTACGAGCTGAAACGTCCGCCTTATCACACCGTCACCGACAAGGCGGCGTGGCACACCACCCGACTGGTATAACAGATGAATGAAAACTCGATTGCCGCGTTTCGTCGCGGCTACCGCATGCAGTGGGAAGCCGCCCAGGATACCCATGTGGTGCTCTATCCCGAAGGCATGGCGAAGCTGAACGAAACCGCCGCCGCCATTCTTGAGCTGGTGGATGGCAAACAGGATATCGCCGCGATTATCGCGACGCTGGATAGCCGTTTTCCGGAAGCGGGCGGCGTAGGGCCGGATGTTTTAGAGTTCCTGCAGTCAGCCTATGAACAGAAGTGGATACAGTTCCGTGACCCCGCATAAACCTGGCGTGAATCCGCCGCTCTGGCTGCTGGCCGAGCTGACCTATCGCTGTCCGCTGCAGTGTCCTTACTGCTCCAACCCGCTGGATTTCGCGCAGCAGGAGAAGGAGCTGACCACGGAGCAGTGGATTGAGGTCTTTCGTCAGGCGCGCGCGATGGGCAGCGTCCAGCTCGGTTTTTCGGGCGGCGAGCCGCTGGTGCGTAAAGATCTGCCTGAGCTGATCAAAGCGGCGCGCGATCTCGGCTTCTACACCAACCTGATCACCTCCGGCATTGGCCTGACCGAGAAGAAACTGGATGCGTTCAGCGAGGCGGGTCTGGATCATATCCAGATCAGCTTCCAGGCGAGTGACGAAACCCTGAATGCGGCGCTGGCCGGTTCGAAAAAAGCGTTTCAGCAGAAGCTGGAGATGGCAAAGGCGGTAAAAGCCCACGGCTATCCGATGGTGCTGAACTTCGTGCTGCATCGCCATAACATCGACCAGATCGATAAAATCATCGACCTCTGCATTGAGCTGGAGGCGGATGACGTGGAGCTGGCGACCTGTCAGTTCTACGGCTGGGCGCAGCTTAACCGCGAAGGCCTGCTGCCGACGCGTGAGCAGATCGCCCGTGCGGAAGCGGTGGTGAAAACCTACCGTGAGCGGATGAGCACCACCGGCAATCTGACCAACCTGCTGTTTGTGACGCCAGACTACTACGAAGAGCGACCTAAACCCTGCATGGGGGGCTGGGGCGCGATCTTCCTCAGCGTCACGCCAGAGGGCACCGCGCTGCCTTGCCACAGTGCGCGCCAGCTGCCGGTCGAGTTTCCGTCAGTACTGACGCAGCGCCTGGACGATATCTGGTATAACTCGTTCGGCTTTAACCGCTATCGCGGTTTCGACTGGATGCCGGAGCCGTGCCGCTCCTGTGATGAGAAAGAGAAAGACTTTGGCGGCTGTCGCTGTCAGGCTTTCATGCTGACCGGCAATGCCGACAACACCGATCCGGTCTGCAGCAAATCGCCGCATCACGGCAAAATCCTTGAAGCCCGGCGTGAGGCGGATTGCAGCGACATTAAAATTGGTCAGCTGCAGTTCCGCAACCGCAGCAACTCGCAACTGATCTACAAAACACGGAACCTCTGATGAAAACGCGTTGCCTGGAGATAAACGGTCTGACGGTTGAACTGGTGCATCAGGCTGATGCCAGCCAGGCCGCCGCCCTGATTCAGGTGGGCGCAGGGAGCCACGACGAGCCTGAACGCTGGCCCGGACTGGCGCATCTGCTGGAGCATCTGCTGTTCACCGGCAGTAGCGGCTGGCCGGATGAGGGCCGGCTGATGAGCTGGATCCAGACGCAGGGCGGCAAGGTTAACGCCACTACGCTGGCCCGGCGCAGCGCGTTCTTCTTTGAGGTGACGCCGTCGCAGCTGGCTGACGGGCTGGCGCGACTGCAGGATATGATCGTCTCTCCGCTGCTGGATAATCAGGCGATCGCGCAGGAAGTGGCGGTCATCGACGCCGAATATCAGCTGCTGCAGCGCCACCAGCCATCCCGCATCGAAGCGGCACTGCTGAATGCCGTGCAGTCACCCGCTGAATTTCAGCGCTTCCATATCGGCAGCCGGGAGAGCTTTGGCGACGAGATGTCTGCGCTGCAACGGGCGCTGCGACAGTTCCATCAGCGCTACTACTTCGCCAGTAATATGCGGCTCTGGCTGCAGGGACCGCAGACACTGGATGAGCTGGAACAGCGGGCGCGTCAGTTTGCCGCCGCGCTGCCTGCCGGTCAGTGGCGGCAGGATTTGCCACCGCCGCAGCTGAACAGCAATGCCTGCTGGCAGCTGGCCGGAACCGCCTCATCCGCGCTGTGGCGCAGCTGGCTGCTGAATAGTGGTGACGGTGTCACGTTATGGCGCGAGTTTTTGCTGGATGAAGCGCCCGGATCGCTGCTGGCGACCCTGCGCGAGCAGGGCCTGGCGGAGTCGCTGGAGCTGAAGTGGATCTATCAGGCGGGCGGTGCACTCTGGCTGGCACTCGGTGTGGAAACGCAGCAGCCTGAGACCGTCCATCTTCTGATTGACCGCTATCTGAACGCGCTAAGCCAGACCGGTGAAGCGCAACATCAGCACTATCATCAGCTGGCGAAGCAGCGATTTGTGACGCTGTCACCGATGGAGCAGCTGCGACAGCGTGCTATCGGCTTTTCACCGGATGAAACGCTGCCTGCACTGCTGCCGCTGCTGGAAAGACTGAACAGCGCGCCAGGCACGCTGCTGCATGGCACGCTGCAACCGGCAACGGAAAACCTCGTCACGCAGGGCTTCAGCCTGGCGCTGACCGACTGGCAGCCATCGCCGCCTGAGTCGCTGCCCGCGGTGAATTTCGATTTCTATCCGCTTGATGCCGTCATCACACCTGCGCCGCTGCCCGCGCAGGCGGTGGCATTGCCGCATCATCAGTCAGATGACCCGCAGGCAACGCTGATCCTGCGGCCGGAGTTTTACTCAACCTTTACCGCAGAGGTGGGCGACGCGCTGGGGCGGCGATTGCGTCCGCTGTTTGCTGCGCTTCGTCATCAGGGCGGTAACGGCAGCTGGCAGGAAGTGGAGGGCGTATGGCAACTGACGCTCCAGCTGACAGCCGATGAGGCCGTGACTGACCAGGCGCTCAGCCAGATTGTCGCCGCGCTGGCTCTGCCGGTTAGAGCGGACAAGCCATCGCCTGTCGAAAGTATCGCTATCCGCGCGCTGCTGCGGCAGTTGCCCTACCAACTGGCGGCAACCTTTACACCGGATTGCTGGCGGGCGGCGCTGAAAGGCGGCAACGCGGCGCTGCATTCCCGCATTGCCCGACGGCTGAGCGCGCTGTCGCTGCCGGTTAACCCGGCCACGCCGCCAAAGCGCATGACCACGCAAACCGGCATGACGCGGCTGCTGCATGCCAGCACGGATAACGCGCTGGTGCTGTTTATTCCGCTGCATCGTCCTGAACAGCTGACCGCGTTGCGCGCGCTGGCGCTGATCTACGAGCCGCGTTTCTTCCAGCGCTATCGCGTTGAGCAGCCTATCGGTTATGTGGTTAACAGCCGCTATATGCGCTGTGCCGATGAAGACGGCGTGTTGTTTGCGCTGCAGTCGCCCGATTACAGCGCGCTCTCTCTGCTGCGCTACTGCCGCAACTTTTTGCGTTCCCTGAATGAGGCGCTGGCAGGTTGTGATCTGGTGGCACTGAAAGCGCGTCTGCTGAGTCAGGAAGTGGATCAGCCGCTGGCGCAGTTACGCCGGGAAAATGGTCTGGCAGAACCGGACGCGTCGCAGATTGATGCGCTGACGCTTATCGATCTGCAGCAGCTGCACCGCACGCTGATTCAGGATCGCCGCCGCTGGCGTGTGCTGTTCACCGGGGGCGAAAATATATAGCACCCGATATAAAGTTGCTGAATTTATTTGAAAATTACGGACAAATCTCTTCACTGTCTATTCCGGGCAAAGTGGACCACACTCAATCTACTTTTGTCCGCATAAGGAACTGACCGTGAAGAACTTCAAACGTATCGCACTGCCCCTGTTAGCTGCTGCAACCCTCTACGCCCCGTTATCGCAGGCTGAGGCGATGCACTACCAGCTGAACCCTGAGCATACGTCGGTAATTGTTGCCTGGAACCATTTTGGCTTCTCAAATCCAACCGCGGATATCCCGGATGCATCCGGTACTCTGGTGTTCGATAAGGATCATCCGGAAGCCTCACGCGTTGACGTGACCCTGCCAGTCAGCAAAATCGACAGCCACGTTGCGGCGCTGACCAAAGAGTTCAAAGGCGCTGAGTACTTCGACACTGCAAAATACCCGACGGCGACCTTCCACAGCACCAAAGTGGTTGCGAAGGGCGACAACAAATTTGACGTTGAAGGCAACCTGACCCTGAAAGGAATGACCAAGCCAGTTACTCTGCACGCGACGCTGAACAAGCAGGGCGAGCATCCAATGGTGAAGAAGCAGGCGATTGGTTTTGATGCCACCGGCACCATCAAGCGTTCTGACTTCAAGCTGGACAAATATGTCCCGGCAGTAAGCGACGACGTCACCCTGACGCTGTCTACTGAAGCCTACGCGAAGTAACAAACGGCTGGCGCAGCGCCTCTGGCTGCGCCATCTAACCCCTGTCATTCGTCAGCTCTGCAGACTCTCCAGAGTGACGGACGCCCCGCCACAGACGATAACCAGCACGTTGTCCTCCGGCTTAAAGCGAATTTTCCTGTCATACAGCATCGACAATGACACGCCACACGCTGGCTCGGTCAGAACGCGATGATCATCCAGAAACCGTCGGCAGGCATTCACCGCTTCATCATCAGTCACTATCATTCCCCTGACATCTGATCGGCGTGCCACATTAAAGGCATTTTCACAGACCTGGCTGGCCGCTAGCGTGGTAGCGATACCGCTGACCCTGTCCAGAGAAATCCGCTCTCCGGCCTTTAGCGCAGCATTAAGCGACGCCGTCCCTTCAGTTTCGACGGCATAAATCGGGATGTGGCTGAGCTGATGTTTTTCCAGCCCCTGTACAATGCCGGAAAGCAGACTGCCTCCGCCCACGGAAAGGATCACCGCATCCGGGCGCAGGCCATCATTGATGACTTCATCCACCAGTGAGCTGATGCCGTCCCACAGCAGCGGATCGTCAAAAGGGTGAATGTAGATATGTTCCTGCGACGCCAGTGATAAGGCATATTCGTTCGCCTCACTCCATATCCTGCCATGGACGATCAGTTTTGCTTTTTCCTGTTCGATAAGCTGTCTGGCACGTGCTGAGGTCGTTTCAGGAACGACCACCGTGACCGGCAACCCCAGTCTGCGCCCGCTGTGCGCCACGGCAATCCCCGCGTTACCGCCGGAGGAGCAAATAAACGCCTTTGCGCCTTTTTCAGCATAGTGGCGACAGATATGGCCCGCGCTTCTGAGCTTGAACGATCCGGTCGGCTGAGCTGATTCCATTTTCAGCCAGACATGACTTCCGCTGTGCTGACTTAATGGCAGGGAATGGATGAGAGGGGTGCGGATAGCTATTTCCATGCGTCGAATCCTTGTTGTAGGTGTGCATGACAAACCGGGCTTTGGTGAGTGTCAACGCCTGCTTTGTCTTGTGGGATCACAGCATCAGACACAGATAATGTTCTCACCTGTAAAAAATATGAGAAATTCGCCTATGAATTCATCATCGTTCTGCTGCATTTATCTGCTTTTTAAAGTTATACCGAAGGTTGCTACTTCTTCGCAACAGAGAGAATAAATCAGCTTAACATCAGCCCGCGGCATTTATTTCCACATCTGAATCTCCGCCACTTTGCGTCAGAACCGCGAAAAATGAGGCGAAAGTCACAAATTCGCAATGCCGGTTTCACGCGCAATCCCCCGTTATTCTGTCAGCCAAATCAAAATCCCGTTCTGCAATCTAACCTGATGATTTTTATTGATTCGTCCGTGAGGTAATAAGTTGGAATAGCGTGACCAAGGTCACAAATAAAGGCTTTAAACTGCCGCTGTCAACATGCCTGCCCGAAAAATACCGCGCGTAACTGTGATCTCCTCTGCAAATAGCAACCCCGCGAACCGGAAGAATGGCCCTCAGCAGATTAAGCCAGCGAGGTGAGGGAAATGCGCATTGGAATGGTGATCAGTGGTGGAGATGTCACCGGCATTAATAATTTTGTCTTTCAGATAGGGCGTCTGGCGCAGGCTGACATGGTGATATTTGACGGCGGCATTCCCGGCCTGCTGGCAAATAACCACCGTGATATCAGCCAGCGCGATCTGCTCGACTTTGCCATCGCCCCGATTCCGGTGATGCAGTCGGGACGTACGCAAAAGAAACTGGTGCGCAGCGAATATGAGTTAATTGCGCGCCAGCTGAAAAGCGCCCGCATCGACGTATTAATCATGGCGGGCGGTGACGGATCGCTGCAGTTTCTCCACATCCTGTCGGAGTCGGGCGTTAATTGTTTCGGCGTCGGCATGACCATCGATAATGATGTCTTCGGCAGTGATTACACGCTGGGATTTTCCACCGCCTGCGAACAGGTATTAAAAGAGGTCGCGAAACTGCGCAATACCGGCCGCGCCTTACCCGGCCGGGTGTTTATGCTGGAGCTGCTCGGCGGCTATTGCGGCGAATTAACGCTGCAGTCGGCGATTAAATCCAATGCGGATATCGCGTTAATCCCGGAATGCCAGATCCCGCTGCCACAACTGGCGCAGCGCATCACCCAGCGACTGGCAGAGCAGAACAGCGTGGTCATCCTCTGTTCAGAAGGCTACACCCGCGAATATTCGCCCGGTTTTCAGGGTGCGATTGACACCTTAATCAAACAGCTTGAGCCGCTTATTGGCGTGCGCGTTCGTAAAACCATTCTCGGTTACGGGCTGCGCAATGGTGACCCCACCTGCGAGGAAATTTATCAGGGCACCATTATGGCCAGTGAAGTGGTGCGTTGTATTCAGTCAGGCATGCGGAATAAGGCGGTCATTATTAATGGCAGCAATAAACCGATCCCGATTGATTTAATAAGCATGCAAAAACGCCTGGTCGATATTGACGGGCACCATTACAAACTCGCTAAACAACTCAATATAGTGTGAGGAAAAAACCATGCTGAAAATATTATGTGTCTGTGGTTGTGGATTAGGCTCCAGTTTTGCGATTGAGATGAGCGCAAAAGCGGTATTAAAAAAGCTGGAGATTGAGGCCGATATCGATCACACCACCATTTCAGAAGCGAATGCCTTTAAGTCCGATATGATCCTGACGCAAAAAGCCTTCGCCGATGTATTAAACGCTGACGCCAGTCCGGAACAGATTAAACGGGTCATTATTCTTAACCGGCTCACCGATAAAGTCGAAATAGAGCAGAAGATCCTGGCCTTTTTAAAAGAACGCAACGAGAAGGTCGCCGCCCATGAATAGTGTGATCGACTTCCTGGTAAAAGATCTGCTGGGGCAGGCATCCATTCTGATCGCCTTTATTGCCCTGATTGGTCTGCTGCTGCAAAAAAAATCGGCGGGCAAGGTGGTGGAAGGCACCTTTAAAACCCTGCTCGGCTTTTTAATTATGATGGCGGGTATCAATATTATTGTGGGAACCCTGACGTTCCTCAATACCATATTTACCCACGGCTTTGGTATGCGCGGCTATATCACCGATGTTGCCGCGATTGCCGGGCTGGCCAACCGTGAGCTGGGCTCGGAAGTGGCGCTGACGCTGCTGGTGATCTTTATCGTCAATATCATCATCGCGCGACTGACACCGTTTAAATACATCTTCCTGACCGGCCAGGCCCTGTTGTGGATGGCAACGATTGGTGCCGTTATCGGCTACAAAGCGGGGCTGACCGGCCTGCCGCTGATTCTGACCGGCGGTATCTTTGGCGGGATCATGGCCGTCGTGATGCCTGCGCTGGCGCAGCCGGTGGTGCGGCGGATCACCGACTCCGACGACGTGGCGCTGGGTCACTTCTGCACCATCGGTTATCTGGTCACGGCGGCAGTCGCCAAAGTGGTCGGTAAAGGATCGCGCTCCACCGAAGATCTGAAGCTGCCCGATAACTTTAAGTTTCTGCAGGATACCTATCTGTCGATGGCGCTGGTGATGGTGCCGATGTACCTGATCCCCGCCGTGGCGGCCGGTCCGGCGTTCATCGCCCAGTACAGCAACGGCATGAACTACCTGATGTACGCCTTTATGCAGTCGATTCAGTTCGTGGCCGGGGTCTTTGTGCTCTACAGCGGTGTCCGTCTGCTGCTTAACGAGCTGGTGCCTGCCTTCCGCGGTATCGCCATGCGCGTCGTACCGGATGCTAAACCGGCGCTGGACTGCCCGGTGATGTTTCCCTACGCCCCGAACGCGGTGATCGTCGGTTTCCTCGCCACCACGCTGGGTTCCATCGTCGGCATGCTGGTCTTCCCGATGTTTGGTCTGGCGATGATCCTGCCGGGCCTGCTGACCAACTTCTTCGCCGGTGGCACCGCCGGAGTATTTGGTAATGCCATGGGCGGACGGCGCGGCGCGATGATCGGCGGCTTTGTCCACGGACTCTTTATCACCATTCTGCCCGCCATTCTGGTGCCGATGCTGGAAAGCTACGGCTTCACCGCCGTGACCTTCAGTGACTCCGACGTGATCAGTACCGGCCTGGTGCTCGGCCACGCCTTCCAGAATAACTGGCTGTTCGTCGCCCTGTTTATTGCTTTTGTTACCGCGCTTGCCTGGTTTGTTAACGGCAAATCCACCAAACCTCAAGAGGAAAAAATCCATGAAACTTTATAACTTCGCCGACCTGTTAAAGCTGGCTAAACAGCGTGACTTTAAAGCGGTGGGTTCTTTTAATCTTCACTGCCTGGAAATGCTGCCTGCCTATTTTAAAGCGGCAGAGAAAACCAACAGTCCGTTAATGATTCAGATCTCGACCGGCACGGCGAAATATCTCGGCCATAAGCTGCTGGTTGATGCGATTAAATCGCTGTCGGAAAGTATGAATGTGCCGACCTGTCTGCATCTCGATCACTGTTCCGATTTAGCTGCGATTCAGACGGCGATTGATGCCGGATTCAGTTCCGTGATGTATGACGGGTCACATCTGTCGATTGAAGAGAATATTGCCAATACCCGGCGGGTGATTGATATGGCGCGGCCACATAATGTTTCGGTAGAAGCGGAGCTGGGCGCAATTGGTGGCTCGGAAGATGGGAAATGTGTGGAGATGGAGGCCATCGCTTTTACACCGGTGGAAGATGCGCGCCGCTTCGTCGAAGAGACCGGCGTCGATATGCTGGCGATCTCTATCGGCACCGTGCATGGGCTCTACACCGGTAAAGCGCATATTCAGCATCAGCGTCTGGCGGATATTACGGCGGCAACCCACACGCCACTGGTGCTGCACGGTGGCACGGGCGTCAGCGATGAAGACATGCGGCTGGCAGTCAGCAGCGGGATTGAGAAAGTGAATGTCGGCACCGAAATGAATGTTCAGTGGGTGGCACAGTGCAAATCGACCTTCGAAAAAGGCAAGGTGAATGACAGCGTGCGTAATTTCCTGGTACCAGCCAATGATGCGGTGACAAATGTGCTGGTAGAGAAGATGCAGTTATTCCGTTAATCGCCCGCGTCGCCATCACCGGGTTATTGCGTTAAACGTTTTTATCATCACAATTAATCTGAGCTACCCCGACATCCTATGGGGCAGGAGAGCCTATGTTTGGATTCTTAAAAAAGTCTCCGGCTGTGGAACAACCCAGCGAGCAGCAACAGGATCATCTGGCGGAATTAAGTCGCGAGAAAATAACGCAACTGGAGCAGCAGCTGGCTATTAATCCGCGTGATGGCGAAACGCAAAAACAATTAATGCTGGAATATAACCGGGCATTAAG
>Ga0308171_1000196_pt1 | contig 172852 bp, 162 predicted proteins | sample PhyGR1_FD_202135 | JGI IMG/M metagenome (GOLD analysis project Ga0308171, IMG submission 202135) | Phyllosphere microbial communities from UC Gill Tract Community Farm, Albany, California, United States - DLSLSG.R1 | ecosystem: Host-associated > Plants > Phyllosphere > Unclassified | place... | reverse complement strand
GGTCTCCGCGTTTTCTCCGGGCGCAGTCTGTGCAGACGTTCTGCTCGGCTCCGACCTTTGTCACAGACACCTAAGTCGACAAGCCCAGCCTGGGAAAAGTCCCGCGTGACGTCCAGACGCCGTCACGCAGCAAGACCCCTAAATGACGCCAGGATCCGTGGCGGGGTCACACACGGTCTGACGGACTATCGGGCTCGCTTACGCAGCGAGGGCGAAGTCAGTGCGCTTAGCATCGGCACTTATTGTTTTGCAGGGAGCGTTTACGAGATAACCCCACATCCTCGGCCCGCTTCTCGCGGGTTCGCAGGCGCTGTCGAAACCGATCAGCCCCGGGAACTCCGTCAGGAGCGGCCACTGTCACACTGTTGAATTGCCAATCCCGGATGCGGTCTTCGTCAGCGGCACCCGAGCATCACAGTCTACAACGTCGCGGCGCGCATTCCCATTCCGCTCGCGCGCCGCTCCGCTCCCCCGCGCCGGCGGCCTCCCGTAGGCTCCCCGCATGAGCGATGTCGTTATCACCGTCCGGGGCGAGAGCAACGCCCGCGTCCGTGCCGAGGAGGCAGCAGTGCGTGTCACCGTCTCGACCGACGGCCCGGCACGCGGGCCCGTCGTCGAGCGTGCGCAGCTGCGCGCGGCCAGCGTGCAAGACGGTCTCGTCGCGCACCTGCGTTCGGGCGAGGTGTCGGAGTGGTCGAGCGCGCGGGTCTCCGTCTGGTCCGACCGGCCGTGGAGCAACGACGGCGCGCAACTTCCCCTCGTCCATCACGCAGCCGTCGAAGTATCGGCCACCTTCACGGATGCCGGAGCGCTGTCGTGGTGGCTGGGCGACGTCGCCGAGTCCGACGATGTGCAGGTGACCGCGGTGGAATGGCGGCTCTCGGTCGCCACGCGTACCCGCGTCGAGCGTGAGGTGGCTGCCGACGCCGTGCACGTCGCCGTCGAACGTGCGAGCGCGTATGCAGACGCGCTCGGCCTGGCATCCGTCGCCGCCGTCGAGATCGCGGATGCCGGACTCCTGGCGGCGCGGCCCGAATCCCCCGCCCCTTTCGCCGCACGCGCGATGTCGGCAGACAGCGGACCGTCGTTCAGCCTGCAGCCGCCCGAGATCGTCGTGACCTCGGTCGTGGAGGGACGCTTCCGCGCGGAATGAGCCCGGGGCTACTCCCCCAGGCGGTTCTTCGTGCGCATCGCGCGTTCGGCCTCGCGCTTGTCCTCGCGCTCGCGGATCGTCTGGCGCTTCTCGAACTCGCGCTTTCCCTTCGCGACCGCGATCTCGACCTTGGCGCGCCCGTCGAGGAAGTACAGTCGCAGCGGGACGAGCGTGTATCCGCCGGCGGCCACCGCGTGCGAGAGCTTTACGATCTCGTCTTTGTGCAGCAGCAGCTTGCGGGTGCGCTTGGCAGAGTGGTTCGTCCAGTGGCCCTGCGAGTACTCCGGGATGTGCACCGCGTCGAGGAACGCCTGCCCCCCGTCGATGTACGCGTAGCCGTCGGTGAGGTTCGCGCGCCCCTGGCGCAGCGATTTCACCTCGGTTCCGGTCAGCACGAGACCGGCTTCGTACGTCTTCTCGATGGCGTAGTCGTGACGCGCCTTCTTGTTCGACGCGATGAGCTTCTCCCCCTGCTCACGAGGCATGGTGCCACCTCCTCATGATCATGGGCACACAGAGCCCTTCAGCTTACCGGATGCCGGACGCCACGGCATCCGGGATCAGGTGCGCAGCCAGCGGCGGATCGCGAAACCGGCGCTCAGGGCCGACAGCACGACACCGATCACCACGATCACCGGCACCACGATCGCCACGTCGGCGAGCCCCACCCAGGAGGTGATGAAGCTGATGCGGTCGCGCAGGTACCGCTCGACGCCGACCTGCACGATCGCCCACACGGCGACGCTCGCCAACGCCGAACCGATGAGCGCCGCCAGCACGCCCTCGAGGATGAACGGCGTCTGGATGAAGCGGTTGGACGCTCCGACCAGACGCATGATGCCGAGCTCTCGGCGCCGGGCGAACGCCGACAGGCGGATGGTGGTGGCGATCAGCAGCACCGCCGCGATGAGCATGAGACCGGCGATGCCGACGGCGACGTAGGTGGCGACCGTCAACGACTGGAACAGGGGCTCGAGGTACTGCATCTGGTTCGTCACCTCTTCGACCCCGGCCTGGCCGCTGAACGCCTCGGCGATCACGTCGGACTGGTTCTGGTCGACGAGGTTGATGTTGAAGGTGGCGTTGAACTGGTCGGCCGTCACGACGTCCGCGATGTCGGACGACAGCAGGCCCTGGGCGTCCTGGAACGCCTCATCGCTCGTGGAGAAGGTGTAGTCGCGGATGAGCGGCCGCAGCGCCTCGCCGTCGAGCGTCGCGCGCACGGCGTCGATCTGCTCCTGCGTGGCGGCCTCCCCCGGGGTACAGGTCGGCGAGTCCGAGACGGTGGAGCACATGAACACCGCGACCTGGGCACGATCGGCCCAGTAGGACTGCATCTTGCCGATCTGCATCTGCATGAGCATCGCCGCGCCGACGAAGGTCAGCGACACGAAGGTGACGAGGATGACCGAGATGACCATCGACGCGTTGCGGCGCAGGCCGAAGAACGCCTCCGACAGGATGAGCCCGAACCTCATGACGTGGGTCCCACTTCGTCGTCGCGGTCTTTCTTGTCGGCGAGTCCGAGCCGGTCGGCCAGACCCAGCGCATCGACGTCCGGCGTGCTGACCGGGATCGAGCGGGTGTGCGCGCCGAGTTCGCGCTGCTCGGTGGTGACGGCGGGAGCGTCGGCGTCGGTGGGGGCCGACTCCGAGCCCTCCGGACCACGGAGCGGCTCGACCGGGCCGGTGATGCTGGTGACCTCGCGCTGCACCTCGAGCACCGCGGTGAGGGCGGCGACGGCGGCCGCGCCCTTCTCGACCTCGGGCGCAAGAACCGGAAGGCTGGAACGGTCGCCGTAGCCGCCGTGGCGCTCGTCACGCACCATCTCGCCGCCGCGCAGCTCGATGACGCGGCGCTGCATCTGGTCGACGAAGCCGGCCTCGTGCGTCGCCATGACGACGGTGGTGCCGCCGGCGTTGATGCGCGCGAGGAGCCGCATGATGTCGATCGAGGTGGCGGGGTCGAGGTTTCCGGTGGGCTCGTCGGCGAGGAGCACCTGCGGGCGGTTCACCAGCGCACGGGCGATGGCCACGCGCTGCTGCTCACCGCCGGACAGCTCGTGGGGCAGGCGCTTCTCCTTGCCGTCGAGTCCGACGAGCGCGAGCACCTCCGGAACGGCTTGCTGCACGAAGCCGCGGGATGCCCCCGTGACCTGAAGGGTGAAGGCGACGTTCTGGTGCACGGTCTTGTTCGGCAGCAGACGGAAGTCCTGGAACACCGAGCCGATGTGCCGCCGGAAGTAGGGGACCTTGCGGTTCGAGAGGGAGCGCAGGTCGCGCCCCAGCACGACGACGCGCCCCTCGCTCGGGGTCTCGGCCCGCAGGATGAGCTGCAGGCACGACGACTTCCCCGAGCCGGAGGCACCGACGAGGAAGACGAACTCTCCGCGCTGCACCTCGAAGTCGACTGCGCTCAGCGCGGGCTTCGTGGTGCCGCGATACCGCTTTGTGACGTTCTCGAACCGGATCATGGCTCGACGAGCCTAAGCGCGCGTTCCGGCGAGCCCGACAGGACGCGCCGTGTCGGCATCCCGGGAAAACCCTATGGATGCCACCCCCGCGGCATCCGCCTCAGTCGTCGTCGTCCTTGCGCTTGCGCCAGCGGATGCCGGCGGCGATGAGGCCGTCGAGATCGCCGTCGAAGACCACCGCGGGGTTGCCGACCTCGTAGCCGGTGCGCAGGTCTTTCACGAGCTGCTGACCGTAGAGGAAGTACGAGCGCATCTGGTCGCCCCAGCTCGCGGTGATGGTGCCGGCGAGCTCCTTCTTCTTGGCCGCTTCCTCTTCGCGCTTGAGCAGGAGGAGGCGGGTCTGCAGCACGCGCATGGCGGCCGCGCGGTTCTGGATCTGCGACTTCTCGTTCTGCATCGAGACGACCAGGCCCGTGGGGATGTGCGTGATGCGCACCGCCGAGTCGGTCGTGTTGACCGACTGACCGCCGGGGCCGGACGACCGGAAGACGTCGACGCGGATGTCGCCCTCGGGGACCTCGACCTCGACGGCCTCTTCCATCACGGGGATGACCTCGACCGCGGCGAAGCTCGTTTGGCGCTTGTCGGCGCCGCCGAAGGGGCTGATACGGGCGAGACGGTGGGTCCCTGCCTCGACCGAGAGCGTGCCGTAGGCGTAGGGCACGTCGATCTCGAAGGTGGCGGACTTGATGCCGGCGCCCTCGGCGTAGGAGGTGTCCATGACCTTCACGGGGTACTTGTGGCGCTCCGCCCAGCGCAGGTACATGCGCAGCAGCATCTCGGCGAAGTCGGTGGCGTCATCGCCGCCGGCGCCGGAGCGGATCGTGACGACCGCCGAGCGGGCGTCGTACTCGCCGTCGAGGAGCGTCTGCACCTCGAGCTGGCCGATGACGTCCTTCAACGCGGCGAGCTCACGGCGGGCCTCGTCGGCGGAGTCTTCGTCGTCCATCTCGACGGCGAGCTCGACGAGCACCTCGAGGTCGTCGAGACGCTGCTCGATCTCGGTGATGCGCTTGAGCTCGGCCTGGCGGTGGCTGAGCCGGCTGGTCACCTTCTGCGCGTTCTCGACGTCGTCCCACAGGTCGGGAGCCCCGGCCTCGTCGTTCAGACGGGCGATGTCGGCGGTGAGTGCGTCGACGTCGACCACGGCCTGGATATCGGCGAAGGTCGAGCGCAGCGCCTGGATGTCGGCGGTCAAATCGAGTTCGAGCATTTGGAATCAGCCTATCGTGGAGACGGTGACAGCCGACTCTCCCCGGAACGTGCTGGTGCGCTTCGCGCCGATGATCTATGGCCCGACGCTGCTCTTCGCGCTCGGAGAGGGCGCCGTGATCCCGCTCATCCCCGTCATCGCGAACCGACTGGGAGCCGATGTCGCCCTCGCGGCCCTCGTGGCCGCGGCGCTGGTCGTCGGACAGCTGTGCGGCAACATCCCGGCGGGGTGGGCCGTGGCCCGGTTCGGCGAACGCCTGACGATGGGCGTCGCGGGCATCGTCGTGCTCGGCGGGCTCGCGGGCATCGTGTTCGCCCGATCGCTCCTGGTCTTCGCGGCGGCGGTGTTCCTCATCGGCTTCTGCGCGGCGTCGTTCGCGCTGGCCCGCCACTCCTTCATGACGACGCGGGTGCCCCTGCACTTCCGCGCCCGCGCGCTGTCGCTACTGGGCGGGACGTTCCGCCTCGGGATGTTCGTCGGGCCGTTCGTCTCCGCGGCGCTGCTCGGCATCTTCGGCGACGAGACGGCATCCATCGTCTTCTTCGCCGTGTGTCAGGTCGCCACCATCCTGCTCGTGTTCCTCGGCCCCGACCCGGAGAAAGCCGTGCCGGTGGGCGGCGCGCCCGCGCGTGCGGACCGCGAAACCGGCGACGCCGAAGACACCGGCGAGCCGGTGACCGGAGCGATCCCCACGGTCGAACGGGTCGGCGTCTTCCGCACGATGTGGCGCTTCCGCGCCGTGCTGGCCCGTCTCGGTCTCGCCGCCGCCTCGCTGTCGGCAGTGCGCTCGGCGCGGCAGGTGGTGCTGCCGCTGTGGGGAGTGTCCCTCGGCCTCGACGCCTCCACCATCGCCGTCGTGGTCGGCGTGTCCGGTGCCATCGACTTCGCCCTGTTCTACGCGAGCGGCCAGGTCATGGACCGCTTCGGCCGCCTGTGGGCGGCGCTGCCGGCCATGGTCCTCATGGGCGCGGGGTTCCTCGCCCTGTCGTTCACGCACGACCTCGATAGCGCGGCGATGTGGTTCGCGATGTTCGCCGCCGTCCTCGGCGTGGGAAACGGCCTCTCCAGCGGCATCCTGCTCACCCTCGGTGCCGACATCGCGCCGGCCGCCGAGCCGGCCGCGTTCCTCGGCTCGTGGCGGACGCTCACGGATGCCGGGGGCGCTGTCGCCCCGATCCTCATCTCCGCCGTGACGGCCGCGCTGTCGCTGTCGGGTGCAGTCGCGGTGATGGGCGCGATCGCGGCGCTCGGGGCGGTCGGTTTCGTGCGCTGGGTGCCGAGGTACGTGCCGCGATCACGCTGAGATTCATCGGCCGGATTGTTTCCACCCCGTAAATCTTCCGGCCACCCTTGTCGAACTCGGCGATCTCTGGTGAGAATCAGAACCGCGATCGTCTTCTCACGGCGACGCGTCATTCCCCCCTGGATGATGCGGGCATCGCAGCCCGCGGAGAGGTGCATTCCTGTGCCCAGAAACACCCTGCTCCCCCCACCCCGCCGGCTTCGCCGCGCGTCGGCCATCGCTGCGACGAGCGCGCTCGTCGGCGGTGCGCTGATGACCTCCCCGGCCGCGTTCGCCGCCCCCGCGGACGCGCCCGACGACCTGGGACTCACCGGTGCCGACGTCATGGCGCACCTCACCGAACTATCGGAGATCAGCGAGTCCTACGCGTCCGAGGGATACCGGGTGTGGAACGGCCCCGGCTACGAGGCCGCGGCGGAGTACGCCGAGAAGGTCCTCACCGACACGGGCGCCTTCACGGTGTCCCGTCACCCATTCGACGTGCCGTACTCGGAGTTCGGCGAGGCGTCGCTCACGGTGAACGGCACGACCTACACCGGGTCGCACTTCGACAGCAGCGAGGGCACCGACGACCCGTACACCGGCGCGCTCTCGCTCCCGGTCGCCGCCGACGGCACACACCTCGGCTGCGAGCCCGGCGACTTCGCCGCTGTGCCCGCGGGTGCGATCGTCCTCATTCAGCGTGGCGTCTGCACCTTCGAGGCGAAGATCGACAACGCCACGGCCGTCGGCGCGGGCGCGGTGTTCGTCTACAACAACGCGCGGCCGGAGTCGGAGGGCGTCGCGCCCGAGGACCAGCTCACCACCGGCGCCTCGGGGCCGCGCAACCAGGAGGACTCGCCCGCCGCGACCCTTCCGCAGGCCAGTGGTGAGCAGCTCGCCGCGCTCGTGGCCGCCGCACCCGCCGACGCTCCCGTCGAGGGCACCGCCGTCATCGAGAAGCAGTTCCTCGTGGGACAGACGTTCAACATCATCGCCGACAGCATCGCCGGCGACCCCGAGGACACCGTCGTCATCGGTGCGCACCTCGACGGCGTCGCGGAGGGCCCGGGTGTCAACGACAACGCCTCGGGCTCCGCGGCCATGCTCGCCCTGGCCGAGAAGATCGCGGCATCCGATGTCCCGAACGACAAGCGGATCCGCATCGCTCTGTGGGGCGCTGAGGAGATCGGCCTGCTCGGCTCGACCGCGTACGTGGACGACCTCGTCGCGAACGACCCCGCGGAGTGGGCGCGCATCTCGGCGTACCTGAACTACGACATGATCGGCTCCGAGAACTTCACCGTCGGTGTCTACGACGCCAACCGGTCCACGTTCCCCGCCGATGGGGTGAACATCCCCGCGGGCTCGGCGGAGATCGAGCAGGTCTACACCGACTACTTCGACGCGATCGAGCAGCCGTGGATCGATACGGAGTACTCGGGCCGTTCCGACTACCAGGCCTTCATCGACAACGGCGTTCCCGCCGGCGGACTGTTCTCGGGCGGCGACGACATCAAGACCGCGGAGCAAGCCGAGCAGTTCGGCGGCACCGCCGGGGTCTACATGGACCGGAACTATCACACGGTCAACGACACCCTGGCGAACATCAACCGGGAGTCCGTCGATATCTTCGCCCCCGCCATCGGGCACGCCGCCGCGGCGCTCGCCTGGAACGCGGTCGTGGTGCCCCCGGTCGAGCCGTCGCCCTCGCCGAGCGACCCCACGACCGAGCCCACCGCGGAACCGACGGCACAGCCGACGACCTCGCCGACCGCGCAGCCGGCCCCGTCCCCCCGCACCACGGCCGGTGCGGGTAAGCAGGGCGCCCTTGCGCAGACGGGTGCGGATGCCGAAGGCTCGCCGCTGCCCGCCATCGGCGCCGGCATGCTCGTCCTGGGTGCGCTGATCGCCGCCGGCACGGTCATCGCCCGTCGTCGTACGCAGGAGTAAGCACCACCGCGGGACCGTCGGGGCCGTGTGCGCGCAGCACGCGGCCCCGACGGCGTTCTCGCACCGGACGCGCCCTTCCGGCTCCGCCGATCGAACGCGATTTGCCCGACCCGCGATTTGCCCGACCCGCATGGCACGCACGAGGATGCACGCAGACCCCCCGACCGGAGGATGCGATGAAAGACGTGGACCGTGGCGCCCTCGCCCTGTCCGCGTCCCTGTCGGCGGTCGCGGGTTTCGTGGACGCGATCGGGTTCCTCGACACGGGTGGGTTGTTCGTGTCGTTCATGAGCGGCAATTCGACGCAGGGGGCGGTCGCCCTCTTCGACGGCGGCTCCACCGTCGCGCTCGTCTCGGCGGGTCTCATCGCGGCGTTCGTGGTCGGCGTCGCCGTGGGTGCAGCGGTGAGCATGCGCGCCGCGCGGCCCCGATCATGGGTCATCGCCGGCGCGGGCCTGGCGGTCGCGACCGCCGCGATCCTCGCCCTCGCCGGGGACGCCACGCTCTGGCGGTCGGGGCTGCTGGCGGCGGCGATGGGCGCCCTGAACACACTGTTCCTCGCCGACGGGCGCGCCCGCGTGGCCATCACCTACGCCACCGGCACGCTCGTGAGCCTGGGCCTGGCGCTGGCCGCCCTCGTCACGGGAGGCTCGCGCACCGCGTGGCGGCGGCCTCTCCTGCTGTGGTCGGCGCTGGTCGCCGGTGCTCTCGTGGGCGGCATCACGCACCGCCTGGGGAGCCCTGTCGCCCTCGGGATCGCGTCCGTGGCCCTGCTGAGCGCCGCGCTGCTGACCGCTCGAGGCTCGCGCCCTACGAGCTGAGCGCGACGCCCGTGGGGATCAGTCCTTGTCCGAGACCCGGATGAGCACCTTCCCCGTCGCTCCCCCGGCCACGGCGTCGTGCGCGGCGGCGGTCTCGGCGAGCGGGAACCACGTCACCGGCAGTCCGGCATCCTCCCCCACCGGCAGAGCACCGTCCGCGACGGCAGCCGACACGTCCTCCGCCGCGGCGGCGAGCGCGTCTTCTCCGACCGTGTACAGCAGCAGACCCTGCCAGCGCACGTTTTTGGCGAAGCTCGCCCGGACCGCCGCGGTGAAGCTGTCTCCCCCGTTGTCGGCGTAGTACCCGATGCTGCCGTGGTTGGCGATGACCTCGACATCGAGGGCGGCATTGTCGGCGATCGCCACCTCGACGATGTGGTCGACACCCTGCGGAGCCAGATCCCGGATGCCGGCGGCCAGGGTCTCGCTCGGGTACTGCAGCACGTGGTGAGCGCCGGCCGCCCGCGCCAGGGCTTCCTTCTCGTCGCTGCTCACCGTGGCGATCACCGTGGCGCCGGCCCAGACGGCGAGCTGGATCGCCGCGTGACCGACGGCGCCGGCGCCGCCCTGCACGAGCACGGTGCGTCCGGTGAGCGCGCCGGAGGCGAGGCGCGCCGGTCCGTTCTCGTGGACGGTCAGGGCGCGGTGGGCGGTCATGGCCGGTACCCCGAGGCTCGCGCCGAGCGCGAACGAGGCGTCGTCGGCGAGCGGAACGGCTCGCTCCGCGGGGATCACGGCGTACTCCGCGGCGGTTCCGGTCGGACGCTCGTGCTGGGCGAGGTACACCCAGACCCGCTGGCCGACCGCGGGCGACGTCACGCCCTGACCCACGGCATCCACGATCCCCGCGCCGTCCTGGTTGGGCGTCACCTCGGCGAAGGCGAACGGGCGACCGCCCTCGCGCGCCTTCCAGTCGGTCGGGTTGACGCCCGACACCGCGATGCGCACGCGCACCTCGCCCGGGCCGGGGGCGGGGGTGGCGCGCTCGACGAGGGCGAGGACGGAGGAGTCACCGGTGTGGGTGTACGTGATTGCCTGCATGTGAGCGACAAGCGCGGCGGCGGCGCCGGCATTCCCTCGGCGTGTCGACGCGGTCACCGGCACACTGGGCGGATGAGCGGTCTCCTCCTCGTCAACGGCGTGCTGTTCTCGGACGGCCGGGTCCTCGACGGTGACGCCGTCGGGATCCGCGATGGTCGGATCGTGGCGACGGGTGAGCGCCGCGCGGTGCGTTCCGCCCTGGGTGGCACGGTCGAGGAGGTCGATGCCCGCGGTGGCCTCGTGACCCCCGGCTTCGTCGATACGCACGTGCACCTGGGCGTCGGGGCGATGGACGCCCTGCGGTGCGATCTCTCGGGGGCGGCGTCGCTCGCGGAGATCGACGGGCGCGTGCGGGCCTTCGCCGCCGGGAGTGCGTCACCGTGGATCGTCGGGGGCGGGTGGGACCCGACGCTGTTCCCGCCGTCCGGCCCGACCGCCGCTCACCTGGACGCGCTCGTCGCCGATCGTCCCGCCCTGCTCCTGGATGCCGATCACCATGGCGCGTGGGCCAACTCGGCCGCTCTGCGGGCGGCGGGGATCGATGCGGACACTCCCGATCCCGCAGACGGGAGGATCGAACGCGACGCGCACGGGGCGCCGAGCGGCGCCGTGCGCGAGGGCGCGATGCAACTCATCGCCCGGCTGCTCCCGCCTCCGACCACGCAGGATGTGGCCCGCGGCATCCTGCGACTGTCGCGCGATCTGCTCGCGGCTGGGGTCACCGGCTGGCAGGAGGCCGCGCTCGGCGTCTACGGCGGCTTCCCCGACTTCACCGACGCATACCTTCGACTGCTCGCGGACGGGACGCTGCGCGGACGGGCGACCGGGGCCATCTGGGTGCCGCGCGACCTCTCGGTCGAGGGGATCGATGCCTTCGTCGACCAGGCCGTCGAGCGCTCGCGGGCGAACGCCGCGGCGGGGCTGCCCAGCGCCACCGCCAAGCTCATGCTGGACGGGATCGTCGAGACGCGCACCGCCCACCTGCTCGACCCGTACGTGGGAGAAGACACGCGCGGTCTGTCGTACTTCCCGCCCTCGTTCATCCAGCGCGTGATTCCGGCTCTGAACGCCGCCGGGCTCGCGGTCCACGTGCACGCGATCGGCGATGCCGCGGTGCGCGATGCCCTCGACGGGTTCGCCGCGGTGCCGACGGCGCTGCGGTCGAAGGTGCGCAATCACATCGCCCACATCCAGCTCATCCATCCCGCCGACGTGCCGCGCTTCGCCGCGCTCGGCGTCACCGCGAACGCGCAGCCGTACTGGGCCTGCGCGACCGCGCTCTTCCGGCAGAGCACCCTCCCGGTCATCGGGGACGAGCGTCGCGACGAGCTGTACGTCTTCGGGTCGCTGCGCCGGAGCGGCGCGCAACTGGCGATGGGCTCGGACTGGCCGGTGTCGACGTTCGATCCGTGGCAGGGCATCCATGTCGCGGTCACCCGTCGGCCGCCCGGCGAGGACGATGCCGAACCCCTCGGACACGACCAGGCGCTGGACGCGGGCGCCGCGATCGACGCATACACCCGAGGGTCCGCGCGGCTCCTCGGCCTCTCCGGCGGCACCCTGCGACCCGGCGCCGCCGCCGACATCGCCGTGGCGGATCGCAATCCCCTCGTGGCGGAGGCAGCCGGCATCCACGAGACCCGCAATGTTCTGACGGTCGTGGCGGGCTCGCTTGTGGCCGGCTCGCTCGTGACGGGTGAGACGGCAGGGGGTTGACGGCAGCTTCACATCGTGTGGCTGGCCGGCGCACATAGACTGATTCCACTCGCGGGAGTGGTGAAATCGGCAGACACGCAGGATTTAGGTTCCTGTGCCTTCGGGCGTGGGGGTTCAAGTCCCCCCTTCCGCACGCTGACAGCCCTCCGCCGCACTTGTTCTCCGACCCGACGGGACCGATGTGATCCACCCCACCGCTCTGCTGCCGTGGCTCGACCCCGCAACGATCATCACGAACTCGCAGCCCTGGGCGCTCCTGGTCGTCTGCTTCATCATCTTCGCCGAGACGGGTCTGCTCATCGGGTTCCTGCTGCCCGGTGACACGTTGCTGATCATGGCGGGGCTGCTCTCGCACTCGACCCCCGCGGCTCCCAACGGCGTCTTCGGCATCAACGCCTGGTGGGTCGCTCTCGCGATCGGGGTGGCGGCGTTCATCGGCGGCGAGGTCGGGTACTTCATCGGCCACAAGGCCGGCCCCTCGATCTTCGAGCGCAAGGACTCCGGCATCTTCAGCCGGAAGAACGTCGAGCGCACCAACGCGTTCTTCGAGCGCTTCGGGGGGCTCACCGTCATCCTCGCGCGCTTCGTTCCCGTCGTCCGCACCTTCGCGCCGATCGCCGCGGGCGTGGGGCACATGCCCTGGCGCAAGTACACGCTGTACAACTTCATCGGCGCCGTGATCTGGGGCATCGGACTGACGATGCTGGGCTACGCGGTGGGTTACATCCCGTTCATCCGCGACATCGTGACCGAGTACATCGACGTCATTCTGCTGGCCGCCGTGGCCGGCACCGCGCTGTTCATCGCGGTCCACTACTTCCGCGAGCGCGCCGCGGCCAAGCGCGAAGGCGCCGTGACCCCCGCCGAGGCCGAGGCGCTCACCCTCGACCCGAAGACGCTGGAAGACGGCGACCAGCCGACCCGCTAAGACGCCTTCGAGCTCTTCTTCTTCGCCGGGGCCTTCTTCGCCGGCGTCTCCTTCTCGCTTCGCGCCGCGCGGCTGCGCTCGACGCTCGCGCGCAGGGCCTCCATCAGGTCGATGACCTCGCCGCCGTCGTCCTCTTCCTGCTTCCCGAACGTGGCGTCCGTGTCGATCGCGTCGCCCTGCTCGAGCTTCGCGTCGATGAGGGTCCGCAGCTCGGCCTGGTACTCGTCGGTGAACTCCTCGGGGTCGAAGTCCCTCGAGAAGCTGTCGACGAGGGATGCCGACATCTCGAGCTCCTTCGCGGAGATCCGCACGCTCTCCTCCAACGCCGGGAAGGCCGCCTCACGCACCTCGTCGGCCCACAGCAGCGTCTGGAGCACGAGCACGTCGTCGCGCACACGGAGGGCGGCGAGCCGGGTCTTCTGTCGCAGCGAGAACCGCACGATGGCGGTACGGTCGGTCTGCTCGAGCGTCTTGCGCAGCAGCACGTACGCCTTCGGCGAGGACGAGTCCGGTTCGAGGTAGTACGCCTTGTCGAGCGTGAGCAGATCGACCTGGTCGCTCGGCACGAACTCGACCACCTCGATCTCCCGGCTGCGCTCGCTGGGGAGCGAGGCGAGATCGTCCTTGGTCAGCACGACCGTCTGCTCACCGTCGTCGTAGGCGCGATCGATGTCGCTGTACGGGACCACCTCGCCGTCGATCTCGCAGATGCGCTGGTAGCGGATGCGCCCGCCGTCCTTGTTGTGCACCTGATGCAGGGACACATCATGGTCCTCGGTGGCGGAGTACACCTTCACGGGCACGTTGACCAGGCCGAAGGTCAGGGCGCCTTTCCAGATCGATCGCATGGCACCAGTGAACACCGTCGACGGTCCGGATGCCGAGACCCTTGCGCCGCAGCTTGACCCCGCCCCCGGCGGGCCGAACTCCTGAGAATCCCGCGCGCGCACCCTCGACGACCGACCTGACGCCCCGTTCGACGGCAGAAGTCAGGAGTTCGGCCCGGGCACGAGCCCGCAACCCCCTCGGCATCCCACCCGCTCCCCGCTCTACGCTGGGGCGATGGCGGAGCAGACGGTGCGCATCGACGGGCGTCGCCTGCGGCTGTCGAACCTCGACAAGGTGCTCTACCCCGAGACCGGGACCACCAAGGGCGAGGTCATCGACTACTACTCGCGCATCGCGCCGCGCCTGCTGCCTCACGTGCGGGATCGCCCCGTCACCCGCAAGAGGTGGCCCGACGGCGTCGGGACGGCGGAGGATGCCACGGAACCGTTCTTCGCCAAAGCCCTCGAGCCGGGCGCCCCGGCGTGGGTGAGACGGTTCCCGATCGACCACTCCTCCGGCGCCAAGGACTACCCGCTCGCCGACGACCTCCCCACCCTCGTCTACCTGGCCCAGGTCGCCAGCCTCGAGCTGCACGTGCCGCAGTGGCGGTTCTCCCCCACGGGTGAGCGGCAGAACCCCGACCGCCTCGTGCTCGACCTCGACCCCGGCCCGGGCGTCGGTCTGGCCGAATGCGCCGAGGTCGCGAGGTGGGCCCGGGCCATCCTGCGAGACATCGGCCTCGATCCGCTACCCGTCACGAGCGGGAGCAAGGGCATCCACCTCTACGCCCACCTCGACGGTCGTCAGTCCAGCGACGACGCCAGCGCGGTGGCGAAAGAACTCGCGCGCGCGATCGAGGCCGACCACCCTGACCTGGTCGTCAGCCAGATGTCGAAGGCCGCACGCCCCGGCAAGGTGTTCATCGACTGGAGCCAGAACAACGGCTCGAAGACGACGATCGCGCCCTACTCGCTGCGCGGTCGGGCCCAGCCGACGGTCGCCGCGCCCCGGACGTGGGAAGAGCTCGACGACCCCGACCTCCGCCACCTGCTGTTCACCGAGGTGCTCAAACGCGCCGGTGACCCCCTGGCCCCGGTCGAGCGCGACACGGGCCCCCTGCGCGCCTACATCTCCAAGCGCACCGCGGGCCGGACGCCCGAGCCCGTACCCGACGCCCCGCACGGTGAGCCCGCGCCCGAGGGGCTGCCCCGGTTCGTGATCCAGGAGCACCACGCGACGCGCCTGCACTGGGACCTGCGGCTCGAGCACGACGGGGTCCTGGTCAGCTGGGCCGTGCCGAAGGGCGTGCCGCCGACGACCGCGAAGAACAGCCTCACCGTCATGACCGAGGACCACCCGATGCAGTACCTCGACTTCGCCGGCGAGATCCCCCGCGGCGAATACGGCGCCGGCATCATGACCGTCTGGGACACCGGCACCTACGAGCTCGAGAAGTGGCGCGACGACGAGGTGATCGCCACTCTCCAAGGTCGCCCAGACGGGCCGCTCGGCCGGGTGCGCGTCGCCCTGATCCGCACCGAGGGTCGCGGCGAGAAGTCGCAGTGGCTGCTGCACCGGATGAAGACGGATGCCGAGGGCCGCCCGCAGGGCGAGGGAGAGCCGGTGGTCCCGCTCGATCACGGCGGGCAGGCGGTCGCGTCCGTGCCGGAGACCGGCGCGCCCGGAAAGCACCCGTCAACGCCCGCAACGGCGACGCCGAAGCGCCGCTCCCCCGCCGCCGCCGACCTCCGCCCCATGCTCGCGACCTCCGCGACCCCGGGCCTCGCCCGTGCTGCCGCCGAGCGGTGGGGCCGGGCGTGGGTGGAGATGAAGTGGGACGGCATCCGGGGTCTGGGTATCTGGGACGGCGAGCGGCTCCGGCTGCGCTCGCGCAACGGCAACGACCTCACCGCGACTTACCCCGAACTGACGACGGCCGACCTGGGCCTCGGCCCGGAGCCCGCGGTCGTCGACGGCGAGATCGTCGCCCTCGACGCGCAGGGCCGACCGAGCTTCCCCCTCCTGCAGAAGCGCATGAACCTCGCCCAGCCGCGCGAGATCGACCGCGAGGCCCGGCGTACCCCCGTCCGGCTCTACCTGTTCGACGTCCTGACCGTAGGCGATCGCGACGTGGCCGCGCTGCCGCTGGCCGAGCGGCGCGGCATCCTGGAATCTCTGGCGCGGGATGCCGCTGCCCCCGTCGTCGTTCCGCCGGTCTTCGACGACGACGTGGATGCCGCCGTCGCCACGAGCGGGGGGTTCGGGCTCGAGGGGGTCGTCGTCAAAGACCCGTCGTCGGCCTATCGCCGCGGCGAACGCTCGGAACTCTGGCTGAAGGTGAAGCATTCGCGTACGCAGGAGGTCGTGATCGGCGGCATCCGCCCGGGTAAGGGAAACCGTTCGGGCACGATCGGATCACTGCTGCTCGGCGTGCCCGGCCCGGAGGGGCTGCAGTACGCCGGCCGCGTCGGTTCGGGTTTCGGCGAGCAGACCCTCGCCCGGCTGAGCGAGCTGCTCGGCCCCCTCGGCAGCGCGGAGAACCCGTTCGTGGGGGTTCCCGCGGCCGATACACGCGACGCCATCTGGGTGCGGCCCGAACTCGTCGCCGAGGTCGAGTTCGCGGAGTTCACCCCCGGCGGCATCCTGCGTCAGGCGCGCTGGCGCGGGCTGCGGCCCGACAAGAACGCGAGCGACGTGGTGCGGGAGGACTTGCCCTCAGATCGAGGGTGAGACGCCGTCGTGAGAGCGCCTCTCACCGGCGCAGCCAGTCGCGGACGGCGGTGACGACCGCCGCCGGTCGGACGACGGGTGCGAGGTGGCCGACCTCGTCGAGGACGATGACCTCCGCGTGGCCGGGGAACGCCTCCTGGAGCTCGTAGGCCTGCCCGAGCGGAAGCCACGGGTCGTCGCGGCCCCACCCGATGCGCACGGCGCATCGGGTCGCGTGCAGCGCGTCCGCGATCGCGCGGGTGTCCGATGAGGCGACACCGGCGATCTGCCGGTAGAACGACGCCTGGCCGCGGGCATCCAGCCAGGGGCTCGCGAGCATGTCGACGAGTCCCGCCCTCTCTCGTGGCGGGAGAGCACCGGAGATGTACTCCTTGACCAGGGCGGCGTGCAGATTCGCGGGCAGCCGGGCGAAGACCTCCGCGTGCTCGGCCACGAGGGCGAAGAAGGGCGAGCCCCACGGGTCGAGGGTCACGATGTCCCACAGGAACAGATCCGTGAAATCGGTGCCGTGCAGGAGATGCGCCATGAGGGCGACAGCGCCGCCGATATCGTGCGCCACCACGTGCGGACGCCGCAGCCCCCAGAACGTCAGCAAAGCGACCAGTCGCTCCGCCTGCGCACGCAGATCGGTCGCCACGGCATCCCGGTCGGACTCTCCGTATCCGGGCATGTCCCACAAGAACACGCGGTAGTCCCTACTCAGCTCGCGCGCCACGTGCGCCCAGACACGACGACACCACGGCGTGCCGTGACAGAACACGACCTCGCCCCGCACTGCCCCGACGGGCTCGAGAACCCACGTGGCGATCGAAGTCTCGCCGATCATCACGAAACGCGGGTCGGGCAGGGCCGGGTCGTATGTCACCATGGCTCGACGGTAAAACTTCAGGTCGACCTGAGGTCAAGACGAGAGGGGCGATCGTGAAGATCGGCGAGGCCTCCCGACGTGTCGGCGTTCCTGCGCATGTCCTTCGGCACTGGCACGACAGTGGTGTCGTCGTTCCGGATCGCACCGCGTCGGGGCACCGGGTGTACACCGACGAGCACGTGCGACGGTTCCGCGTCGTTCAGGCGTGCCAGGAAGTCGGCATGAGCCTGGAGGAGATTCGGCACGTGCTGCACCGGGACGAAGCGGGCCGCGCCGAGATCATCGAACGACGGCTCGATTGGATCCGCGCTCAGCGGGATCTGCTCGCGCAGGCCGAGGCATTCCTCCAGCACGTCGTGGACTGCACGCACGACATGCTCACCCGGTGCCCGTCGTGCTCCCGCTACCCGGACACATCCTCCCTCTCGCTTCCCCCGATGCAACGGCCGGAGGCATCGTCGCTCGGTCGCGCGGGCCGCACCCGCCCGGACCCCTCGACGTGCTCAGAAACCACCCTCAGCACAGGTGACTGAGCCCGTCAAAGCCACCGGCACCCGCCCGGACCCCTCGACGCGCTCAGGAACCACCCTCAGCACAGGTGACTGAGCCCGTCAAAGCCACCGGCACCCGCCCGGACCCCTCGACGCGCTCAGGAACCACTCGCAGCACAGGGGGCTGAGCCCGTCAAAGCCACCGGCACCCGGCCGGACCCTTCAACACGCTCAACAACCACTCTCAGCGCAGGTGGCTGAGCCCGTCGAAGCCACCGGCACCCGCCCGAACCCTGGCCGCCTGAAGGTCCTCCGCCGCGACCCTTCGGCGTCACGCGTGCCGCGAGTCGTGCTCGACGTGCCCCGCGGGCTCGAGCTGGAAGGTGGAGTGCTCGACGTCGAAGTGATCGCTCAGGCACCCCTGCAGCGACGACAGGATGCCGGCGGCCCGGCCATCCGCGAATGCTCCGTCGTCGACGATCACGTGTGCGCTGAACACGGGGGCTCCGCGGGTCAGCTGCCAGACGTGCACGTCGTGGACGTCGACGACGCCGTCGGTCTCGCGGAGGTGCTCGCGGATCTCGGCGACCTGCACGTCCACGGGTGCCGACTCGGTCAGCACGACCACGACCTCCCGCAGCAGACCGACCGCGCGGGGAACGATGAGCACCGCGATGAGGAGGGAGGCGATGGCATCCGCCTGCGCGAACCCGGTGGCCAGGATGACGATGGCCGCGACGATGACGGCGATCGAGCCGACGAGATCGCCGAGCACCTCGAGATACGCGCCGCGGACGTTGAGGCTGCGCTTCTGCGCGCGACCGAGCAGCCACATCGAGACCGCGTTCGCGATCATGCCGACGGTGGCGACGACGAGCATGAGCCCGCCCTGCACCTCGGCTTCTGCGGGTGCCAGCAGGCGCTGTACGGCCTCGATCCCGACCCACACGCACAGCGCGATGAGGATCACGCCGTTCGCCAGCGCCCCCAGCACCTCGGCGCGCTGGTAGCCGAAGGTGCGGCGATCATCGGCCGGGCGCGAGGCGATGGCCGTCGCGATGAGGGCCACGACGAGCGCCGCCGCGTCGGTGAACATGTGCGCCGCGTCGGCCAGCAGCGCGAGCGAGCCCGACAGGATCGCACCCACGACCTGCACGAGCATGACGGTGGCGGTCAGCACGAGCGCGGTCGCGAGCAGACGCCTGTTGCTGGCATCCCGGATGCCGCCGGCGGGCGCGTGATCGTGCATAGGGTCAGGCTAGGCGGCGCACAGGCATGCACGCGCGGATTCGCGGTAGTCGGGAATGAGAGCGGTTTTCATTCGTGTCCGGGCCCTCACCCGGCGAACTCCGGCGATCTCCGCCCACGTACCGGCGCGGAGACCCGCCGCCGTGTCAGAGCGTCGCGAGCAACGGGACGAGCTGGGTGAACGCCCGCGCGCGGTGCGACTGCGCGTTCTTCTCCTCGGCCGACCACTCCCCGACCGTGCGCTCGGCGCCCGGCTCCTGCCCGTCCGGGATGAAGATCGGGTCGTAGCCGAACCCGCCCGGACCCGCGGGCGCGGTCGCCAGTCGGCCCGGCCAGCGCCCCTCCACGGTGTCTTCGCTGACACTGCCGGGTCCGCTGCGGGACTACGTAACGGATGGTCTCAGGAAACAATGGTCTCCGGAGCAGAACTCGAAGACCTCGAGCACGTCGCGCACAAACTCAACGGCCGCCCACGCAAGACGCTCGGCTGGGATACCCCAGCCGAGCGTCTGCTAGAACTTGTCTAGTTCAATCGGTGTTGCGACGACCCCTTGAATCCGCCACTAGATGAGGGGCTTTGTGCTGTCGCGAATTAGGCGTTCGCCTCGATCGCGGCGATGAGGTCCTGGACCGACATGCGGACTCCATTTCCCTCACGAGTGCGACCACGCATCCACTCAATTGACGCCTGGCCGATACGAAGATCGCCGAAGTGACGACCAGCGTTATCTGCGATGCGCAGGGTGACACCCTTGTTGCCCAGCGAGACGTTCACGTCTTCCATGTCCAGTTTGATCTGCATGCTTCCCCCAAATGATGGAACGAACTGTTTCGCCGCCCACTCTATCCAGCAGCGTGAGAGCGCCGAGTAGACCGCACCAACTGCGGACCGGCGTGTCCAATTCGTGTCCATTGGCTCTGGACGCGGGCTACGCTGGGGGCCGAGGTAGCCCCGCCATTTCCTGGAACATTGCGACGGACTCGACCAGAGTCAGGAATGAGAGCGGTTTTCATTCGTGTCCGGGCCCTCACCCGGCGAACTCCGGCGATCTCCGCCCACGTACCGGCGCGGAGACCCGCCGCCGTGTCAGAGCGTCGCGAGCAACGGGACGAGCTGGGTGAACGCCCGCGCGCGGTGCGACTGCGCGTTCTTCTCCTCGGCCGACCACTCCCCGACCGTGCGCTCGGCGCCCGGCGCCTGTCCGTCCGGGATGAAGATCGGGTCGTAGCCGAACCCGCCCGGACCCGCGGGTGCGGTCGCGAGGCGACCCGGCCAGCGCCCCTCCACGGTGTCTTCCCGCCCGTCGGGCCGCACGAGCGCGATCACCGAGACGAACTGCGCCGTGCGGTGCGGGTCGGCCACGTCGGACAGTTGGTCGAGCAGGAGTTCGAGGTTGGCCCCGGAGTCCTTCTTGTGCCCGGCCCAGTACGCCGAGAACACCCCGGGCGACCCGCCGAGCACGTCGACCGCGATCCCCGAGTCGTCCGCGAGGGCCGGCAGCCCCGTGTGCGCCGCGGCGGCGCGCGCCTTGATGAGGGCGTTCGCGGCGAACGTCACGCCGTCTTCGACCGGCTCCGGGCCGTCGTAGCCGACGACCTCGAGGTCGGGGCGCACGGCGGCGACGATCGCTTGGAACTCCTCGACCTTGTGCGCGTTGTGCGTGGCCAGGACGACGCGGGCCATCTCAGCCCTCGAGGGCTGCGGTCTGGATGCCGCGCAGCTCGGCGCACCCGTTCACGCCAAGCTCCAGCAGGCGGTCGAGTTCGGCCTTGTCGAACGGGGCTCCCTCGGCGGTGCCCTGCACCTCGACGAACAGGCCCCGACCGGTGACGACGACGTTCATGTCGGTCTCGGCGCGCACGTCCTCGACGTAGGCCAGGTCGAGCATCGGCTCGCCGTCGATGATGCCCACCGACACCGCGGCGACCGAGTCGCGCAGCACCTCGGCGCGCTGGCCGATGAATTTCTTCTCGCGGCCCCAGGCGATGGCATCCGCGAGAGCGACGTACGCACCCGTGATCGCCGCGGTGCGCGTGCCGCCGTCGGCCTGCAGCACGTCGCAGTCGATGACGATGGTGTTCTCGCCCAGCGCCTTGGTGTCGACGACGGCGCGGAGGGCGCGGCCGATGAGGCGCGAGATCTCGTGCGTGCGGCCGCCGACCTTGCCCTTGATGCTCTCGCGGTCGTTACGGCTGTTCGTCGCGCGCGGGAGCATCGCGTACTCCGCCGTGACCCATCCCTTGCCCTTGCCGGTCAGCCAACGCGGCACGCCGTTGGTGAACGACGCCGTGCACAGCACCTTCGTGCCGCCGAAGGTGATGAGCGCAGAGCCCTCGGCGTGCGCCGACCAACCCCGCTCGATGGTCACGGGGCGGAGCTGGTCGTTGGTACGGCCGTCTTTACGGGTCATGTGTCCTCCTCGGACGAATGGATGCCGCGCCTCAGCGCGGAAGGTCGATGGCGCCGGTCTGCACGAGCTGCACCTCGCGCACCTCGCGCCCCATGAGGCGATGAGCCAGGCGCAGGAAATCGTCGGCCGACGACCCGGTGGCTTCGTAGCGATGGGTGGGCACGGCATCCGGACTCGCGAGCAGGTCGCGCGAGACGAGCTGGCGGAAGACGTCTTTGGCCGTCTCGCTGTCGCTGGACACAAGGCTCACGTCGGGGCCCATGACGTAGCTGATCGCGCCCTCGAGGAACGGGTAGTGCGTGCAGCCGAGCACGAGGGTGTCGACACCGGCGTGCCGGAGCGGGGCGAGGTACTGCTCGGCGGTGGCGAGCACCTCGGGCGAGTCGGTGACGCCGGCTTCGACGAACTCGACGAAGCGCGGGCACGCCTCGGCGAACACGGTGAGACGCTCGTTGACCTCGAGCATGTCTTGATAGGCGCGCGACCCGATCGTTCCGGCGGTGCCGATCACGCCGATGCGCCCGTTGCGGGTCGTCGACATCGCGGTGCGGACGGCCGGGCCGATGACCTCCACGACGGGTACGTCGTAGCGTTCGCGGGCGTCGCGCAGCATCGCCGCCGAGGCGGTGTTGCACGCGATCACGAGCATCTTCACGCCCTGCTCGACGAGGGTGTCGAGCACCTCGAGGGCGTACTTGCGGACGTCGGCGATGGGCTTGGGGCCGTAGGGCGAGCGGGCCGTGTCGCCGATGTAGAGTATCGACTCGCGCGGCAGCTGTGCCGACACCGCGCGGGCGACGGTCAGGCCGCCGACTCCCGAGTCGAAGATCCCGATCGGCGCGTCGTTCATAGGCGTCCAGCCTACCCGGCGGGGCGGACGGGCCGTCGGCAGCGGCGCGGCCCGCTGCGGGCGTGCGGGCCGAACTCCTGAGAAACAGGCCGCCGCGCCGCCTGCCGCCGGCGGGCCGGCGCCTCCGGCCCGAATTCTCAGGAGTTCGGCTCGGCGCAGGCCGCCGGACGACCCCCGCGCTGGCTCCGGAACCGAGGCGCCGTCCGCCCCGCGGCACCCCGGGCTCGCCGCGCTGATCGTCCGGAGCGCGGCACCGGGCGCCGTGTCAAGAACGAGCGGCGAACCTCGGTATGCGCCGGCCCCGCAATATGCTGGCGCCATGACGCGCAGCACCGCCCTGCACACCGACCGCTACGAGCTCACGATGCTGGACGCGGCCCTGCGCGACGGCACAGCCGCCCGCCGCTGCGTGTTCGAGGTGTTCGGCAGACGCCTGTCGGGTGGGCGACGTTTCGGTGTGGTCGCCGGAACCGGCCGCCTGCTCGCGGCGATCCAGGACTTCCGGTTCGGCGACGACGAGCTGCGGTATCTGCGCGACAACCGGATCGTGGATGCCACGACCCTGGCCTTCCTCGCCGACTACCGCTTCTCGGGCACGGTGACCGGATACCGCGAGGGCGAGCTGTACTTCCCCGGATCGCCGCTGCTGACCATCGAAGGCACCTTCGCCGACGCCGTGATCCTGGAGACGCTGACCCTCAGCATCCTGAACTACGACTCCGCCGTCGCCACCGCCGCCGCCCGCATGAGCGTCGCGGCGGGAGACCGCCCGCTGGCCGAGATGGGCTCCCGCCGCGCCAGCGAGGACGCCGCCGTGGCGGCTGCCCGCGCGGCCTACATCGCGGGGTTCTCGGCCACCAGCAACCTCGAAGCGGGCCGCCGATGGGGTGTGCCCACGATGGGCACCGCCGCCCACGCGTGGACCCTCCTGCACGACAGCGAGGAGGATGCCTTCCGCTCGCAGATCGACGCGCTGGGCACCGATACGACCCTCCTGATCGACACCTACGACATCGCGGAGGGCGTGCGCACGGCCATCCGTGTGGCGGGCACGGGGCTCGGAGGCGTGCGTATCGACTCGGGCGATCTGCCCATCGTCGCCGGGGAGGTGCGCGCCCTGCTCGACGAGCTCGGCGCGACACAGACCCGCATCACGGTCACCAGCGACCTCGACGAGTACGCCCTCGCCGCGCTGGCGGCCTCCCCCGTCGACGCGTACGGGGTCGGGACGTCGGTGGCGACCGGTTCGGGCGTGCCCACCGCGGGACTGGTCTTCAAGCTCGTGGCCCGCGAGGCCGCGGACGGATCCTGGGTGCCCGTCGCGAAAGCCTCCGCACAGAAGGCCTCGCACGGAGGGCGCAAAGCCGCCTTCCGGACACTCGACGCGGGGACCGCGACGTCGGAGCTCATCATGGTCAGCGACGGTTTCGAGCAGCTGTCGACCGCCGCCGAGCATCCCGACGCCCGCGCCCTGCAGGTGACCCTGGTCACCCAGGGCGAACCGGATGCCGCATTCCTAGGACCGGCCGGCGTCGAGGCCGCTCGTAGCCACCATGGGCGCGTCCGCGAAGAACTCCCCGTGCGAGGTCTCGCGCTCAGCCGCTCGGAACCGGCTCTGCCGACGGAGTACCGCGATGTCGCCCCGCTCCCCTGAGTCCTTTTACTTACTTGGTCAGGGACTCGTAGATCTCCTTGCACTGCGGGCAGACGGGGAACTTCTCGGGGTCGCGACCGGGCGTCCACTTCTTGCCGCACAGCGCGCGCACCGGCTTTCCGGTCAGAGCCGACTCGAGGATCTTGTCCTTCTTGACGTAGTGCGAGAAGCGCTCGTGGTCACCCGGCTCGATGTTCTCTTCGCGGATGAGCTCTTCGAGCTCACGATCCAGGGTCGCGAGACCCCCGCTGTCGGGACTGTCGAGAGGCGTGCTCATGGTGTGCCAGTGTAGCCGCGGAGCGCAGGGAGCGGACCGGGACGGTCAGACGGGGTTCCCGAGCGTTCCTCGGACGGACCTCAGGTCGCCTCGGCGAATTCCATCAGACGCGTGCCGCGCCGCTCGAACAGGAACGCACCGATCAGCACCCCCACGACCAGGACCAGCACGCCCATACCGACACCCGCCCAGAGCGCCGAGACGGCGTTCTGCGGATCGGACGAGAGCGCATGGCCCGCGAACCACAGGGCCGGGGTCGCGGCCAGCACCGCGCCCAGCATGACGAGGCCCTGGGCCAGGACGCCGGCGGAACCCGTGCGCTGCGGCTGCTGGAAGGGGCTGTCGCCCGGACGCGACACCGCGTAGGGCGCGACCACCGAGGAGATGCTGGAGAGCCCCAGTCCGGCGAGGAAGAGGGCCGCACAGACACCGATCAAGGCGGGCAAGAAGGCCCACCGTCCATGTGCGACGATCGCGAGCGGAATCGAGATCGCCAGGATCGGAATTCCGATGAGCAGGACGGGGACGAGTCGACCGATGCGGTCGGACAGCCCCCGCACACCGCTGGCGATATGCATCCAGAGCGCCGTGGAGTCGTAGGCGAGATCGTTGTGCGGGAGCCAGCCGAAGAACAGCGCCATGATCGGCACGGGCAGCAGAGCCGCCAGTTCGAGCGGCACCCCCGCCACCAGCAGCGGCACCGTCGACAGCACGGCGGCGATCGGAACCACGACGACGTTCACGAGGTAACGACGGTCCCGCAGCCAGTACGACAGACTGCGCGCGGCGACGGCGCCGCCGGGGGTGCCGGGCAGCAGCGCGAACCAACCGAGGCCGCCGCGCTCTCTCACCGCGACGGGCCGCGGGGTGGTCGTCAGTAGGACGCGCACGAGCAGGAACCACAGGGCGGCGAGAACGGCGACCGTCGCGACGGCGACGATGACGCTGCCGACCGCGGCACCCGGCGTCGGAGCGAGGGCGATGGCCCACGCCGCTCCCACCGGCGTCCAGGCCAGGACCTCCGCGGCGGACACCAACTGCGAGGGAACGACTCCCCGCCACTCGAGCGAGCCGAGGAACACGGCCACGGGCACCACGACGACCAACACGGCCACGAGGTAGACGCCCGCCAGCTCACGCGACTGTCGCGGACGCTGGACGAGCGCTCCGAGCGCCATGCTGACACGGGCGAGCAGCACGCACGTGGACACCCCGAGGACGATCGAGACGACGCTCGCGAAGACGTTGGCGCCCTGTGCCCCCCACGCCACGGCGACGCTGATCGCGAGGGCGAGGACGGCCAGGGCCGGCACACTGAGGAAGCCCGCGAGCAGGAGCGCACCGGCCAGGGGTCGCGGCTCGGGACCGACGACGGCGAACCGCCGCGGATCGAGCGGGTCGACGGAGGCGGTGACCGGTGGCCCGACAGCGAATCCGAGGGTGATCGCGGACCCGGCGAGGACCGTGACGACGCTCGCCGTGAGACGGTCGACGTCGCCGAGGCCGCTGGCGTTGACGGCGGCGAAGACGGTGCCGGCGACGAGGACGAACAGACCGACGGCCCGGCGCAGGACGTCGTCACGGTCGCCCCGCAGGGCGCCGATCATCATGGCCAGCCTCAGCCGGAGAACGTGTGCAACCACTCCAGGCCCTCCACGTCGCCGAGACCACCCGCGAGCTGGAGGAAACGCTGCTCCAGGCTCGCCTCTCCGCGCACCTCGTCGACCGTGCCCTCGGCCAGGACCTGGCCGGACACGATGACGGCGACGCGCGAGCAGACGCGCTCGACCAGTTCCATGCCGTGGCTGGAGAGGACGACCGTCCCGCCGTGGGCGACGTACGCGCCGAGGATGTCGAGGATGACTGCGCTGGAAACGGGGTCGACCGCCTCGAACGGTTCATCCAACACGAGCAGCCGCGGGGAGTGGATCATCGCCCCGGCCAGCATGACCTTCTTCGTCATGCCCGCGGAGTAGTCGGACACCGGGCGAGCCAGCGCCTCGACGAGGTCGAACGCGCGCGCCAGATCGGCCGTTCGGCTCTCGACGAGAGCGGCGGGCAGGCCCCGCAGGGCCCCGTAGTACGACAACAGCTGACGGCCGGTGAGGCGGTCGAAGGTCCGCAGCCGGTCGGGGAGGACGCCGATCATCTTCTTCGCTGCGCGCGCGTCGCGCGCGGCATCGACGCCGTTGATCGTCACGGTCCCGGCATCGGCGCGCAGGAGCCCGGCGATGATCGAGAGGGTGGTCGTCTTACCCGCCCCGTTCGGTCCGACGAGGCCATAGAACGATCCCGCGGGAATGGTGAGGTCGATGCCGTCGACGGCGCGCAGCTCGCCGAAGGTCTTCGTGACGTTGCGCAGGGTCAGCGCGGGAACAGCGGCCTCGGTCTCGGCGTGGGCGTCGGGCGACGTGGCCGCGGCCGGAGCGGGCACGGCGGCGACCGCGAGGTCGACCTCGGGCTCCGCGGTGACCTCGGGCTCCGCGGTGACCTCGGGCTCCGCGGTGACCTCGGGCTCCGCCATGGCCTCGGCCGGCGCGTTCTCGGAGGAGGCCTGGTCCGTCTCCTCCTCACCCGCGAGCGGCGGGCGCTCGGTCTCGAAAGCGGGCTCGTCCGCACGCTCATCCGCGGTTGCAGGCTCATCCGCGGAGGCGGGCTCATCCGCGGAGGCGGGCTCGTCCGCGGAGGCGGGCTCGTCCACGGAGGCAGGCTCATCCGCGGAGGCGGGCTCGTCCGCGGAGGCGGGCTCGTCCACGGAGGCAGGCTCATCCGCGGAGGCGGGCTCGTCGGCCTCGGCCGCGGGGGCCTCTGTCGCGAGCGCGGGCTCACCCTCCGCGACGGCGGGGTCCACGGGTTCGTCGGAGGCGGTGGCCTGCGCGACCGCGACGTCGGGCGGCGTCGGGTCCTCGGCATCCGCGACATCGTCCGTGACCGCAGCGGGCACGTCGACCGCAGCGGGCACGTCAGCCGCAATAGACGGCTGCACCCCGACGGGCTCGAGGACGACTTCGGGTTCGGGCTCGAGCGCGTCATCGGACGTTCCGACGGCCACCGGGGTCGCGTCGTCGGCATCCGGGGCGTCGCTGTTCGCGGCAGCGGGCTCCTCCACGGCGGGCTCCTCCACCGCGACCTCGGGCGGCGTGGGATCCTCGACGCGGCCGGACTCGTCCGCCGGAGGGGTCGCCTCCGACACGGGGACAGGAAGCGGCGGGCGAGGAGGCACCACGATGTCGTCGATCAGCGTGGTCGGGGGAAGGCTCTCGGGCACCGGCGGGGCCGTGACGACGGCATCCTTCGTCGCCGCCCGCGCTGCGGCGGGCCGTCGCGGAGCCGGCTTGCGCGGCGCGGCGGGCTTGCGCGGCGCGGGCTTCTTCTTCGCGGCGGGAGACGGACGCTTCGCCGTCGATCCGGTCGCGGATTCGGACGTCTCCGGCGTGTCGCCCGCCTCCGGAGCGGTGGCCGCGGCCCGAGGAGTCCGTGCCGACGACGCGCGCGGCGCCCTCGGTGCCGTCGTCCGCGCGGCACGCGGAGCCCGAGGCTTCGGTGTCGGCGGGGTTGGTGGCGTGGTCTCGGCGCTCACCGCACCGTCATCCGACCGGGGGGCGGACGATTCCTGGGGCTGCGGCAGCGACGCTGTCATCACCCCAAACTAGCAAGCCCCTCCGACACCGCCGTACGCAATCGGTGGCGCGTAAGAAGAATTGGCCGATCTCTTTTGCGCTCTGGTGCGCAACGCGCCGGGCGAGCGATACCCCACGCGACAACGTCCCGTCCCCAAGCGTGGAAACCCCACGGTCCGCCCGTCAAGTCGCCGGCGTCGACAGGGGTCTCGGGAGAGGATGACGGCATGGCAGAAAAGGTGCACCGCATCCATTCGCTCCCGGATGACGCCCCCTGGAAGGGTGGACTTCCGCCCGTCGGCTCCGAGGAGCACCCGGCGATGATCCGCCTGCTGGACCGCGCTCTCTCGGTGCAGCGTCCCGCCGTGCTGGCGCATCTGCGCAGCATCCGCGTGCGTCACCGTGAAGCGAGCCCGCCCGAGATCCTGCGCATCCTCGAACGCCGCTACCTCGCGGCGGTGACCACAGGCGGGGCTGCCGTGGGGGCGACGGCGGTCGTTCCCGGCATCACGACCGGCATCACGTTGGCTCTCAGCGGAGTGGAGACCATCGGCTTCCTCGAGGCGACCGCGCTCTACGCGCAGTCCGTCGCCGAGGTCCACGGCGTCGCGGTCGACGACCCCGACCGTGCGCGCGCTCTCGTGCTCACGATCTTGCTCGGCAAAGAAGGCACCGACCTCGTCGCGCAGCTCGCCGCTCAGGCGGCCGGGCGGGGAGCGAGCAGGTCGTCCTCCTGGGGCGACCTCGTCACCAAGACCCTTCCCCGCGCGGCGGTCGGGCCCCTCGTCGACCGCCTCAAGACGGCGTTCGTGCGGCAGTTCGCCGCCCGCGGTGGGGCGTCCTGGGTGGGCAAGGCCCTGCCGTTCGGGGTGGGCGCCGTCGTGGGCGGAGCAGGCAATCACATCCTGGGCCGCCGGGTGCTGGTCAACGCTCGACGCGCGTTCGGCACTCCCCCGCTCACCCTGCCGGCCGATCTCGAGCCGCGTCCCGGCGCGGAGCCGCTCGAACGCGCGGCCGTGAACGGCGTTCAACGGGTCGGCGGAGCCTTCGCCGGCGCGGCGGGCGGCGCCGGCCGACGGACCGGCTCGCTGGTGCGGAAAGCCCTTCCCCGCCGGAAGGCCGAGCCCGAGGCATCCGACGAGGTCCGTCGCGAGCCGCAGGATGATGCCGCGAACCGCCCCTGACGACGCGGGATCCCGAGCCTCTCTCATCTCGCACGCCTCCGACGCAAGACCCGGGCACGGATGGACTGGGCGGGCTACTCTCGCGCCATGGGCGACCTCCTCGATCTCCTCGCGGTCTGGATGCCGCGTCAGCGCTGGTACGGCACGAAGGGGCGTGACCCGCGCCTGAGCCTCGTAGCCTCCTGGGAGCTGACGACGCCGCAGACGCTGCTGCTCCTCGTCCGGGACGAAGCCGTCGAACCCGCCATCGTCTACCAGGTGCCGGTGGTCTCGCGTCCGGTCGGCACGGTTCCGCCCGGCAGCCTGATCGGCACCGCGGGCGAGGGCACGGTGTGGGCGGATGCCACCACCGACGACGCGTTCACCGATCTGCTGTACCGCGCCGTGACCGTCGAGGGAACCGAACCCGCCGTCGAGGACGGCCTGCGGGCGATCGCGTTGTCGTCGCCCCGGATCGGTCCTCCCGCGCCGAGCGCCACCGCCCGCGTGCTCAGCGGTGAGCAGTCGAACACGTCGATCATCTTCCGCCCCGACGGGGACGGCGTGCCGGTGATCTGCAAGCTCTTCCGTCAGGTGAACGCGGGCCTGAACCCCGATGTCGAGTTGCCGTCCGCGCTCGCCGCGGCGGGAGCGACCTTCGTGCCCGCCGCGATCGGCGAGGTGCGTGGAACGTGGAGGTCGTCGACGGGCGAGGAGGCGACCGGATCCCTCGCCTTCGCGCAGCAGTTCTTCGAAGGGGTCGAGGATGCCTGGCGGGTGGCGCTGAACGCCGCCGGCGCCGACGAGGACTTCCGGGAGCCGGCCCGGGCCCTCGGCGAGAGCGTCGCGCGCATGCACCTGGCGCTGGCTGCCGCCTTCCCCACCCGCGAGGCGGAAGCTGTCGATCGGGCCGCCGTGGTCGGTGCGTGGGAGCGCCGCCTCGCGATCGCGGTCGAAGAGGTCCCCGCCCTCGCCCGGTCGGTCGAACGCATCCGCGAGGTCTACGCGCGAGCCGCGACCGCCGACTGGCCCGCGCTGCAGCGCGTCCACGGCGACCTCCATCTCGGTCAGGTGCTGTACACGCCGACCAACGGCTGGGTGCTGCTCGACTTCGAGGGCGAGCCGCTGCGCCCGATGGCAGAACGCGTGCTGCCGGATCTCGCGGTCCGCGACGTCGCGGGCATGCTCCGCTCGTTCGACTACGTCTCGGGGGCGATCGCCGACGATGACGGGACGGCCGTGCGCACGTGGGTCATCGCAGCCCAGCAGGCGTTCCTGGACGGCTACGCGGCCACCACCGGCGGGAGCATCCCCGGCGGCGGCGACCTCCTCGCCGCCTTCGAGCTCGACAAAGCCGTGTACGAGGCGATCTACGAAACGCGCAACCGCCCCGATTGGCTCGGCATCCCCCTCGCCGCCATCGGTCGTCTCACGCCGGTCGACGAGGTCACCTGAGACCGTCTCTCCTCGCCACGCGAACGACGCCGCCCCGCAAGATCGCTTGCGGGGCGGCGTCGTTCGTCTCCGTCGGTCAGTTGGTGGGCATCTGTCCGAGCGTGACCTCGGCGGTCTTCTGCTGGCCGTTGCGGATGTAGGTGAGCTCGGCCTTCGACCCGGCGGCGAGCGCGCGCACCTGCGCGGTCAGGTCGGCGGAGTTGGTGATGGGGACACCGTTGAACTCGGTCACGACGTCGCCCTCCTGGAGCCCGGCGGCCGCGGCAGCGCTTCCGCTGATCACCTTGGCGATGACGGCACCGGTCGTGGTCGCGCCCTGGACGCTGGTGGCATCCTGCACGTTCGCGCCGAGGAGACCGTGGGTGGCGGAGCCGGTGTCGATGATCTGCTGCGAGATGCGCTGGGCGATATCGGACGGGATCGCGAAGCCCACGCCGATGTTGCCCGACTGGCTGCCGGACGACGAGCTCCCGGCGCTCGCGATGGCGACGTTGATGCCGATGAGCTTGCCCTGGTCGTCGACGAGCGCCCCGCCCGAGTTGCCGGGGTTGATGGCGGCGTCGGTCTGGATGACGGCGATCTTGATCGAATCGGTCGCCTGCTGCGGGGTCTGGCCCTCGCCGAAGTCGAAGAAGAACGGGTTCTGGTTGCCGCCGGAGCCCGTGCCGTCCTCTGACTCGGTGCCGTCCTTGGGGGCGGCGGACGAGGCGACGAGGATCGAGCGGTTGAGGGCGCTGACGATGCCCGTGGTGACGGTGTTCGGCAGGTTGAGCGGGGCGCCGACCGCGCTGACGTTGTCGCCCACGTTGAGCTGGGACGAGTCGGCCCACTCGATGGGGGTCAGGCCGGAGGCGTTCTCGATCTTGATGACGGCGAGGTCGTAGGTCGGGTCGGTGCCGACGATGGTGGCCGAGAACACGCGTCCGTCGGAGGTGGTGACGGAAACCTTCGGCTTCGCCACCTTGCCGCCGATCGTGACGACGTGGTTGTTGGTGAGGACGTATCCGTCCTTGCTCAGGATGACACCGGAGCCGGTGTCGCCGGTCTGCCCCTCGGTCGCCTGGATCGTCACGACGCTGGGCACGACCTTGGCGGCCACGGCGGTGGTGTTGTTGACGTCCTCGGGGTTGTTGACCGTCACGGCGGTCGGACCGGAGACCGCGCTGGAGTTCGACCCGCCCCAGAGCGACAGCCCGGCGTAGGTACCGCCGAGACCGGCGCCGCCGCCGACGAGCGCTGCGGCCACCAGCAGCGCGGCGATGCGCGGGGCGTTGCTCTTCTTGCGGGGCTGCTGCGGGTGCGCGCCGGTCTCGGGCAGCGTCAGCGTGGGGTGCTGGCCGTGCGGCTCGTGGGCGCCGGGGCCGAAGGCCTGACCCGTGGGGGCGGTCGCTCCCGAGGGGGCGGACGCGTAGCCCTGCGGCCGGGTGGCTCCGTCGTGGGTCGCGCCGGCGAGCGCGGCGCCGTGTGCGGGCGGGGGCCAGGCGGCGGCCGCGGCCGACGGGGACTGCGCGGGGACGGGCGGGACGGCGCCCGCGGGCGAGACGGCACCGGCGGTCGCGGCGGCGTCGCTCGCGTTCGTCGCGGCGGTGTGGTCGGTGTCGGACGACGCGGGAACGGCGCTCTGCGCGGCCGCGTCGGTGTTCCGGCTGGGGTCGTTACCCTCGGGACGGTTGTCCGTGTTGTCGCTCATGTGATGCTCCTTCTTCCAGGCGCTTCAACGATGACCCCGCATGCTGTGTGCTGCCTATGACCGCCGTGAGTCGCCTCTATGGGTCTGACAGGAACGCCCCCCGAGCCGATGCCCTACGGTGAGTACGAACCGGCCCGCGCCCCGCGCACGTCCCCGAAAGCACTCCCCTGATGCAGACCATCCCCGGCGCCTGGCAGCGCACCGCTCGTGGAGCGGGTCTCCTCTCCGCCGACGGCCAGGCCGTCCCGACCATCTTCGCCGAGATGACCGCCCTTGCCACCGCGACCGGCGCACTCAACCTCGGTCAGGGCTTTCCCGATGAGGACGGGCCCGAGCCCGTGCGAGAGGCCGCTCGTCGCGCGATCGCCGACGGCGTGAACCAGTACGCCCCCGGCCGCGGCTTCCCCGAGCTGCTCGCGGCCGTCGCCGAGCATCAGCAGCGGTTCTACGGCATCGAGCTCGACCCCGCGCGCGAGGTGCTGGTGACGGTGGGCGCCACGGAGGCGCTGGCTGCCACCCTTCTGGCGCTCATCGACGGTCCCGACGACGAGGTGGTCGTCTTCGAGCCGTACTACGACTCCTATGCCGCGAGCGTCGCCCTGGCGGGTGCGCGGCTGGTTCCGGTGCCCCTGCGCTGGCCCGACTTCCAGCCCGACCTCGAGCAGCTGGCATCCGCGGTCACCGACCGCACCCGCGTGATCCTCGTCAACGACCCGCACAACCCGACGGGCACCGTCTTCACGCGCGAGGTCCTCGACGAGGTCGTGCGCCTCGCACACCGGCACGACGCGATCATCGTCACCGACGAGGTCTACGAGCACCTCGTCTTCGACGGCCCGCACGTGCCCATCGCGACGCTCCCCGGTGCGGCCGAACGCACCCTGTCGATCTCTTCGGCCGGCAAGACCTTCTCGCTCACGGGGTGGAAGACGGGCTGGGTGACCGGTCCCGCCGAGCTCGTGACGGCGGTCCTGGCGGTCAAGCAGTTCCTCACCTACGTCGGCGGCTCGCCCTTCCAGCCCGCGATCGCCGTCGGGCTGCGTCTGCCCGACGCCTTCTTCGCCTCGGTGGCGACGACGATGGCCGCCAAGGCCCGCATCCTGGGAACCGGCCTGCGTGCGGCGGGGTTCGAGGTCTCGACCCCCGGCGGGTCGTATTTCACCGTCGTGGATGCCGCGCCGCTGGGCGCCACGGATGCCGACGCGTTCTGCCGCGAGCTGCCCGCCCGCGCCGGAGTCGTCGGCATCCCCCTCACCGCCTTCGTCTCCCCGGCACACCGTGACCGCTACGCGACGCTCGTGCGTTTCGCGGCGTGCAAGCGCGGCGAGGTGCTCAGCGACGCGGCCGAGCGGCTCGCGAGCCTCTCCCGCGTCTGAACCAGGCTCAGCGCGGCGTCACGCGGAACCGGCGGAGCTCCAGCGCGGGGTTGACGCGGCGCACGCGCGCGATGGCATCCGGATCGATGTGCGCGACCGCGACATCGGTGGTCGTGCCGACCGTCGCGATGACGACGCCCTGCGGGTCGACGATCATCGAGTGCCCGACCCCGAGGGGCGGCGGGTGATCGGCACCGGCGACGAAGAACGTGTTCTCGATCGCGCGGGCCTGCACGAGCGTGCGCCAGTGGTGCTCCTTGAGCGGTCCGCGCACCCACTCCGCCGGGACGAGCGCGACGTCGACGCCGGCGTCGGCGAGCGTGCGGGCGATCTCGGGGAAGCGCAGGTCGTAACAGGTCATCAGGCCGAGCCGCAGACCGTCGACCTCGAACGTCTCGGGCGGCGCGATCTCGCCGGGAGCGACCCAGTCGGACTCTCGCTGACCGAACGCGTCGTACAGGTGCAGTTTGCGGTAGACCGCCCGGATGCCGTCTCCCGCGACCGCCACGACGGTGTTGCGCACGCGCCGGCCGTCGTCGGCGCGCTCGAGCAGACCGGCCACGACGACGATGTCCAGCTCCTGCGCGAGAGAGGTCAGGGCGGCGGTGAAGGGGCCGTCGAGGTCTTCGGCGTTCTCGACGAGCGTGGCGTCGAACGGGTCGACGAAGTAGCTCGAGTACTCGGGGAAGACGACGACACGGGCGCCGCGTGCGGCCGCCGTTCGCGCGGCGTCCGCGATGGCGGAGAGATTGGCCGGGCGCGAGGCGCTCGGCGCGAACTGCGCGACAGCGAGTCCGAACCCGTCGTGGCTCACGCGTCTTCCCCTTCCTTTCGGCGACGGAGGATCACCGGCGCCACCACCCACAGTACGAGGATGACGACGGCGAGCACGACTCCGCCGGCCACGGCGGCCGCTGTGTCGACGACCACGCCGAAGACGAAGGCGACGACGCCGATGAGAAGAAGACAGACCAGCGCCAGGGCTCCGCGCAGCGTGCGGTGGCCGAACGTCACGACCGAGGGCTTGATCCCGCGGCGGAAAGCCGCGCGGTGCAATGCGACGGGAGCGAGCGCCACCACGGCGCTCAGCGCGGCCAGGCTCACCAGCGCCAGATAGAACATGCGCCATCCCGGTGCGAGGTCGGCGAAGGCGGGCTGGAACGCCAGCGCGAGCAGGAAGCCGGTGAGGATCTGAGTGCCGGTCTGCAGAACGCGCAGCTCTTGCAAGACCTCGTTCCAGTTGCGGTCGGCCCGTTGGGCGGGGCTCTCGGGGCGTCCGTCGTCGCGGTCGTCGAGGGTGTTGCTCATCCGTTCATCCTGGCGCGACACACCCGGGCGGTGCGTCCGGATTTGCGCTCGCGTTCATCTCCGCGTAATGTTTTCTCTTGTGCCGCGGGGTGGAGCAGCTCGGTAGCTCGCTGGGCTCATAACCCAGAGGTCGCAGGTTCAAATCCTGTCCCCGCAACAAATGAAGGCCCCGGATCCTCGTGATCCGGGGCCTTCTGCTTTGCCCAGGGCTCCGTCCGGCGCCCGGGCGACGTCGCCTCAGGCGACCCGCAGATCGTCCGCGCGGCGTGAGAGCAGGGCGGTCAGCGTCCGGTCGAGCCAGTCGCGGTACCGCGCGACCGGCCACCCGGACCGCGTCACGAAGAAAGCGAAGGTCTCGGGGCTGAAGACGTAGGAGAACTCGTCCGCGACCTCCGCGACATCCTCCGCACTCAAGACCCCCCGGTCCACCAGCCAGGTCAAGGCGATGCGGATGTCGTCGCGCCGACGCGCGTCGAGATCGGCGACCGCGGCCGCCGCGACGGCATCCGTCTCCGCCGCGACGGAGATGGCACGCGCGAGTCCGGCTGTCCGCTCATGCGCCCGCGTGATGTCGTCGAGCCACTCCCCCATCGCGTCGTCCACGTCGAGCCGTTCGATCAGTTTCTCGGTCGCCGGACGCATCGCACCAGCCCCGGTGTCGTCGCCGGCGAGGGTGCGTTCGAAGGCGGCGACGAGCAGCGCCGCCTTCGAACCGGCCAGGTGGACGGACTGCACGGACACGGTCGCCTCCGTGGCGATGTCCTTCATCGTCGTGGCCGCGTACCCGTCCCGGGAGAACAGCGTCGCCGCGGCGTCGAGGATCGCCGCGCGTGTTCGCGCGGCTTCGGCTTGCCGCAGGGGCGAGGCGTAGCGCCGGGGGCTCATGCACCCCTCCTCAGAACGTTAGAGGACTTATCTAATCATTCGAGTCGCGGCCGAACGAGGGGCTTGACCGGCGCCGGAAAATGGCGACGCGCGGACGTCAACCCGCTGAGTCGATGTCACCCCGACCCGGTTGACTGGTCTACATGGCTCCTCCGACACCCCGCCGCGCATGAACGACGGCCGCATCCTGCAGGACGCTCGACCTCCGTCCGCCGTCGAGGTCGACCCGCCGCGCGTCTATGACCCGCGACTGCGGAGCGTCCTGCCCGCGCACGCGCGTCTGCTCTCGCTGTACTCCGACGCGACGTGGGCGGAGGGACCGGTCTGGTGGCCCGCCGAGAGCGCACTCGTGTTCAGCGACGTGGTCGGGCGGCGCACCCTCGCCTGGCGGGAGGACGGCAGCGTCCGCACCGTCGTGGATCCCTCCGCGTTCGCCAACGGCAACGCCGTCGACGGGCAGGGACGCCTCGTGCACGCGGAGCACGGCCGTCGAGCGATCAGTCGCACCGACGTCGACGGCACCCGCGTGCTCACGGACGCCTACGGCGCAAAGCCGTTCAACTCCCCCAACGACCTCGTGGTCGCCGCGGACGGCGCCGTCTGGTTCACCGACCCGGGCTACGGCATCTCGGACCCCCGCGAGGGGTATCCGGCCGCCTCCGCCCTGGGTCACGAGAGCGTCTACCGCTGGACCGAGGGGGCGGAGCCGCAGCGCATGATCGACCTCGACGCCCCGAACGGCCTCGCCTTCAGCCCCGACGAGCGCACGCTGTACGTGGCGGAATCCCGCGCCGACGGCCTTCCGCGCATCGTCGCGTGCGCCTGGGACGGCGAGGCCCTCGGGGCACCGCGCACGTTCGCGACGGTGGATGCCGGCATCCCGGACGGTCTGGCCGTCGACCGTCGCGGCTGGCTGTGGGTCTCCAGCGGCGCGGGCGTCGTCGTCTTCGACGAGGTCGGGGCTCGTCTCGGCGTCATCCCGACCCCGCACCTCGTGAGCAACTGCGCGTTCGACGCGGAGGAGACACGGCTCTTCCTCACGGGCGACGCCGATCTGTGGATGGTGGAGCTCGCATGAACGACGTGGAGATGGCCGCCATTCCTGCCGGGCGCGTGCTCCGCGGCGACATGCGCGGCACGGAGCGCCGCGAGATCGCGGTCGAGGGCTTCGAGATCGGGGTCTACCCACTGACCGAGGAACAGGTCGCCGAGCTCGTCGGCGTTCCCGCACGCCACCCGCGGCGCCCGGCGGTGGAGCTCAGCTGGTTCCGCGCCGTGCGCCTGTGCAACGCCCTCTCCGAGTGGGAGGGCCTGGATCCCGTCTACCAGTTCGACGGCGAGGTGGTGCATCGCGACGAAGAGGGCGACGGGTTCCGCCTACCCACCGAGGACGAGTGGGAGTACGCCTGTCGCGCCGGCGCCACGGGACCGGTCTACGGGCCGATCGAGGAGATCGCCTGGACGGCGGCGGACAACCTGCGCGCTCCGGTCGATGTGGGCGGACGCCTGCCCAACCTGTTCGGGCTGTTCGACATGCTCGGCAACGTCGCCCAATGGTGCGAGGACCTGCGCGATCCCGACCGCGGGTCGGCCCGGGTGTTCCGCGGCGGCGGGTGGGCGGACCCGCCCGCGATCGTCCGCGCGTCCACGCGGCGCGGAGCCGGACCTCGCGACACCTTCGACGACGTGGGTGTGCGGGTCGCGCGCGGCTCGCGGAACGGGTGAGGCGTCAGTCGGTCGTGGTGATGGCCTCGGTCAGCGACCCGAGGAAGCTCGAGATGAGCGCGAGCTCGTCGTCGCTGTACCGCGCGGCGACGTCGCGCATGGCCCCGAGATGCCCGCCGAGGTGGTGGAAGAACTCGCTGCGCGATTTGTCCGTGAGGATCACGATGCGGGCGCGGCCATCGGAAGGGTGGGGGCGGCGTTCCACGTGGCCGGACGCGGCGAGCCGGTCGATGAGCTTGGTCGTGGATGCCGTCGAGATGCGCAAATGCGTCGCCACGTCGTGGGGGCTGACGGTCTCCCCGCGCTGCTCGCGGATGATCAGCATGCGCAGTGTCGCGAGATCGCTGGCGTTCATGTCCATGTCGCCCTTCATGCCGCTGTGCATGCGGTCGAGCGCGTCGCTGAGGGCCCGGACGGCGGTCAGCGTGTCGACGACGGCGGACCTTCTATCAGAAGCAGCGGCGGCGTTCGGCACGGTGGACACCCTCTTTGGTCGTAGGTATATTGAAGCTCACATCGCTAGCTAATCTAGCAAAGGGGGGCAGGATGAGCGACTCAGAAGACGTCGTCCTTCTGGACGATCTCGGCAATGCGATCGGCACGGCACCCAAGGCGCACGTGCACGATGCCGACACCGCCCTGCACCTTGCATTCTCCTGCCACGTCGTCAACGCCGACGGGCACGTGCTCGTGACCCGTCGCGCGCTCGAGAAGAAGACCTGGCCGGGGGTCTGGACGAATTCGTTCTGCGGCCACCCCGCCCCCGGCGAGAGCCTCGTGGACGCCGTCCACCGCCGCGCCGGTTTCGAGGTGGGGCTGCTCCTTCGCGATGTCCAGCTCGCCCTCCCCCACTTCCGCTATCGCGCCGTCGACGCGAGCGGCATCGTCGAGAACGAGATCTGCCCGGTCTACGTCGCGCGCACCGACGCGGACCCGCGCCCCAACCCCGACGAGGTGGCCGAATACCGCTGGGTCGACCCGCTCGACCTGGCCGCGTCCCTGGAGGCCACGCCCTGGGCGTTCAGCCCCTGGCTCGTCCTGCAGGCACAGCAGGTGGAGCTGTTCGGCTCTCCCCCCGCCGTCCGGCGGGCATCGTGATCGCCTTGTCGACCACCCCCGCCGCACGCGCCGACATCGACGCGGCGATCGACAGCGCGCTCGCCCGCCTGGATGGGCGGCTCGGCTCGCTCGGCGACGGCGCCCGCGCCCTGGCATCCGCGATCCGGCGCGCGACGGACGGCGGCAAGCGCTTTCGCCCCCTCCTGGTCGTCTCCGCCTTCGACACGCTGGGCGGACCCGACATCGGCCGTCACGCTCTCCTCCAGGTCGCGGCCGCCTTCGAGCTGCTGCACACGGCATTCGTCGTGCACGACGACGTCATCGACCACGACATCGAACGGCGCGGGATGCCGAACGTCGGCGGCGAGTTCCGCTCACGCGGCACGGCGCGCGGGGCGGATGCCGCGGGTGCGGCGCTCCTGGGCGACGCTGCCGGCATCCTCGCCGGCGACCTGCTGCTGCACGAAGCCACTCGACTCATCGCCATGGCGGAGATCCCCGCGGCCCTGCGCAGTGAACTGCTCCTGCTCGTGGAGGACGCCGTCCTCGTCTCCGCCGCCGGGGAGCTCGCCGACGTCGAGAACGCCGTGTCGGCGGAAGAGGTCGACGCCGACACCATCCTGCGCACGACCCACGACAAGACCGCCGTCTACTCGTTCTCGGCGCCGTTGGAAGCGGGGGCCGTGCTGGCCGGGGTCGACGCCCCCGTGCGCCACGCGCTGCAGCGCTTCGGTCAGCGCCTGGGGCTGGCGTACCAGCTCGTCGACGACCTGATCGGAGCGTTCGGCGACGCCGCCGCGGCGGGCAAGGACGAGGGCTCCGACCTGCGCGAGGCGAAGAAGACGCACTTGATCGTCCTGGCCCGCGAGAGCGAGAACTGGCCCGAGGTGAGCGACGCCCTCGCGCACGCCCACACGGGCCCGGTCGCCGTGCGCGCGGCCCAACGGGCGCTGTCGGCCTCGGGCGCGCGGCTGCGCCTCGAGCAGCTCGTGCGCGACACCCTCGACGAGGCTCGCGGGATCGTCGCGGCCTCGACGCTGCCGGGCGAATGCCAGGCCATGCTCCTGGAGCTCGTGGATGCCGTGCAGGAGCGCGTTCCGTGAGCACCGAGCCCACCGGCCTCGCCCTGTACTCCCGCACCGCCGACGACGCGGCCGCCGCGGTCATCCAGCGGTACTCGACCTCGTTCGGCCTGGCCGCGCGCCTGCTCGGCCCGCGCCCGCGCCCGCACGTGCGCAACATCTACGCCCTGGTGCGCGTCGCCGACGAGATCGTCGACGGACCGGCACACGACGCCGGGCTGAGCCCCGAGCGCGAGCGCGCGGTGCTCGACGGCCTCGAGAGCGAGGTGCGGGATGCCATCGCCACCGGCTTCAGCGCCAACCTCGTCGTGCACGCCTTCGCCCGCACCGCCCGCGAGTGCGGCATCGGCGACGACCTCATCGCCCCGTTCTTCGCATCGATGCGCACCGACCTGGACACCGCCGCACACGACGACCTCTCGCACGACGCCTACGTGTACGGCTCGGCCGAGGTCGTCGGCCTCATGTGCCTGCAGGTGTTCCTGAACGCCGGGATGTCCGCCCCCGCGCGCCCCGCGGCCGACCTCGTCGACGGCGCACGACGCCTGGGTGCGGCCTTCCAGGACGTGAACTTCCTGCGCGACCTCGCCGACGACGCCGACCGTCTCGGGCGCGACTATCTCGACGGCGCCGCCGACGACGACCGGCGCATCGCCGTGCTCGACCGCATCGACGCCGACCTCGCCGCCGCGGCATCCGTCATCCCTCACCTGCCGCCGGACTGCCGCGCCGCCGTGACGACCGCGCACGACCTGTTCGCCGAGCTGTCACGGCGCCTGCGGTCCACCCCCGCGGGTGCCCCGCGCGTCCGCGTTCCCGACGGCGTCAAAGCCACCCTCGCCGCCCGTGCCCTTCTCGGGCGTCCACCGAAAGGTCCCCGCCCATGAGCGCCCAGCGCATCGTCGTCGTCGGAGGCGGCATCGCCGGTCTCAGCACCGCGGCCCTCCTCGCGGACCGCGGACACGACGTCCACCTGTTCGAGGCCCGCGGCGCCCTGGGCGGCCGCGCGGGGTCGTGGGAGAGCGACGGGTTCCGCTTCGACACGGGACCCAGCTGGTACCTCATGCCCGAGGTGTTCGACCACTTCTTCCGCCTGCTCGGCACGAGCGCGGCCGAGCAGCTCGATCTCGTCCGCCTCGACCCGGCGTACCGCGTGTACGGCCCTCCCGGCGCGGGCGAGCCGATCGACATCGTCTCGGGCCGCGAGGCGGTGCGCGCGCTCTTCGAGGAGCACGAGCCGGGCTCGGGCGACAACATCGAGGCCTACCTCGACTCCGCCAAGGACGCCTACGAGCTGTCGACGTCGAAGTTCCTCTACGACCCGTACTCGTCGACGAAGGGGCTGCGCGATCCCGCCCTCGTCAAGCGCCTGCCGACACTCATCCCGCTGCTGACCCGGACGCTCTGGAAGCGCGTGACCACCGACTTCCAGAACACGCGGCTGCAGCAGATCCTCGCCTACCCCGCGGTGTTCCTCGGCGGCTCACCCTTCGAGGTGCCGAGCCTGTACCACCTGATGAGCCACCTCGACCTCGGCGACGGCGTGCTGTACCCGAAGGGCGGCATGACAGAGATCATCGTGGCCATCGAGAAGCTCGCGCGTGAGCGGGGCGTGACCATCGAGACATCGTCGCCCGTCGAGGCGATCATCACCGACGCCGGTGTCGCGCGCGGTGTGCGTCTGGCCGACGGACGGGTGATCGCCGCGGATGCCGTCGTCTCGGGCGCCGACCTGCACCACACCGAGAACGACCTCCTCGAGGAGAAGGACCGCCAGTACCCGCAGAAGTGGTGGAAGAACAAGGTGCCCAGCCCCGGTGCCCTGCTGCTCCTGCTCGGGGTGACGGGCGAGCTGCCCCAGCTGACACACCACACGCTGCTGTTCACCGACGACTGGCACGCGAACTTCGGCGCGATCTTCGGCGAGGACAAGCACATTCCCGATCCGGCATCCCTCTACATCTGCCGTCCGAGCGCGTCCGATGACTCCGTCGCCCCCGCCGGCCACGAGAACCTGTTCGTCCTCGTCCCCGTGCCCGCCGACCCCGACAGCGGGCGCGGCGGCGTCTCGGGCGCCGGCGACCAGCGCATCGAGCAGGCGGCCGATCGGGTGATCGCGCAGATCGCCGAATGGACCGGCATCCCGGATCTGGCCGACCGCATCGTCGTGCGCAAGACGATCGCCCCCGAGGACTTCGCGAACGACCTGCACGCGTGGCACGGTAACTCGCTCGGGCTCGCGCACACGCTGAACCAGAGCGCGATCTTCCGTCCGAAGAACCGTTCGCGCAAGGTCCGCAACCTCTTCTACGCCGGCACCTCGGTGCTGCCCGGAATCGGCCTGCCGATGTGCCTCATCTCGGCCGAGCTCGTGGTCAAGCGCATGACGGGTGACACCTCCCCCGGCCCCCTGCCGGAGCCTGCGCGCGCGGCGGTCTGAGGTGCCGGGGATCTACCTGGGCGCGATCCTCTTCTCGTTGGTCGGCATGATGTTGATCGACTGGAGGTATTCGCTCGCGCTGCGGATCGCTCCGGTACGGACGGCCGGGGCCGCGCTGGTGGGGACCGCGTTCTTCCTGGCGTGGGACCTCGTCGGGATCGTCACGGGTGTCTTCGTGAAAGGCGAGAGCCCACTCTTCGTCGGTGTCGAGCTCGCCCCGCACCTCCCGCTCGAGGAGGTCTTCTTCCTCCTCTTCCTGAGCTATCTGTCGATCGTCCTGTTCGCGGTGTTCGAGCGGCGGGCGCGTGGGCGGGCGCGGGCGCGCGACCGGGTGGCCGGGCAGGGGCGGCGCGCGTGACGTATCCTCTCATCGTCGTGCCGTTCGTCATCGTCACGGCCGCCGTGACTCTCGCGACGCTGCGCCGCCCGCGTTTCCGCGAGCGCATGGCATCCTCGGGCCTGCTCGCGCTGGTGCTCGTCGGGCTCACCCTGATCTTCGACAATCTCATGATCGCCGTCGACCTGTTCTCGTACCCCGAAGAGCATCTGAGCGGCCTCCGGCTCGGGCTCGCCCCCCTCGAAGACTTCGCCTACCCGCTGTGCGCCGCGTTCCTCGTGCCGGCGGTCTTCACGCTGCTCTCCTCCCGACCCTCCCCGAAGGATGCCGCATGACTCCGCCCGCCCTGACCCCCGGGCACATCGTCCGCGAGCTGTTCGTCTCATCGCGGCCGGTGAGTTGGATCAACACCGCGTTCCCGTTCGCCGCCGCCTACGTGCTGACGACCCGGCAGGTCGATGTGACGCTGGTGGTCGGCATCCTGTTCTTCCTCGTGCCGTACAACCTCGCGATGTACGGCGTGAACGACGTCTTCGATTACGAGTCCGACCTGCGCAATCCGCGCAAGGGCGGGACGCACGGGGCGGTGCTCGACAAGCGCATGCACCGCATCACGCTCCGGGCCTCGGCGCTGACGTGCGTGCCGTTCGTGGTGTACCTGGTGGTCGTCGGGTCGCCGCTGTCGTGGCTCGTACTGGCGCTGAGCCTGTTCTTCGTCGTGTTCTACTCCGCGCCGCCCCTGCGGCTGAAGGAGCGGCCCTTCGCCGACTCGATGACCAGCAGCATCCACTTCTTCTCCCCCGCCGTGTACGGGCTGGTGCTCGCAGGAGCCGTGTGGACGCCGCAGCTGGTGTTCGTCCTGGTGGCCTTCGCGCTGTGGGGCATCGCCTCGCACGCCTTCGGAGCGGTGCAGGACGTCGAGGCCGATCGCGCCGCCGACATCTCGTCGATCGCCACCGCCCGCGGCGCGCGCTGGACCGTGCGCTTCGCCCTCGTCGCCTACGCCCTGGCGGGAGTCGCCATGCTGTTCACGGCCTGGCCCGGCCCGCTGGCGGCGGTGCTCGTGGTGCCGTACCTCGTCGTCTGCTGGCCGTACCGCAACGTGACGGATGCGGACAGCGACCGCGCCACGGCCGGGTGGAACCGCTTCCTCTGGCTCAACCAGATCGCCGGTTTCGGCACGACGATGCTGCTGATCTGGTGGTGGTTCCTGACCGCGTGACGCGGCGCGGGGTTGCCGTCGCGGGGAGGCGGCGCGAGGCCGTGTCACCTCGATGTCGCGAGGACGCGGCCACATGCTGTTCACGACGAAACGCCGACGTCCCGGAAGGCGGGACGCCGGCGTTTCGTGGCGGGGCTCAGCCCTGGTTCTGCGTCTGGTCGTTCGACGTCGCCTGCAGCTCCAGCAGGCGCTGCACGGCGGCGTTCAGACGGGCGTCCTGCGTCGCGAACTCCGCGAGGTTGCCGTTGGCGAGCGCCTGCTGCTTGGCCTGCAGGGCGGCCTGCGCCTCCTGCAGCGCCGCGGCGTAGTCGCCCGCCGGGGCCGTCGGCGTCGTCGAGGACCCGCCCGTCTCCCCTTGGTCGGTCGGCGTCACCGACTCGTCGCCGGTATCCGCACCCGAGTCGCCGCCGAAGAGCGAGTCGAGTGCCTCGCTCAGCGTGTTCTCGAAGGCGATCTTGTCACCGAACGCCACCAGGACGCGCCGCAACTGCGGCAGCTTCGTGTCGCCGGAGGACTGCACGAACACCGGCTGCACGTACAGCAGACCGCCGCCGACCGGCAGAGTGAGCAGGTTGCCGTTCAGCACCTGCGACTGGCCCTGCTGCAGGATGTTGATCTGCGACGAGACGTTCGTGTCGGAGTCGAACGTGTTCTGCACCTGTCCGGGTCCGGGCACGGTGGTGGCCGCGTCGATCACGAGCATGCGCAATCGTCCGTAGTCCTCGCGTTTGGTGCCCTGCGCGTCGCCCGCGTTCGAGTCGACGGCCAGGTAACCCGTGAGCACGTTACGTGCCTGACCACCCTGGGATGCCGGGATGAAGCTCGTGAACATCGAATAGGACGGGGCGTCCTGGCTCGGCATCTTCATCGTCAGGTAGTACGGCGGCTGCAGCTCGTTCGCGTTCTGCGGGTCGTTCGGCGTCGCCCAGCGGTTGTCCTGCTGGAAGAACGACCGCGCGTCGTCGACGTGGTAGACGCCGAGCATCGAGCGCTGCACCTTCATGAGGTCGGTCGGGTAGCGCACGTGGCTCATGAGGTCCGCCGACATCTCGCTCCAGGGCTGCAGTGCGGTCGGGTAGATCTTCTGCCACGTCTGCAGCACGGGGTCCTGATCGTCCCACGCGTAGAGGGTGACCTTGCCGTCGTACGCGTCGACCGTCGCCTTGACCGAGTTGCGGATGTAGTTGATGTCATCCAGTGCGTACGTCGGCTGCGGGTTGTTCGAGTCGGCGATCGCCTGCGAGAGCGAGACGCCCGTGGAGTAGGGGTAGTTCGCGCTCGTCGTGTAGCCGTCGACGACCCACTTGATGCGTCCGTCGACGACCGTCGGGTACGGGTCGCTGTCGAGCGTCAGGTACGGTGCGACCTTCTGCACGCGCTCCTTGGGGTTGCGGTCGTACAGGATCTGCGAGTCCTGGTTGACGTAATCCGAGAACAGGATCTGCTCGGACTGGAACTTCAGCGCGTAGATGAGGCGGTTGAACACGTTGCCCACGCTCGGGCCGCCGTCGCCGCGGAAGGTCGTGCGCGTCTCCGTGCCGCCGTCGGCGCCCAGCGGGTAGTCGAGCTCGATGTCCTCGCCGCCCTCGGGGCCGCCGACGATCGAGTACTGCGGCGACTGCTCGCCGAAGTACACGCGAGGCTCGTAGTTCAGGTCGGTGAGGAAGCCGGTGCCGGGGATCGCCCGCTCCAGGAAGACGGGGTCACCGTCGGCCGTGCGCTCGTTACCCGCCGCGGCGACCATGCCGTAGCCGTGGGTGTACACCAGCGTGGAGTTCTGCCACGTTCCGGCATCGCCGAGCTGGCTCGTGTTCAGCTCCCGGAGCGAGACCACGGCATCCTGGCTCTGCCCGTTGATCTGATACCGGTCGACGTCCAGCGGTTCGGCGAACTGGTAGTAGGAGCGGTACTGCTCGAGCTGGCGGACGGTCGGGCCGATGATGGCCGGGTCCATGATGCGCAGCTGGGCGGTGGATGCCGCGTCGTTGCGCAGCTGACCGGCTTGCGCCTGCGTCGCGGCCTCGAAGTTCTCCTTCTCGACCTTGTCGATGCCGTACGCGGCCTTCGTACTGTCGAGGTTGCGCTGGTAGTACTGACTCTCCAGCGAGAGCTGATTGGGACGCACCTGGAAGGTGTTCACGGCCCACGGGATGGCTGCACCCACGACGATCGCCGACACCACGAGCAGCGCGGTGGCGATGAGCGGGTAGCGCCAGCGGCCGATGAACGCGGTGACGAAGAACGCCAGCGCGACGATGACCGCGGCGATCGCGAGGATCGTCTGCCCGGGGATGACCGCGTTGGCGCCCACGAAGCCGGGGCCCGTGATGCGGTCGTCGGGCTCGACGAGCGTGCGGTAGCGGTCGAGCCACAGGCTGGCGGCCTGCAGCAGCAGGTAGATACCGGCGAGCACGGCCAGCTGGATACGCGCGGCCTTGGAGATGCGCAGCTCACGCTGCCCGACGCGCACGGACCCGTAGAGGTAGGACACGACCGCGGTGAGCAGCAGCGACACGAGCGTCACGGCGGAGGCGAAGCCGAGCGCGGCGGCGTAGAACGGCATGGCGAAGAGGTAGAACCCGGTGTCGAGGCCGAACTGCGGGTCGGTCACCGAGGTGGCGACGCCGTTCGCCCACAGCCACGTGGTCTCCCACTGGGCGGAGGCGGCGAAGCCGGCGAAGAAGCCGAAGAAGATCGGGATGCCCCACATCGCGAGGCGACGCAGCGGCTCCACGACCTCCTGGTAGCGGTCGAGCTGCGAGCTCAGGCGCGCGTAGACGGGCCGCAGCCGGTACGCCAGCTGGATCGACGCCCACACGGGCACCGCCATCGCGAGGAACCCGACGACGAACATCACCGCTCGCGCCAGCCACTGCGTGGTGAGCACGTCCGTGAAGCCGAGTTGGGCGAACCACATCCAGTCGGCGTAGAGGTTCGCGAAGACGAAGAAGGCCACGACCAGGGCGGCGATGATCGCCAGACTGATCGAGACGATTCGTCGGGAGCGGTTCGGCGGCGTGGCCTGGTTCGGCGCTGAGGTCGTGGTCACCCCCTCATCCTAGGCGCGGCCCACTGTGGGTGAGCCGTGGATACTACGATGCCGGGGTGTCGGCCGGTGTGTCGGCCGCGCCGCAGGTGGGCAGCGCATCGAGGTCGCCCTGGTCGCGGATCGTCTGCAGGACGCGCAGCGAGTCCGACAGCGTCGACACGGCGAACACCCGGATGCCGTCGGGCACGTGCCCCACGACCTCGTTGCAGTTCGACGACGGGGCGAGGAACCAGGTGGCACCGGCATCCCGTGCCCCGTACAGCTTCTGACGGATGCCGCCGATCGGACCGACGTTGCCCTCTTCGTCGATGGTTCCGGTCCCGGCGATGTGCTGGCCGCCGGTGAGGTCACCAGGGGACATCTTGTCGATGATGCCGAGGGCGAACATCATGCCGGCGCTGGGGCCGCCCACGTCGTTGAGCTGGATCTTGACGTCGACGGGGAGATCGAACCCGAGGGCGAGGACGACGCCGACGAGCCACTGCTGCTGGCCGTCGATCTCCCCCTGGCGCGGTGTCACCGTCACCTCGGTGTCCGTGCCGTTGCGGTCGACGCCGAAGGTGACGGGCTGCCCGCCCGCCGCCTGGATGGCCGCCTTGACCTCTTCCGCCGTCGCCGTCGCCGTCCCGTCCACCGAGGTGATCACGTCGCCGACCTCGAGAAGGCCCGCGGCCGGCCCGTCTGCGGTCACGGTACCGATCGTGATGCGCTGCGGGACGTCGTACCCCAGCTCGGTCAGGGCGGCGGCGGAGGCCTCGAGCTGTGAGTCGGTCATGAGAGCGGCGTTCTCACTGTTGCGCTGCTCGGTCGACTGCCCCGCGGGGAAGATGCGGTCGATGGGCACCACCGCGCGGGACGGGTCGAACCACGCCAGCGCCAGCTCGATCCAGGTGGGGGTGCGCTCGCGGTTGCCGTTCACCTGGACGGTGAGCAGGTCGAGTCGACCCGTCGTGGCATCGGCGACGTCGTCCTCGTCCGGGACGCTGATCAGCGGAACCTCCTCGCCGTCCGCGTTCGGCGAGGTGCCGAGGGTGTTCAGCACCGGGCCCGGCTGCTGGATGACGTACGCCGTCGGCAGGAACGTCAGGACGAAGAGCACCACGACGGCTACCGCGAGGGACCACAGCCCGACAAGCGTCGTGCGCGTCCATCGACGTGCGGGAGCGGGCACGACGGAGACGTTCTCGTCGAACAGCGTCACGGGTCCTACCTTTGCCGGGGTCGTTCGCGCGCGGCGTAAGCGGCGAGGGGCCGAGCCGGGGAGAGCGAGGAATCGTGCGACTAGCGTAGATCCCGTTCCCCTTGACCTGGCTGAGAGGCGAAGACGTGGCAGACGACGACCGGAACCCTGAAGAAGAGTTCCAGGAGCTCATGCGTCGCCTCATGTCGGGCGACATGACCGGCATCGACCCCGAGCAGCTCTCGCGCCTGTCGGGCATGCAGATCGATCCCGCGATGCTGCAGGCGGTGATGAGCCAACTGCAGGGTGCGTTCGCGGGCACACAGGACGGCGTGGACTGGAGCCTGGCCGAACGCCAGGCACTGCACATCGCCAATCAAGACGGCCAGGGCGTCACGTCGGGGCAGAGCACCGACCTCACCCAGGCGTTCTCGCTCGCGGGGCTGTGGCTCGGCGAGGCCACCACCATCTCGGATCTCCCCCGTCCCGCGCGGGCCGTCACGCGCGGCGCGTGGGTGAGCGCGACCCTGCCCGTGTGGCAGGAGCTCGCCGAGCCCGTCGCGACGAGCATCGCCGACGCCCTGACCGAGGCCCTCGGCCAGCAGGCCCCGGACGACATGCAGGAGATGATCGCGGGCGCCGGGCGTCTCATGCGCACCGTCGGCGGCTCGCTGTTCGCCACGCAGCTGGGCCAGGTCGTCGGCCGGCTCTCCACGGAGGTCGTGGGCGGCGGGGATGTCGGCATCCCGGTCATGCCCGACGGCGAGGCCGCGATTCTCCCGCAGAACTTCGCGGATTTCGGTCGCGACCTCGAGATCCCCGAGGATCAGCTCGCCCTTTACCTCGCCACGCGCGAACTCGCCCACGCGCGGCTGTTCCGGCACGCCCGGTGGCTGCGACTGCACGTGATCTCGCAGGTACGTGACTTCGCGCACGGCATCCGGGTCGACACCGACGCCCTCGAAGACCTGGCGTCGCGCTTCGACCCGTCGCAGCCCGAGGAGCTGCGCAGCGCTCTCGAGAGCGGCGCACTGCTGCCCGCCCGCTCCGAGGAGCAGACCGCGGCCCTCACGCGTCTGGAGAACCTCCTCGCGACGATCGAGGGGTGGGTGGACGTCGTCACCGAGGACGCCACCTCCCGTCTTCCCGCTGCGGTGCGCATCGCCGAAGCGGTACGCCGCCGCCGAGCGGTCGGCGGGCCCGCCGAGCAGGCGCTCGGCTCGCTCGTGGGCCTCGAGCTGCGGCCGCGACGGATGCGGGAGGCCGCCGCCATGTGGCGGGCAGTCACCGAGGCCGTGGGCGTCGCCGGGCGAGACGCCCTGTGGGACTACCCCGACCTCATGCCCTCCGCCGAGGACATCGACGATCCGGCGGGTCTCGTGGCGCGTGTCGTGGCCGCCTCCCGCGGCGAGGCGGCGCCGGCGGACGCGATGGACGACGCTCTCGCCCAGCTGCTCGCCGAGGAGAGCGGCGAGCGGGCGGACGAGGGCGATGAGGGGCCCGGCGAGGCCGAGGGCACCGACGACCCGGACGGCGACCAGCGCCCTGTCTGACTCCTCCTCCCCATGAGGGGGTCCGCGCCGCGGGGGTGTGGACAACCCGTTCAGCGGATCCGCCCGCCGTCATGATCGGGGGATGATCCGACTCGACCAGGCCGCTCCCCCGCTGTACCGCGCCGACGGAACCCTGCAGTTCGGGGTTCCCGCCCGGACTCATCTCGACGAGGTGACACCCTGGGTCGAGAAAGCTGTCGCCTGCCTCGAGGCGGGCACGACGCGGGCCGCCCTCCGCGCCCTCGCCAGGCTGCACCAGGCCCGCGACGCGGACGCCGATGCGCTGATCACCCGCCTGGCGCCGGTCCTCGCGCGTCCGCGACGAACCGGGGCGTTCGTCCTGCAGACCGCCGACGACCTCCCCTCCTCCGCGGTGCAGGCGGTGCTCGCCGCGCTTCCGGCGCGAGCAGCGGTCGCCCCGTGGGCGGGCGACGACACCGGCCCCGTCAGACCCGGTGATCGTGTCATCCTGCTCGCCGCCCACCGCGTCGACCCGCGGCGTACGTCCCGCCTCGTGCGGGACGGCGTCGTGCACCTGCCCCTCGTACTCGACGGTTCGAGCGCGCGGATCGGGCCCGCCGTACACCCGGGCCGGACCGCGTGCCTGTCATGCCTGGATGCCACGGCTCACCGAGCAGACCCCTCATGGCCGCTCCTGGCCGCCCAGCTGCTGGCTCGCCCGTCGGCGACGACGGACCCGGCGCTCGCGGCAGAAGCCGGCCGCGCGGCGCGGCATCTGCTCAGCGGCCCGCCCGGGATCCCGTCCCGGTCGCTGCACCTGCGCGCCGACTCGATCCGGCGGGCCTGGGAAGCCCATCACCCGAGCGCAGACTGCCGCTGCCGATCTCTCGAAGGAAACGCGACGGCTCCCGTTCCGACCGCCCGCGACCCCGCGCCCAGCTCACCGAGAGCGTGCGCGCCGCTCGCGTGACCCCGACGTACGCCAACCGGCGTTCTTCGTCGACGGCCTCGAAGGTGGTCGCGTACGAAATGGGCAGAAGCCCCTCGCTGACGCCGATCAGGTAGACGTGATCCCACTCCAGGCCCTTCGCCGCGTGCAGCGTCGAGAGCGTGACGGTCCGGGTCGCGGGCTCGTGCTGATCTCGCGCCCGTGCCTGCAAGTCGTCGGTGAACGAGCGCAGATCGGTGCCGGGAGCCGCCTCCTCCGCGAGTCGCAGGAGCGCGGCGCGCGCCTCCCACCCGTCGCGGAGCGCGCCCCCGGCCTGCGGGGGCTCGTCCGTGAGACCGACACCACGCAGGACATCGCGGACGGTGGCGAGGAACCCGGTCTCGACGGGGGCGACGGATGCCGCACGCAACGCCATCAGCGCCTGTCGCACCTCGGGGAGGTCGAAGAACTTCCGCCCGCCGAGAACCGTCGCCGCGACGCCCGCCGAGGCGAGCGCGCTGAGGACGAGGGCGGACTGGGCGTGCGACCGGTACAGGATGGCGATGGCGTCCGGATCGGTTCCCCCGGCGATCGCGGCCGCGACGTGGGCGGCGACCCCCGCGGCCTCGGCTTCATCGTCGTCGTAGGCGCGCACGACGGGCGCGGGGGTGTCGGCATCCTGCGCGGCGACGAGCTCGAGGGCGCCCGCCCGCCCGCGCATCAGATCGTTCGCGACCGCGAGGACGGCCCCGGTCGAGCGGTAGTTGCGCTCGAGGCGCACCACGCGGGCGTCGGCGTAGGTCCGCTCGAACTCCAGCAGAAACCGGGCGTCCGCGCCGGTGAACGAATAGATGGTCTGACTCGCATCGCCGACGACGCAGAGATCACGACGATCGCCGAGCCACAGCTCCAGCAGGCGGTTCTGCAGGGGTGAGACGTCCTGGAACTCGTCGACCGTGAAGTGCCGGTACTGCTCGTGCACGGCGGCGGCCACGCGGGGCTCGGCTTCGATCATGCCGGCGCACGTGAGCAGCACGTCCTCGAAGTCCATCTGGCGCCGCTCGTCCTTGAGCTTCTCGTACGCCCTCTGCAGATCGACGACCTTGTCGACCCCGAGGCGGCCGACGCCGTCGGGTCGCGCGGCGGCGTACTCGTCGATCGAGCGCATCGTGACCTTGCGCCACTCGATGTGGGCGGCGACATCGCGCAGCGTCGCGGTGTCGGGGGCGAGCCCGACACCGTCCGCCGCATGCGCGAGCATGCGCACCTTGTTGTCGATGATGGACGGAGCCTGGTCCCCGGCCAACGTCGGCCAGAAGTAGTTCACCTGTGCCAGGGCGGTGGCGTGGAACGTCCGCGCCGAAACGCCGTTCACGCCGAGGGCGCGCAGTCGACCGCGCATCTCCCCCGCGGCCTTGGCCGTGAAGGTCACCGCCATCACACGCTGCGGCGAGTAGGCGCCCGTGTCCACCCCGTGGGCAATGCGCCTCGTGATCACGCGCGTCTTGCCGGTCCCGGCGCCCGCCAGCACGCACACGGGTCCCCGGAGGGAACGCACCGCCTCGAGCTGGTGCTCATCGAGACCCGCCAGCGCCTGCGACGTCATGCCGCACCGCCGTACCACTCGTCGATCAGCCGGCGTGCGATGGACGAGGTCCCGGGCAACTGCACCGGTCCTTCCCCGCGCAGCGCGGCACCGATCTGCTCGCGGTCGAACCACCGCACCTCGACGATCTCCTCGCCGTCGGCTTCCGCGTCGGCGTCGTCGACGATGCGCGCGCGGAAGCCGAGCATGAGCGACCGCGGGTACGGCCACACCTGCGAGCCGCGGTACTCCACGTCCTGCACGCGGACTCCCGCTTCCTCGAAGATCTCGCGCGCGACGGCATCCTCCAGCGACTCCCCCGCCTCGGCGAAGCCGGCGAAGCACGAGTAGCGGCTCCCCGCCCACGCCGCGTTGGCACCGAGGAGCACACGGTCGGGGTCGCTCGCCGAGGACAGCAGCACGATCACGGCCGGGTCGGTGCGGGGGAAGTGTTCGCGGCCGCACCGGGGGCAGTGCCGGGACCACCCGGCGTGCCGGAGGTTCGTCCGCGTGCCGCACGCCGAGCAGAACGGGGCGTCGCGAAGCCACCCGGCGAGGGCGACGGCCGTGGTCAGGATCTCTGCCTCATCCGCCGGCAGATCGCCGCCGATCGTGCGCAGCTTCTCCCACGCGACGGCGGGTGCGGAACCGGGTGCCTCGTCGTCGTCCGGCAGGGCCGCCAGGAGCAGGCTCTCGCCGTCGGAGGACCGGCCGAGGAAGGCCCACTCCACGGCCCCCTCGGCGCGCGAGGCGGGCATCAGGACGAGGCGACCGCCCTCGACGGGCGCGGTGTCGGCCCGCACGAGCAGGACACGGGTCCCGGATGCCGCGCGCTCGCGCGCGATGAGGTCCGGGACGACACGCTCGTCCCCCCGCCGGTCGAGCGCGCCACCGGGCCACCGAACGAGGGACGGAGAATCGGGCGGCACCGGAACGGGCAGCGGCATCGAACACCTCTCTCAAGGGCGTGGCGCGAGGGGAAGGAGCGAGCACGCGACCTACCCTGGGGGCATGGCCCGCTCGCCCCTCACTCTAGCCGCGTCGGTGACGGCCGCCCTGCCTCGCACCGGCGTCACGCGCGTCCGTGCCCTCACCGAGAACGCCGCCGGCCGCTTCGATTCGGCCCTGGTCGATCTCGACGACGGACGCACCGCGGTCGTCCGCCTCCCCGCGGGTGAGGAATCCGTCGCCGAGCTGGCGGCCGAGTCGCGCGCGCTGCACGCCATCACCCCCGGCGTACGCGCCCTGCTGCCCTTTGCGGTGCCCGAGGTCCTGGGCGAGAGCGGCTCCGGCCTGAACCGCGTCCTCGTCACCACCCGCCTGGACGGCTACCGGATCGACCCGGTGCACCTGCCCAAGGGTCCTGGCTATGCTCCGGCAATCGGCGGTGCCCTCAGCGCCATCCATGCTCTGCCGGTGTCGATCGTGCGCACCGACGGACTGCCGGTGCGCTCACCGGAGCAGGTCCGCGACGACACCGCTCGCCTGCTTGATCGCGCGGACGGCACGGACCGCGTGCCGGACGGTCTCATGCTGCGCTGGCGTCGCGCGTTGCGGGTCGATGACCTGTGGCGCTTCGAGTCGGCCGTCGTCCTCGGCGGTGCCACCAGCTCCTCCGTCCTGCTGAGCGACGACGAAGACGACATCCCGCACGTGACGGGCGTGCTCGACTGGGCCGGGCTCAGCGTCGGCGACCCGGCCGTCGACCTCCGGTGGCTGGCATCCGCTCCCCTCGCCGCGGACGACGTCTTCGCCGGCTACACCGCCGCGGGCGACCGGTCGCCCGACCCGCTGTTGCGCGAGCGCGCGCGTCTGTATGCGGAGCTGGAGTTCGCCCGCTGGCTCGTCCACGGGTACGACGCGGGCGAGTCCGCCGTCGTCGCCGACGCCGTCGCTCTGCTCGAAGCGCTCGTCGAGGGTGTTCGGGGCGACCACATCGTCGAGGATTCCCGTACCGACATCGAAGACGCGCTCGCTCTCGTGGACAGAGTGCCGGTTGCGGCGGTCGGCGGCGGGGACACGTCCATGCAGACCGACGCGTACGACCCCGAGGCCCTGTCGCTCTACCTCTCCGCCGAGCGTGATCGGGAGGCCGCTGCTGCGGGTCTCGCAGCCGCCCTGGCCGCCGAGAACCTGACGGATTCGCCCACCGACGCCGTGACGTTCGATCTGCCCCCGGAGACAGCGGAGGAACAGGGCCCGACGGCACCCGTCGACCTCGACGGCTGGACCGACGCGCCGTGGCGCGGATCAGAAGGCGCGGCGCAGGCCGATCCGGGGGCGAACCCCGAGAACGACTCGACTCGCGCGAGCGAAGGATCGGGCGAGACGTCCTCACCCGATGACGCCGACGGCGCGCCGAGCATCGACGACGAGGAAGACGCCGCGCGGGCGAGCAGGGCAGCCCTGCGCCGCTGGGGCGTGTCCGGCGAGAGCGCGTAGCCGGCGGTCTGTCGGCACGTCGTCGCGCCGCGGCGGCGGGAGGCATCGCCTCGATACCCCACCCGGGCGCTCTGTCGCCTCGGGTCACTCGGCCTCAGCCCCGGATGACGAGCTCGTCACCGACATAGAACAGGGCGACGTCGATCGCATCCAGGGGCACGCCGTGCTTGGCGTGATACGCCTCGCGGTACAGCTCGAGTTGCAGCATCCGCGAGCGGCGCTCAGCCGCTGTGACCGGAGGCTTGCCCGTCTTCCAGTCCACGATCTCGTACCGGTCGCCGCGGCGGTACACCGCGTCGAGCTTGCAGATCACGACGTGCTCGCGCCCGTCGAGCCGCTGCGTGACGAAGTCGATCTCCGTCTCCACCTCGATCGGCTGCAGGGCCGCCCACTCCGAGCGTTCGAAACAGGCACGCAGCCGCTCCAGCTCCGCGGTGTCGGCCGCGGACGCGCCCACGATGTCATCGTCGTCCCAGAGGCCCCCGTCGTCGAGTCCGACCCCCGCTCCCACGATGCCCGATCGCTGCTCCACCCACGCGTGAAACAGCGTGCCCAGACGCGTCTGCCGGTACGGCCGCTCGGGCATCGGACGCCGAATCTCCTCGACGGCACCGCCGTAATCCTCCACGAAGTCCTTGAACCGCGAGGCCGGAATGCGCGTCGGCGCCGGAGTATGCAGCGGGTGCAGTCGCGCCGCGCGCTCGGCGAGCAACAACGCGAGATCAGGATCGGGTTCAGCCGGCGGCGCGGCGCGAGCCGCCGCCACCTCCGCCGCAGCCGCCGTGACCGCCGTACGCCGGGACCCCAGAGGGTCCAACGGCCAGTGCAGCAGCCGCCGCTCCCCGTCGTACGGATCCTCGCCGACCTCGCCCACGACGAGCTCGCTGCCCAGCGACTCGGCCGCCTCCTCCAGGAAGATGCTCGGCCGTCGCGGCTTCTTCGTCCCCGACCAGGTCGAACCCGAGAGCAGCAGATGATCGCGCGCGCGCGTCACGGCGACGTACGCCAACCGCCGGTCCTCGGCGAGCTGCCGCGCCCGGTTGGCGGCGACGAAGTCATCGATGGCCGCCTTCAGCTGCTGCTGCGTCTCAGCTCCGCGCCAACCCAGCACGGGCAGCCAGGCCGCGTCCCCGCGGAAATCGGAGGGGAGGATGCCGAAGCCCAGCCATCCTTTCGTGTCACGCGGGAGAGAGGGGAGCTCATCCGTGACCAGGCGCACGACGGCCACGGCATCCCATTCCAAGCCCTTCGACCCGTGAATGGTGAGCAGCTGCACCACGTCGTCCTCGGGCGGCTCCGTGCGCGGCGCGAACTCGTCGGCCTGCTCGGCATGATCGAGCCAGGCCAGCAGGCTCGAGACGGAGCCGGACTCGTCGGCGGCGAGGAATCCGCGGATCTCGTCGACGAAGGCGCGCAACTGTGCGGACGCGATCCGTGCCGGACCGCGCGACTCGTTCGCCGCGAGTTCGATGTCGAGACGGAGCTCGGCTTCGATGAGTCGGATGAGCTCGGGGATGGGGGCGCCGATGCTCCGTCGGAGCCCCGCGAAGACCGTCCCCGCCTCGCGCAGACGCGCGCGTCCGTCCGCGGTGAGGTCGACGAGCCACCCGTGGTCGTCCTTCTGCCGGGCGAGGAAATCGAGAGCGTCGACGAGCGACGCCCGATCGGCCCCCGGCGTCGCCCGCAGGCGGTCGACGACCTCGGCGTCGAGGGGCTGCAGGGCGACGTCGTGTGTCGCCAGGCGGCGCGCCAACTGCGCGAGGGCGCGGAGGTCGGCAAGGCCCACGGACCAGCGGGGCCCGGACAGCAGGCGGATCAGCGCCGATCCCGCTTCGGGATCGCTGATGACGCGCAGAGCGGAGACGACGTCGACGACCTCGGGGGTGGTGAGCAGGCCACCGAGACCCAGGATCCGGTGCGGGATGCCACGCCGCCCGAGCGCATCCCCGAAGCGCACCATGTGCTTCTTGCTGCGGAACAGCAGAGCGCCGGTCGTGGCGCGCCCCTGCGCCTGACGCGCCGACCGGATGCCGACGAACCACGCGGCGACGCGATCGGCCTCGGTGTCGAGATCGGACTCGAAGACCAGCTCGACGACACCTTCCGGGGCCCCGGGTCGTGAGCGCAACGGCTCCACGGCCACCGGAGAACGGTCCGCGAGGGGCGCGAGCACGGCATTGGCCACGTCGAGGACGCGAGCACTGTTGCGCCAGCTCGTCAGGAGCGAGAAGTGCCGGCATTCGCCCTCGGGAGAGAAAGCGGCCGGGAAGCCGCCGAGATTGCCCGCGCTCGCGCCGCGCCAGGCGTAGATGGCCTGGTGCGGGTCGCCCACGGCCATGACCCCGGTACCGCCGAAAAGCGTCGCGAGCAGGTCGGTCTGCACGACCGAGGTGTCCTGGTACTCATCGAGCAGGACGACGCGATAGCGGGCCCGCAGTTCCTCGACCACGGCGGGGTGCTCGCGCGCGATCCGCAACGCCCCGGCGACCTGATCGGCGAAATCCATCACCCCGAGGCGAACCTTCTCCCGGTTGTAGGCATCGGCCAGCGAGGCGAGGAGGCTCAGCGCGGACACGCGGGCGGCGGCATCCGCGACGTCCTTGTAGACGGTGACGCGCGCCGAAGTGGACGGGCGTTCGACGACGCGCCCGAACTCGTCGGGGAACGCCGCGAGCCTGTCCAGATCGACGAGATTGTCCACGCCGTCTCTCGCGATGCGCAGGGCCGCGTCGATGAGCGTGCGCGGCGACTCCTCGCGGGTCTCGAGGCGCGGGTCGTCCGACGTGAAGACGACGCGTCGCATCAGCAGCCACGCCGCCGACTCGGAGAGGATCGCCGACTCGGCATCCCGGCCGATGCGCAGCCCGTGCTCGCGCACGAGCGCGTCGGCGAAGCTGTTGTACGTCGAGACCGTCGGTCGGTGCAGGAGCTGCTCGCCCTCGTCGCCGTCGGAGGCCGCGGTCGCGTACTCGTCCGCCAGGGCGTCGAGGACCTCGCGCCGCGCCGCGTCGCCGCGCGCCCCCTCGCGGGCCGCGAGCTCGGCGAAGATCGAGAGGCGTCCCGTGGCATGGAGCTCGGGCAGCACCGGCAGTAAGCCCCGGGACTCGAACTCGGACAGACGCTGCAGCCGACGCTGGATGCGTTCGGCGAGCTCGCCCGCGGCCTTGCGCGTGAAGGTGAGCCCCAGCACCTCGTCGCGACGGACGATGCCGTTGGCCACGAGCCAGACCACCCGGCCCGCCATCGTCTCGGTCTTCCCGCTGCCCGCCCCGGCCACGACGAGCGCGGGGGCGAGCGGCGACTCGATCACGGCGGTCTGCTCGAGCGTCGGGGGGAACTGCCCGAGCGCCGCCGCGATGGTGGCCGCGGAGAGGGCGACGGTCATGAGGCGCTCACCGCCGACACGGTGTGGATGCGGCAGAGGCCGAAAGAGAACTCGTCACGGCAGTGCACCTCGTAGGGCGCTGCGAATCGCGCTCCCCGCATGACGCCGACGGCGCGCTGCACCCGCTCCACGAACGCGGCGTGCCCGGCTTCGTCGAAGGGAGCCTGCAGCGGCTCGGCATACTCCTTGGTCCCCGCGGTGGGGCGCAGCACGAGGAGTTTCGCCCCTCCGGGCGCCAGGCCCGCGGTGCCCTCGATCGCGCCGGCGGCGAAGGCGAGCTGGTACGCGGCGAGCTGCGGGTTGTCGGCGACCTTGGCGTCTGTCTGCGGCTCGTTCTTGCCGGTCTTGAGGTCGACGATCACGACGGCACCGTTCGGTGTGACCTCCACCCGGTCGATGTCACCGCTCACGATCGCGCCGTGCTTGCCCGCCCCGTGCTCGCCCGCCCCGTGCTCGCCCGCGTCGTCGAGCGGAATCGGCACCTCGAAATGCCTCTCCGCCCCGATGAGCCGGCCGCCGGCGTCGTCGAACCGGCGCAGATACGTCGCCAGCCGCCGCACGAGATCGCGCGCCCGCGTGCGCTCCGCCCGCTCGCGCCACGCGGCGTCGAAGACCAGCTCTCCCCACCGCTCGTCGACCACCGCCCACAGATCGTCCTCGGACGACGACGCCGCCGTCTCGAGCGCGGCGTGGATGATCGTGCCGATCCCCGCGGTCGTGCCGCTACGGTCGCCCCCAAGGTCGGCGATCACCCAGTTCAGTTCGCATTCCTCGAGGGCGTGCAGGCGCGAGGGCGAGACGCGCACGTCCTCCCGGGCGAGGTCGCGCAGCGGGGCGGTGGAGCTCGGGGGCGCCACGCCGTACCACTGCTCGGGGGCGGCGCCCGCGACGCCCGCTCCGGCGAGAAGGGCCAGCTGACCCGCCGCATGACGACGTTCCGCCGCGGGAACACGCGGTGACGTCAACGCGCGACGGTGTCGCGCGACGAGCCCGCGGAGCGACAGGGGGTGCTCGGGAATCGACGAGGCAGGTTCGGGCGTCGGCAGCATCTCGAACAGCACGCTCGGCCCGGTGTCGTCGTCGTCGACGGCCGTCACGATGAGCTGGGCGTGGGCCCGCGAGATCGCGCGCACGAACAGGCGGAGCTCGTCATGCATCGCCGCGCGGCGACGATCCAGCATGCCGGCCGCGGGCAGGTCGGGGAAGTGCACGGCGTCGGCGAGCCGCCACGTCTCGAGCAGCCCTCCACGCAGACGGGTGTTGGGCCACACTCCGTCCTGCACCCCCGCCACGATGACCGTGTCGAACGCCGTTCCGGCTGCGGCCGCCGGCGTGAGCACGCGGACCGCGTCCACCAGCGCAGGCTGCTCGATGCGGTCCTCGGCGACGTCGCTGTCGAGGATGGCCCGCAGGAAGACGGACGCCTCGCCGTCGGGCTCGCGCTCCGTGAAGCGCTTGGCTGCGTGGAACAGCGCCACGATGGCATCGAGGTCGCGGTCCGCCTGCTCGGCGAGCGGTCCCTGGCCGCGGCTCGCCTCGCGCCACGACCGCGCGAGGCCGCTGCGCTCCCATGCCGTCCACAGCAGCTCGTGCGCGGTGGCTCTTTCGGCGGTGCGTCCCCGCAGAGCGGCCAGCGTCTCGCCCAGTCGCGCGGCGCGGCGGGCCTCACGCGAATCGATGGTCGCGAACTCGAGGGGATGCCGCAGCCCCGAGGCCAGCACCTCGCCAGCGGTCCGCGTGCCCCCCTCGCGCAGCTCCTCGTGTCGCAGAACGGTGCGCAGCCGACGCAGCTCGATGGGGTCCAGTCCCCCGAACGTCCCCAGCAGCGCATCGGAGACCGATTCGGGGCTCCATTCCTCCGGGTCGCGCGCACCGAGTTCGACGAGTCCGACCAGATCGCGCACCGCCCGCTGCGCACCCAGCGCGACGCCGGGACCGCTCGACCGCGCCGGCACCTCCCGGGCGGTCAGTTCCGCTTCGAGCGCGGCCACCTGGCGCGAGTCGTGCGCGATGACTGCGCACGCCCCCCAGGGGATGCCATCGAGGACGTGCCGTTCGCGCAGCAGCCGGGCGATGGCATCGGCCTCCTCAGCGGGCGAGCGCATCAGGAAGGTGCGGACGGACCCCGAGGGCGCCGCTCCTTCGGGGGCACGACGGTGGGCCACCACTCCCGCTGCCCCGATGCGCGCGGCGATGCTGCGGACGAGGTCGATCTGCTCGGGAGTGCCCCGATGTGCCGTTCCGAGAACGGCCGTGTCGCCCAGGTCGCGCGTCAGCCGCGCGAAGTTCTCGGGGGTGGCGCCGCGGAACGCCCCTGACCCGACGTCGGGGTCGCCGAACGCCACCACGCCGATCCCGAGCGCCCGACAGGCGCCGAGGAGGTCGACGCCCCCGCTGGTGAGCTCCTGCGCATCGTCGACGAGGATGCACCGGAGGGAGCCGAACCGACCCAGCACGTCGCGGTCGCGGAGCGCCTCGTGCAGGATGCCGACGGCCTCGCGCGCGAGATCCGCGGCGTCGCGGTGTGCCCCGCGCATGCGGCGGCGCACGTGCCGATACTCACGTGTGAAGGAGGCGAGGGCCTCCCAGACCGGCACCTGATGCTGCACGGCGAGTGCCGACAGATCGTCGGGAGCCAGGCCGAGGTTGGTGCATTCGGCGAAGAAGGCGCGCAGATCGCCGCGGAAGCCGCGCGTCGCGCGGATGGCGGGGCCGAGCCAGTCCGGCCACCGCGACGCGCCCTCGCTCTCATCGGCGGCGTCACCGTCGAGCAGATCTTTGACGATCTGGTCCTCGTCTCCACCGGTCAACAGCTGCGGGGGTTCGTTCCCGCGGCGCACCTCGGCGCCGCGCACGACCTGGAAGGCGAACGAGGCGAGGGAACGTGCCAGGGCACCCGACGTCGCTCGGCCCACCGCGAGAGCGAGCGGATCGCGCAGGGCGGTCGCCGCCGGTCGCGTCGGAGTGAGGACGAGGAGGTGGTCGGGATCGACCCCGGACTCCACGAGCCGGCGCACCCGGGCCACGAGTGTCGATGTCTTGCCCGACCCGGGGGCGCCGACCACCACTCCACTCGTGTCCGCCGCCCACTCGACGACCGTGCGCTGATCGGCATCGAGCGCGAACGCCTCGTCGGCCACCGCACGGCCGCCCCGAGACGGCGGCGGGGTATCGCGATCGAGCATGTCTCCACGCTAGCCGGGGCCACCGACACCGGCCCGACACCTCGTCCTCCCGGAGCGCGGGGGCCGCGGCGGCGCCGGCGTGTCGGCGCGTTCGCCATCCGCGAAGCGGCCCCTCACGAGCGACGTCGTGTCGGAGGGCTGCCCTAGAGTCGAAGGACACCCCGGGGCCGACCGCGACCCGGGCGGAAAGGACGCATCGTGGAGATCCGCATCGGCATCACCAACACCGGCCGTGAGCTGAGCTTCGAGACGGCCGAAAGCTCGGATGTCGTGAAGTCGTCGGTCGCATCGGCCCTCGACAGCTCCGCCAGCCACGTCACGTTCACCGACGTCAAGGGCAACTCGTACATCGTGCCGACGGCCAACCTGGCCTTCGTCGAGCTCGGTACCGAAGAGTCCCGCCGCGTGGGATTCGTCGCCTGACGCCGCACCGCGCATGCAGATCCTCCTCGGACTGATCCTCGGCGCCGTCGTCGGTCTCGCCGTCCATGCCGCCTGGCCGAACCGTTCCGCTCGCGGGGCGGCACTCGCGCCGTTCGCCGGCGCGGCGGCATCCGGGGTTGTCTGGACGGCCCTGACCTGGATGGGGCATGACGTCACGTCTCCCCTGCTGTGGATCCTCGCGGTCGTCGCACCCGCCGCGACGACCCTGCTGCTCGTGCCCGTCGTGACGCGGGTCCGCGTGCAGCGCGACGCCGCCGACCGGGCTCGCCTCGGCGTCTGACGCCGCTCCGCGCCTCCCCGCGCGACGCACGGCTTTTCAGGCCGCGAGGCCCATGGCATCCATGCGTCGTGCGTGAGCACCCATGAGCTCGGTGAAGACGGGCTCGACCTTCTCCTCCTCGGCGCGGTCGAGCCGCGGATGCCGCAGCGCGGCGCGTGCGACGAGCAGCGTGTCGCCCACGAGGCGACGCCCCCACAGCGCGAGGAGCCAGCGCCATTCCTCATCGCTCTCGATCGCGGCGCCGAGGATGTCGACGATGGCCTCGCGGTCGTCGTCCGCCTGCAGGATGCGCGCGACACGGCGACCCGTGTCGCCATAGCTCGACGAGAGCGCGAGGTAGAAGTCGTCCAGCATGCCGGCGGTGATGTGGACCGACAGCATCGTCTCCTGCGGACGCACGCCGTGCGTGTTGCGACGGAACGCGTCGAGCGACTCACGGAACGGCAGCATGAGCTGGGTGGGATCGGCGTCCCGGTCGCGGATGAGGGCGACGAGCTCCTGATGCTTGATGAGCGCGGCCCCGGCCGCCCTCGACAGCGACTCCTTCTCGGCCAGCTCGGGCGTCGAGGCGATCAGCTCGCTGAGGGTCTCGAAGAAGCCGAGCTGCAGGTAGGCCGCCTGGCCGAGGAACGTCTCGACATCGGGCGCCAGCTCCGCGAAGTCGACGCGCATCGCCTCGCCGAGGTCTCCCCGGGAACGCAACTGCAACGTCCGACCGACCGGGCGCTGACGACGACGGAACCACGAGAACACGCTCTACAGCCTAGGCGTCGGGGGCCCGCGAAACACGTTGGGTAGAGTGGACTCGCCCCGGCGATGGATCGGGGCCCCGCGCCTGTGGACGAGTGGAGGGCGTGGATCCGACTCCCCAGGCGGTCTCTCACCGCCGGAACAGGCACGCTCATGACGACTTTCGCCGAACTCGGCGTCGATCAGGACATCGTCGACGCCCTGGCATCCCAGGGCATCGTGGATGCCTTCCCGATCCAGGAGCAGACCATCCCCCTCGGTCTGCCCGGCCAGGACATCATCGGTCAGGCCAAGACCGGAACCGGCAAGACCTTCGGCTTCGGCATCCCGGTCGTCCAGCGCCTCGGGCCGAACCCCGAGCCCGGCGTGAAGGCCCTCATCGTCGTCCCGACGCGCGAGCTCGCGGTCCAGGTCTACGAGGACATGGACATGCTCACGCAGAACCGGCCGACCAGTGTCGTGGCCATCTACGGCGGCAAGGCCTACGAGGGCCAGATCGACCAGCTCAAGGCCGGCGCGCAGATCGTCGTCGGCACTCCCGGTCGCCTCATCGACCTCGCGAACCAGCGCCTTCTCGACCTGTCGCACGCGACCGAGGTCGTGCTGGACGAGGCCGACAAGATGCTCGACCTCGGCTTCCTCGCCGACATCGAGAAGATCTTCTCCAAGGTCCCCGCGGTCCGTCACACGCAGCTCTTCTCGGCCACCATGCCGGGACCCATCGTCGCCCTCGCGCGTCGGTTCATGTCGAACCCGATCCACATGCGTGCCAACGACCCCGACGAGGGTCTGACGCAGGCCAACATCAAGCACCTCGTCTACCGCGCGCACTCGCTCGACAAGGACGAGGTCATCGCCCGCATCCTGCAGGCCGAGGGTCGCGAGAAGGCCGTCATCTTCACGCGCACCAAGCGCGCCGCCCAGAAGCTCGTCGACGAGCTCGGCGACCGCGGCTTCAACGCCGCAGCGGTCCACGGCGACATGAGCCAGGAGGCGCGCGAGCGCTCGATGGCCGCCTTCAAGGCCGGCAAGAAAGACGTGCTGATCGCCACCGACGTGGCCGCGCGCGGCATCGACGTCAACGACGTCACGCACGTGATCAACCACACCATCCCCGACGACGAGAAGACGTACCTGCACCGCGCGGGCCGCACCGGCCGCGCGGGTCGCACCGGCATCGCGGTGACCTTCGTCGACTGGGACGATGTGCACAAGTGGGCGCTCATCAACCGCGCCCTCGAGTTCGGCCAGCCCGAGCCGATCGAGACCTACTCGTCGAGCCCGCACCTGTACACCGATCTCGACATCCCCGAGGGTACGAAGGGCCGCCTCGTCACCGCCCCCAAGGCCGTCGCCGCCCCGAAGAACGAGGCCAAAGCGGAGGGCGCGGATGCCACGGGCGAGGGCGCGCCGCGTCGTCGTCGTCGCCGCGGCGGGTCGTCGGGCGGCGGCTCGTCCACCGCGGCGTCCACGACCGGTTCCGACAACGCCGGGACCGACCGCGCCGAGGGCGGCGCCGGCACGCACGACGGCAGCGGCAAAGAGCACCACGACGGCAACGCCGCCCCGCGTCGCCGTCGCCGCCGCCGCAGCGGGGGAAGCTCGGGCGCGCCGACGGCCCCCGTGGCCTGACACCCGCGCATCGAGACGGCGTCGCCCCTCCGGGGTCGGCGCCGTTTCCGCGTTCCCGGGCGTTACGGGAAAACGGGTGCCGATCCACGGCCGAGCGCGAAGATGCGCGCGACCATGTCGTCGGAGGTGGTGTTCTCCCCCGGCACGTTCGGTTTGCCGAGTCCGTGATAGTCGCTGGAGCCGGTGACGATGAGGTCGCGTTCGGCGGCGAGGGCGGCCAGGAGCGCGGTCGGCTCGGGCAGGTTCTCACGATGGTGCAACTCGAAGCCCGCCAGTCCCGCGTCGAGCATCGCCGCGGTGACGCTGTCGGGCAGGAGCGCTCGGCCTGCCGGGTGCGCGACGATCGGCACGCCCCCCGCCGCCACGACGAGCTCGACCGCGGCGACCGGGTCGGGCGCGTACAGCGCGACGTAGTAGTCGTTCGAGGGGTGCAGGATGCTCGCGAAGGCCTCCGTGCGATCGGCCACGATGCCGCGCGCGACGAGGGCGTCGGCGATGTGCGGGCGGCCCACCGTGGCGCCGTCGGTGGTCTGGGCCACGATGTCGTCCCAGGCGATGTCGTAGTCGCGCGAGATCCGCTCGGCCATGATCTGCGCGCGGTCCAGCCGCGACGAGCGGATGCGGTCGGTCATCGCCCGCAGCCCCGGGTCGTCGGGGTCGACGAGGTAGGCGAGAACGTGGACGCTCCGCCACCGGTGGCGCGCCGACAGCTCCATCCCGGGGACGAAGGTCATGCCCAGCGACGCGGCGGCATCCGCCGCCTCGGCCCACCCCGACGTCGTGTCGTGGTCGGTGAGCGCAGCGGTGCGCAGACCGTGCCGGTGCGCGGCCGCCATGACCAGCGCGGGCGCCTCGGTACCGTCGGAATGGGTCGAATGCAGGTGCAGGTCCGCGGGTCCCTCGAATCGGTGATCTCGCAGCACCCGTCGAGCGTAGCGCGGGTCGCCGACGCTCGTCCGGCGATGCTCACCCGCGGCGGGGGCCGGCGGCATCCGTGGATCTCTCAGGCGGCTCGCCTAGGGTCGAGCGCGTGCGTCGCCTGTTCGGAGTCATCGTCGCGCTCGTGTTCGCCGCGGGTGCTGCGGTGCTCACGTGGCCCGGCGTGTTCGGACTCGAGCGCACCTTTCCGCTCGTGCAGATCATCTCGTTCCGCGCCGTTCTCGCCGCCGTCTTCGCCGCGGCCGCCATCCTCGCCCTGCTCTTCGCGCTGATCCGGCCGCTGCGCGCTCTCGCGCTGACCCTCGCCCTCGTGTTCGGTATCACCGCCGGGGCGAACGGCCTCATGATCACCCAACGCGGCACGGGCACCGAGACCCTGCCCGAGAAGACCGCCACGAGTCTGCGCGTCATGACCTGGAACACCGCCGGCGCGGCCACCTCGGCGGAGTCCATCGCGCAGTTCGCGGTGAGCATGCAGGCCGACGTCGTCACCCTTCCCGAGACGACGATCGACACGGGCACGCGCGTGGCCGAGCTCATGCGCGACATGGGCCAGCCCATGTGGGCCCACCACGCCGAGTACGGCGAGTACGGGATCTCCGGATGGGATGCCACCTCCACGACGGTGCTGATCCGCCCCGAGCTCGGCGACTACTCGGTCATCAACTCCTCGCTGGACGGGTCGAGCAACACCTCGACGGTGCCCAGCGCCGTCGCGATGCCCGTCTCGGGCGACGGCCCCATCATCGTCGCGGCGCACGCGGTCGCGCCGCGCCAGGAGTACATGTCCGCCTGGCGGTCGGACCTGCAGTGGCTGGCCGACCAGTGCGCGAGCGACAACGTCATCCTCGCCGGAGACTTCAACGCGACCGTCGACCACATGTCGGGCCTCGGCGTCGACGGCGGCACGCTCGGGCGATGCCGCGACACCACCTCTCAGAGCGGAAACGGCGGCGTCGGCACGTGGCCCACCGATGCCCCCGCGATCCTGGGCGCCCCCATCGACCACGTGATGGTGACGCCGGACTGGACGGTGTCGGGCTCGGTCGTGATGCGCACCCTGGACGGGTCGGGCAGCGACCACCGACCGGTCGTGGTGCAGCTCGAGCGCACCGCCGGCTGACCGGATGCCGCGGGCTCGCGGGGGCGACACACGCGCCGCCCCAGCGCGCGTCGTCGCGGGCAGTGCGAGACTGGACGCATGGATTCTCCCGCCACCGGCGACACGATCGCCTCGGACGCGCAGACCGTCACCACCGCGGAACCGCAGGCCGACGACGCTGCGCCCACGAACGCCACCACCAATCGCAAGGCCCCCTTCCCGCGGGGCTTCCTCGACACCATCTCGACCGGGTGGGCCGAGCGCGAGGAGTCGCTGCCCGCGCCGCGCGAGCAGGCGGTGTGGGCCGCCCGCCGTCGCGAGAAGGTCTCAGCGGCGTTCCCCGGTGAGCGACTCGTGATCCCGGCCGGGGGTCTCAAGCAGCGCAGCAACGACACCGACTACCCCTTCCGCGCGCACTCCGCGTTCGCGCACCTGACCGGGTGGGCCGCGGATGCCGAGCCCGACGCCGTTCTCGTTCTCGAGCCCCGTGAGGGCGGACACGAGGCCGTGCTGTACTTCCGCGAGCGCGCCGACCGCACGACGGCGGAGTTCTACGCCGACGCGTCGATCGGCGAGTTCTGGATCGGGCCCCGCCCGGCACTCGCGGGCGTCGCGTCCGACCTGGGGATGTCCACGGCCCACGTCGACGACTTCGTCGCGGCCGAGGGCGACCGCACGGTGGGCGACGACGCGGACCTGACCCGCTTCGTCTCCGAGCTGCGCCTGGTCAAGGACGAGTACGAACTCGCCGAGCTCGCGCTCGCCGTCGAGGTCACCGCCCGCGGCTTCGACGACATCGTCGCCTCGCTCCCCCGCATCATCGACCACCCGCGCGGTGAGCGCGTCGTCGAGGGCGTCTTCCACCAGCGCGCTCGGGCCGACGGCAACGCGGTCGGCTACGACACGATCGCGGCGTCGGGCCCGCACGCCTGCTACCTGCACTGGACGCGCAACGACGGCACCGTCGTTCCGGGCGACCTGATCCTCGTCGACGCCGGCGTCGAGGTCGACAGCCTCTACACCGCCGACATCACGCGCACCCTGCCCGTCTCGGGACGCTTCTCCGAGGTCCAGCGGCGGGTGTACGAGGCCGTGCGCGAGGCCGCCGACGCGGCGTTCGAGGCCGCTCGGCCCGGCGTGCCGTTCCGCCGCATCCACGAGGCCGCGATGGAGGTCATCGCCGCCCGCGTGTCCGAGTGGGGCCTGCTCCCGGTCACGGCCGAGGAAGCACTGGATGCCGACACCGGCGGGCAGCACCGTCGCTACATGGTCCACGGCACGAGCCATCATCTCGGGCTCGACGTGCACGACTGCGCGCAGGCGCGTCGCGACATGTATTACGACGGTCTGCTCGAGCCGGGCATGGTTTTCACCATCGAGCCCGGCCTGTACTTCCAGATCGACGACCTCACGGTTCCCGAGGAGTACCGCGGGATCGGCGTGCGCATCGAGGACGACATCGTCATGACCGCGGACGGTCCGGTGAACCTGTCGGCGGGCATCCCCCGCACGGCCGACGAGGTCGAGGAGTGGATCGCGCGGCTCTCGCGGTGACGTTCACGCCCCCGGCAGCCTTCACGACGCGTCCGACCCTGCGCGGGACGTTCGGGATGTCGGCATCCACGCATTGGACGGCGACGGCCACCGCGCAGTCGGTCCTCGAACGCGGCGGGACGGCCTTCGACGCGGCCGTCGCGGCGGCGTTCGTGCTGCACGTGGTCGAGCCGCACCTGAACGGCCCCGGCGGCGACGTCGTAGCGCTCGTGCGTCCCGCCGGCGCGCGTGAGCCGGTCGTTCTGATGGGCCAGGGGCCGGCTCCCGCGGGGGCGACGATCGCGCACGTCAGCGGCCTCGGCCTCGACCTCGTCCCGGGTGCCGGCGGGCTCGCCGCGACCGTGCCCCTCGCCGTCGACGCCTGGTTGCTGCTCCTGCGCGAGCAGGGCACGTGGGAGCTCGCGGACGTCCTGTCGTACGCCATCGGCTACGCCCGCGACGGGCATCCCCTCGTCGCCGGTGCCGCCGCCACCATCGGCCGCGTGGCCGAGCTCTTCGTCGAGCACTGGCCCACCTCTGCCGCCCGATGGATGCCAGAGGGCACCGCGCCCGCGCCCGACACCCTGGTGCGCAATCCGGCGTACGCCGACGTCCTCGACGGTCTGGTCGCGGCCGGGGGCACGACCGCGACACGGGAGGAGCGCATCGACGCCGCCCGGCACCGGTGGGCCACCGAGGTGCTGCCGATGGCGGCCGCGTTCCTCGCCGACCCGCACCGGCACTCGGACGGTGGCGATCATCGCGGCGTACTGAGCGCCGACGACGTGCGGACGTCCCGCGCCGGATTCGAGCCGGCGATCTCGGTCCGCTTCCGCGGCTGGGACGTGTACAAGCCGGACGTGTGGACGCAGGGCCCCGCCCTGCTGCAGACGCTGCGCCTGCTCGAGCCGTTCGACGACGACGCCCTCGACGTCTCCCGCGGCGCCGGGGCGCACACGGTCCTCGAAGCGCAGAAGCTGGCGTACGCCGATCGCGACGCGTGGTTCGGGGACGGACCGGATGCCGCCTCCGCCGCCTCGCTCCTCGCGGACGACTACATCGCGGTGCGGCGCGCGCTCATCGGCGACCGCGCATCAACCGACTTCCGCCCGGGAGCGCCGGGCGGACGGCATCCCGTCGTCCCTCCCCTGCGCACCCACGCGGGTGTCGCAGCGGGCGCGACGGGTGAGCCCACAGTGGACCGTTCCGGACAGACCCGCGGCGATACGTGCCACATCGACGTCATCGACCGGTGGGGCAACGTCATCTCAGCGACCCCGTCCGGCGGGTGGTTGCAGTCGTCGCCGACCGTGCCGGAGCTGGGCTTCTGCCTCGGCACCCGCCTGCAGATGACCTGGCTCGTTCCGGGGCACCCCTCCTCGTTGACGCCCGGCCGCCGGCCCCGGACGACGCTCACGCCCACCCTGCTCGCCCGGGGCGACCAGGTCACGGCGATGGGCTCGCCCGGCGGCGATCAACAGGATCAGTGGCAACTGCCCGTGCTCCTGCGCACGCTCGTCGGCGGCTACACCCCGCAGCAGGCGATCGACGCCCCCACGCTGCACACCACCGCCGTCGCGGACTCGTTCTGGCCGCGCACGTGGACCCCGGCGGGGGCGATGGTCGAGGCGCGGATCGGCGAGGACGTCGTCGCGGACCTCGAACGTCGCGGCCACCGCGTGACGGTCGGCGGCGACTGGTCTCTCGGCCGGGTCAGCGCCGTCGGTCGCGATGCCGCGGGGCTCTTCTGGGCGGCGGCGAATCCGCGCGGGATGCAGGGCTACGCGGCCGGACGCTGACCGCGGGGTCTCACAGCGACCGCACGAACGCCGCGAGCACCGGAGCCAGGCCCGCGCCGATCTCGTCGGCCGGGCGACGTGCGCCCTTCACCTCGAAGGAGTGGTTGGCCCCGGCGATCCAGTGCACGCGCGCGTCCTGGCAGGAAGCCACGGCCTCGTCGAGCTGCTCGCGGGGCTGGATGAACGGGTCGTTCTCGCCCTCGACGAACAGCTGCGGGACGGCGACGGCGGGAAGGTGGGAGACCCGCGGCTTGTCGGGCCGTCCGGGCGGGTGCAACGGATACCCGAGGTAGGCCAGCCCTGCCGGGGTCAGTTGCCCGTCCGCCACGGCGAGGGATGCCATGCGCCCGCCGTACGACTTCCCCGCCGCCACGAACGCCCCCGGCGTCGACGCCGCGGCGCACCACGCCTGCACGGCAGCCCAGGTGGCGAGGGCCGCGGCCGGTGGTCCCGGCATCCGGCGTCCGGCCTCGACGTAGGGGAAGACGAAACGCAGGACGGCGACGCCGTCGGCGACGAGAGCGGCGGCGAGGCCCTCGAGGAACGGATGGGTCATCCCCGCTCCGGCCCCGTGCGCGAGGGCGACCGTGGCCTCGGCGTCGACGGGGCCGTCCCACAAGGCGGACACGCTCGCGCCGACGGTCGGGACGTCGACCGGGATGCGAACCGGCTCGGCGGTCACCGGTCGTCGCGGGGAGCCTCGGAACCGGCCTCCGACGCCTCCGGCGCGGGGTGATCCTCCGGGTGCGCTTGAGGGGTCGGGGGAACGATCCGCTCGCCGTAGCGCGGCGGCTCGTCGTCGTGGGCGGGCGGCGTCGCGGCGGGCGTCGGACGCGACGGCGATGCCGGCGCCGCAGCCCCCGGGGCCACGCGCTCGCCGTACTGCGGCGGGGCGTCGTCAACGGCGGCGGACGGACGGGCGACGACGGTACGCGCTGTGCCGGTCGGGCCGAGGATGCCGCGCGCCTTGTGCAGGCTGGGAGCGGCGACGCACACGTCGTAGTGGTCGGCGGTGACCTGCATCACCGAGGCGAAGTCGCGGCGGCGGCGGATGATCGAGTAGGTGCCCAGGCTCAACAGCATGCCGAGCGCCATCCCCACCAGCAGCACGCCGAGGAACAGCGAGATCTGCACGGTGGGCTGGCCGAGGACCACGATGAACGCGAACAACAGGCCCAGCATGAGGCCGTTCAAGGCGCCGGACCGCGCCGCCGTGGCGTAGCCGAGTCGCCCCGTGATGCGCTCGATCGAGCGCAGACCCGAGCCGACGATCGCGATGTCGCGCGCGGGCACCTCCCCCGTGATCAGGGAGGACACGGCCTTCTGCGCCTGCTCGTACGACGGAAACGACGCGACCTTCTCGCCGACCTCGTCGCGTCCGGCAGCGGGTCGCCCCGTGAACATACTCATTTCACCATCTTGTCACGCGCACCTGTGGCGTTCCCGAGGTCGCGCACACGACCTGCGGACTACGCTGGACCGGTGAGCACGCAAAGGGTTTTCGTCGCCCGCTTGGCGGGCTGCACGGTGTTCGACCCGGCGGGAGACCGTCTGGGAAAGGTGCGTGACGTCGTGGTGATCTACCGCGCGTCGGCTGCGCCGCGCGTCGTGGGCCTCGTCATCGAGATTCCCGGGCGCCGACATGTGTTCGTGTCCATCGGACGCGTCACCTCGATCCAGGCCGGTCAGGTCATCACGACCGGTCTCATCAACGTGCGCCGCTTCCAGCAGCGCGGCGGCGAGGTGCGCGTCATGGCCGAGATGCTCGGCCGCCGCGTCCGTCTCAACGATGGCTCGGGCACCGCCGTCATCGAAGACGTCGCGATCGAGCGGAACCGACTGGGCGAATGGGATGTGGGTCAGCTGTTCCTGCGCCGACCGCGCACGAGCGCCTCCCCCTTCGCCAAGGGCGCGACCACCTTCGCCGCGTGGAGCGAGGTGCGCGAGAACCAGACCCCCGGCGAGGCGCAGTCTGCCGAGCAACTGGTGGCGACCTACTCCGAGCTCAAGCCCGCCGACCTCGCCAACACGCTCCTCGATCTCCCCGAGGAGCGGCTGATCGAGGTGGCCGAAGAGCTCAGCGACGACCGTCTCGCGGACGCGCTGGAAGAGATGCCCGAGGACGAGCAGGTCCACATCCTCGAACAGCTCGGCGACGAGCGCGCTGCCGACATCCTGGATGCCATGGAGCCCGACGACGCGGCCGACCTCCTCGGGCAGCTTCCCGAATCGCGTTCCGAACAGCTGCTCGAGCTCATGGAGCCCGAAGAGGCCGACGACGTCCGTGCGCTGCTGCAGTACGGTCCCGACACCGCCGGTGGTCTCATGACGCCCGAGCCCATCGTGCTCTCGGCCGATGCGACGGTGGCGGAGGCGCTCGCGCTGATCCGCCGGCACGAGCTGCACCCCGCGCTGGCGGCGTCCGTGTTCATCACCCTGCCGCCGTACGAGACGCCCACCGGGCGTCTGCTCGGCACCGTGCACTTCCAGCGGATGCTGCGCTACCCGCCCCACGAGCGTCTGGGGGCGATCATCGACGACACGCTCGAACCGGTGCCCGCCGACGCCTCGGCCGCCGAGGTGGCGCGTCTGCTCGCCAGCTACAACCTCGTGTCGTTGCCCGTCATCGATCAGGCGCACCGCCTCGTGGGCTGCGTCAGCGTCGATGACGTGCTCGACTACCTCCTGCCCGACGACTGGCGCACGCACGACAGCGATGATCCGACGCCCAAGGCGACGCTCAGATCCACCGCGACCCAGAACATCCCGATCCAGACCCCACCGACGACGAGGAGGCGCTGATGGCTCGCACCAACCGCCTGCCCACTCTCGACGCGCCGCGCGGGCGCAGCCGCGTTCTGACGCCACGTGCCCCGCAGCCCTCGCGTGACCGGTTCGGCCGTTTCACCGAATGGGTGGCGCGGGCGATGGGCACGCCGACCTTCCTGGTGTCGCTCACCCTGTTCTGCTTCCTGTGGATGGGGTGGAACTCCCTCGCCCCCGACACCTGGCGGTTCGACTCGGCGGCGATCGGTTTCACCGCGCTCACGCTCGTGCTGTCGCTGCAGGCCTCCTACGCAGCGCCCCTCATCCTGCTGGCGCAGAACCGTCAGGACGACCGCGACCGCGTGCAGATCGAGCAGGACCGTCAGCGCGCCGAGCGCAACCTGGCCGACACCGAGTACCTGGCTCGCGAGATCGTGGCGCTGCGCATGGCCGTCCGCGACCTCACCCACGAGGTCATCACGAAGGACACCCTCCGCGCCGAGCTCAAGGCGGCGCTCGATCGCCTCGACGAGCACGACGACAACGCCCGCGCCAACGCCCCCCGCTCCGAGGCCGCACGGGGCGACGCGCACCGGGCCGCCCCGTGACGACCGAGCTGTCCGAACGGGTCCGCGCCGCCGTCGCAGCCGTCACCGATCCGGAGTTGCGTCGACCCCTCGGGGAGCTCGACATGGTGCGCGCCATCGACGTGCACGGTACGACGGCCGACGTCGGGATCGCCCTGACGATCGTGGGATGCCCCGCGGCCGACCGCATCGAGCGGGACGTGCGGGATGCCGCGGCCTCGGTCGCCGGCATCGACACCGTCGACGTGCACGTGGGAGTCATGTCGCCCGACGAACGCCGCGCTCTCACCGAGAAGCTCCGCGGGGGCCGGGCGAAGCGCGAGATGCCCTTCGGTCCGGACTCGCTCACCCGCGTCATCGCCGTCACGAGTGGCAAGGGCGGCGTCGGCAAGTCGACCCTGACGGCGAACCTCGCCGTCGCCCTGGCCGCGCGGGGCCTGCGCGTCGGGCTCGTCGACGCCGACGTGCACGGCTTCTCGATCCCGGGACTCCTCGGTCTCATCGACGCCGACGGGCTCGCGCCCGCACCGACGCGGATCGACGAGCTCATCCTGCCGCCGGTCGCTTACGGCGTGAAGGTCATCTCGATCGGCATGTTCCTGCGTCGGCCCGGTGAGGATGCCGCCGGCGCCGTCGCGTGGCGCGGTCCGATGCTGCACCGGACGGTGCAGCAGTTCCTCACCGACGTGTTCTTCGGCGACCTCGACATCCTGCTGCTCGACATGCCGCCCGGCACCGGCGACGTCGCCATCTCGGTGGGCCAGCTCCTCCCCCACGCCGACGTGCTGGTCGTGACCACACCGCAGGCCGCGGCCGCCGACGTCGCGGTGCGCTCCGGCACCGTCGCGCGCCAGACGGGCCAGCGGGTGGTCGGCGTCATCGAGAACATGGCCGCCATGGTCCTTCCCGACGGCACCTCGCTCGATCTCTTCGGCGCGGGCGGCGGCGAGACCGTGGCCCGCGCCCTCTCGACGCCCGACGCGGAGGTGCCCCTCCTGGCATCCGTACCCTTGAGCCCCGCGCTGCGCGGCGGCGGCGACGAGGGACGCCCGGTCGTGATCGGCGCGCCGGACGATCCTGCGGCCCGAGTGATCGCGGCCGCCGCGGCGGCGCTGACGGTCCGACCGCGCGGACTCTCGGGGCGTCCGCTGCGCGTCACCCCCACCGCGTAGGCGCAGCAGGCGCGACGGTTGGCGTCCGGCTCAGGTCGATTCGTCGTCGAACGGCGGTACCTCGCCGGGAACGAAGGGCGGCGTCGACGTTTTCGGTGCGGTATCGGCCGCGATCGCCGCAGCACCGGCGGCGCGCATCGTCGCCGTGGGAGTGTCGTCGAGCAGAGCCTCCCGCACGATGCGCCGCGGGTCGTACTGTCGGGGGTCGAGCTTGCGCCAGTCGACGTCGTCGAACTCCGCGCCCATCTCTTCGCGCATGCGCGATTTGGCGCCCTGCAGGGTCTCTTTGGCGCGCCGCGTGAGCTTGGCGAGAGCCTCCGCGTACGCGGGAAGACGCTCCGGTCCGATGATGAGCGCGGCGACCACACCGATCAGCATCAGCTTCTCGATGGTCAGGCCGAAGAACATGTGTTCAGATTACCCGCCGCGCCTCGGCCGCTCGCACCACCCCGCCCTCTAGCCTGGGCGAGGAGGTCCAGGTGAGCGGTTACGAAGCGAACGAGCGATTCGTGCAGGAGTCGACGGTGGAACCGGAGCACATCGCCCGGGCTCGCGCTCACGCGCTCGAGCTCGGTGCCGCTCCCATCAGCCCCGCCGTCGGCGCGCAGACGGCGCTGCTGGCAGCGGCGACCCGGGCCCTGAACGTGGTCGAGGTCGGAACCGGTGGCGGCGTCTCGGGGTTGTGGCTGCTGCACGGCTCCCCGCGCGCCACGCTCACCACGATCGACAGCGAGCCCGAGCACCTCGGGGCGGCCCGCGCCGCGTTCGCCGAGGCCCGGATTCCCGCCGCTCGCGCCCGCTTCATCACGGGCCGTGCCGCCGACGTGCTGCCGCGCATGAACGAGGCGTCCTACGACATCGTCTTCATCGACGCCGATCCCGACGGGGTCATCGAGTACGTGGAGCACGGGCTGCGTCTCGTCCGTGCCGGCGGGACGGTGCTCATCCCGCGCGTGCTCGCCGGGGGCGCTGTCGCCGATCCGGTCCGGCGCGACGCGGTGACCACCGCCTACCGCTCCCTGATCCAGGAGGTGCAGGCCTCACCCGCCGTCTTCGGAGCCCTGTCCACCACCGGCGAAGGCCTCCTCCAGCTCACGACGGTGGCGACGACGAACTGAGAGGCGCCTCCGGCGTTTCACCTGCACTCGCCTCAGCCCTCACCACCACCGAGGTCGGCACTCGTCGTCACACCCCGTCGTCACACCCCGCCGTTACACCCCGTCGTCGCCGCACGAAAGAAGGCCGGCCCCCGCGGGGACCGACCTTCTTCTCTCCGGATGCGTCAGGATGCGTTGACGACACCACCGAGCACGTCGTGCAGTTCTTTCGCCTCGGCGTCGTTCACCGAGACGACGAGTCGCCCACCCCCCTCGAGCGGCACGCGCACGATGATCAGCCGGCCCTCCTTCACGGCCTCCATCGGTCCGTCACCGGTTCTCGGCTTCATGGCTGCCATCGCGGCCCCCTTCTCGTCGTTGGTCTCCTGACAGTTTACCGGTAGCGCGCGCCCCGCGTCGTGACGCGCCAGGTCCGGCGGGCGGCATCCGATCAGGGAATCTGCCAGTACGTGTTGCCGAGGGCGTACATGTTGTGGATCCACCACCACTGGCCCAGCAGCGCGAGACCGAGCACGCCGACGCGCCAGGCAGTCGAACGCGGCACCGCCACCGCACCCCACAGGGGCGACACGGGCAGCAGCAGTCGGAAGATGCTGGACTGCGGGAAGAAGACGAGGAGCAGGTAGATCAGGTAACTCGCCGACCACAGCCGGATCTCGATGCCCAGACGACGAACCGGGCGAAGACAAAGCAGCGCAAGGGTGATTCCGACCACGAGTACGACGAGGGCCAGGTAGCCCATCCAGGACCCGAGCCCCCACTGCGTGAACCAGAACGCAGCCGCCTGTACCCAGCCCTCGACGGGGACGAAGGTGCCGCTGGAGTCGGCGATCCAATTGCGACGCCATGCGAGCTCGGTGGCGAGGTAGGCACCGGCATCCCCCGTAACCGCTCCGGCGATCGCCTGCCACGCGAAGCCGACGACGACGCTGAGCAGACCGAGAGCGACGATGTGGACGATCTCACGGGCGGGGAGCGGATCGCGACGTCGCCGGAGGAACCGGTGGATGCCGTACAGGGCGAGAAACAGCGCGAAGGCCAGAATGCCGGGACGCGTGAACCCCATGACGGGAACCAGCGCGTACAGCCACCCCCACCGGCGCCGTTGCACGCAGCGCAGCGCGAGGAAGAGCAGCAGCAGGAACAGCGACTCGGCGTAGCCGACCTGGAACAGCGCCGCGAGAGGCCCGGCGGCGAAGAACACCACCGCCCACGTGGCCGCCGCGTCACCCACCCGTTCGCGCAGGAGGGAGTGCAGCACCACGCTTGCCCCGTAGCCCGCGAGCAGCGAGATCGTCACGGCCCCCGCAGCCCACGACCCCAACAGAGCACCGAGGCCCGCGGAGAGGTACGGGTACACCGGGAGGAAAGCCCACGCGTTCTCGGAGACGTCACCGGCCGCATTCACCGGCAGCTCCGTCGGGTATCCCGACACCGCCGCGAGCCAGTACCACTGCGCGTCCCACCCCAGTGCGAGATCCCCGAGGGACGGGCTCTCCCCGAACCGGGACGCCGGCGTCGACTGCCCGGCGGCGAGCAGGAAGAACACGGTCGTGATCAGCCGCGCCGCGATGTAGATCAGCGCGATGCGCCACGGGACGGGCAGACGCGCCCACCCGCGGACGGTGCGGGATGCCGCGACCTCGGCGGTCACGACCCGCTCAGCCACGCTCGCAGACCCCGCTCGACCGCGTCGATCTGGGCGACCGGGACGCGCTCCTCGTCGTGGTGGGCGAGATGGGGGTCGCCGGGGCCGTAGTTGACGGCGGGGATGCCGAGGGCGGAGAACCGTGCCACGTCGGTCCAGCCGTACTTCGGCTGCGGCGTGGCCCCGACGGCGGCGACGAACTCCTGCGCGAGCGGGGCGTCCAACCCCGGGCGCGCACCCTCGGCGACGTCGACGATCTCGATGTCGAAGCCGGTGAACACATCGCGTACGACTCGCTCCGCGGCCGCGGCGTCACGGCTCGGCGCGAAGCGGTAGTTGACCTCGACCTCGCACGCGTCGGGGATGACGTTGCCTGCCACCCCGCCGGTGATCTTCACGGCGTTCAGGCCTTCGCGGTAGTCGAGACCCTCGACCGTGATCGTGCGGGCGTGGTACTCGGCCAGGCGCGCGAGGATCGGCGCGGCCTTGTGGATCGCGTTCTCGCCGATCCACGACCGGGCGCTGTGAGCGCGGACCCCGTCGGTGCGGATGATCGCGCGGAGGGTGCCGTTGCATCCGCCTTCGACCTCGCCGTTGCTGGGCTCGCCGAGGATCGCGAAGTCGCCGACGAAGAGGTCGGGACGGTTGCGCGCGAGGCGGCCGAGGCCGTTAAGCGAGGAGTCGACCTCTTCGTGGTCGTACCACATCCAGGTGATGTCGACGGGGGGTTCGGACAGCTCGGCCGCGAGCTTGAGCTGGACGGCGACACCGGCCTTCATGTCGACCGTGCCGCGCCCCCAGAGGAACGCCTCGCCGTCGATCTCGCGGTCCTCGACGGGGAGGTTGCCGTTGATCGGGACGGTGTCGATGTGGCCCGCGATCACGACGCGGCGGTCGCGCCCGAAGGTCGTGCGGGCGACGATCGTGTCGCCGTCGCGGATGACCTCGAGGTGACGGTAGGGGGCGAGGGCGTCGACGATGGCGTCGGCGAGGGGGGTCTCGTCGCCGGAGACGCTCGGCACGTCGCAGATCGCACGGGTGAGGTCGAGGGAGGAGGACGTGAGATCGAGCGACGGCATGCCCCTGATCCTACCGAGCGCGGTCCCGCCGGTAGCCTGGTCGGGTGAGTAACGAACGACGTATCAGCGGTGCCGGACTCTCCACGATCGCCGCCGGAGGGACCGTGCTCGACGCCTGGTTCCCGCACCCGGCGTGGGGCGAGGCGGCGGAGATCTCCCCCGAGCTCGCCGCGCAGGCCGGCGCCGATGACCGCCGTCAGGTGAAGGTCGAGGCGGTGACCCTGACCATCGACCCCGATGCCGCCCCGGCATCCACCGCCGACGCCTACCTTCGCCTGCACGCGCTGTCGCACCTGCTCGTGCGTCCGAACGAGATCAACCTCGACGGCATCTTCGGGCACCTGCCCAACGTCGCATGGACGAACGCCGGCCCCATGCACCCCGACGACGCGGCGCGACTCCTCCCGCAGCTGAAGCGTCACGGCATCCAGCTCCAGGGTCTCGACAAGTTCCCGCGCCTGACCGACTACGTGCTGCCCACGGGCGTCCGCATCGCCGACGCCTCGCGCGTGCGCCTCGGTGCCCACCTCTCCCCCGGCACGACCGTCATGCACGAGGGCTTCGTCAACTTCAACGCCGGCACGCTCGGCGCCTCGATGATCGAGGGCCGCGTCTCGCAGGGCGTCGTGATCGGTGACGGCACCGACATCGGCGGCGGCGCGTCGATCATGGGCACGCTGTCGGGCGGCGGCACCCACCGCGTCTCCATCGGCGCACGGACCCTCCTCGGTGCGAACGCCGGCATCGGCATCTCGCTCGGCGACGACTGCGTGGTCGAGGCCGGGCTCTACGTCACGGCCGGGACAAAGGTGCGCGTCGGCGACGACACGGTCAAGGCCGGCGAGCTGTCGGGCCGCGACGGCATCCTGTTCCGCCGCAACTCCCTCACCGGCGCCGTCGAGGCGTCCGCGCGCGCGGGTGTCGGTGTGACGCTGAACGAGGCGCTGCACGCCTGACGCCTCGCGAGAAACGCCCTCCGCGCCCGGAGACGCCACCGCGAGCGTTTCTCGGCGCGGGGGGCGTTTGTCGTTCCGGCTCAGTCGCGCACGCGCACCGACAGGCACGTGACGCAGCCTTCGAGCTTCTCGAACTCGCTGACGTCGACGGTCAGCACCTCGAGCCCGCGGGCGCGGTGCGCGGCGGCCGTCTCGGGCGCGTCCGACGACATCAGCACCGTGCCCTCGTCGAGCACCACGACGGCCGTGCCATGCTCCTCGGGAACGCCCGCGAACGCCGGGAACAGCGCCGGGTCGTCGACGAGCGGCTCGAACCCGACGACCGTGCCGTCCGGCAGCGCCGTGACCCCGGACTTCAGGTGCAGCACCTTCGTCACCGGGATCTCGCGCACGTCCCACCCGCGCGGCTCCAGCAGCGTGCGCAGCTGCGCGATGCCCGCGGCATTGGTCCGCGACGACGCACCGACGTACACGGTACGCCCGACCTTCAGGACGTCGCCGCCGTCGAGCGTCCCGGGTTCGACGATCTCGACCAGCTCGATTCCGGATGCCAGCACCCCGGCTCGCACGCTCTCCGTCTCGCCGCGACGGGAGTCGACCCCGGCCCGGCACAGCACCGCGACGTCGCCGAACATCACGACCGCGTCCTCGACGAAGACGCCGTCGGGCTGATCATCGGCGGGGGCGATCTCGACGATGTCCCACCCGCGGGAGCGGAACACATCGACGTACCCGCGCCACTGCCGGAACGCGAGGTCCGCGTCCACGGGGACGCGATCGAGGTGAGTCAGTTCTCCCTCGGCGAGCAACGGGGAAGGACGGCGGACGAAAAGACGCGACATGCCCCGACCCTACTGGGTCGGTTCGGCGCCGTCGGACGCGCACGCGCGGAGACGCCCCGGCCCTCGAGGGAGGGACGAGGCGCCTCCGTGATCAGCGCAGGTGCTGCTCGTCGAGCTCCAGCGACTCCGCGGCATCGGTCCCGGTCGACTCGATCGTGCGGGGAGGCCAGGTGCGGAACACGACGGCCGCGCCGACGCCCGCGATCAGAACCGTGACCAGCGGAGCCAGGGACGTCAGCACCCCGGCGTTCACCTCGGTGAGCGCGATGCCCACCGCGGCCGCGACGAGCCACACGATCGCCCCCGGGGTGATCGCCGACAGGCGCTCGCGACGCACCTCGGGTAGGGAGGTCGAGCCGCGCGTCAGCGCGATCGCGACGAGCGCGATCGCCACCCAGGCGGTGACGAACACTCCCTGCCATGCGAGCGCCTTCAACAGCCAGGTGACGACGTTCGTGAGCATGAGGAGGTAGGCGATCGCCCCGCTGACGATCACCCACACCCACCGCGGCAGCGCCAGGCGGAACACCCGGGTGGCGAAGGCGTCGAGGTTGGTCGAGGCGAGGTAGTAGTTCGCGGTGTTGATGCGGGTCTGGGATACGAAGATCACGAGCAGGCCGAAGAAGCCGAGCGTGCCGAGGAACGCATCGACGACACCGGTCTCGCTCCCCTCGTGCCCGGTGGCCGCGATGACGTAGATGCCGATCAGCCCGTTGACCGCGAACGTGAACAGGTAGAAGACCCACCCGAAGGTGATCGTCCCGTGGAACTTCCGATCCGCCGGCCGCCCGAGGCGGGCGTAGTCGAAGGTGTACATCATCATGATCCACACGCCCATGTAGATGAGGTACGACGTGAGCCAGCCGGGCAGGGGGCCCGCCGCAGCGACATCGAAGATCGCCGTCGGCGCGCCGTGCTGCACGGTCGCCGCGATCACGACGGCCACGAGACCGACGACGTAGATGGGCAGCAGGATGCCGTTCAGACGATCCAGCCACCGCTGAACGGGGCCGACGGCCAGGGGAATGGCGTAGACCACGACGAGGAGGTACCAGAGGTTGATCTCGCCGCCGAAGAACTTCTGCAGGGCGACGGCGATGATCGAGCCCTCGAAGACCGCGTAGTAGATGGCGGTGGCCGCGAAGATCAGTGTCGCCAACGCCGAACCGAGGATGCCGAACAGACTCCGCGAGAACAGTTCGACCGTCAGGCCCGTGCGGGCGGCGTATCGCGAGAGGACGAGATTGACGACCCCATAGGTCGCCACGGTGAGCGCCATGCCGATGAGCGTGTTGACCAATCCCACGGCGCCGGCCGAGGCGACGGCGACGTAGATCCAGAACATGGCGGAGAACAGCGCCCACCATGCCATGGTGAGTGACCAGCGGGGAACGCGATCGGAGTCGCGGACGAGGTAGGACGAGTACGACAAAGGGACCTCCAAGGGAGAGGGTCGGGTGAGCTCGCTCGGACGGTCAGCGAAACCCGTCGTACTCGGGCAGACGAGCGGGGTGAGCTGGCGAGTTGTCGAGGAGTCTATGGATGCCGGACACGGCTCCCGCATGTGCCGTTCGCCACAGTTCCGGTGTCGTCTTGTGCAGAACGCTCAACCGCCGACGCTCGAGAGCGGGGTCACCCCGCGTTGCGCAGACGGAACGCCAACAGCAGGACAGCCCGCGTCTGCCCGTCCTCGAGGTCGACTCCGAGCAGCGTCTCGATGCGTCGCATCCGGTACGACAACGTGTTGCGATGGATGAAGAGACGGTCGCAGACCGCTCTCGTCGATCCACTCGTCTCGAGGTAGACCTCGAGGGTCTCGAGGAGCACCGGCTCCGCATCGGCGAGCGGCCCCAGAGCGCGGCGGGCGAGCGTCGATACGCCCGAGCGCGGCAAGCCCTCGACCAGCGAGAGCAGATCGGCGACCGGGGCGGGGGCGACCCCGGCCTGCAACGGCGCTCGTCGACACACCTGCAGCGAGACCGCGATCTCATCGAACGAGAGCGACCGGTTGTAGCGCACGTCGAGACCGGCCTCGGCGTCGGCCACCTCGGCGAGGATGTCCCCGAGGTGACGATCCGTGCGCCGGCCCTGCATCAGCAGCGTGGCTCGATCCGCTTCATCGTAGAAGCGCACGCGGGCGTACTCCCGCTCGAGCAGCACGCGCAGACGCCAGGTGAGAAGACGCAGGGTCGCCAACGAGACCGTCTCGGGCCGCCGCACCGTCACGGCATCCCACGGCGCATCGGGGACGAAACCCGTCGAAACGGCCGCCGCGCGTTGGTGCTCCGCGTCGGAGCGGGGATCGAGCAGCGCCTGGAAGAACATGCCCGCGGACTGCGAGTGCATCGGCGAGCGAGCCGTCAGGGTGTACGACAGTTGCATCGCCACCACGGCCAACGCGGGCCCGAGCAGGGGCTGCAGCAGCATCGTCTCGTCGCGGGCCTCGACCGCGAGCTGGAAGTGCTGATGCTCTCCGCCGGGCAGGCGCAGCCGTGCCCGTGTCGTCCGACCGGGTTCACGATGGGACTCCCCCGCCGCGCCGATCTCGAAACCGGCCGGATCGAGCAGCTGCACGCGTCCGCCCACCGTCTCGCTGAGGCGCCGGAGCAGCTGCGTGAGCGGCGCACCCTCGGTCGCTTCATGGATGCAGTCGTCGGCGAGTTCCCACCCACGACGCGCGATCTCGTAGCGCTCGGCCGCGAGCTCCTGCCAGATGTGACGCGACAACTTGATCAGCGGGAAGTCCGGGGCGAGTTCGATGAGCGGCAGGTCGTAGTGGGAGCAGGCGAGCGCCAACCCCTCGGGGATCGCGGCGTGAACCGGGCCGAGACCGAAACCCAGCGCATTGGCGCCCGCGCCGACGATGCGCTCGACGTAGGCATCCCATGTCCGCACGTCGCGGACGTTCATGCCCATCCCCAGGGTCAGAACGAGTTCACCGCGCGCGATGTACGGCGACGGATCCATCAACTCGGACTGCGAGCACCCCGTGACACTGCGTTCGAGGCGGTCGGCCGGCGGGTCCCCCACCAGGCGCAGTCCGAGCACCTCGTCGCCGATCAGATCCGCCAGTCGCATCGCGCCGTCCTTCCGCCCTCCCCTCCACGCGTGTTGTGCACCTTGAACAAACAGAGGATCGATGTTGAGCATACGGCCGAGAAGACACGGCATCCGCGAAACGTACTCTGTGGGGGTGTCCCACCACTTCACGATCAACGCCGACATGGGCGAAGGAATCGGACTGCACCGTTTCGGGTACGACGCCGACCTCATGCCCCTGGTCGACCTCATCAACGTCGCATGCGGCTTCCACGCCGGCGACCCCCGGGTCATGCGCACCACCGTCGCGCTCGCGGCGGAGCACGGCGTACGCGTCGGAGCGCACCCGGGCCTTCCCGACCTGGTCGGTTTCGGACGTCGACGGATGACGCTGACCCCCGACGAGGTCGACGAACTCATCACCTACCAAGTGGGAGCCCTCTCCGCCTTCCTCGACCGGGCGGGGCAACCGCTGTCGCACATCAAACCGCACGGCGCCCTCTGGGGGATGCTTGCGGACGACGCCGACCTCATGCGCGCCGCCGCACGAGCGACCAAAGCCTTCGAGGTCCCGTTCCTGGGGCTGGCCGGCACCGCGCACGAAAGCGTCTGCCGCGAAGAAGGCGTCGAGTTCATCCCGGAGATGTACGTCGACATGGACTACGACGCCCGTGCGCGCCTCATCCTCACCCGCGCCGCCCACGAGACGGACCCCGCGGCCGCCGCCGACCGCGTCACGCGCGCGATCCGGGGCGAGAGCGTCGCCGCGGTCGACGGCACCGCCGTGGACCTCGTCTTCCACACCGTGTGCGTGCACTCCGACGCGCCCTCCGCCGTGGCGGTGGCCCGCGCCGTGCGCGAGGTCATCGACCATCACCACCGCTCGACCACGTCCCCCGAAGGAGACATCTCATGACCGACATCATCGCGCCGCTTCCCGGCGTGTTCTACCGCCGTCCGGGCCCGGGCAAAGACCCGTACATCGAGACGGGCGACGCCGTGGAAGCCGGTCAGACGATCGGTGTGATCGAGATCATGAAGCAGTTCTCCGAGATCCCCGCACCGGTCGCCGGGATCGTGGGCGAGTTCCTCGTCGGCGACAACGGCGCGGTGAACCCGGGCGACGTCATCGTCTCGATCACCGAGGCGTGAGGATGCAGCGTCTTCTCATCGCCAACCGGGGAGAGATCGCCGTGCGCATCGCCCGCACGGCGCACTCCTTGGGCATCGAGACCGTTGCCGTCGTGTCGGAGGCCGATCGCGATGCCCTCATCACCGAGGTCGTCGACGCGGTCGCCGTGATCGGTCCGCCCCCCGCCGCGCAGTCCTACCTTTCGCAGGACGCGATCCTCGACGCCGCCCGTGCGCACGGTGCGGACGCTATCCACCCCGGATACGGCTTCCTCAGCGAGAACGCGGACTTCGCCCGTCAGGTCATCGACGCGGGGCTCGTGTGGGTCGGCCCCGACCCCGCCACGATCGAGCTGATGGGCGACAAAGCCCGAGCGATCGTCGCGGCGCGCGAAGCCGGCGTTCCCACCCTCCCCGGGAGCGACGGAGCCCTCGGCGACGACGACGACGCCCCGGCCGCGGCGGCCGCCGTGGGCTTCCCCCTGCTGATCAAGGCGCGCGCCGGAGGCGGGGGCCGCGGCATCCGCCTCGTGCGCTCACCGGAGGAGTTCGACGAAGCACTGTCGATCGCCCGAAGCGAGGCGCGCGCCTCCTTCGGCGACGACGCGGTCTACCTCGAGCGTTTCGTCCGGCATGCCCGACACGTCGAGGTGCAGGTCCTCGGAGACGGAAAGGATGCCATCCACCTCGGCGACCGCGATTGCTCGATGCAGCGTCGATCGCAGAAGGTGCTGGAGGAGGCGCCGGCGCCCGGGCTTCCCGATTCCACGCGCGAACGCATCCGTCAGTCGTCGGTCGACCTCGCCCGATCATGCGGATACGCCGGGGCCGGCACCGTGGAGTTCCTCTTCGACCCGGCATCGGGCGAGGCGTTCTTCATCGAGATGAACACCCGCCTGCAGGTCGAGCATCCCGTGACCGAGGCGTTGACCGGCCTCGACCTGGTGGCCGAACAACTGCGTATCGCCGATGGCGCGCCGCTCGCGCTGACGCAGGCCGAGGTCAGGCTGAACGGGCACGCGATCGAATGCCGCATCAACGCCGAAGACCCGTCGCGCGGGTTCTTCCCGAGCCCCGGCACCATCGAGCGCTTCTCGTGGCCCGAGGGCGTCCGGATGGACACCGGTTTCCGGACGGGCTCGGTGGTGACGCCGTTCTACGATTCGCTCGTGGCGAAGCTGATCGTGCAGGCCGACGACCGCGACACGGCGATCGAGGCCATGGACGACGCGCTGGCCGGAACCGCGATCGACGGCATCCAGACGACCCTGCCCCTCCATCGCGCTCTCGTGAACGCAGCCGCGTTCCGCGAGGTGGCGCACTACACGACGTTCATCGAAGCCGAACCGGAAGCGTGGAACCTCTCATGACCTCTGTCTCGATGGCACCCGCCCGCCTCACCTGGGGAGGGGATGAGTTCCTCTTCGCCGAGATCGACGAAGCGATGGGACTCGCCGCCAACTTCCGCGCGATGACGATCGCCCGCGGGCTCACGGAACGAGCCCTGCCCGGCGTGATCGACATCTGCCCCGCGAACGCGTCTCTGCTCGTCCGCTTCGATCCCGACGCGCTGGACGCCGGCGTGCTGGAGGCGACGGTGCGCGAGATCGAGGCGGGGGCGACGGAAGCCGCCGACGAATTCCGAACCCGCATCATCGAGGTGCCCGTCTGGTACGACGATCCCTTCACCGCTGAGACCGCCGCGCGATTCCGCGAGGGCTACCATCAGGATCCGTCGTCGGGCGACCTCGATTACGCAGCCCGAGTGAACGGCCTCGGCGACAAAGCGGAGTTCATCCGACGTCATCACTCGCAGCCCTGGCTGGTCTCGATGGTGGGATTCGTCGCGGGACTGCCCTTCCTCTACCAGCTGGTCGATCGCGACCAGCAGTTGGAGGTGCCCAAGTACCTCAGCCCCCGAACCGACACGCCTCGGCTCACCCTCGGCCACGGCGGATGCTTCGGCGCGATCTACTCGGTGCGCGGAGCAGGCGGGTACCAGATGTTCGGCGTGGTCGCCCCTCCCATCTACCAGCCGGAACAGACCCTGCCCGACTTCGTGGACTCGTCGGTGCTGTTCCGCGCGGGCGACATCGTGCGGTTCCGCCCCGTCGACGAGGCCGAGTACCACCGCATCCAGGACGAGGTCGAGGCGGGCACCTACCGTTACCGTCAGGCTCCGGTCACCTTCTCGCTCGGCGCCTCGCTCGCCGACCCGCTCGCCGCCAACCGCACGATGATCGAGGTTCTCGATGGCATGTGAAATCCGCCAGCCCGGGCTGGCCACCACCGTTCAGGACCTCGGTCGCATCGGTCACTACGCGCTCGGCTTCCCGCAGGGCGGCGCGATGGACCAGGAGTCCGCTCGCCTCGCGAACGCCCTGGTCGGCAACGGTCCTGAGGCGGCCGTCTTGGAGTGCGCGTACATGGGTCCCGTCATCGGGGTGACCGCGCCGATCGACATCGCCGTCGCCGGGGCTCCGATCGAGGTCCGCGTCAACGGCGAGCCGCGGCCCGCCTGGACACGCCTTCGCCTCGAGGCCGGCGACGAGCTGTCGTTCGGCGTCATCCAGGGCGGCACCCGGTTCTTCATCGCCCTGCGCGGAGGGATCGACGTGCCGCTGGCCCTGGGCAGCCGATCCACCTACGCGATCGGCGGCATCGGCGGGGTCGACGGCCGAGCGCTGCGAGCGGGAGACGTGCTCGACACCCTTGCTCCCACGCGGCCTCTCCCCGCGATGGACACGATCGCCGAAGCCGACCGCCCCGTCTTCTCCCGCGAGCAGGAGGTGCGCATCATGTTCGGGCTCTACGACCATCTCCTCTCGGGCGAAGGCCGCCGCCGCCTCGTCGAGGAGGACTGGACGCTCACCCCGACCGCGGACCGCATGGGTCTGCGATACTCCGGGCCGGGAGTCGAGTGGCGCGAACGAGAGCAGCCCTTCGGGGCCGGACAGGATCCCTCGAACATCGTCGACGCCGGGTACGCGGTCGGCTCGATCCAGATCCCCGGCGGGACGCAGCCCATCGTGCTGCACCGTGACGCGGTATCGGGCGGCGGATACGCCATGGTGGCCACGGTCATCAGCGCCGACATGGATCTCGTCGCCCGCGCCGCCCCCGGGACGCGCACACGGTTCGTGCCGGTCGACATGGGCGGGGCGCTCGCCGCCCGGGCGGAGCGGCGCTCGCGCATCGCGCGCATCGTGACCACACTCGGCGCGGACTGAGGCGCGCCTCGCCCGAGGGCTTCGCCCTCCCACGCGGTCAGACGCCGGGGTAGTTGCGCTCGGCTGCACCCGTGTACAGCTGCTGCGGGCGGCCGATCTTCGTCTGCGGGTCGGTGATCGCCTCGCGCCACTGCGCGAGCCAGCCGGGAAGGCGACCGATCGCGAACAGCACCGTGAACATGCGCGTGGGGAAGCCCATCGCCTTGTAGATGACGCCGGTGTAGAAGTCGACGTTCGGGTAGAGGCGGCGCTCCTTGAAGTAGTCGTCCTCGAGCGCGATCTGCTCGAGCTCCTTGGCGAGGTCGAGCAGCGGGTCGCTGACGCCGAGGGCCTCGAGCACCTCGTCGGCGGCCTCTTTGACGAGCTTCGCGCGCGGGTCGTAGTTCTTGTAGACCCGGTGGCCGAAGCCCATGAGCTTGACGCCGTCTTCCTTGTTCTTGACCCGCTCGACGAAGCGCTCGACGCTCTCGCCCGAGTCGCGAATGCGGCCGAGCATCTGCAGGACGGCCTCGTTCGCGCCGCCGTGCAGGGGCCCGGAGAGGGCCTGGATGCCGGCGGAGATCGACGCGAACTGGTTGGCACCGGTGGAGCCGACGAGGCGAACCGTGGAGGTGGAGGCGTTCTGCTCGTGATCCGCGTGCAGCATGAGCAGCAGGTCGAGGGCCTTGGTCATGACCGGGTTGACCTCGTACAGCTCGCTCAGCACACCGAAGTTCAGCTTGAGGAAGTTGTCGACGAAGCTCAGCGAGTTGTCGGGGTACAGGAACGCCTGACCGATGCTCTTCTTGTGCGCGTAGGCCGCGATGACGGGGAGCTTGGCGAGCATGCGGATGGTGTTGAGCTCCACGTGCTCGGGGTTGTGCGGGTCGGACTCCGACTCGTAGTAGGTCGACAGGGCGGCCGTGGCCGCCGACAGCACCGACATGGGGTGTGCCGTGGGCGGCAGCGACGAGAAGAAGCGCTTGAGGTCCTCGTGCAGCAGGGTGTGACGGCGGATGCGCTCGTCGAACGATGCCAGCTCGGATGCCGAGGGCAGCTCGCCGTAGATGAGCAGCCACGCGACCTCGAGGTAGGTGCTGTTCTTCGCGAGCTGCTCGATCGGGAAACCGCGGTAGCGGAGGATCCCCTGGTCGCCGTCGATGTAGGTGATGGCGGACTTCGTCGACGCGGTGTTCACGAAGCCGTAGTCGAGCGTGGTGTGACCGGTCTGCCTCGTCAGCGACGCGACGTCGATGCTCGGGATGCCGTCGGTGCCGCGCAGCACCGGGAACTCGGCGGTGGTGTCCCCCACCGTGAGGGTGGCCTTGTCGTGCTGCGTTCCCGCGTCGCTCACCGCGCCTCCTTGCGATTTCTGGTCGCCCGTGTGGTCGATCGCGGCGCTCCAGGCTCCGCGGCCTTCGACCGATGGATGCCACGGGTGTGTCATCCGGGTCGGCATGCGCCCGGAGGGTCACCCGAACACAGTGCTTTTACAGCCTAGTAGTCGCGCCGACGTACAGATGACACCGCCAAAGCATGCCCCCATCGAATGGAGGGATCCTCCTCACGCGCGTCGGTGATGCCCGGCGTACGCCGCCGGGGTCATGCCGAGCCGGAGGCGGAACGCCGAGATGAAGCTGCTGACGGAGTCGTAGCCCACGGCGAGGGCGACGGCGTGCACGGGCTCCCCCTGGACGAGCAGCCCGACCGCGACGTGCAGGCGCGCGCGCACCCGCCACTCGCGGAAGGTGCATCCCGTGTCGGACAGGAATGCCCGGGCGATGGTCTTGGCGCTGACGCCCACCTCGGCCGCCCACTGATCGAGGTCGCGATCGTTGTCGGGTGCGGCGAGGAGCGCGACGGCGATCGCGCGAGCGCGCGGATCCTGCGGCAGGGCGACGACCTCGCGCGAGACGGGCGCCTCGGCGACCAGTTTGCTCAGCAGGGCGAAGCTCTCCTGCCGTCGCACCTCGGATCGACCCTCCGCGGCCAGGTAGCGCAGGAGCGCTCCGCCGAGCGGATCGAGCGAGAGCACGCGCGCACGACTCCACCCCGTCGGACTCGGCCGGTGCCGCTGGTCGATGTAGGCACTGACGAGTTCTCCGGGTTCGGTGAACCGCATCTCGTGGAGCACGCCGGTGGGAATCCACGCCGCGTGATCTCGACGCAGGTGCCAGCGATCGGTCCCGACCGACACCTCCACGGATCCGGATGCCATCCACGCGAGCTGATCCTCCTCGTGCCGGTGGAGGTCGAATCCCCTGCCACCGTCCACGAATGTCGAGGTGACCGCGAACTCCGCGAATGTCCGTTCGCGACCATGCGACGCAAGTCCGGTGGCATCCACCAGGCTCGGGTGTTCGCCACGAGACATGACCGTGTCCTCGATCAGCACTTCGTGTCTCCTCACGATGATGGCGGGCAAGGTAAGGCAAGGCTAACCTGGCGACGCCCACACCCGCCTACCCGAGAGCTCCCATGTCCGCATTCCCACTCCGCTCCCGCACCGCGCGCCTCGCCACGCTCGGCACCGTCCTCGCCGTCACCGCAGCGCTCCTCACCGGATGCGGTGGCACCGCCACGGCCGTCGCCAAGAACGCGACCTATTCGACCGAGCCGAGCGACACGTTCCCCGTCACCGTCGCCCACAAGTTCGGCGAGACCACCGTCGAGGCTGAACCGCAGCGAGTCGTCGTGGTGGGTCTCACCGAGCAGGACATCCTGCTGGAGCTCGGCACGCCCCCGATCGCCACGACCGAGTGGTACGGCGAACAGCCCTACGCCGTCTGGCCGTGGGCGACCGACCTGCTCAACGGCGCCGAGCCCACCGTGCTCTCCTCGACCGACGGCTTCGAGTTCGAGAAGATCGCCTCGCTGGAGCCGGACCTCATCGTCGGCACCAACGCCAACATGACCGCCGACGATTACACGAAGCTCAGCGCGATCGCCCCGACGATCGCGAGCGCCCCCGGTACGGAGCGGTACTTCTCCGACTGGAAGGGACAGACCCGCCAGATCGCGCAGGCGATGGGTCGCAGCGCCGAGGGAGAGAAGCTCGTCACCGGCATCGAGGAGCAGTACGCGGCCGCCGCGGCGGCGCACCCGGAGTTCGCCGGGAAGACGGCATCCTTCTCGCAGGGCGGCCCCTGGGAGGGCAGCATCTACGTCTACCCGGACGGGTTGAACACGGACTTCCTCACCGACCTCGGCTTCGTCATGACCCCGGGACTGGAGAAGTACGTCCAGCAGGAGGGCGCGCAGGCGCTCATCTCGGGCGAGAACATGTCGCTCATCGACGCCGACGTCATCGTCTTCGCCACCGAGAGCGCCGAGTCGCTGCCGGCTCTGCTCGACTTCGGCACGACCCGTTCTCTGCATGCCGTGACCGGCGGTCACGCCGTCTACACCGACGCCGAGCTCGCCGGGGCGATCTACTTCCTCACGCCGCTCAGCCAGAAGTACGTCATCGAGCACCTCGTGCCGCGGCTCGAGAAGGCCGTGGCGGGGACATCGCCCCAGAGCGTCGAGGGCTGATCCCCCGGTGACCTCCGCACCCGCGGTCGCGTCGCGCCCCGGCGCGCGGCGCGACCGCCTCCCGTCCTCCTCGCGGCGCCGACGCGCCGCGGGGCTTCTCACCGCCGTACTCGCGCTCGTGATCGCTGCCGGCCTCAGCATCGCGGTGGGCTCGAACCCGCTCGGACCGGCCGACATCTGGCACGCGATGGCGCATCCCGACGGTTCCCTCAGCGACCAGATCGTGCTCGACCTGCGTCTGCCGCGCACGGCCGCCGCCCTCGTCGCCGGCATCTGCCTGGGGCTGGCCGGCGCGCTCATCCAGGCCTTCACCCGCAATCCCTTGGGAGATCCCGGCATCCTGGGAGTGGATGCCGGAGCCGCCCTCTTCGTGGCGATCGGCGTCGTGCTGGGCGCCGTCACCGCTGTGCAGTTCCTCCCGTGGGCATTCGGCGGGGCGCTGCTGGTCACCGTGACCGTCTACGCGATCGGCGGCGCCGGTCGCGGCGGCCCCGACCCGGTGCGCCTGACCCTGGCGGGTGTCGCCGTGGGCGCGGTGCTCCTGGGTATCACCAGCGCCATGATGCTGCTCGACCCCGTCACCTTCGCGCGTCTGCGCGGATGGAACGCCGGGTCGTTCGTCGAGCGCGGATGGGACGTCATCGTTCCGGTACTCCCCTTCGTCGGGGCGGGCGTCGTCGTCGCCCTCGCCTGCGCCCGCTCGCTGAACGCCCTGGGACTGGGCGACGACCTCGCCGCCTCTCTCGGCGCCCGTCTGGTGCGCACGCGCGTGCTGTCGATCGTGGCCATCACGGTGCTCGCAGGCTCCGCCACCGCCATCGCGGGGCCCATCGCGTTCATCGGGCTCATGGCGCCGCACGTCGCCCGCTGGGTCGTCGGCCCCGACCAGCGCTGGATCCTGCCCTACACGATGGTCATCGCCCCCACGGTGCTGCTGCTCTCCGACGTCATCGGACGGGTCGTGCTGTGGCCGAGCGAAGTGCCGGTGGGAATCGTGACGGCCTTCGTGGGCGCGCCCGTGCTCATCGCCCTCGTCCGCCGCGCGAAAGCGACCAGCCTGTGACCACCCCCCTCTCCCGCACCGTGGAGGCGACGCCCGCCCCCGGTCCCCGCACGGCCGTCGTCCGCCGCGCGGGCGTGTCGCTGCGCTTCCGCGTCCGCACCCTCGTCACCGCCGTCGTCGTCGCCGCGGTCGCCCTCGCCCTCGCGATCCTCGCCCTCTGCCTCGGCGACTTCGCCCTCACCCCCGCGCAGGTGGCCGGTGCCCTGCTCGGCGTCGACGGCGGCTTCACCGCGACGGTCGTGCGCGAATGGCGCCTGCCGCGCGTGCTCGCCGCCCTCGTGTTCGGCGCGGCATTGGGGATCTCGGGGGCGGTTTTCCAGTCGCTCACCCGCAATCCCCTGGCCAGCCCCGACGTCATCGGACTGTCGGCAGGCTCCTACGCGGGAGGCCTCAGCGTCATCCTCCTGCTCGGTGCGAGCGCGGGCAGCATCGCCGTCGCGGGTGGCGCCATCGTCGGCGGACTCGTCGCCGCGGCCCTCGTCTACGCGCTGGCGTACCGCCGTGGCATCCAGGGCTTCCGTCTCATCGTCGTCGGGATCGGGGTCTCGGCCATGCTGCAGGCGCTCAGCACCTACCTGCTGCTGCGCGCGAAGATCGAGGTCGCGATGGTCGCGGCGGTGTGGGGAGCGGGCTCGCTCACGCCGGTCGGCTGGGCGCAGTTCATCCCCACCGTGGGCGTCGTGGTCGTCGCGTGCGCCGCCCTGGTCGGTTTCTCGGGTGCCCTGTCGCGTCTCGAACTCGGCGACGACGCCGCCCGGGCTCTCGGCGTCCGTGTCGAGAGGTCCCGACTCGGGCTGGTCGTCTGCGCCGTCGCGCTCACCGCCGCCGTCACGGCCGCCGCCGGCCCGATCGCTTTCGTCGCCCTCGCCGCCCCGCAGATCGCCCGCCGCCTGGCTCGCACGGCGGGAATCGCGCTCGTACCGTCCGCGCTCGTCGGCGCGGTCGTGCTGCTCGCCTCGGACGTCGTCGCCCAGCACGTGCTTCCCACCCCTCTGCCCGTCGGACTGGTGACCGTCGTCGTCGGCGGGCTCTACCTCGTCTGGCTCCTCGTCCACGAAACCCGGAGACGTGCATGATCGCTCCCGCCCGCCTCACCGCCACCGACCTGACGATCGGCTACGACCGACGCATCATCTCGCAGGGTCTGTCGGTCGCCATCCCCGACGGGTCGTTCACCGTCATCGTCGGCGCCAACGCGAGCGGCAAGTCGACACTGCTGCGAGCGCTGGCCCGACTGCTCACGCCCTCCGCCGGAACGGTGCGTCTCGATGATCGCCCGCTCGCCGACTACCAGCCGAAGGAGCTCGCCCGCGCCGTGGGACTGCTGCCGCAGACCTCGATCGCCCCCGACGGGATCACCGTCGTCGACCTCGTGGCACGCGGGCGCTTCCCGCACCAGGGGTTCCTCCGCCAGTGGTCGGAGCAGGACGAGACGGCGGTGACCGAGGCGATGGATGCCACCGGCATCGCCGACCTGTCCGGGCGCCTCGTCTCCGAGCTCTCGGGCGGTCAGCGCCAGCGCGTGTGGATCGCGATGGCACTCGCGCAGCAGACGCCGATCCTGCTGCTGGACGAGCCCACGACGTTCCTGGACATCGCGCACCAGATCGAGCTGATGGAGCTGCTGACCGACTTGAACGCGCAGGGTCGCACGCTGGTCGCGGTGCTCCACGACCTGAATCAGGCGGCGCGCTACGGCACCCACCTCATCGCGGTGAAGGACGGGCGCATCGTCGCCGAGGGCTCCCCGGCCGACATCGTCACCGCCGAGATGGTGGAGGAGGTCTTCGGGCTGCGCTGCGTCGTCACGCCCGACCCCGTGTCGGGCACACCCGCGGTCTCCGCCCTCGGTCGCGACCGGGCGGCACGCGGATGAGGATGCTGCTGCAGGCGCCCGCCGAGCCCCTCGCCACTCGCGAGGTGCCCTTCACCGCCGCCACGACACCGCGGCGCTGGACGCTGCGGGTCATGGGCGCCGCTCCCCGCTACACGATCCCGGCCGCGGCGCTGTCGATCACCCACCAGCTGGGCGAGGCGCTCGTCCCGATCGTCATGGGGCTGGCGATCGAGCGTGCCGTGACGACGGGCGACCCCGTCCAGCTGCTGCTCTGGCTGGGCGTGCTGGCCGCCGACTTCCTCATGCTGTCGTTCTCGTGGCGCTTCGGTTCGCGCCTGGCCGAGCTCGGCATGCTCACGGTGCAGCACCGGTTGCGCACCACCGTCGCCGCTCATCTGCTGCAGCGTCCTCCCCGCCCGGGGCGTCCGTCCGAGCAGCCCGGGGTCGCGCTCTCGATCGCGACGTCGGATGCCAATCGCCTCTCCGAAGCCGTCGAGATCGGCGTGTACCCCGTGGGTCAGCTGGCCGCGGTGCTGTTCGGCGGGGCGGTCCTGGTGACCATCTCGTGGCCCCTGGGCGTCGCCGTCCTCGTCGGCGCGCCTGTCCTGCTCTGGCTCACCGAGCGCGCGGGGCGCCCCCTACGCGACCGCAGCGGACAGGAGCAGGAAGCGGCTGCCGTGGCCGCGGGCCGGGCCGCCGACCTCCTGAGCGGGTACCGCGTGGTCCGCGGGATCGGTGCCGAGGCCGAGGCCACCCGACGCTACGGGCGCGCCAGCCGCGCGGCCCTCGCCGACACGGTTCGAGCCCGACGCACCGAGGGGGTCTTCGGCGGTGCCATGAGCATCGTGACGGGCCTGTTCTTGACCGCGGTCGCCGTCGTCGCGGCGGTGCTCACCCTCTCGGGGGTGCTCGGGCTCGGGGAGTTCATCGCGGTGGTGGGACTCGCGCAGTTCCTCCTGGAGCCACTTCAGGTGCTCGCGCTGTACACGGGTGCGTGGTGGGCCTCGGCGACCGCTTCCGCGGCGCGTGTCCTCGACGTGCTGCGCGACGCCGAACCCCTCGCCGACGTCGTCGACCAGCCGCCACGGCCCGTGAACCTGCCCGACGTGCACGCCGGCGAGCTCGTCGTGATCGCCTGCGACGGGTCGCGCGCCGACGACGTGGTCGCGGCGCTGCGGGCGCGGCATCCGGACGCCCTGCACGCTCCCCACGCGGCGCACCTCTTCGCGGGGAGCGTGTCCGAGAACGTCGCCGGGTCGGAAACGGATGCCGCGGCCCGCGCCGCCGCCCTGCACGCCGCCGCGTGCGACGAGCTCGCCGAGCTGCTGCCCGAGGGACTCGACAGTCGCGTCGGCGAGAACGGCACGGCGCTCTCGGGCGGCCAGCGCCAACGCGTCGCCCTGGCGCGGGCGATCGCGCGCGACGCGGAGCTGCTGGTGCTGCACGACCCGACCACCGCGGTCGACGCGGTCACCGAGGCGCGCATCGCCGAGCGGGTCCGCACGGTTCGCCGCGGCCGCCGCACGGTCATCGTCACGCGCACCCCCGCGTTCGCGGCGGTGGCCGACCGCGTGGTGCGCATCACGGACGGAGACCCCGCATGAACGACACCCTCCCCCTCGCTCCCGCGCGCGCGGTCGCCCGCGAGCTCTGGCGGTCGCTTCCCGGCGGATGGTGGCGGCTGCCGACGCTGGTCGCCGTCGTGCTCGCCGCCGCCGTCGCGGGCATCGCGGGACCCCTCGCGCTCGGAACCGTCGTCGACGCGATCGGCGCGGGCGGGGGCGCGGCCGACCTCGCCGTGACGCTGGCGGCAGTGATGGCCGGAGCCGTCGTGGTGGGGGCCGTCCTCACCGCGATCGGCATGATCTCGGCCTCTCAGCTGTTCGAGACCGCCCTGGCAGACCTGCGCGAACGCATGGTCACCACCGCTCTGCACCTGCCGCCCTCCCGCGTCGAGAGAGCGGGGACGGGTGATCTCATCGCGCGCGCGGGCGACGACGTCGCCGAGGTGTCGGAGGCGATCCCTCGGGTCGTGCCCGCCCTCGTCGGCGCGGCGTTCACCATCGTCGTCACGCTCGCCGGCATGGCGGTCATCGACCCCTGGTATGCCCTCGCCCTCCTCGTCATCGCCCCCGTGCACGTGTTCGCCGTGCGGGCGTACCTGCGCGCCGCACCCGGGGTGTACGCGGCCGAACGGGCCGCGATGGCCGAGCGGGCGCAGCACCTGCTCGACACGCTCCGCGGGCTCGAGACCGTGCGCGCCTACGGCTCCTCGACGCCCCACCTCGTCCGCATCTCGGCGGCGTCGTGGAGCGTCGTGCGGTGGAGCATGCGGGCGCGCGGCATCCAGAATCTGTTCTTCGCGCGGCTGAACGCCGCGGAGTTCCTCGGCATGGCGGGTCTGCTCGTCGTCGGCTTCGTCCTCGTCTCGGGCGGGCACGGGACGGTCGGGGGCACGACGGCTGCCATGCTGCTGTTCCTGCGTCTGTTCGGCCCCATCAATCAGCTGCTCTTCGTCGTCGACGACCTGCAGTCGGCACTCGCGTCGCTCGCGCGGATCGTGGGCGTCATCGGCGCCGCCGACCCGGATGAACCCGCCGCCACCGGGGCGGGACGGTCGGCCGACCCGGTGGCCGACACCGCCGCGCCGGGCGATGCCCCCGCAGAGCCGCGCGCAGCCGTCGTCCTGCGCGACATCACCCACGCGTACACCGCGGGGCATCCGGTTCTCCACGCCGTGTCGGTGGATATCGCCGAGGGCGAGACGCTCGCCGTCGTGGGCGCCTCGGGAGCCGGCAAGTCGACGCTCGCCGCGATCGCGGCCGGGGTGCAGGAACCCGATGCGGGCACGGCGGATCGGCCCACCGCGGTCGCCCTCGTGACGCAGGACGTGCACGTCTTCGACACCGACCTGCGGGGGAACCTCACACTCGCCGCGCCCGCTGCCGGTGACGACGATCTGCTCGCCGCGCTCCACCGCGTCGGAGCCGACGGTCTCGTCGCGCGGCTCCCGCGCGGACTCGACGAACCGGTCGGCGCATCGGGAACCCCGCTGTCCCCCGCCGAGGCACAGCATCTCGCCCTCGCGCGGGTGCTGCTCGCCGACCCCGCGTTCGTCGTCCTCGACGAGGCGACCGCCGAGGCCGGATCCACCGAGGCCGGACGCCTCGAGAACGCCGCTCTCGCGGTCGTCGACGGACGCGCGGCCCTGGTCGTCGCGCACCGCCTGAGCCAGGCGGCCGCAGCCGACCGCGTCGTACTGCTGGACGCCGGGCGCGTCCGCGAAGAAGGCACGCACGACGAGCTGCGCACCGCGGGCGGCCCCTACGCGCGTCTGTGGGAGGCGTGGAGCCGCTCGAGCTGACCTACGACGTCAGCCGCTCCGCTGCCGCGGCGATGCGCTCGTCGGTCGCGGTCAGTGAGAACCGCACGTGGTTCGGGAAGTGCTCGCCGTAGAAGTGTCCCGGACCGACGAGGATGCCGAGATCGGCGAGGCGTCCCACGCTCTCCCAGGCGTCGCGTCCCTCGGTCGCCCAGAGGTACAGGCCTGCCTCGCTGCGGTCGATCGTGAACCCGGCAGCCTCGATGGCAGGCTTGAGCAGCGCGCGTCGACGGGCGTAGCGCTCACGCTGCTCCGCGACGTGCGCGTCGTCGCCGAGGGCGACCGTCATGGCCCGCTGGACAGGCGCGGGGGGCATGAGGCCGAGGTGCTTGCGGCCCGTCAGCAGGCGTGCGACGAGAGCGGCGTCGCCCGCGAGGAACGCCGCGCGGTAGCCCGCGAGGTTCGACTGCTTGCTCAGCGAGTACACCGAGAGGACACCCGTGAGGTCGTCGCCGACCACGGCGGGGTCGAGCACGCTCGGCACCCGCTCGGCATCCCACGGCGCGTCCCAGCCGAGCTCGGCGTAGCACTCGTCGGAGGCCAGGACGGCTCCGAGCTCGCGTGCCCGGGTCACGGCATCCGTCAGCTCCGCCACCGAGAGCACGCGTCCGTCGGGGTTGCCGGGCGAGTTGACCCACACGAGCTTCGTGTTGACGGGCCAGTCGGCCGGATCGTCGGATGCCAGCGGCTCCGCGCCCACGAGACGGGCACCGACCTCGTAGGTCGGGTAGGCCGCCCGCGGATGCACGACGGCGTCACCGGGACCGAGCCCCAGCAGCAGCGGCAGGAGGGCGACGAGCTCTTTCGAGCCGACGGTCGGCAGGACGTTCGCGGCGGTCAGACCCGGAACGCCCCGTCGGCGGGCGTACCACTCGGCGATCGCCTCCCGCAGCGCAGGAGTGCCGGCCGTCTGCGGGTAGGCGTGCGCGTCCGTCGCGTCGGCGAGGGCCGCAGCGACGACGACGGGCGTCGGATCGACGGGCGAGCCGATCGACAGGTCGACGATGCCGGCCGGGTGACGCCGCGCGCGCTCCGCGTAGGGGGCGACGGCATCCCAGGGGTAGTCGGCGAGATCGGCGACGCCCACGGCTCAGTGACTCTGCGGGGGAAGCGCGGTGATGACCGGGTGATCCTTGGCGATGACGCCGACCTTGGCCGCGCCGCCGGGCGAGCCGATGTCGTCGAAGAACTCGACGTTCGCCTTGTAGTAGTCGGACCACTCCTCGGGCAGGTCGTCCTCGTAGTAGATCGCCTCGACGGGGCAGACCGGCTCGCACGCACCGCAGTCGACGCACTCGTCGGGGTGGATGTACAGCGATCGTTCGCCCTCGTAGATGCAGTCGACGGGGCATTCGTCGATGCAGGCGCGATCCTTGACATCGACACACGGGAGGGCGATCACGTAAGTCACCCGTTCAGTCTAATCGCGTCAGCTGCCGGGCCTCTCCGCCGCGCGGACCCCCTGCGGTTCCGCCGGGGCGGAGGGCTGGAGGCGCGAGAGGTCGGGAAAGAAGACCACCAGGGCCATGAGGATCGGTCCGACGAAAGTCCAGGCAGCGGCGATCCACGCGGTGTCGGGCGTGGCCGCGGCCACGATCGCCGACCCGCCGAGACCGGGCTGCGAGAAGACGTAGGTCGCGCCGATGATGCCGAGGCCCCCCGCCAACGCGTTGATGCGGTCCTGCGTGAGCGTGCGCAGGGCGATGAGCAGCGCCGCGCACCCGACGGTGGCCAGGATCAGCCCCAACGGCACGAATCCCACGCGGAAGGCGTGCCCGACCGTGGCCGCCGTGCCGTAGAACGCGCCCACCAGGAACGCGACGAGCCACCCGACCACGCGCATCATCACCGAACTCACCGCGTCAGTCTAGGTCCGCGTTCATGTGGCCCAGCCGAGCGCGCGCAGCACCGCAGCCGTCAGCGCGGCGCCGGCGACGACCACGAGGAACGGCGCCCGCACGGTGAGCAGGAGCGCCGCGACCCCGACGGCGGGAAGCCGTGCGTCGATCACGATCTCAGAACCCGCCGCGAGCGTCTGCACCACCACGAGCGCCGACAGCAGCGCGACGGTGAGCAGGTCGGCGATCCGGGCCGGCCGGGGCGCCTCGAGCCAGTGCGCGGGCAGCGCATAGCCCGTCGCTTTCAGCGCGAGGCAGACGACGGATGCCACGAGCACAGCGGTCCACAGGGTCATGGCATCCCTCTTTCTTCCGCGACCGTTCCGGGCCGGGCGGGCTGACGTGGGTCGAACAGTCCGACGGCGACCGCCACGCCGGCCGCCGCGATGACGGGGATGCCGGGCATGAGCACCGGGGTCAGCAGGGCCGCCACCACGGCCGCACCGGCAGCGACGGCGAGCGGCTGGCGCCCGCGCAGGCGCGGCCAGAGCAGGGCCAGGAAGGCGGCGGCCGCGGCGGCGTCGAGACCGTAGGCGCGGGGGTCGCCGAGGACGTCGCCGAGCAGACCGCCCAGGAGTGTGGAGACGTTCCAGCCGACCCAGATCGCGATGCCGGTGACCCAGAAGCCGGTCTGGCGCGCGCGCGGCGTCTCGTGCGCCAGCGCCACGGCGACCGACTCGTCGATGGTGAACGGGGTCACTGCCGCCTTCCGCCAGAACCCGCCCCCGACGACGGGGGACATTCGCATCGCGTACGCGGCGTTGCGGGCCCCCAGCAGCGCGGCCGACGCGATGGCCGCCGGCGCGGCCGCGAGCCCGCCCGCGGCGATCACGCCGACGAACGCGAACTGCGATCCGCCGGTGAACATCAGCAGGCTCAACACGCAGGTCTGCCAGAGATCGAGACCGGATGCCACCGACAACGCGCCGAAGGAGATGCCGTACGCGCTGGTCGCCACCGCGACGGCGAGGCCCTGACGAGTCGCGACACCCTCCGGTGTTCGGTAAAACGAACGCATGGTCATCATCGTGAACGAGCGCGGGTCGTTCGTCAAGTCGAACGATCGATGAGCATAATGAACGGATGACGGATCTCGGCGATCGGATCGCGGCGACACTGCGACGAGAGCGCGAGCGCCGCGACCTCAGCGTCTCCGAGCTCGCGCGTCGCGCCGGCGTCGCCAAGGCTACGGTGTCGCAGCTCGAGAACGGCGGCGGAAACCCCAGCGTCGAGACGCTGTGGGCACTCGCGTCGGCGCTGGAGGTCCCCTTCGCCATCCTGGTGGACGAGGGAGTGCGCTCGCCCACCCTGATCCGCGCGGGCGAGGCGACCGCGGCGGTGCCGTCCGCGGCATCCGACTATCTGGCGGTCCTGCTGTCCGCGAGCCCACCGCACGCCCGGCGCGACATCTACTTGCTCAGCGCCGAGCCCGGAGACCCGCGCGTGTCCGAGCCCCACCCGCGCGGCACCGTCGAGCACGTGGTGCTGGTCTCGGGACGCGGACGCATCGGCCCCGCCGACGCCCCCTACGACCTCTCCCCCGGCGACTACCTGTCGTACCCCGGCGACGCCCCGCACGTCTTCGAGGCGCTGACGCCCGGCATGAGCGCGGTCTGCGTCGTCGAGTCCCACTGACCCCGCCTCGCTCGCGCCGCCGCCGCGACGCCCCGCCGCCGCGCCGGCCCGCCGACGCCCCCCGCGCACACCTGGGTGTCCAAAACACCCGGACCGTCTCGCCGGGCGTCCGGGTGTTTCGGACACTCAGCGCGAAAACGGACACGTCGCGCAGGGCACGAAGCGCGCGACCCAGACGCGGAACGGCCCCGCGCAGCGTGAGCTGAGCGGGGCCGTTCGGGGACACGACGCTTACGCGTTGGCATCCTGACGCTTGGCGCGGGAGGCGGCGCGGCCGCGCTCGGTCGCGTCGAGCACGACCTTGCGGATGCGCACCTTCTCGGGCGTGACCTCGACGCATTCGTCGTCGCGGGCGAACTCGAGCGACTCCTCCAGCGTGAGCACGCGCGGGGGCGTCATCGACTCGAAGGAGTCGGAGGTCGACGAACGCATGTTCGTGAGCTTCTTCTCCTTGGTGATGTTGACGTCCATGTCGTCGGCGCGCGAGTTCTCGCCGATGACCATGCCCTCGTAGACCTCTTCGGTGGGCTGGACGAAGAAGCTCATGCGCTCCTGCAGCGCGATCATGGCGAACGGCGTGACGACACCCATGCGGTCGGCGACGATCGAGCCGTTCTGGCGCGTGGTGATCGAGCCGGCCCAGTCGTCGTACCCGTGCGAGATCGCGTTGGCGATACCGGTTCCACGCGTGATCGTGAGGAACTCGCTGCGGAAGCCGATGAGGCCGCGCGAGGGCACGACGAACTCCATGCGCACCCAGCCGGTGCCGTGGTTGGTCATGTTGTCCATGCGACCCTTGCGGGCGGCCATGAGCTGCGTGATCGCACCGAGGTGCTCCTCGGGGGCGTCGATCGTCAGGTGCTCGTAGGGCTCCTTGAGCTTGCCGTCGTCGCCGCGCTTGGTGACCACCTGGGGCTTGCCGACGGTGAGCTCGAAGCCCTCACGACGCATGTTCTCGACGAGGATCGCGAGCGCGAGTTCGCCGCGGCCCTGGACCTCCCAGGCATCCGGACGTCCGATGTCGACGACCTTCAGCGAGACGTTACCGATGAGCTCACGGTCGAGGCGGTCCTTCACCATGCGCGCGGTGAGCTTGTGGCCCTTGACCTTGCCCATGAGCGGCGAGGTGTTGGTGCCGATCGTCATCGAGATGGCGGGGTCGTCGACCGTGATGGCCGGCAGGGGCCGCACGTCTTCGGGGTCGGCGATGGTCTCGCCGATCGTGATGTCGGGGAAACCGGCGATGGCGACGATGTCACCGGGGCCGGCGTCTTCGGCGGGGAAACGCTCGAGCGCGCGGGTCTTCAACAGCTCGGTCACGCGGGCGTTGCTCGTGGTGCCGTCGGAGCGCACCCACGCGACCGTCTGGCCCTTCTTCAGCGTGCCGTTGAACACGCGCAGCAGGGCAAGGCGACCGAGGAACGGCGAGGAGTCGAGGTTCGTGACCCACGCCTGCAGCGGCGCCTCGTCGTCGTAGGACGGGGCCGGGACGTGCTCGAGGATCGCGGCGAACAGCGGCTCGAGGTCGTCGTTGTCGGGCAGCGCGCCGTTGTCGGGCCGGTTCAGGGATGCCGCACCCGCACGGCCTGAGGCGTAGACCACCGGCACATCGAGCAGCGCGTCGACGTCGAGGTCGGGCACGTCGTCGACGAGGTCAGACGCCAGGCCCAGCAGCAGGTCGTGCGCCTCTTCCTCCACCTCGGCGATGCGGGCATCGGGGCGGTCGGTCTTGTTGACCAGCAGGATGACGGGGAGCTTGGCCTCGAGCGCCTTGCGCAGCACGAAGCGGGTCTGCGGTAGCGGACCCTCGGACGCGTCGACCAGCAGCACGACGCCGTCGACCATCGACAGACCGCGCTCGACCTCGCCACCGAAGTCGGCGTGGCCGGGGGTGTCGATCACGTTGATCGTGACGGGCACGTCCGTGTGAATGCCGTTGTACTCGATCGCCGTGTTCTTGGCGAGGATCGTGATGCCCTTCTCGCGCTCCAGGTCATTCGAGTCCATCGCGCGCTCCTCGACGTGCGCGTGGTCGCCGAACGAGCCGGTCTGGCGGAGCATGGCGTCGACGAGGGTCGTCTTGCCGTGGTCGACGTGCGCGACGATCGCGACGTTACGGAGGTCAGGACGAAGGGCGTGCGCCATGGAGGGTCTCCAGGAAAATTGGGGTGTCGCCCGGAATCGGGCCCTCCCACTCTACCGGGCGCCCGCAACTTTGCCTGGCAGGCAGCAGAAAGGGCGGGATTCCCCGGGGAACCCCGCCCTTTCCGTGACGCGCGTCAGGACGCGGGCGTCTCCTTCAGCAGCTCGTGCCGCAGCTCGCGGCGCGCCGCCTGGACCTCGACGTCGGGCACCGGGATCGCCGCGATGAGCCGCTGCGTGTACGGCTCCTTCGGGGCGCGCAGGATCTCGTCGCGTGTGCCCTGCTCGGCGATCTTGCCACGGTTGAGCACGACGATGCGGTCGGCCATGGCATCCACGACGGCCAGGTCGTGACTGATGAACAGGCAGGCGAAGCGGTGCTCCTTCTGCAGCTCACTGAGCAGCTCGAGCACACGCGCCTGCACCGACACGTCGAGCGCGCTCGTCGGCTCGTCAGCGACGAGCAGGCGCGGCTGCAACGACAGGGCACGCGCGATGCCGACACGCTGCTTCTGACCGCCCGAGAGCTCGTGCGGGTAGCGGTTGCGATAGCTGCGCGGCAGGCGCACCTCGTCGAGCAGCTTCTCGACGCGGGCGTCGAGCTCGGCGCCCTTCGCCTCGCCGGCGAGGAACAGCGGCTCGCCGATGGACTCCCCGATGGGCAGACGCGGGTTCAGCGACGACGACGGGTCCTGGAACACGATGCCCACGCGGCGCCGCAGCGACTTGATGAGCTTGCGCGAGCCGCTGGAGATGTCGACGCCGTCGACCACGAGACGACCGTCGGCGATGGGCTGCAGGCCGATGGCCGCACGCCCGATCGTGGACTTGCCCGAGCCGGACTCCCCCACGAGGCCCACGATCTCGCCCTCGGCGATGCCGAGCGTGACGTCATCGACGGCACGGAAGGCCGCGACGCGACCCTTCTTGCCGTACTCGATCGAGACGTTCTCGAGCTGCAGCACCGGGTGGGCGATCTCGGGCGCGGCCGCGGCCAGGGCGATGGCCTCGGTGCGCGCAGGTCCCTCGGCGACGGCCGCGGCCAGTGCCTCGACTACGTCCACCGTGGCCTCGCCCTCGAGCGTCTCGCCGAGGCGCGGGACGGATGCGAGCAGCTCCTTGGTGTAGTCGTCCTTCGGCGAGCCCAGCACCTGGGCGGCGGGGCCCTGCTCGACGATGTCGCCCGACTTCATCACGACGATCCAGTCGGCCAGGTCAGCCACCACCCCCATGTCATGCGTGATGAGGAGGACGGCCGAGTCCAGACGGTCCCGCAGGTCGCGGATGAGGTCGAGGATCTCGGCCTGCACCGTCACATCGAGCGCCGTCGTGGGCTCGTCGGCGATGAGCAGGGCGGGCTCGAGGCTGATCGACTGCGCGATCATCGCGCGCTGGCGCTGACCGCCGGACAGCTGGTGCGGGTACGACGCGAACGCCTTCGCCGGGTCCGGCAGACCGACCATGTCCAGCAGCTCGAGCGCGCGGGCCTTGGCCTGTGCGGGGGCGATCGGCGTGTGCGCGCGCAGCGCCTCGATGATCTGCGAGCCGACGGTGAGCACCGGGTTCAGCGCGGTCATCGGCTCCTGGAAGATCGCGGCCACCTCGGGGCCACGCAGCTGACGCATCTGCGACGACGACAGGCCCGTCACCTCGCGCCCGTTCACCTTGATGCTCCCCGTGACGCGGCTGTTGCGCGGCAGCAGGTCGAGCACCGCCATCGAGCTCACGCTCTTGCCCGAGCCCGACTCGCCCACGACCGCGACGACCTGGCCACGCGCGATCGAGTAGGTGAGGTGCTTGGCGGCCGGGACCCAGACGTCGTCGACCGCGAAGTCGACGCTGAGGTCGGTCATCTCCAGGGCCGGGACGCCGGCCTTCTCGGTCGTGCTCATGCGAATGTCCTCTCCGTCCCGCTCAGCGGGAGTGAGTGATCGGGGAATGAAAGAATCGAGGGATGCCACGCCAGACGTTCCGTTCGACGTTCACCCGTGTCCTGTGCGGCATCGCGTGGGCGATCATCGCCGCGGTCGCGATCGGACTGCTCGTGGTGCCGAGCGCCACCGACGCTCCGGCCCTGGTGGTCGTGGGCGCTCTCGGCGCGGCGGCCCTGGTGAGTGGCATCCTGTGGTCCCCGTCGATCTCCGTCGACGACGACGGCGTGCAGGTCGACAACATCGCCGTGCGCTACGTCGTGCCCTGGGCAGCGCTCATCCACGTCGACACGCGGTACGCGCTGCAGCTGCACACGCCCGGCCGGCGCATCGGCGTCACCGCCGCACCGGCGCCGGGAGCGACCGGCTCCCTCCGCGCCGCGCGCGCCCATCGCCGCAGCGAGGACCCGTCCGCGCCGCAGATCCGGCCGGGAGAGCTGCCCACCACCGATTCCGGCCGTGCCGCCGCGATGGTGCGCACCCGCTGGCACGCCCTGCGCGACGCGGGACGCGTCGAGGCGGGCGTGGCCGAGAGCACCCCGGTGGGCGTCACGGTGCGCACCGGCAACCTGCTGCTGCTGGTCGCCGGCGCCGCCGGTCTCGTCGCGGCGGTCGCCCTGGGGTGAGACCCGCGCCAAGAACCCGGTCATGACGACGGGGTCTCCGGGTGCACCCGTGCCTGCGTGCTCGCGGGGGCGGTGGTCGACGAGGCGGACTGCTCCTTCGTGCGACGCAGCGAGAAGCGCTTCTGACGCGGGTCGAAGGCGTCGCGCAGGCCGTCGCCGACGAAGTTCACCAGCACCGCGAGCAGCACGATGAACAGGGCGGGCCACCAGAACAGCCACGGACGCGTCTGGAACGCGGACTGGTTGTCCGAGATGATCAGGCCGAGCGAGACGTCGGGCGGACGCACACCGAGCTGCAGGTAGCTCAGCGCCGTCTCGAGCAGGATCGCGGATGCCGCGAGCAGGGTCGCCGCGACGATCACGACGCCGATGGCGTTGGGCAGGATGTGCTTGAAGATGATGCGCGCATCGCTGGCCCCGGCCACGCGCGCAGCCTCCACGAACTCACGCTCGCGCAGCGAGAGGAACTCCGCACGGACGAGGCGGGCGATGGTCGTCCACGACACCATGGCAAGGAAGAACGCCAACGGGATGACGCCGAGACCGCCGGTGGCACGGCCCACGACGGCACCGATGACGATGATCGGGATGACGATGAACACGTCGGTGATGCGCATGAGAACGGCATCCACCCATCCGCGGTAGTACCCCGCCAGTGCGCCGATGACGGTGCCGACGGTGGTTCCCACGAAGCTGATCACGAGCATGACGAGGATCGAGTTCTGGATGCCACGCATCGTCATCGCGAAGTAGTCGATGCCGATGCGGTCCTGGCCGAACGGGTGGTCACCGATGACGAACGGGACAACCGAGAGCGTCGGGGCGCCGCCGTTGTTCTGCGGGTTCAGGGAGGTGTAGTCGTACTTCCACCAGCCCGGGATCGGGCCGAGACCGATCGCGGAGATCGAGAAGACGGCGAGCAGGAGGAAGAGCACCCCGGAGACGACGGCGACCTTGTTGGAGAGGAAGCGACGCAGGACGAGTCGACCCTGGCTCACTCCGACGGTGCCGCGTTCGTCCGCGGGAGCCGGCGCGTCGACGTGCGCGGGTTCGGGAAGCATCTGGGTCATCGGAAGACCTCCGGGAATCGGACGGCGGCGATCATGCGACCACTCGCACACGGGGGTCGAGCGCCGCGTAGGCGAGATCGGCCAGGAAGTTGAAGACGATGGCGGTGACGGCGATGACGATGAAGTACCCCATCACGGGGTTCACATCGACACGCTGGATGGAGGTCACGAACAGCTGTCCCATCCCGGGAATGGCGAACACCTTCTCGGTGATCACCGCGCCACCGAGCAGCGCCCCGACGTCGGTCGCCACCAGCGTGACGATGGGGATGAGCATGTTGCGCAGACCGTGCCGCATGATGACCGTGCGCTCCGGCAGACCCTTGGCACGCGCAGTTCGGATGTAGTCCTGGTTCATCACCTCGAGCATTCCCGCTCGCGCATAGCGCGTGTACCCCGCGAAGGAGATGAGCAGCAGCGAGATCGTCGGCAGCAGCAGGTGCGTGAAGGTGTCGATGCCGCTGATCCACATGTCGCCCGAGAAGCCCGGGGTGGCGGCGCCGACCGTGGCGATCGGGCGACCGTTGATGCGCGGGTTGTTCACGTAGGCCGGCCACGACTGCATGTAGCGGTCGAGGATGACGAGGCCGAACGAGAAGAACGCCACGATGGCGCCGATCCGCGCCGTCATGCCGCGGTCGGGCGCACCGAGCAGGAATCCGGTGATCAGACCGACCGCGACCGCGATGGCGGCGAGGATGATGATCGTCCAGATGGTCGAGATGTCGAACAGCCCCTGCAGCGCGTAGTACGCGATGTAGGACACCGCACCGTTGATCGCCGCGACGATGAGCGCGCGGCGGTTCGACAAGCCGGAGATGAGAGCCGTGGTGATGACGACCACGCCGGCGATGAGCAGCAGGAGCCCGACCGGGCCGAACCCGGGGTTGCGGAACCAGTCGGTGACGTCGAAGTACACCAGGAGCGCGACGGTCGCGGCGGCAGCAGTGACGGCGACGATGATGCGGCGGCGGGCCTCTCCCCCGATCATCGCCTGCCACACGACGGCCGAGACGACCGCGAGCAGCGCGATCAGCCAGATGGGGATCGAGGTCGCCGACTGCAGGAAGTCGTTGAAGCCGAGCGCGAGAAACTCCTTCAGGAGCACAGCGACGAGGAACGACGGCAGGGAGAAGAGGAAGAAGCTCAGCAGCGTGATGCCGAAGTCGAAGCCGCTGTACTGGCGCAGGGCCGAAACGACGCCCACCACGATGCCCAGCACGATCGCGAGCACGAACGACGCCGTCACGAGCTGCAGCGTGGAGCCGACAGCGGTGGGCAGGATGTCGAGGACGGGGGCGTTGCTGATGGTCAGGCCGAGGTCGCAGGTGCCCGCGAAGGGGATGAGGCATCCGGCCGCGCCTCCCAGCCAGAGGAAGTAGCGCAGCGGCGGGGGAACGTCGAGGTCCAGCGCGGCGACACGGGCGGCGATCAGCTGATCGCGGTTGGCGGCGGTGCTGTCGCGCAGGTCCCCCAGCGGGTCGCCGGAGTTGGCGGCCAGCACGTACATGATGAACGAGGCGGCCAGGAGGACCAGGATCGAGACGGCGATACGCCTGAGGATGAATCCGACCATCGCGGGAGGTCTTCTTTCGATCGGGTGACGGACGCGGAGACGGCGTCCAGGAAAGGATAGTGGCGGCCGCTCTGCGAAATGCGCGCCGCGCGCAGACAAGGTGAGGCGCCGGAGCCGAGCGACTCCGGCGCCTCACGGTGGTCAGCGGGTCATCAGCCCGCCAGCGTCCACTCCTGCGCGTTCCACACGATGCCGGTCTGGCCGCCGAAGTAATCGACGCCCGTCACCGAACCGTTGTCCGCGAACAGACCGGGCAGCTGGAACAGCGGCAGACCGTAGAAGTCCTTCGCCGTGGCCGCGTCGATCTGCACCTTCAGGTCGTTCAGCTTGTCGCGGTCGAGGGTGACCTGCGTCTCGTCAACCAGCTGGTCGACGGTGCTGTTCGCGTAGAGGTTGTAGTTTCCGCCACCGTCGCTCTTGAAGATCTGCGGGAGCGCGGCGTTACCGGCACCCGGCGAGACCCAGCCGAAGATCGACGCGTCGTAGTTGCCGGACGACAGCAGCTTGCTCCAGTCGGGGGAACCTGCGTCCTCGATCACGAAGCCCGCCTGCTGCGCCGACTGCTGGATGGCGCGGAAGCTGTCGACACGGTTGGGGTTGTTGGTGTTGTAGAGGATGCGCACCGTGGGGGTGGCACCGTTCAGCAGCGCCTTGGCACCCTCGATGTCGGGGGCGTCGTACGCGTCGTAACCGCTCGCGTCCACCGCGCTGGTGTAGACGTCACCGTCCGTGGGGAGGAAGATCTGCGAGTTGAGGACCTGACCCTCGGGGTTGACCGGCTTGATGATCGAGTCGACCAGCTGCTGGCGCGGGATGGTCTTGAGGAAGGCCTCACGCACGTTCGCGTCGGCGAAGACGCCCGCGAAGCGGAGGTCGAGGTGGTCATAGGCCACCTGGTCACCCGAGTGAACGGTCGCGTTGGCGTTCTGCAGGGCCGTCAGGGTGTCGGCGGAAGCCTGCGGCTGGATGGCCTGGACCTCGCCGTTCTGGAGGGCCGTGACCTGAGCGTTGGCATCGCCGATAAAGCGGATGATCAGCTGGTCGTACGAGGGCGACAACTCGCCCTTGTAGTTGGGGTTCTTGCCCAGCGTGATGCTCTGCTCGGGCGTGAAGTCGGTCACGATGAAGGGACCGCTCGCCACGAGCAGGCTCTCGTCGGTCGGCATGGCCGTGACGTCGTAGCCGGTGTTCCAGAAATCACCGGCGGCCTTGAGGGTCGCGTTCGGCGCAACGGGTGCGGCCGGGTCGCCCTTGGGCAGCGTCTTGAGCAGCTCGATGAAGTCAGCCTCGGAGACACCGGCCTTCTCGGCGAGCACGTGAGCCGGCTTGCTGATGGGGTTGACCAGCTCGTAGTCGACGTAGGGGGTGCCGTAGGTGAGGGTCATCGACAGGTTGTCATCGCTGATCTCGGGGAACGACGTGGTGTCGAGGCCCGCCGTGCTGCCGGCGAGGGCGAAGTACTGGGTGCCAGACGTCGGCTCGCCGGACTCCGGGTCGAGGGTGGCGTCGTTGTAGTAGCCCGAGTTGATGGCCCAGTAGGCGAGCATGTCGTCGGCGTTGATGGGCTCGCCGTCGGACCAGGTCAGGCCCGGGTTGATCGTGTACTTGACCGTCAGCGGGTCCTCGGAGACCGTCTCCATGGAGCCGAAGTCGGTGTTCTTGATGAGGCTGAAGTCCTTGTCCAGACGCTCGAAGCCACCGAGGCCGAGACCGTTCTGGGTGCCGGTGAGGTAACCGACCATGCCGTTGGTGTCGAGGTTCGACTGCGGGGTGTCGCCGTTGAACGAGGTAAACGCGTTCGTCGTCGCGATGGTGATGGTGCCACCCGCCGACGAACCGCCCTCGGGCGTGGCGGTGGTGGTGCAACCGGCGAGGGCGAGCGCCGCGATGGCGACACCTGCTCCCGCCGTGAGGGCGCGCATGCGCCGAGTCTTTTCAGACACTTTGCCTCCAGTGCAAGGTTGACGGGCACCCCTCAAAGCCGGGGCATAGGGGGGACGCCGTGGATACGGAAACGATAGGTAAATGCCCTGCGTTGGTCAAAACTCCTGGGGGATTCGTTACATACCTTTAATTCGGAGGCGCCTGCATGTGGCAATCTGACAACATGCTCCGCTCCTCGGCCTTCCACGAACCCGGGATCGAACAAGATCCCTTCCGGCGCCGAAAGCTGCCGTGGGAGATCGTCCTCGTCCTCCTCGTCACCGTGGGCCAGTCCGCGATCTACTCGGTGGTCTCGTTCGTCCGCGCCGCCACGCGGGCGCCGATCTCGCAGCAGCAGACGCAGCTGAACCCCTCGCGCAGCACGGAGCCGCTCTGGGACGCCATCTATCAGTTCCTCGACATCTTCTTCTCGCTCGCGCTGGTGGCGCTCGTGGTCTACCTGCTGTGGGAACCCGGTCAGAGCGCCCTGCGCCGGATCGGTCTCGACTTTCGCCGGTTCGGCGGCGACACCTGGCGCGGACTCCTGCTCGTCGTGCTCATCGGCGCTCCCGGAATCGGCGTCTACGCGGCGGGCCGGGCGCTCGGACAGAGCATCGCCGTCGTCCCCGCTCCCCTGGACTCCTCCTGGTGGGTGATCTCGCTGCTCGTCCTCGCGGCGTTGCGCGCCGGTCTCACCGAGGAGGTCATCTTCCTGGGCTATCTGTTCGACCGGCTGCGCAGACTCGGCTGGTCCTGGACCGGGATCATCGTCTCGACCGCCCTGCTCCGGGGTAGCTACCACCTCTACCAGGGCTGGCCGTCGGCGCTGGGCAACGTCGTCATGGGCCTCGTGTTCGGGTGGTGCTACCGGAGGTGGGGCCGGGTCATGCCGCTCGTCGTCGCGCACACGGTCATCGACGTCATCGCGTTCGTCGGCTATCCGCTGGCCGCCGCCTGGTGGCCCGGCATCTTCACGCCGACCGCGCCGTCGCCGACGCCGACCCCCACCCCCTGAGCGGGGCGGAACGGCCGGGGCGCGGCATCCGGATCGGGAGCGCGCGAATCAGGATGCCGCGATCGACCACGTCCAGAAGGACGGCGGCACACCGTCGGGCTCCGACGTGTACTCCACGCCGTCGACGCCTTTGGCCACGGCGACCGCGCCGTTGCGTTCGAACAAGGGCACACCGGCGTACGCGGTGAACAACGACCGGTCGATCTCCTTCGCCCGGGCCAGTACGTCCACCGGGTCGGTGTCGTCGGTGAGCTCGCGGAAGCTGCGCTGTGCGTCGGGCCCGTCGACGCCCTCGGCCAGGCGATCGCGTGCCGAACGGTACAGGCTCTCGTCCTCGCCGACCCACGTCAGGGTGGCCTCGGGCGCCTCGTCCGCGGAGGAGGCGCGGACGGCGATCCCGGCCTTCGCCCCCATCGTCACGAGGCGCGTGAAGACCTCGCTCGAGAGCTCGTCGGTCGCGTCGTAGGAGACGCGCAGCACCGCGGCGCGGTCCTCGAGCGCGGAGCGCGCGGCATCCGGGTCCGCCGACGATCCGGGCGCGTTGTTGCCGGCGACGAGGTCGTTGTACAGCTGTCCGGTCGCCGGAGAGCTGAGGAAGGACTGCAGCGGGCGCGCGTCGGGGCGCACCTCGTGGAGGAGGTCCTCGACGAGCGCGGCGCGATCGAGGGCGAGGGTCGTCGCCTGGCGGAGCGCAGCGGACGTACCGTCGGCGAAACGCAGCTGCAGCGTCTGGGTCGTGGGGCCGGTGGTGACCTGGACGCCGGCATCGGTCAGTGCCGTCAGCTGCGTCGGGTCGAGATCACCCACGTTCGCGACGTCCACCTCGCCCGCCGCGACCGCCGCGAGCTGTGCGGCCCGGTCGGGGAAGAAGCGGACGGTGACTCCGGTCAAGATCGGGTAATGCGAACCCTGGTAGTCGTCGCGCCGCTGCAGGGTGAGCGTGTCCGCCGTCACCTCGGAGACCTTCCACGGGCCCGCCGCCACCGCCGATGCCGCGTCCGGGACGCCGCCCGAGGGCGCATCGAAGCCGGTGTTCCAGGCGGCTGCCGCCGCGGCCAGCACGGGGTTGGGGGTGGCGGGTGCGGACGGATCGCCCTCGGCGGTGGTGAGGATGGCGGTCACGAGGTCTTCGACCGACACCCCCGCCTTCGCTGCGACGACGTGCACCGGTCGGTCGAGCAGCCACTGGCGGTTCCAGTCCGCGAACGGCTGGTCGTACACGAGGGTCAGCGTGTCCTTCGCGCGGTTCAGGCTCGGGCGCGCGGTGCGCGCGTTGGGGTCGGCGGGAACGGCGGTCTGGAAGTAGCGGGTGCCCGAGACGACCTGGCCGTTCGCGTCGTACGTCGCGTCGTCGAAGAAGTGCGAGGTCACCGCCCATCCGAAGAGCAGGTCGTCCAGGGTCACCGCGGTGCCGTCCGACCAGGTGCGGTCGGGGAACAGCTCGTAGCTGACGGTGAGGGGGTCGCCCTCGACGCGCGTGATACGACCCATGCCGCCGTTCGGAACCACCGCGAGGTCACCGTCGAGGGAGCCGAGCTTCTCGTCGATCAACGACGAGACGGCGCGGTTGGCCGCCGTGGACCCCTGCGCGGTGGCCGGGTTGAAGCTGGTCAGCGAACCGACCACGCCCACCGTCACGCTGGTGCGGGCCGGCTGCTCCGGCTCCGTCGGGGGCTGGGGCGCGGAGCACCCCGCGAGCGCGACCGTGGCGACCACCGCCAGGGCGGCGGCGCGCAGGAGGCGACGGGAGCGGGTGGTCAATCGAGATACATGAGACTGGCCGGGGTGCACAGGGGAACCCTACCCAACGCGTCCTGTGCGATTGCTTGGGGTCGCGCAGCACCGCCCGGGCGGCGGCCCCGGATGCCGGGAACCGCCGCCGCGAGCAGCGGCTCAGGCGAACGCCTCCGGCGGGGGGCACGAGCACACGAGGTTGCGGTCGCCGTAGGCCTGGTCGATGCGGCGCACGGGCGGCCAGTACTTGCCGCGGACGAGCGAGCGCACGGGGTACACGGCGGTCTCGCGCGAGTACGGGTGCTCCCACTCCCCCACGACCACCGTCTCGGCGGTGTGCGGGGCGTTCACGAGCGGGTTGTCGTCCGCGGGCCACTCTCCCGCGGCGACCGCGAGCGCCTCGTTCTTGATCGCGACCATCGCCTCCACGAAGCGGTCGAGCTCGGCGAGGTCCTCGCTCTCGGTCGGCTCGACCATGAGCGTGCCCGCGACGGGGAACGACATCGTCGGCGCGTGGAACCCGTAATCGATGAGGCGCTTGGCCACGTCGTCCACGGTGACGCCCGTCTGCTCCTTGAGCGGACGCAGGTCGAGGATGCACTCGTGCGCGACGAGCCCGCCCTCACCGGCGTACAGCACCGGGTAGTGCTCCCGCAGGCGCGCGGCGATGTAGTTGGCCGAGAGCACCGCGGCGGCGGTCGCCTGACGGAGCCCCTCGGCGCCCATCATGCGCACGTACGCCCACGAGATGGGCAGGATGCCGGCCGAGCCGTGCGGTGCGGCAGACACCGGGCCGCCGTCGAACACGCCGCCCGCGTGATCCGCGCGCTGCGAGAACGGGTGCGAGGGCAGGAACGGCGCGAGGTGCGCCTTCGCCGCGACCGGGCCCACGCCGGGGCCACCGCCGCCGTGCGGGATGGCGAACGTCTTGTGCAGGTTCAGGTGCGAGACGTCGCCGCCGAGGTCGCCGAACCGGGCGAAACCGAGCAGCGCGTTGAGGTTCGCACCGTCGACGTACACCTGGCCACCGGCGTCGTGAACGGCCTGCGTGATCTCGAGCACGTCGTGCTCGTAGACGCCGTGGGTCGAGGGGTACGTGATCATCAACGCCGACAGCGTCTCGGCGTGCTGCGCGATCTTGGCGCGCAGGTCGCCGAGGTCGACGTTGCCGGCCTCGTCGCACGCGACGACGACGACCTTCATACCCGCGAGGATCGCGGAGGCGGCGTTCGTGCCGTGCGCCGACGACGGGATGAGGCACACCGTGCGCTCGGCGTCGCCGTTCGCGAGGTGGTAGCCGCGGATGGAAAGAAGACCCGCGAGCTCGCCCTGCGAGCCGGCGTTCGGCTGCAGCGACACCGCGTCGTACCCGGTGACTTCGGCGAGCCAGCGCTCGAGCTGCTCGATCATCTCGAGGTAGCCGAGCACATCGGCCTCGGGCGCGAACGGGTGCACGCGCGAGAACTCCGGCCACGACACCGCGGCCATCTCGGTCGCCGCGTTGAGCTTCATCGTGCACGAGCCCAGCGGGATCATGCCGCGGTCGAGCGCGTAGTCGCGGTCGGCGAGCGACTTGAGGTACCGCATCATCGCCGTCTCGCTGCGGTGCGCGTGGAAGACGGGGTGCGTGAGGTACTCGTCGTCGCGGTGCAGCGCCTCGTCGACGCCACGCAGGGCCACGCCCTCGGGCAGGTCCTCGGTGGGCAGCCCGAAGGCCGCGAGCACGGCGGCGAGGTCGGCATCCGTCGTCGTCTCATCGACCGAGACGCCGACGGTCGCGTCGTCGACCCACAACAGCTGGTAACCGCGCTCGCGGGCGCGGTCGACCACGTCCTGCGCACGGCCCGGCACGTGCACGCGCACGGTGTCGAAGAAGGCGTCGCTGGCGAGGTGCAGGTCGAAGGAACGCAGAGCGGATGCCAGGGCGTCAGCCTTCCGCGCGACGCGCGTCGCGATGCCCTTGAGCCCCTGGGGGCCGTGGTAGACCGCGTACATGGCGGCCATGACGGCGAGCAGCACCTGGGCGGTGCAGATGTTGGACGTGGCCTTCTCGCGGCGAATGTGCTGTTCGCGCGTCTGCAGCGACAGACGGTAGGCGGGGTGGCCGACGGCATCCTGCGACACGCCGACGAGACGGCCCGGAAGCTGGCGCTCCAGCCCCGCGCGCACGGCCATGTAACCGGCGTGCGGACCGCCGAAGCCGAGCGGCACGCCGAAGCGCTGGGTAGTGCCCACCGCGACGTCGGCGCCGAGCGCGCCCGGCGAGCGCAGCAGGGTGAGGGCGAGAAGGTCGGCCGCGGCGACGACGAGGCCGCCGGTGGCGTGGACCGCCTCGGCGACGGCCGAGAAGTCCCACACGCGGCCAGTCGCGCCGGGGTACTGCACGAAGGCGCCGAACGCTTCGGGCAGGTCGCCGTCGTAGGCCGTCTCGACGATGCGGATGCCGACGGCCGTCGCGCGGTGGTGCAGCAGGGCCTTCGTCTGGGGCAGGGCGTCGACGTCGACGAGGAAGACGTCGGTCTTGGCTTTCGACGCGCGGCGGGCCACGAGCATGCCCTCCACTACCGCGGTGGACTCGTCGAGCATCGAGGCGTTCGCGGTGGCGAGGCCCGTCAGGTCGGTGACCATCGTCTGGAAGTTAATGAGCGCCTCGAGGCGTCCCTGCGAGATCTCGGGCTGGTACGGCGTGTAGGCGGTGTACCAGGAGGGGTTCTCGAGGACGTTGCGCGCGATCACCGACGGCGTGAAGGTGTCGTAGTAGCCCAGGCCGATCAGCGGGCGTGCCGATCGGTTGGCGGAGGCGAGCTCGCGCAGCTCGGCGAGCGCCTCGGCCTCGGTCGCGGCGGGCGGGATGTCGCTCGTCGGGCGGGGCTGGACGTGGATGGATGCCGGGACGGCGGTCTCGACGAGCGCCTCGACGCTGTCGTACCCGACGACCTCGAGCATGCGGGCCTGAGCGGCAGCGTCGATCCCGATGTGGCGGTCGACGAAGACGGCCGGGGTACCGGTGGCGGTCCGCGGGGGAAGAAGGGTGCTCATGCGGTGAGGTCCTCGTAGGCGGCACGGTCGAGCAGGTCGCCCGGCAGGTCGCCCTCGACGCGGATCTTGATGAGCCACCCGCCGTCGAAGGGCTCGGCGTTGACCAGGGAGGGGTCGTCGACGACCGCGTCGTTCACCTCGACGACGGTGCCGCTCAGGGGGGCGTAGAGCTCGCCGACCGACTTGGTCGACTCGATCTCGCCGCAGACGTCGCCCGCGGTGACCGCGGAGTCGGCGCCGGGAAGCTCGACGAAGACGACGTCACCGAGCTTGTCGGCGGCGAAGTCGGTGATGCCGACCGTCGCGATGTCGCCGTCGAGGGCGATCCACTCGTGCTCGGAGGTGTAGCGGAGGGAGGTGAGGTCGGTCATGCGTTTCTCCGGTAGAAGGGAAGGGCGGTGACGGTCGCGGGGATACGGGTTCCGCGCACGTCGATGGTCAGGTCGGTGCCGATTTCGGATGCCGCGGGCGCGACGAACGCCATCGCGACGGGGTGGCCGAGGGTGGGGCTGAGGGCGCCGCTGGTGATCTCGCCGACGACGACGTCGCCGTGCAGGACCGGGTAGCCCGCGCGACCGGCCCGGCGGCCCTCGGAGACGAGACCGACGAGCACGGGCGCATCGGCGGGGGCCGTGGACACGCCGTTCTTGCCGACAAACTCCTCCTTGTCGACGGCGACGACGCGGCCGAGGCCGGCCTGCGCCGGGACGATGTCGCGGGAGAGCTCGTGGCCGTACAGGGGCATGCCGGCCTCGAGGCGAAGGGTGTCGCGCGCGGCGAGTCCGCACGGCACGACGCCGTCCGACTCACCCGCGGCGAGCACGGCGTCCCACAGGACGCCTGCTCGGGCCACCTCGATCAGCAGCTCGTAGCCGTCCTCGCCGGTGTACCCCGTGCGAGCGATGAAGAGGGGCGCACCGTCGAACGTGCCCTCCGTCCAGGCGTAGTAGCCCAGCTCGTCGAGGCCGGTCCCGGTGATCTCGACACCGGGCGTCGAGCTCAGGATGCCGCGCGCGGCGGGGCCCTGCAGGGCGACGAGCGCGAACGAGTCGGTGTCGTCGTCGATGCGCAATCCCTCGGTCACGCTCGCACCGCGCCACGTGGCCCGTGCGGTGTCGAACGCTCCGACCACGGCATCCCGATTGCTCGCGTTCGCGATGACGAGGAACGCGTCGGCACCGGTGCGGTAGACGATGACGTCGTCGACGATGCCGCCGCTCTCGGCGAGCACGAGAGAGTACTTGGCCTTGCCGATCTTCATCGACGAGATGCGACCGGCGAGGGCGTAGTCGAGGTAGGCGGCGGCATCCACGCCCTGCACCCAGAACTCCGCCATGTGCGAGATGTCGAAGAGGCCGGCGGCCTGGCGCACGGCGTGATGCTCGGCGAGGTCGGACGTGTAGCGCACGGGCATGTTCCAGCCGCCGAAGTCGGTGAACGAGGCACCGAGGGCCTCGTGCCGATCATGCAGCGGCGACGTGCGGGGTGGAGCGGGGGTGTCGGTCATGAGTTCTGCCGTTCGCGATGACGGACAGACGCCGGTCGGCGCCTGAGAACTCCCCCTCTGTCATGAGCCTGAGAGTTTCACTGCCGCGTCAGGGACGCGCAGTTTTCACCGTCGGCGGACCCGGCGCGGTGCACCCGGATCACTTTCCAGAGTGGCCCGATCGACGCGGTACGCGTACCTGAGAGATTGGCGGGGAGGCTTGCTCCTTCGGTGCCCGGCTGCGTTCGCCGGAGCTCTCCCGCATCGATCATGGGGCCGGTGTGGACTTGTGGGGCCAGCCTAGCGGAGCCTCGCGCGAGGCACAGCCCTATGGATTGCGCGGAGACGAGTATCGCGCGTCAGTACTTGTCGCCGGGCCACACGTCGTCAGGAAGGTAGATGCACGGCGAGAACGACACGACACGGATTTCTGCTCGAACCGGGTCATACCGGAGGATCCAGAATGAGCTGTGTGGACCCGCAACGTCCAAGAGTGAGTCCTCGCCCTCGACACGCCGATTGACAGCGATATCGCCTCGACCAGAGAAGTGTTCCTCAATCGGGCCCAGGAGTTCGTCGGGGCGCACATCCGGCTCCGCCTGGGCGGTCAGACCGCCCGCCCACTGCTGCCCCCCGCCCTGTGAGCACGGCAGGAAGGTTCCCGTCGCCTTCTGCTCTATGGAGGTCACAAGCTGGTTCGGGATGGCATCGACGATCTCCCGCTCGACACCCTGGGTGTACGTCTTTGCGTCCGGGAGAGAGAGATCGCGATCGACGCGTTCAACAATGCTCACGCAACCCGCGAGGATGAACACCAGTCCCGCAACCCCGCAGAAGACGACCCTTTTCGTCACCTCTGTCCCTCCATCATCGCTTCGCTGATGGCTGCTGCCGTCTGGTAATTCTCCGGCTGAGCGGACGAGATCAGTTGATGATTCGCGAACGGATCAAGCGAGATCCTGATTGACGGCCCATCCGGGTCGAGAAACGGCGCGAGTTCTCCGCCCAGGGGCACGTCGTAATCCCCCGGCCGATCGTAGATACGGCTCTGAAAACCCGGGGTCGTGTCGGGGTTGCGCGCTTCCCCGACGAGCCCGACGTCCTGCGCCATCGACAGGAAATCCGTGTAGCTCCAGTGAAAATACGTGGTTGTGGGGTCGGCACCCCATCCTTCCGGAACCCACGCCCCCGCGAACGAGTGAACCGCGTCATAGTGTGTCCCCGCCATCTCTGAACTCGTCAACGGAACCAATCCCCAGCTGTATCCGGCCCCGATTTGGCGCGCATCCGAAATCGCGGGGTCACTGCGCATCTCCCCCACGAACCGGGCCAGCGCCTCTCCGGCAGGAACTCCTCGGGATTGTTCGTTCGCCTCGAGGATGCCGCGGAGCTGATCTGTTGCTCCTGAACCCTCATCGTCGCCGGGGAACTGCGAGCCCTTCCAGACGAATGCAACCATTCCGTCGTCCTGTTCTGCCAACCACGCAGGCATCGCTTGAGCGCTGCGATCGTAGAAGCTCCCCACCGTCGTGAAGGTCCCCGGTACATACGTGAGCACACGCCGCGTTCCCGACCCCGGCGTCCCGATCATCTCGACGATCCGGTTGTCGTCCGGCTGGTAGAGCACGAGCGTCACGTCACCGGCGACGACGCGTCGCAGGTAATCGCCCTCTGCTCGCAGCGCGGCGAGGGCGGCTCGGCGCTGCGCCTGCAGGTCCGCGCTCGCCCCCTCGGTCGAGACGAGTTCCCACTCGGGAATCTCAGCCTCCACCTCGCGAAGACGCACCCGAGCGCTCACCCGGTTCGCGGCGACCCGGTCAAGCGGCGGGACACCACCCAGAGCGCCGATGAGCGCCGGCGCACCGTCGATGAGCGCGGCGACGGTAGCCGGCGGGAGGGTCTGCCACCACGCCCGGACGACCGTCGGTGAGGGCGGGCGCTGACGCAGAAGTTCTGCCCACTCAGGATGCGCAGCGAGGAGTCGCGCGATACGGGACGTGCCGGAGCGGGCGAGCGCCAACAGCGGCGCCAGCACCAGGTCTGTGGCCGTTGTCTCGGAATGCGCCGCCCAGGTCATCCCGGGCCCGCGCGGCGGTGCGACGGCATCCGGAATCTCGCCAATGCACGCAGCGGGAGGGGCAATTGCTGCGACATCCGCGCGTGCCCGGTCGAGACGCTCTTCGAGGGCGGCTCCGAAATGGTCGATCCGCGCCTTCAGGTCGGCGGTGAGTTCGCCGCTGTCTGCATCCTCGGGCGTTCGGGAAAGATCCTCGACGTCCTCGACGAGCCCACGTCGGCGCATCGCGAGCCACATCAGATCGTCGGCGAGCTGATCCACGATGTCGGCAGCTCGGGCGAGCGCTTGGCACACGTCGATACCGACGGGAGCCAGAGGCATCATCTTGGCGTTCAGCTCCGCCGTCTCCGGCGCCTCGTACACGGCGCCCAGACCGTCCCAGCTCTGGACCACCGCGGCTGCCGCCGCCGGGAGGTCTCTCGCTTTCGCGCGAAGCTCACCGGCAACGCGTGTCAGCTCACCGACATCGATCGACAACTCGGGGATCACGTCGACCCCTACACTCATGCGATCCGCCATCGCCCCGTGCCCTGACGCGCTTCGATCTGGGCCGTGCTGACGGCCATCGCCACATCGGCGCGACGGTACTCTGACACCGCCCGCTCGGCCGCCATCAGAACGGCCCCGCCGTACTCGAGGAGTCCCCACGCTTTCGCTTCCCAGGGGTCCATCGCTCTGCGGAAGGCCTGCGTCAGATCAGGCACCGAATCAACGGCATCTCGAACTGCCCACAGCGACCGCACGGCGGCGCTGACCGCGTCGGTCAGGTCGTCCAGCGAACGCGCCGTCCGCGCGGACAGGCTCATGAACCCGGGAACGTCGATCGCATATCTGTCGCTCATCCGGGCGAACATAGTCGGACCCGGCAGAAGGCCACGAGATCCCTCCACAGCCTCCCGCCTGGTGAGGAGGGGTCAGCCCAACTCGCCTCTCAGCGCGGCGTGCAGGAGCCGGATGCCACGGGCGTCGACAGCGATCCCAGCTGCGCCATCACCGGCTCGAGCTCGACGGGCGTCATGGCGTATCCCACGTCGTCCTCGGTGTCGGAGCGCGCGAAGACGACACCCGCGACCTCCCCCGACGGCGTGAGCAGCGGCCCCCCGGAGTTGCCGGGGCGCACCACGGCGGCGAGCGCGTAGATGTCGCGCGCCTCGGCCTGGCCGCCGTAGATGTCGGGCACCGGCACACTCCCCTCCGACAGGACCTGCGCGCCGCCGGAGGTGAACGGACCGCCATACGGGTAGCCCTGCACGACGGCGGCCGCGCCGACCTGCAGTGTGGACACGACCGGGAGGGCGGCGGCATCCAGTCCGTCGACAGCGATGACGGCGAGGTCGTCGGCGGGATCGAAGTAGACCACGCGCCCCTCGCGCGCGGGCTGATCGGGCAGCTGCACGAGCGGGGTGTCCACCCCGGCGACGACGTGGGCGTTGGTGATGACGCGACCGGGCCCGGCGACGAAGCCCGAGCCGCTCGAGGTGATGCCGCAGGCGTAGGCGGTCCCGGAGATCCGCGCGACCGACCGCGCGGCCTGCGCGAGCGCAGGGTCGTCGAGGGCGATCTCCGGCGCGGTGGGGACCGGACCGATCTGGATGAGCTCGCCCAGGCGCGGGATGCCGTCGGCCAGGACCGTGCCGCGCAGCTCGGCCAGGGCGGAGCGGACCGGGCCGGGAGTGACGTCGTCGATGGTGCGGACCACGACGGACGAACCCAGCGCCGCGGAGACGACCGGCATGCCGGCAGGGATGAGAGCGCCCGAGACGAACGAGATGGTCAAGGCGGCCGCCGCGACGTTGACGACGCCGCCGAGCAGGCGCTCCGGGACGCGGAGCTTGATGCGGTCGGCGCCCCGGCGGAACATCTGCCCCACGGCGCTGCCGAGGCCCGCGCCGAGCAGGAGCAGCAGCACGCCGACGCCGACCATCGCGGGACCGCGCCAGGCGGGTTCAGCGACCCACTGCCCGACGAAGGGCGTGGCCCAGAACGCGGCGATCGCGCCGAGGGCGAGGCCCGCGAAGAAACCGATCGTGGCGAGGAAGCCGCGCGACAGGCCTACGAGGAGCGCGATCGCCAGGACGACGACGAGCACGATGTCGACAACTGCCATGCGTACCTCCGGGGTCAGCGATCAGGGTACGTCGCGCGTCCTGAGAGAACCCCCACCTCGCGTTTTGCGCTTCGGGTCAGGATGACACTAAGATCGATTCCGGAGATATGGTCACCATGACAAGAACCCCTGAGTCCGCGAACCCCGACGTGCGCGTCGCGGTGTCGACGGTCATCTTCAGCGTCCGCCGCGACGCGCACGACGAACCGGTGCTCTCGCTCCCGCTCGTCCGCCGCACGCGCGACCCGTTCGACGGCCGGTGGGCACTGCCCGGCGGCTGGCTCGACGCGACCGAGGAGCTCGACGTCGCGGCATCCCGAACCCTCGCCGAGACCACCGGACTCACGCCGAGCTATCTCGAGCAGCTCTACGCCTTCGGCGCCGTCGACCGCTCCCCCACGCGCGTGGTCTCCATCGTGTACTGGGCGCTGCTGCGCTCCGACGAGGTCGACGCCCAGGTCGCCGCCCACGCACGGCAGGGCGACGCTCCCGAGAACGTCGAGTGGTTCGACGCGAACGATCTGCCCGAACTCGCCTTCGACCACAACGACATCGTCGAGTACACGCTGTGGCGCCTGCGCAACAAGGTCGGCTACAGCCGCATCGCGCACGGTCTGCTGCCCGACGAGTTCACGCTCGCCGACCTGCGCGAGGTCAACGAGACGATCCTCGGCAAGCGCCTGGATCCGGCGAACTTCCGCCGCCAGGTCGACACGTCCGACACCCTCATCCCGACCGAGCGCTTCCGCACCGGGAGCCACCGCCCCGCCCGTCTGTACCGCTACAACCGCGATGTGGAGTTGGCCGACCGCGGCCCGCTCCGCTCCCGTCACTGATCGGAACGCCCATGTCCGCCACCCTCATCACTCTGCAGCCGCGACCGGCGATCGACCCCTCCGTCGACCACGCCATCCAGGCAATCGTCACCGGCGCGTCGACCGACGCCACGTGCACGACCGACCTCGCCGTCGGTCCCTGGGACTTCGACACGCGTCCCGGATACGGTCCGGGCTCGTCGATGGGCGATGTCATCCCGACGGGTGCGCCCCGACAGGGCGAGCTGCCCCTGGCCTACCGTGAGGCGTCGGACGACGAGCTGGACGCACGCATCCGCGCGGCGAAGGAGACGCTCGGCGACCGCGTGGTCGTGCTCGGGCACTTCTACCAGCGCGAGGAGGTCGTGCGCCACGCCGACTACGTGGGCGACTCGTTCCAGCTCGCGAACGCCGCGAAGGACCGGCCCGAGGCCGAGGCCATCGTCTTCTGCGGCGTGCACTTCATGGCCGAGACGGCCGACCTGCTGTCGCAGCCGGAGCAGGCCGTGATCCTGCCGAACCTCGCCGCGGGCTGCTCGATGGCCGACATGGCCGACATCGACCAGGTCGAGGAGTGCTGGGAGCAGCTCGCCGACGTGCTCGGAGACCTGGAGACCCCGGATGCCGAGGGCCTGGTCCCCGTGATCCCGGTGACGTACATGAACTCGTCCGCCGCCATCAAGGGCTTCGTCGGCCGCCACGGCGGCATCGTCTGCACCTCCTCCAACGCCCGGACGGTGCTGGAGTGGGCGTTCGCGCGCGGTCGCCGGGTGCTCTTCTTCCCCGACCAGCACCTGGGCCGCAACACCGCGAAGGCCATGGGCGTCCCGCTCGATCAGATGCCGATGTGGAACCCCCGCAAGCCGCTGGGCGGATCGGATGCCGCGACGATCGAGGACAGCCGGGTCATCCTGTGGCACGGCTTCTGCTCCGTGCACCGCCGCTTCACCGTCGACCAGATCGACAAGGCGCGCGCCGAGCACCCCGGTGTACGGGTGATCGTGCACCCCGAGTGCCCGATGGACGTGGTGGATGCCGCCGACGAGGCGGGCTCCACCGACCTCATCCGCAAGGCCATCGCCGCCGCGACCGAGCCCACCACCTTCGCGATCGGCACCGAGATCAACCTCGTGCAGCGCCTGGCCGCGCAGTACCCGCAGCACGAGATCTTCTGCCTCGACCCGGTCGTCTGCCCCTGCTCGACGATGTACCGCATCCACCCCGGCTACCTCGCCTGGGTGCTGGAGTCGCTCGTCGCGGGCGAGGTCGTCAACCGCATCACGGTCCCGGCCGATGTGGCCGAGCCCGCCACCGTCGCCCTCGAGCGCATGCTCGCGGCCAAGCCGAGCGGCGCCGTGAAATGACCACCGTCGTCGTGGTGGGCAGCGGCATCGCCGGTCTCACGGCGGCGCTGCACGCGGCCGAGAACGGCTGCCGTGTCACGGTCGTGACGAAGGGCGCTCTGCCCGACACCAACACCCGGTGGGCGCAAGGCGGCGTCGCCGCCGTCACCCACCCCACGGACACCGTGGCCTCGCACGCCGCCGACACCCTCACGGCGGGCGCCGGGCTCAACGACCCGTCCGCCGTCGAGATCCTCGTGACCGAGGGGCCGGTGCGCATCGCGGAGCTCGTCGCCCGCGGCGTGGACTTCGACCGCGACACCGACGGCGAGTTCGCCCGCGGGCTCGAGGCCGCGCACGCGGTGCCCCGCGTGCTGCACGCCGGCGGCGACGCGACGGGTGCGGAGATCCAGTCCGCGCTCGGCGCGGCCGTGCGCGCCGCGGCCATCGAGGTTCGCAAGCACGCGCAAGTGCGCGACCTCGCACTCACCGAGGGGCGCGTCAGCGGCATCGAGCTCGCGGACGGCGAACGCCTCGCCGCCGACGCGGTCATCCTCGCCACCGGCGGGGCCGGCCAGCTGTACGCCCACACCACCAACCCGCTCGGCGCCACCGGCGACGGCATCGCCGCGGCGATCCGCGCGGGAGCGGCCGTCGCCGACCTCGAGTTCGTGCAGTTCCACCCCACCGCTCTCGCCCTGGGCGCTCCGTTCCTCATCTCCGAGGCCGTCCGCGGAGAGGGAGCCGTGCTCATCGACGACACCGGGCACCGCTTCGCCTTCGACGCGCACCCGGACGGCGAGCTCGCTCCGCGCGATGTCGTCGCCCGCGCCAACGCCCGGGCGATGGCCGCGCAGGACGGGCATCCGGTGCGCCTGGATGCCACCGCTCTGGGCGCGGCGCGCCTCGCCCGTCGCTTCCCGACGATCGACGCCGCCGTCCGCGAACGCGGGCTCGACTGGGCGGCCGCGCCCATCCCGGTCACCCCCGCGGCGCACTACCTCATGGGCGGTGTCGTCACCGACCTCGACGGGCGCACCACGGTCCCGGGACTCTACGCGGTGGGCGAGACGGCCCGCACGGGCGTGCACGGCGCCAACCGGCTGGCATCCAACTCCCTCCTCGAGGGCGCGGTCTTCGGGGCGCGCGCGGGTGATGCGGTGTCGCGCGGGGGCGACTGGCCGCTCGCCGCCGCCGCACCGGCATCACCCGCGGTCACCGCGGCGACCACCGCTCCCCCCTTCTCCCGCGCGGCGCTGCAGCAGCTCATGTGGACCCACGCGGGCCTCGTCCGCGACGGAGAAGGCCTCGCCCGCGCGGCAGGCATCCTGGCCGCTTGGAGCGCAGACCCCACCCCGCGGTCGGTCGAGGACGAGAACCTCCTCCTCGTCGCGTCGCACGTCGTGGCCGCCGCTCGCGCGCGCACCGGCTCGGTCGGCGCGCACTTCCGCGCCGACGCCACGAGCGTCGACGCCGCGGACGCTGCCCCCGCCGTCGCGGCATCCGTACCGCAGCCCCAGGAGGCTCTCGCATGCTGACCCGTGCCGCCATCGACCGCGTCGTCTCGGCCGCCCTCGACGAGGATGCGCCCTGGGGCGACATCACCAGCGAGGCGCTCATCCCGGCGGATGCCACCGCCACCGCGGCACTCGTCGCCCGGGTGCCGGGGGCGTTCAGCGGAGGAGCGGTGTTCGCGGCGGCCTTCACCCTCACCGATCCGTCCACGACCGTCGACCTGCGCGTCGCCGACGGCGCGACCTTCGCGCCCGGCGACACGCTCGCGGTCGTCACGGGTCCCGCGCGGGGGGTGCTGACCGGCGAACGGGTCGGGCTCAACTTCGTGCAGCGCATGTCGGGCATCGCGACCCTCACCGCCCGCTACGTCGCCGAGGTGGCGCACACCGGAGCCCGCATCGCCGACACCCGCAAGACCACACCGGGGCTCCGGGCCGTCGAGCGCCAGGCGGTGCGCGACGGCGGTGGGCACAACCACCGCTTCTCGCTCTCCGACGCCGTGATGGCGAAGGACAACCACCTCGCCGTGCTGACCGCCAGTGGACTGTCGGTGACGCAGGCCCTGGAGAGCGCGATCGCCCGCCTCCCCCACACCACGCACGTCGAGGTGGAGGTCGACCGTCTGGACCAGATCGACGCCGTGCTCGCCGCGGGCGTCGGCACGATCATGCTCGACAACTTCTCGCTCGACGACCTCCGCACCGGCGTTGCCCGCATCGCCGGGGCCGCCCAGGTCGAAGCCTCCGGCGGGGTGAGCCTGGACACCGTCCGCGCCATCGCGGAGACCGGCGTGGACGTCATCTCGGTCGGCGCGCTCACCCACTCCGCCCCCTCGCTCGACCTGGGCTTGGACATCCGCATCGAGACGGCGTGAGCCTCTACCTCGACAACGCCGCCACCACCCCGGTGCGCCCTGAGGTGCTCGAGGCGATGGCGCCCTACCTCACCCGGTACTTCGGCAATCCGTCGAGCCATCACGAGGTCGGCGAGGCCGCGGCATGCGCGCTCGACGACGCCCGGGGCCGCGTCGCCGCAATCCTCGGCATGCGTGCGGGCGACGTCCTCTTCACCTCCGGCGGAACCGAGTCCAACAACGCGGCCGTCAAGGGCATCGTGCTCGGCAGCGGCAAGCGTCACCTCGTCACGACGGCGATCGAGCACGAGTCGGTGCTGGCCTCCGCCGACTACCTCGCGCGGCTGCACGGGGTCGACGTCACCCACGCCCCGGTCGACGGCGCGGGCACGCTGACGCCCGCGGCCCTGTCCGCCGCGCTGCGCGACGATACGGCGCTGGTGAGCGTGGGGTACGCCAACAACGAGGTGGGCACGATCCAGGATGCCGCCGCCCTCGCCGCCGTCGCGCACGAACGGGGCGTCCCCCTGCACCTCGACGCCGTGCAGGCCGCCGGCTGGCTGCCGCTCTCGGGTCTCGGAGCGGATGCCGTCACCGTCGCCGGGCACAAGATCGGCGCCCCCAAGGGCACCGGGATCCTCGCGGTGCGCGGGCGCCTGCCGTTCGAGCCGCTGCTGCACGGCGGGGGCCAGGAACGCGGACGCCGCTCCGGCACCCCCGACGTGGCGGGGGCGGTGGCCGTCGCCCGTGCTCTCGAGCTCGCCGAGCGCGAACGCGAGGACGAGGCCACGCGGGTGTCCGCGCTGCGCGACGCCTTCGTCGCCCGGGTTCTCGCACGGGTCCCGGGCGCGCGGCTGACCGGCCACCCGGTGCGACGGCTGCCGGGAACGGCGAGCTTCGTCTTCCCGGGCACCAACGGCGAGACCGTGCTGCTCGAGCTCGAGCGCCGGGGCATCGTCTCCTCCAGCGGATCCGCGTGCGCGGCGGGCAGCGACGAGGCCTCGCACGTCCTGCTCGCGCTCGGGATCGCACACGACGACGCCCGCACGGCCGTGCGTTTCACGCTGCCGCACGGGCTCACGGCATCCCTCGATCCGGTCGCCGATGCGGTCGTGGCGGCCGTATCCGCCGTAGGATCGCGCGGGTGAGCTCCACCCCGGTCACCGTCATCGTTCCCGGCTTCGACGTCGAAGACTACGCGGGCGAGGCGCTCGACTCCCTCCGCGCGCAGACGCACCCGCACTGGACGGCGGTCCTCGTCGACGACGCGTCCGCGGACGACACCGCCCGTCTCTTCGCGGACGCCGCGGCGACCGACCCGCGGTTCCGCCTCGCCCGCCATGACGAGCAGCGCGGCCTGGGCGCGGCGCGCAACACGGGCCTGTCGCTCGTGGACACGCCGTACACCGCCTTCCTCGACGCCGACGACCGCCTGCGCCCAAACGCCCTCTCGGTCCTCGCCGACACGCTCGACCGCACCGGCAGCGCCTTCGTCGTCGGCGCCTACGTACGACTGCGACCGGATGCCGACGGCCCGGGCTACACCGCCGGCGACGTGCAGCCGTGGGTCGCCGCCGCCACCGACCCAGCGCGCGAGCGCACCTCGCTGTTCGCTCACCCGGCGGCATCCGGCAACATCGTCGCCTGGTCGAAGCTCAGCCGGACGGACTTCTGGCACGCGCACGACCTCCGCTTCCCCGAGGGCCGGTACTACGAGGACCAGGTGCTCGCGCAGCGCATGTACACGCTCGCCGAAGCGTTCGACGTGGTGCCCGACGTGGTCGTGGAATGGCGCGAGCGGCGCGACGGCGGGTCGATCACGCAACGCCTCGGCGAGCTCCGCGTGCTGCGGGACTACCTCGACGGACTCGGCGAGGGCATCGCGCTGCTGCGTGCCGCCGGGGCCGAGGCAGCGGTGCGCGAGCGCGGACCGCTCATCCGCGAGCTCGACCTGCCGCCCCTCGTCCGGATCGCCGAGACGCACCCCGACCCGGCGTACCGTATCGCGCTCGAGGCGTTCCTCGAGACGCTGCCGGGCTGACCAGCCGCCGCGGCGTCAGCGTTACGCGCCGCTCCCGTCGGAGTACACCTCGACGACCGAGCCGCGGAGCACGAACTGCAGGGCGCGCGCGTCACGGAGCGCCCGCCGCGCCGCCTCCGGCGTGTCATCACGCAGAGGGACCACCACCGTCGGCGGGAAACCGCCGCCACCGCACCCGTAGAACGAGGTTCCGGTGAACGACGCCGAGCTCTCGTCGATGCCATCGGCGACGAACACGGCGAGGCACTCGCCGCTGCCCACCGCGGACGTCCCGACCGGGCGGAAGCCGAGATACTCGGCGTAGAAACGCCCGTCGCCGTTCTCGAACATCCCGGGCCATGAAAAGGTGTCGTCGAGCGACAGCGAGGCCTCGTGCCGGGCCTCGGGCACCATCGGAGCAGGCGGCGCGATCGCCGCGGTCAGCAGGGACGCCGCGACGGCGGCGCCGGTGATGGCGAGGGCGAGAGTGCCGGCGCCGGCCCACAGGAGGCGGCGCGTGAGCGGACGCGGCGTGTGCGACGGACCGGTCGACTCTCGCATCAGTGGGGCGGGCGACGGGACCACCGAAGGACCGGAGGCCGGCGTGACGGCATCTCCGAGGAGATCCACGAAGGGCGAGACGTCCCCGGCGCCGGCACGATCGCGGATGGGGCCGGCGTCCGCGTCACGACCGCGCGAGCGTTCCTCGAGCTCCTGCAGCCGGCGGAGCGCCACCCCGTCGCCGGTGATGTCGGCGCCAGGACCGTACGCGCGGGCGCGCAGCAGCCGCAGTTCGTGTTCCTCTTCAGGGGTCATCCCGACCATCGTGGCATGCAGGCCGGCCCGATCCGCCCTCGGGGTGTCGTGCATCTCCGGGTCCCCGCCCGCCTCGCGGTGAGAGACCGGAGCGTACCGGTCAGGCCGGCGCCTGATCGGCCCGACGCGAGGGCAGCGCCGCACGCGCGAGCCCGGCGGCATCGCGTTCTTCGTCGGCGAGCACGAACGACGCCGCCAGCTGCTCGGCCGCGAGGCTCGCGTAGAGCCCGCCCGCGGCGAGGAGCTCGGCGTGCGTGCCCGACTCGACGATCCGTCCGGCATCGACGACGTGGATCTGGTCGGCGCTGATCACCGTCGACAGGCGGTGTGCGATGGACAGCGTCGTCCGCCCGTGCGACGCGGTCTCCAGAGCCTCCTGCACGATGCGTTCGGACACCGTGTCCAGCGCGCTCGTCGCCTCGTCGAGGAGCAGGACGGGAGGGTCCTTCAGCAGGACGCGGGCGATGGCGATGCGCTGCTTCTCCCCGCCCGACAGGCGGTAACCGCGCTCGCCCACGAGGGTGTCGTAGCCCTGCTCGAAGCCGGCGATGACGTGGTGGATGTTCGCCGCACGGCACGCGGCCTCGATCTCGTCGTCCGTGGCGTCGGGGCGGGCGTAACGCAGGTTCTCACGCACGGTCGCGTGGAACAGGTACGTCTCCTGCGAGACGATGCCGATCTCGTCGATGATCGACGCACGCTCGAGGGTGCGCACATCCGCGCCGGAGAACAGCACGGCGCCCGAGCCCGCCTCGTACATGCGGGGCGTGAGGTAGAGGATCGTCGTCTTGCCGGCGCCCGAGGGGCCGACGAAGGCGACGTGCTGGCCGGGCTCGACCGTGAAGGAGAGGCCGTCGAGGGTGGGCCGCGCGTTCGCCGGAGCGTCGGGGTAGTGGAACCCGACGTCGCGGAACTCGATGCGCCCCACTGGCCCGGGGGCGGCGGAGACGGGAATCGCGTCGGGAGCGTCGACGATGGCGGGCCGCAGGTCGAGGTACTCGAAGATGCGCGCGAAGAGGGCCGACGAGGTCTGCACGTCGAGCGCGACGCGCATCAGGCCCATGAGGGGCATGAGCAGGCGCGCCTGCACCGTGGTGAACGCCACGATCGTGCCGGCGGTGATGGCTCCCGCACCCCCGGCGATGAGGTAGCCCGCGACGAGGTAGATCACCGCGGGGACGCTCGACATGATGACCTGCACCACGGCGAAGAACCCCTGGCCGCTCATCGCCCGCCGCACCTGCAAGTGCACCTGGTTGTCGTTTTCGGCGTCGAAGCGCGCCGACTCGGTGCGCTGGCGGTTGAACGACTTCGACAGCAGGATGCCGGACACGCTCAGCGTCTCCTGCGTGATGGCCGACAGCTCCGACAGCGACTCCTGCGTCTCGCCGGCGATGCGCGCGCGGACCTGGCCGACCCGGCGCTGGACGAAGATGAGGAACGGCATGAGCGCGACGGCGATGAGAGTCAGCCGCCAGTCGATGAGGACCATGGCGACGAGCGAGGCGATCACCGTCACCGCGTTGCCGAGGATGCTCGTGACGGTGTTGGTGAGCACGCCCGAGACGCCGCCCACGTCGTTCTGCAGACGCGACTGGATGACGCCCGTCTTGGTGCGGGTGAAGAATCCCAGCTCCATGCCCTGGAGGTGGTCGAACAGCCGGGTGCGCAGGTCGCCCGTGACCCGGTTGCCCACGGTGGCCGTGAACCACGTCTGGCCGACGTTCAGGACAGCCGAGAACAGGAACAACCCGATCATGACGCTCACGAGCATCGCGAGCAGACCGAGGTCGGGCGCCGACCCGTCGACCGGGAACAGCGCGTCGTCGAAGATGCGCTGCACGAGCAGCGGGGGGATGACGGCGACCGCCGCGCCCACGATGACCAGCAGCACGGTGACGGCAATCCGGCCGCGATAGGGCTGGAAGAGTGCGACCACCCGACGGCCGAGGTTCTCGACGCGCGGAGCCTGGGCGTTTCGACGACGCTGCTCCGCGGCATCCACGCCGCGGAACATGCTTCCGCCCACTCCACCCGGGTTCATGCGGGCCAGCCTACGTCCGCCCACCGACACCGGCTCCCCACAACGGCTCGTCGCCCACGAGGACTAGACTCGGCATCCTCCGCACGGCATCCTCCCCCGGATTCTCTCGACGTCGGAATACTCCGACGCCGCCCGCCGTTCCCTCCCTCGCACGTCGCCGCTCCGGCGCCACGAAGCCCCCCGCTCGAAAAGGACCTCGTCATGGCCGCCACCGGCACCCCCGTCGCTCCCCCGCCCACCGCGTCGGGCGTCACGTCCGGCCAGAGCCGCGTGATCTGGCTCCTGCTCACGGCCGCGTTCGTGGCGATCCTCAACGAGACGACGATGAACGTCGCCATCCCGTTCCTCATCCGCGACCTCGGGATCACCGCCGTCGCCGCGCAGTGGCTGACCACCGCGTTCATGCTCACCATGGCCGTCGTCATCCCGATCACGGGCTTCCTCCTGCAGCGTTTCACCACGCGACAGGTCTTCATCACCGCGATGTCGCTCTTCTCGGCGGGCACGCTCGTCGCCTTCCTCGCGCCCGGCTTCGAGCTGCTCGTCGTGGCCCGCGTCATCCAGGCTTCGGGAACGGCGATCATGATGCCGTTGCTGATGACCACCATCATGACCATCGTCCCCCCGCAGCACCGCGGGCGGATGATGGGCCGCGTCAGCATCGTCATGGCACTCGCCCCAGCCATCGGACCGACCATGTCGGGCCTGGTGTTGCAGTCGCTCGGGTGGCACTGGATCTTCGGCATCGTCCTGCCGATCGCCCTCGTGGCGCTGTTCATGGGCGCGCGCTGGATCCACAACCTCGGCGAGACCCGCGCGGCCCCGATCGACGTGGCATCCGTGATCCTGTCGGCGCTCGGCTTCGGCGGTCTCGTCTTCGGCCTCAGCCAGATCGGCGGCGGCGGGCACGGCGGGGATCCGGATGCCGCCTCCGCGTCGCTCATCACCCTGATCGCGGCGCTCGGGATCGGCGTCGTGAGCCTCGTGGCGTTCGTCTGGCGCCAGGTGCGCCTGCAGCGCACGGATGCGGCACTGCTGGACCTGCGGGTCTTCCGGTCACGCAACTTCACGCTGTCGGTGACCCAGCTGGGCGTGATGTCGATGGCGTTCTTCGGCGCGATCACGCTGCTGCCCCTCTACCTGCAGACGGTCCTCGGCAAGACCCCGCTCGAGACCGGCCTCGCCGTGCTCCCTGGCTCGCTCGCGATGGGACTCGCCGGCCCCGTGATCGGCCGGATCTACGACCGGTTCGGCACTCAGGTGCTGCTCGTTCCCGGCGCCCTCATCACCAGCGCGACCCTCTGGTACTACACGACCGTGGGAACGGACACCTCGTTCGTGCTGCTCATCGTCGTGCAGACCCTGATGATGATCGGGCTCGCCCTGTCGTTCACGCCGCTGTTCACGGCATCGTTGGGTTCCCTCGAGCCGCGCTTCTACTCTCACGGCTCCGCCGTCGTCGGCACGGCACAGCAGGTGGCGGGTGCCGCCGGCATTGCCCTGCTCATCACGGTGATGTCCGCCGTCTCCGCGGGAGCGGGAGAGGGAGTGGAGGCGGATGCCGCGGGCACCCGTGCCGCATTCCTGATCGCCGCGATCCTGTCGGTCCCCCTCATCGCGGGGGCGTTCCTCATCCGCAAGCCGGCGGATCAGCTCGAGGGGACCGCGCCGGTCGCGCACTGAGTGCATCGCCGGCGCGGTGGCGTCGGCCGGGTCGCGGTCGGCGGCATCCCGAGACGCGAGGGCGGCTCAGAGCGAGCAGGAACCGCCGCCGCAGCATGCCGATGCGGGGCGCGGGGCGTCCTCCGTCTCGTCGGCGGAGGCGTTCAGCAGGGTGATCAGCGGCTTCGCCGGAGTCGTCGTCGTAGACGCGGTGTCAGAAGACATGCGTTCCATGCTACGCCTGCGCTCGCGCCCGCGGGCGTCGCAGTCACGGGCAGCGGACGGGGCGGCGAGGCCCGGCCTAACGCCGGGGCGCGGCATCCGCAACCCCCGTTCCGGGCGCGGCGGCGGTTCTTAGCGTGGACGCGACCCCGATCGAGAAAGAGAGAGTCGCATCATGACCGATCTCAGCGGCAAGCGCATCGCCTTCCTGGCCACCGACGGATACGAGGACAGCGAGCTGACCAGCCCGTGGGAGGCGGTGACCTCCGCCGGCGCGGAAGCGGTGCTCGTCTCGCCCAACGACGGCAGCATCACCGGGGAGAAAGGCCACGAGCAGAAGGTGGACCTGGCCGTCTCGTCGGCGTCGGCCGGTGACTTCGACGCCCTCGTACTGCCGGGCGGCGTACAGAACGCCGATGACATCCGCATCGTCACGGATGCCGTGACCTTCACCCGCGACTTCTTCGAGCAGCACAAGCCGGTGGCCGTCATCTGCCACGGCGGGTGGATCCTCACCGAGGCCGACGTGCTGAAGGGCCGGACCCTGACCAGCTTCCCGACGCTGCGGACGGACCTGCGCAACGCCGGTGCGACCTGGGTAGACGAGGAGGTCCACGTCGACCAGGGACTGGTCTCCAGTCGCAACCCCGACGACCTTCCGGCTTTCAACGCCAAGCTCGTCGAAGAGGTCGCCGAGGGAAAGCACTCCGGCCAGACGGCCTGACCCTTCGAACGAGAGGGGCCCTGGCCTCGTGTCCAGGGCCCCTCTCGTTCGAGCGCTCAGGAGCAGGAGACGGCGACGCCGTTGACCTGGTGCACGCCGGGGCCCAGGTCGCCGCAGTTGGCGATGGCCGCGACGGCGAAGCCCACGAGGACGATGATGACGATCACCGTGGCGATGGTGATGACTGACCCGATGATGATGCCGATCACCGCCGGCGTGTTCTTGTAGCCGGCCTTCTTCGACTGCACCAGCGCGACGATCGAGAGGATCAGCCCGATGACGTTGAACGGGACGGAGGCGATGAGGCCGATGATGCCGAGGGTCTTTCCCGGGTACGAGGTGTCGGCAGGGGGCTGAACGGTCATGTGAACTCCTGGTCGAGGGCGAGGCGGATCGCGGACGACGCCGCCGCGGCGGTCTCCGGCCCCACACTATTGCGAAAGCCCTGGCCGCCGCGCGCAACGGCCGATCGGCGCGTCACGCGACGACGCCCTGACACGACGGGCAGTACTGCCCGCCGCCCTTCGTGCCGGGGATGTCCTCGATCGCACCCCCGCAGCCCGGACACGGTTCGCCCGTCCGCCCGTGCACCTGCATGAAAGCGACCTTCGCCGCCTTCTGCTCGGCGATGGGCACTCCCCTTCTCGCGTGCACGGCGGTATCGAGGACGTCCCGCAGCGCCGTGTGCAGCCGCGCGACGTCGTCTTCGCTCAGAGCGGCTGCGTGGGCGACGGGCGACAGCCGGGCGGCGAAGAGAGTCTCGTCCGAGTAGGCGTTGCCGATCCCCGCGAGCGTCTCCTGCTCCTGCAGCAGGGCCTTGAGCTGCTTGCGGCGACCGCGCAGCGCGGCGGCGAGCATCTCCCGGGAGAAGCGGGGGTCGAGGGCATCCGGACCGAGCTTCGCCACCGCCGGGACCTCGTCGGGCTCGTCGACGACGTGCAACTGCACAGACAGCCAGTCGCCCGCATCGGTGATGCCCATGATGCCGTCGGCGAAGACGAGGCGGGCGATCTCGGGGGCCGCGGACGGTGGGAGCTCGCCGCCCGTGTCGGTCCAGGTCGCCCATCCCGCCCGGCCGAACCCGATCCCGAGGTGCACCCCGTCGAGGTCGAGGTCGACGTGCTTGCCGTGCCGGGTGACGCTCGTGACGGCTCGACCGACGAGCTCGCTCAGAGGCCGCGCACGCGTCTTCAGCGCACGGCCCTCGACGAGGTCGACCGCGGTGACGACCTGACCGGTGAGACGCTCACGCAGAAAGAGCGTGAGCGCCTCGACTTCCGGTGCCTCGGGCATCGCGGAGCCGGGTCAGGCCTCGGGCGCGGGGCTCGTGGCCGAAGTCGCGGTGGGCGAGGGCGCAGCCTCGGCCGGGCGCCGTGAGGCGTCCGCGAAAGCGTCCGCGACGGCGCGACCCTGGATGATCTGCGTGAGATCGATGCCGGTCGCCGCGCGAACAGCCTCGAACGAGGAGCGCAGCCCGGTGGCCGACTCGGTGGCAAGGTGCCCGCTGGCCCCTTCTCCGCCGAGCACGGTCACGTTGCCGACCCGGTCGTAGCCCTTGGCGAACTCCGCCATCATCGGTACGAGCGCCTCGAGCGCACGCTGGGCGAGCAGCGCCTCCTGGTTGTGCGCGAGGGCCTCGGCCTCGGCGCGGATCGCCTCGGCACGGGCCTCACCGGCCAGGCGCACGGCCTGCGCGTCGGCCTCGGCCCGCACGCGTACCGCCGCGGCCTCCTGCTCGGCGATCTGCGCGCGCGCCTCGGCCGCCTTGATCTGCGCGTACGCCTCGGCGTCGGCATCCTTCTGTCGCTGGTACAGGTCGGCATCGGCGACGCGGGCGACCTCGGACTCCAGCCGCGCCTGCGTGTTCTGCGCTTCCTGCTGCAGGACCGCCTGGCGACGCTCGGCGCGCGTGAGCGCCTCGGCCTGCTCGGCCTCGGCGTTGGCGCGACCGACCTCGGCCTTGGCCGCGGCGCTGTTCTTGTCGAGATTGGTCTGCTCGATGAGGTTGGCCTCGTCGGTGGCGATCTGCCGCGCGCGGATCTCGCGCACCGCGTTGATCCGGGCGACTTCCGCCTCCCGCTTCACCCGCTCGACCTCGGTGGCACCGAGGGCGGCGATGTAACCGTTGCTGTCGGTCACCCCCTGGATCTGGAACGAGTCGAGGATGAGACCCTGCGACGACAGGTCGCCCTTGATGCCCTCGGCGATCTGGTCCGACAGGCGCTGGCGGTCGCGCATGAGCTCCTCGACCGTGAGCGTCGCGACCACACCGCGCAGGGCGCCCTCGAGCTGCTCCGTGGTGAACTGCTCGATCGCCTTGTCCTGCGAGGCGAAGCGCTCCGCCGCACGGCGGACGGATTCGGGGTCGGAACCGATCTTGACCAGGGCGACACCGCTCACGTTGACCGTGACGCCGTTGGACGACTGGGCAGTGGGCTCCATCTTGATCTGACGGGCGCGCAGCGAGATCATCTCGCCGCGCTGCGTGAGCGGGTTGACGATCGCGCCGCCGCCGGTGATGACCGTGATGCGCGACGACTCACCGTCCGCGCTCTTCTGGCGCTTTCCGACGATGACCAGGGCTTCATCGGCCTTGGCGACGCGGTACCACCCGCGGACGAGCCCCGCGATGATGAGGATGACGACGATGACGACGACGAGTGCGATGACCACGACGATGCCGATCGCCCCCAGCGCAGCAAATTCCATGGTTCTCCTTCGACAGGCACCGCCGGAGCGGTACGGGGGAATTCCCTCCAACCTATCCGGGTGCTCCCCGGCGGTGTCCACCCCCTCAGGGAGGAGAAGGTCGCAGACCCCGGCGCGGCAGCGTACCGTTGGAGGTGAGGCGGCCCGAACCGCCTCCGGAAGGGTCCCCCATGAAGATCGTGTCCTCCTCCGACTGGCGGGATGCCATCGCCTTCGATGTCCCCGTGCTCGTCGCGGACGTGGTTCCCGGCGAACCCACCCGGTGCGTGGCGTGCGGCACGAACGGTGCGTTGATCGATCGCACCGAGCTGTGGGCGGTCAAGCACCGCCACCCCAAGCACCACGGCGGCTTCGTGCGCTTCTACTGCGAGACGCACAAGCCGGCGGTCGCTCCCCCGCCGCCCGCGCCGGTCGAGATCACGCGCACCCGCAGCAGCACGCCCCGCGCCGAGCGTCGCCCCAGCAGCCCCAAGGCCGTCGCGGTGACCGACCGCCCGATGCGCACCATGTGCCCCGACTGCTTCGTCGAGGTGTCGGCGGGCGGAGACTGCGGCATGTGCGGCACGCAGGTCGTCTGAGCACGAAAGAACCGCCCCGTCGCGACAGCGGCGGGGCGGTTCTTTCGTGTATGCGATCAGCGAGCCGAGATCGTCCAGCCCGCCTCATGCGACGCACCCGGGGCGAGGGCGATCACGCCGGTGTCGTAGTCGTACGCGTCGTCGTTGAACGCGTCGGGCGCGCACGTCATGGGCTCGACGGCGAGCCCCGCGCGGTGCCCGGGCGTGCCGGGACCGGCGGGCAGGTCGGCGGTATGGATCTGCACCCACGGGCACGTCTCGTCCCACGTCATGGCCACCCCCGTCCCGGAAGGGTCGGTGACCGTCACGGTCGCGCGGGCGCCGGCATCCCGGATCAGGCCGGTGTAGGCGTGGTCGATCTCGACGGCGCCGAGCACGCGCGGCTCGCGGAAGTCGAAGCGCTCGGCATCGGCCGAGACGAATGCCAGTGCCACCGGCGACAGACGGTCCGGCGTCACTTCGAGCACGGTGTCGGCCGGCAGCGCGAGGGTCCACTCGTCGAGCGTGGCGGGTCCGGCCACGAGGTAGGGGTGCGGCCCCGTGCCCCAGGGTGCCGGCGTGTCGGACAGGTTCGTGGCGCGGACCGTCTGCGTCAGGCCGTCGGCATCCAGTCGGTATGTCGTCGAGACGACGAGCCACCAGGGGTATCCCGCCTGCGCGGGAACGGTGGCCGTCAGCGTGACGGCGTCGGCGGAGGCCTCGAGGATGTTCCAGTCCGCCCACGACAGCAGCCCGTGGAGGGCGTGCGAGCGATCGGGCTCGGTCAGGGCGAGCTGGTGCTCGCCTCCCCCGAAGCGGTGGAGGCCGTCGACGACGCGGTTCGGCCAGGGGGCGAGTGTCGTGCCGCGGTAGGCGGGGCGCACCTCGTCGGCCGCGAACGGCACGACCAGGTCGCGGCCCTCGAACGTCAGCGAGCGCAGAGACGCCCCGACACTGGCGATCGCCGCCTCGTAGCCGTGGGCGCGGAGGACGACGGGGGTACCCGAGACCACGGTCGGAGTCTCGGTGGGAGCAACATCGGTCATGGGGCCATTATCTCGGTCACCGCGCCGCGCACGCGGCATCCCCGCTTCCACGACGAATGCCCCGACCGCGTGGTCGGGGCATTCGGGGAGGGCGACTTACTTGAAGGCGTCCTTGACGTTCTCGCCGGCCTTCTTGACGTTGGCCTTGCTCTGGTCGGCCTCGCCCTCGGCCTCGAGCCGTTCATTGTCCGTGGCCTTGCCCCAGGCTTCCTTCGCCTTGCCGGTGAGGTCTTCAGCGGCGTTCTTGATCTTGTCGTCGAGTCCCATGTCGGCTCCTCCCGCGTCGTACTCGGGTCTTTCCCGATGCGTCAACGCTAGAACTGCGCCCTCCGCCCACGAGGGGGCTTGAATTTCCGCCCCCGGTGGGCAAGCATCCGGGCCGCTGACGCCACTGCCGCTAGGTTCGAGAGGGTGAGCGAAGCCGACGACCGCAGTCCGTTCGCCGATCTTCTCGACGGCGCGGACAGCGTGGCGGCCCCGAGCGGGCGCGCCGGGCGCATCGTCATGATCGTCTTCCTGGTGATGGTGCTCACCGTCCTCGCCGGCGGCGGTGGATACGTGTGGTGGGCATCCGCCGCCCCCGTCGGGCCGCCGACGCTCACGTCGTACAGTCCGTCGGTCCCGGCCGGGTCTCCTGCGGCCATCAGATTGCCCACATCGGGATCCACGCTCGTGAGCGTCGAAGGCGGAGAGACCTACCTCGGACCGGATGCCGCCGGATCCTGGGTGTCGTCCGGGGGCGACGATCCGCGGCCGATCGCCAGTATCACGAAGCTCATCACGGCGCTCGTGGTGCTCGATGCCCACCCGCTCGACGGAGCGGACGACCCTGGCCCGACGATCGCCTTCACCGAGGCTGACACCGATTTGTACGACAGGTACTACGTCCTGGGCGCGACGATCGCCCGCATGCCCGACGGCACGAAGCTGTCGCTGCATGATGCGCTTGCGACCATGCTGCTGCCGTCGGCGAGCAACTACGCCACAGCCGTCGCCCGCTGGGCGTACGGATCGGAGGCCGCTTTCGTCGACGCGGCGCGATCCTGGCTGAGCGCGAACGGTCTCACCTCGACCCGGATCGTGGATGCCACCGGCATCGACGACCGCAACACCAGCACGCCGACGGATCTCGTCGCGCTCGGGAAGATCGCCAGCGCCAACCCCACGATCGCCCGTATCGCCGCGACGACCTCCATCAACCTCCCCGGCGGTCCGGGAACGGTCACGAACACCAACGACCTGCTCGGGACCGAGGGTGTCACGGGACTGAAGACCGGGAACCTCGGCGAGGGCAGCTTCAATCTTCTGTTCACGTCCGACCTCGACGTGGGCATCGGCTCCCCCCTGCACATCACGGGTGTCCGTCTGGGCGGCGCGACCCACGACAGCACGGATCAGGACGTCGCGAGGCTGCTGCAGAGCATCCGCGACGGCTTCCACAAGATTCCGGTCGGCAACGTCGGGACGGAGATCGGCAAGATCACGACGCCGTGGGGCGCGGGCGCGAAGGTCGTCGTCGGGCAGAACGCGTCGATCCTGACCTGGTCCGACACCGCCGTGACCACCACTGTCGACACCACGACGCCCGAGGCGTACGCCGACGGCGAGAAAGTGGGCACGATCACGTGGACCGCCGGGCCGAACACCGCGTCGGCCGACGTGACGATCTCCGGCGAGATCGAGGAGCCGACGCTGTGGTGGCGGCTGACGCACCCGACCGAGCTCGGCGGCTGAGGGCGGGCGGCGCGGTCCCGGTGGCTCGTACGCTGAAGAGATGGCACACCTCTCCCCCGCGCAGCTGGACCGGGCCGTCGGAACCGTGGTCGTCTCCGCCGCCGGCGACGCGCTCGGCTCGGCCTACGAGTTCGGGCCGGCGCTCCCCGACGACGTGACGCCCGCGTTCGGCGTGGGTCACTTCGGTCACAGCCTCCGGGAATGGACCGACGACACGAGCATGGCCGTCCCCGTCCTCGACGAGCTCGCGGCGGGCCGCCGTCTCACCGACCCCGACGCCCTCGAAAGGATCGTCGCCGCGTGGCAGGGCTGGGCGCGCACCGCGCTCGACGTGGGGGCTCAGACCCGCCACGTGTTGGGCCGGATTCCCTCTCCCCCGCGAATGGATGCCATCCGCACGGCCTCCCGCGCCGTCCACGACGAGACGGGGCGAAGCGGGGGCAACGGCTCGCTCATGCGCACCGGCCCAGTCGCCCTTGGATACCTCGCGGGTCCCGTCGACGAGCTCACCGCCGCCGCGGCCGCCGTCGCCCAGCTCACCCACTGGGAGGACGACAACATCGACGCGTGCGCGCTGTGGTGCGCGGCGATCCGGCGCGGCATCCTCACCGGCGACCTCGACGTGCGCGGTCAGCTCGAGGTCGTGCCCGCGAGCCGTCGCGATCGTTGGGCCGCGTTCATCGACGAGGCTCTCGCTCCCGGCGCGCACCCGCGCGACTTCCGCGAGGCGAACGGCTGGGTCGTGCGCGCGTTCCAGGGCGCCCTGGCCGCGGTCGCCGGTGCGACGGGACCCCTGGATGCCATCGAGCGGGCCATCCGCGGCGGCAACGACACCGACACCGTCGCCGCCATCGCCGGCTCGCTCGCCGGGGCCGCCTGGGGAGCGGATGCGCTCCCCGCGTCGTACACGCGCGGACTGCATGGGTGGCCGGGGATCGACGCGGCCGAGCTCGCCGCACGGGCGAGGACCGCGGTGGAGGCGTCGACGTTGTCGGGGCGGGGCACCATCCGATGAGAGCCAGCCCTTGGTGGTACCATTTCTGGTACAAGATGAGGAGAAGCTGTGGCTATCACGACCAGCGAGGCGCGACGCGACCTCTTCGGTCTCATTGAGCGCGTCAACCTCGACCACACCGAGATCGAGATCACGTCGAAGCGTGGTTCCGCTGTCCTCATGTCGAAGGACGAGTACGACTCCCTCGTTGAAACGAGCTACCTGCTGCGCTCACCCGCAAACGCTCGACGCCTGCTGACGGCATTGACCAGCGCTCGCGACGGTGCGGGTGAGGAACACGAGCTCATCGAGCCGTGAGTGATCGCAAGCTTGCATGGACGTCAGAGGGGTGGGACGACTACCTCTTCTGGCAGACGCAGGATCGCAAGACCCTCCGCCGCATCAACCAGTTGATCGCTGACGCTCTTCGCGACGACCCCTTCGAGGGAATAGGCAAACCCGAGCCCCTCAAGCACGCGCTCGCGGGCGCGTGGTCGCGTCGCATCGATGAAGCGAATCGTCTCGTCTATGTGGTGAACGACACCCACATCACGATCTTGCAGGCGCGCTACCACTACTGAATCGATCTTCAGGGGCTCGCCTTCCTCGCCGAGTCAACGCTGGCTCGCTGGCCGGCGCCGCCTGGGGAGCGGATGCCTTCCCCGCGTCGTACACGCGCGGACTGCACGGATGGCCGGGGATCGACGCGGCCGAGCTCGCGGCACGGGCGAGGATCGCGGTGGGGGCGTCAGCGTCGACCTGACAGGTCACGTCGCCGCCGGCATCCCGTGTCACCAGGCCCGCCCCCGGAGATCGATGTCCCCCGCGGGCCACTCCGCCGAGGAAATAACCGGATGCACGAGGAGCGGCTGCCCCGGTGGGGTCTCGCAGGGCCTCCCCGTCCGATCGAGTGACCTCTCCGCGGGAGTCGGCCGCCCCACCAGATCACCGTCTCGCAGTCGCGCCTGAGCGCTTCGAGTGCGGCGGCGGCGGGAAGGGTGACGCCGGCAAGCCGCCGCAGAGCACTGACGCCCTCGTCATCCTCGCCGCCCGCCGGACTCGCACGCACGTCGAGAAGCCACGTCGTGCGTTGATAGGTCAGGTACTCCGGCTGATACGCCCGCCCCGCGCGGCCGGACGGGGTCGCTTCGCCGATGTCCGCGGCCTGAGTCGGCTCGAGTCGAAGGACGGCGGTGATCTCCGCAGCCGTGCGCGACTCGCTGTAGATCGCCAGCGTCGCTCGGTCGTACCCGATCATGATCCCCCGCTATCTCGGTGTGGCGGAACGCGACCATGTCGCCGTCGCGTGTTCCGCGACGCTTCCGCGTAGCACCGGTAGCCCTATCTTTGACGCATGCCTCCGTTTCTGCGGCGAGCACTTGCCGTCGGTCGTCGACTGCTGATCTTCACCGTCGTCGGATTCGCGTGCGGGGCGGTCCTCGGCGTGCTGTACGTCGTCGTCGGGTGGTTTCCGGGCGCCATGGCGACCTACGCGGAGAACCCGCAATTCGTCGATCCCCGGCGCCTTGTGTGGGGCTGGAGTGCGGCGTGGGCAATCTCGCTCGGGCTGCTGGGAGGGCTCATCGGCCTCGGCATGGGAGCCCTCGTCGCCGCCACCGAGTCGTCGCAACGATAAGCCGTTCCCGATGGAGCCTGCGAGCGGCACTCCTGTCCGACCGCCGGCTCAGTTGTTGAAGCGGAACTCCACCACGTCGCCGTCCTGCATGACGTAGTCCTTGCCCTCGAGGCGCGCCTTGCCCTTGGCGCGGGCCTCGGCGACCGAGCCGAGCTCGAGAAGATCGGCGAACGAGATGACCTCGGCCTTGATGAAGCCCTTCTCGAAGTCGGTGTGGATGACGCCGGCTGCCTGCGGGGCCTTGGCGCCCTTCGGGATCGTCCAGGCGCGCGCTTCCTTGGGGCCGGCCGTGAGGTAGGTCTGCAGCCCCAGAGTGTCGAAGCCGATGCGGGCGAGCTGGTCGAGGCCCGACTCGTCCTGACCGGTGGAGGCCAACAGCTCGGCGGCATCCTCGGGGTCGAGGTCGATCAGCTCGGACTCGATCTTGGCATCCAGGAACACGGCCTTCGCGGGGGCTACCAGCGCGGCGAGTTCGTCTTTCTTCGCCTGATCGGTGAGCACGGCCTCGTCGACGTTGAAGACGAAGATGAAGGGCTTCGCGGTCAGCAGACCCAGCTCGCGGATCGGCGAGAGGTCGAGACCGGATGCCGAGAGCAGCACGCCGCGCTGCAGTGCATCCTGCGCGGCCTTGGCGGCATCGAGCACCGAGGGGTCGAGCTTCTTGCCCTTGACCTCTTTCTCATAGCGCGTGATCGCTTTCTCCAGCGTCTGGAGGTCGGCGAGCTGCAGCTCGGCGTTGATCGTCTCCATGTCGCTCGCGGGGTTCACCGCGCCGTCGACGTGGACCACGTCGTCGTCGGCGAATCCGCGGACGACCTGAGCGATGGCATCCGCTTCACGGATGTTCGCGAGGAACTGGTTGCCGAGCCCCTCGCCCTCGCTGGCACCGCGCACGATGCCCGCGATGTCGACGAACGACACCGCGGCGGGCACGAGACGCTCGCTGCCGAAGACGTCAGCGAGCTGCTGCAGGCGCACATCGGGAAGGTTCACGACCCCGACGTTGGGCTCGATGGTGGCGAACGGATAGTTCGCGGCGAGCACCGAGTTCTTGGTCAGGGCGTTGAAGAGGGTCGACTTTCCGACGTTGGGAAGGCCGACGATTCCGATGGTAAGAGCCACGGGAGTCCAGGTTACCCGGCTCGACGCGCCGTCATCGCGTCAGGGCCGCCGCGCGCGGAACGCGTGGGTCACATAGGGAAGGGCGACGGTGCCCCCGTCGACGAGTTCGGGGAGGGATGCCAGCACCCCGTCGACCGCGGCATCGATGCCTGCGCGCTTCTCGGGGCTGGCCGTGATGATGTCACTGCGCGAGACGACGAGGTCGCGCAGCTGGGGCAGCGTGATGGGCCGTTCCCACCGCCACACGCGATGCTCGAGCTCGCCGAAGGGCTCGGCGACGCGCGGCCCGGTGGTCGCGAGCAGGACTTCGGCGTTGGAGCCGCCCATCGCCTCGGTGAGCCGCCGCACCCACTCGACGTCGTCGTCGCGGATGTTCCAGACGAGCCCGAGCGCTCCCCCGCTGCGCAGCACGCGCCCGATCTCGCGCGAGGCGGGCTCGACATCGACCCAGTGCCAGGCCTGCCCCATGACGACGGCGTCCAGACCCGAGTCGGGCAGGGGAAGGCTCTCCGCCGTTCCGACGAACGTGGGCACGCCACGGACGTTCTCGCGCAGGGTCGCCAGCATGTCGGCATCCGGATCGACCGCCACGACGTCGGCACCGAGCTCGACGACGGTACGGGTGAGCTTGCCGGTGCCGGCGCCCACGTCGGCGACGCGCAGCGCACGCCCGGGCTCGCGTACCGGCTGCAGCAGCCACGCGACTGCTTCGGCCGGATACCCCGGACGCCCCGACTCATAGGCGGAGGCGGCCTGTCCGAAAGACGTCGACTTCTCGCGATCGGTCATGCCCCGACCCTACGCCGCCCCTCCGACACCGCCACCGACGACGACCGCCGGCAGATGGCCGGAGGCCTGCCGTCCTCGGCGCGCCTGACGCGGGCGCGGGGCATCGCCGGTGAAGGTGGAGGCGTGGGACTGGACTTCACGGCGATCGACTTCGAAACGGCGAACTCCAGCGGTGCGTCGGCCTGCGCGGTCGGTCTCGCTCGGGTCCGCGACGGCCGTGTCGTCGCTACCGCCGCCTGGCTCATCAAGCCGCCGCCCGGTCACGACCACTTCGCACCGATCAACGTCGGCATCCACGGCATCCAACCCGACGACGTCGCGAACGCTCCGGACTGGAGCACGCAGCTCGCGCGCCTCACGGCCTTCGCCGGGGCCGACGTCCTCGTCGCGCACAACGCCGGCTTCGACATGTCGGTTCTGCGCCGCGCCTGCGCAGCGACCGACGAGGTCTGCCCGCCGTACCGCTATCTCTGCAGCGTGCAGGTGTCCCGCAAGACGTACACGCTCGCCTCGTATCGGCTCCCTCTGGTGGCCGAAGAGGCGGGATGCTCGCCTTTCGCGCACCACGATGCGCTCGCGGACGCCGTCGCCTGCGCGGAGATCACCATCGACTGTGCGCGCCGCGCCGGCGCCGACGATGTGCACGCTCTCGCCGCCCACCTGGGCGTCCGCATCTCGCAGATCGCCGTCGAGCCCGCGGTCGAGCGCGCCGTCGCCTGACGCTCCCCGGCTCGTCTTTCCGGCGATGTCGGAGGTCTGGTGCATGCTGACCCCATGGATGCCATCGCCCTCCTCTTCGTGATCCTCGCCCTCGCGCTCGGCGTCGCCGGCGGGTGGTTCCTCGGCGCCGCTCGTGCGGGAGCGCGTGGCGCACACGATCGCGGCGAGCTGTCCGCGCGTGCGGCCGCGGCGGAGGCCGCGCGGGCCGGGCTGCAGGCGCAGCTCGAGCATCAGACAGCGCTGTATCGCGACCTCGTCGCGCAGTCTCGTGGCGACCAGGCCGCACGCGAAGAGCGCGACCGCCGCGATCAGACGGTGCTCCGAGCGCTCGATCCCGTACGCGAGACCCTTGAGGCGATGCAGCGCAAGGTCGACGGACTCGAGCGCGACCGCGTCGAGCAGTACTCGGCGCTGGGCGAGCAGCTGCGTCTCTCGCGTGAGGCGGATGAAGCCCTGCGCGCGACCACCGAAGCACTGGCTTCCGCGATGCGCTCCGGCAGCACCCGCGGCGTCTGGGGAGAGACGCAGCTGCGCCGGGTGGTCGAAGCCGCCGGGCTCACGCGCTACGTCGACTTCGACCTGCAGGCCTCGGTCTCGTCCGATGCGGGGGCCGGCCGCCCCGACATGGTCGTGCGACTCCCCGGCGGCAAAGCGCTGGCGGTGGATGCCAAGGTCCCCCTCGACGCCTATCTGCAGGCCAGCGCCATCCCCGTGACCGCCCAGGGCGACGAGGGCGCGCGTCGCGCCACGCTCCTCACGCGTCACGCCAAGGCCGTTCGCGGACACGTCGACGCCCTCGCACGCAAGACGTACTGGGCGGGACTTCCGAGCAGCCCCGAGTTCGTCGTGTGCTTCATCCCGAGCGAGTCACTGCTGGCTTCCGCGCTCGACGAGGATCCCACACTGCTCGACTACGCGTTCTCCCGCCGCGTCGCGCTGGCCTCCCCCGTCAACCTGTGGGCGGTGCTGAAGACCGTCGCGTTCACGTGGACGCAGCAAGACGTCTCCGACGAGGCGCGCACGCTCTTCGCGCTCGGCACCGAACTGTACGAGCGGGTCGGCGTGCTGGCCGCTCACGCGGGCGACCTCCGCCGCGCCCTCGAACGCACAGTCGACAGTTACAACAAGTTCGCGGGTTCGCTCGAGTCGCGCGTCCTCGTCACGGCACGGAAGTTCCCCGGCATCGACGAGACGAAGCTCGACGCCGTGTCCGCACCGCCGGTGCTCGAGGCGACGGCACGGCGGTGGGCTGCGCCGGAATTCCTCGACGTGCGCAAACCGATGTCAACGCCTGCCGACAGCGATGGCGACGGGAGCGAGGATCGCGCCGTCAGAGCCGATCTCGGAGAGGTACGCGTCCGCGCGGGGATCGAGGAGGGAAGTTCGTGAAACGAGACAGACGGCTCAAGAGCCGCCGGGAACCCAGCTGAGCAGGCTGATCACGGCGGCCGAGACGCCGACGAAGGCGCCGACCATCCACCATGCGCTGATCTCGTGCCCCTCGGCGCGACGCACGCGCAGGAGGACGTCGGGTCGGCGAGCCGGGTCAAGGGCGTCGGCAATCACCGCATGTGCCCCCGTCTGGGGTGCGGTCTGATTGGTCGTAGCTGCCATTTACGATCCCCTTCGGGTCTCGGAAGAACACAGCGTCGCCGTTGACACTGCAGATGATTCTGCCAGACAGCCCCGTTTTGACCGGTCACGCTTGCGTCACGACACGCCCGGCTGTAGGTGTGCGTCTCGCCGGGCACGGGCCCCTCGGCTTCGGGGCCCGCACGGACGCGGCGCGGCGCGGACCGCCCGCGCGGACCGCCCGCGCGAAAGCTACCGCGTCACAGCCACTTCGACGTCAGGTGCTCCGACGAGATGCGACGGAGGGTCCCCGACGCACCGCGCAGCACGACGCTCTCCGTGTAGAGGAAGTCACCCTCGCGACGGACGCCCTGCACGAGCTGACCGTCGGTCACGCCCGTGGCGACGAAGATCGTGTTCTTGCCCTTGACCAGGTCGTCGGCCTCGTAGACCTCGCCGTCGACCTTGAGCCCGGCATCCCGGCCCTTCTGCGTCTCCTCATCGGTGCGCGGGGCCAGGACGCCCTGGATGTGTCCGCCGAGGGCCTTGATGGCGCACGCGGTCACGATGCCCTCGGGGCTGCCGCCGGTCCCGACACACATGTCGGTGCGTGCGTTGTGACGCGCCGCGTTGATGCCGCCGGCGACGTCGCCGTCACTCATGAGGCGCGTACCGGCACCCGCGGCGCGGATGTCGGCGATCAGCTGCTCGTGACGCGGGCGGTTCAGCACCGAGACGACGATCTCGTCCACGGGCTTGCGCAGCGCCTTGGCCAGGAGGCGGATGTTCTCGCCGATGGGGAGGCGAATGTCGACGACCCCGACGCCGGCGGGACCGGTGACGAGCTTGTCCATGTAGAAGACGCTCGATGCGTCGAGCATGGTGCCCTGGTCGGAGACGGCGATGACCGAGAGGGCGTTCTGCCGCCCGGCGGCCGTGAGCGAGGTGCCGTCGATGGGGTCGACGGCAACGTCGCACTGCGGTCCGCGGCCGCTGCCGACGCGCTCCCCGTTGTAGAGCATGGGCGCGTTGTCCTTCTCGCCCTCGCCGATGACGATCGTGCCGTCGAAGTTGACGGTGCTGAAGAACGCGCGCATCGCGTCCACGGCGGCTCCGTCGGCCGCCTCCTTGTCGCCGCGACCGATGAACGGGACGGCGCGGATCGAAGCTGCTTCCGTGGCCCGGACCAGCTCGAGAGCCAGGTTCCGATCGGGGTGCAACGGGCTCATATCGGATGTCAGGCTCACCATGAGGCCCACTGTATCCACGCTGGTCGTGACAACCGGCCAATTTCCACGCTTACGCGACGAAGGAATTGCTCTTTTTAACGCTGGCGCATACTCCCCCGGTTCCTCTCGCCTCACTCCCATCACGATCCGCCAGCTTCGCTAGGCTGGCGGTGTCCCCACAACGACCAAGGAGCACAATGCCCGTCGCCACCCCTGAGCAGTACGCCGAGATGCTGGACCGCGCCAAGGCCGGCAGCTTCGCGTATCCCGCGATCAACGTCTCGAGCTCGCAGACCATCAACTCGGTGCTCCAGGGCCTGACCGAGGCCGGCTCCGACGGCATCCTGCAGGTCACCACGGGCGGCGCCGACTACTTCGCCGGCCAGACAGTCAAGGCCCGCGCCACCGGCGCGCTCGCCTTCGCCAAGTACGTCACCGAGGTCGCGAAGAACTACCCCATCACGGTGGCGCTGCACACCGACCACTGCCCGAAGGACGCCCTCCCCGGCTTCGTGCTGCCCCTGCTCGAGGCCTCCGAGGAAGAGGTCAAGGCCGGTCGCAACCCGATCTTCCAGTCGCACATGTGGGACGGCTCGGCCGTTCCCCTCGACGAGAACATCGACATCGCCGCCGAGCTCCTCCCCCGCCTGAAGAACATCAACGCCATCCTCGAGATCGAGGTCGGCGTCGTCGGCGGCGAAGAGGACGGCGTGCAGCACGAGGGCTCGAACGACGCCCTCTACACGACGGTCGCCGACGTCACGAAGGCCGTCGAGCGCCTCGGCCTCGGCGAGAACGGCCGCTACATCTCGGCCCTCACCTTCGGCAACGTGCACGGCGTGTACAAGCCCGGCAACGTCAAGCTCCGCCCCGAGCTCCTCGGCGAGATCCAGGAGGGCATCGCGTCGAAGTTCGGCACCGGCCCCAAGCCCCTCGACCTCGTGTTCCACGGTGGCAGCGGCTCGACCGACGAGGAGATCGCCCTCGCGGTCGCCAACGGCGTCGTCAAGATGAACATCGACACCGACACCCAGTACGCCTTCACCCGCTCGATCGCGGGCTACATGTTCTCGAACTACGACGGTGTGCTGAAGGTCGACGGCGAGGTCGGCAACAAGAAGCTGTACGACCCGCGCGCGTGGGGCAAGGTCGCGGAGTCGGCCATGGCCGTCCGCGTCGTCGAGGCCACCAAGCAGCTCGGCTCCTTCGGCAAGTCGCAGGGCTGATCCGCCCGTCACGAACGCCCCGGCTCCGGCCGGGGCGTTCGTCGTTTCCGGGATGCCTCGCCCGCGGCGCCGTGCGGAGCCCGGCGAACCGCGCGAACTCGCCGAGGCCGCGGCCCGAGACCCCGGGCCGACGGGGTCAGCTCCGGTACACCTCGAGCACCGTCGGCGCTCCCTCGGGTGACGACAGCACCTCCACGGCATCCCCCGCCTGCACGTCCCCGGCGCGGCGGACCCGGAGATAGGCGCCCAGGCGGCCGGCATCCGAGAACCGCTTCACCCATCCGCGCGCATCCCGGCCGCCCACCCATCGAGCGAACGTCGCGCACGGCGTCCGGGGCATGGTGACCTCGACCTCGACCGTGTCGCCGATGCGCCACACCTCACCGATGCGGGCGGCGTTGACGTCGATGCCCTCGATGAGCAGGTTCTCGCCGAACCAGCCGGGGTGCAGCTCCCGCCCCAGCTCCTCCTGCCAGTAGCGGGCATCGGCCGCCGAGTAGGCGTACACCGCTTTGTCCGGTCCCCCGTGATGCTTGCGGCTGGCCTGGACATCCGCTCGGACCCCGAGCGGTCCGACACGGACAGGACCGTCGAGAGCGCGCTTGTCGATGGCTGTCACGCCGACGGAACCGGCGTCGGGGTGGAGGCTGTGGACGGCGCAGACGGCGACGAGTCGTGGCATCCGTCGATGCTACGGGGTGGAGAAGTCGTGGCGCATGACCACGCGGTCTCCGTCGATCGTTCGGATCTCGACCGAGCCGATGCGCGAGGCCGCCAGGTCGGTGCCGGCGCTCAGCTCGGTGGTCGCCCCCGGCCCCGCGCGCCACGTGGAAAGCACCGTCGTGGCTCCCGCATCGTCCGTCACGGCGAGGGCGTAGGGCCATCCTCCCGGCGGTGCGTCGAGCACCTGTCCGGTGTACTGGCACACCAGGTCGATGCGCGTTCCCCAGACCACCTGCGTGAGCTTGACCGACGCCTCCAAGGGCGCGCCGTCGACGTCGTCGAGTGCGTAGACGGCGCCGGACGACGAGGCCGCGTTCGTGAGGCTGACCGCGGTCGGGACCGCCACCGCGACGAGAGCGAGGGATGCCGCCAACGTCCACGCCGTGATCCGGCGCGCGCGACGACGACGCGCCGTCCGGACGACCCGCCCCCGCAACGACGGGTCCGGCAGGACGACCGGGACCGGACCCGTCGACGCATCGATCGCCCGCGCGCGGTCCGCGGACAGACGCGACAGCAGCCCCGCCGTGGGAGCGAGCTCCGCCACCGCCTCGCGGCATTCCGCGCACGTGCTGAGGTGGTTCTCGAACGCGGCACGATCGGCCGCGGACAGGGCGCCGAGGACGTACGCACCGTCCCAGCTCGCCAGGCGCTCGTGCTCGGCGGTCATCGCGTGACCCCTCTCTCCTGCAGGGCGAGCCGCAGTGCTCGCACCGCGTAGTGCAACCGCGATTTGACGGTGCCCGCGGGGATGCCGAGCTCGTCCGCGGTCTGCGCGACGCTCCGGCCCCCGTAGTAGGCGCTGACGATGACGGCCCGATGATCGGGCGTGAGGGTCGCGAGCGCCTCCTCGACGAGGAGCGCGTCGAACATGGCATCCGTGTCGTCGTCGCGGATCGACTCCGGCAGCTCATCCACCGGCAGCTCGTGGCGCCGGCGGGCGCTGCGGGCCTCGTCGATGACGATGTTGCGCGCGACGGTGAACATCCATGAGCGCAGGGACGCGGGCACGTCGTTCATGATCCGCGGCGAGCGCCAGGCACGCAGCAACGTCTCCTGCACGACGTCATCGGCTCCGGCGTGATCGCCGGTGAGACTGACGACGTACCGCCAGACGGGTGCCGCGTGCGCGTCGTACAGCGCTGTCAGACGCGCGTGATCGTCTCGCACCACGGCCGGCTCCTCCCTCTGCTCTCAGGAGAACACGGGATGCCGGCCCCCACGGTTCACTTCGCGATGCCGTCCATGAGAGCAGAGAGGTAGGTCGGGTCGCTGACGATCGCGACCGTGATGCACGCACCGGCCAGCAGCGTCGACACCGCGAAGCCCACGAGCGGGACCCAGAACGCGATGCGACCGCGCTGGAGCCGACGCCACGTCACCACGGCGGTGACGAGGTAGGTGACGCCGTACACGACCGCGGCGATCGCGCCCCAAACGAATCCCGCGGAGAGGTTCGTGTAGCTCGCGTCGACGCCCAGGACGCGCGCCGCCTGTTCGGCGTAGGTGGGGAAGTCCAGGACCTGCGCGATGGTCGTCGCGACGGACAGCAGCCCGTAGACGAGCAGCATGAACGTGATGACACGATCGACCAGGGGGCCGCGTTTCGCCGTCGCGGGGGCAGCCTCGGCGGGAGCCGTCGTCGCGGGGGCCTCCGGCTGCGGGGCGACGCCCGCCTCGAGCGCCTCGGTCACGTCCGGGCGCCGGATGCGCGCCTGCTGCTCCTCGGGCGTGGCGTACTCGCCGAATTGCGGCCGGGGCCGCGGGTCGACGTCGCTCACGAACGACCCCGCCCGCCCAGCGCGCGCTGATCGCGCTGGCCGGTGGCATCCTGTCGCAGCTCCTTGGGGAGCGAGAAGATGAGGTCCTCCTCGGCCGTCCGCACCTCTTCGACGTCGCGGTAGCCGGCACCGGCGAGCTCCTCGAGCACCTCGGTGACGAGCACCTCGGGCACGGAGGCACCGCTGGTGACGCCCACGGTCTCGACGCCGTCGAGCCACTCCTGCTTGACCTCGTCGACGTAGTCGACGCGGTAGGCGGCCTTGGCACCGTGCTCGAGGGCGACCTCGACGAGCCGGACGCTGTTGGACGAGTTGGCCGATCCGACGACGATGACGAGGTCGGCGCCCACGGCCACCTTCTTGATGGCGACCTGACGGTTCTGGGTGGCGTAGCAGATGTCGTCGGACGGCGGGTCCTGCAGGTGCGGGAAACGCAGGCGCAGACGACGAACGGTCTCCATCGTCTCGTCCACCGAGAGCGTCGTCTGCGACAGCCACACGACCTTGGACGGGTCGCGCACCTCGACGGTGTCGGCATGCTCGGGCGAATTGACCACGGTGACATGCTCGGGGGCCTCGCCGGCGGTGCCCTCGACCTCTTCGTGTCCGTCGTGCCCGATCAGCAGGATCTCGTAGTCGTCGCGGGCGAAACGCACGGCCTCGCGGTGCACCTTGGTCACGAGGGGGCAGGTGGCGTCGATGGCCTGCAGGCCCCGGTCGGAGGCGGCGGAGACCACCGCGGGCGAGACGCCGTGCGCGCTGAAGACGACGTGCGAGCCCTCGGGGACCTCGTCGACCTCCTCGACGAAGATCGCGCCCTTCTTCTCCAGCTCGGTCACGACGTGGATGTTGTGCACGATCTGCTTGCGCACGTAGACGGGGGCGCCGTAGCGGTCCAGGGCCTTCTCGACGGCGACCACCGCGCGGTCGACACCGGCGCAGTAACCGCGCGGCGCGGCCAGCAGCACCTTCTTCTGTCCCTTCACGGGGATATCCTGGAGCCGCCCACGTCGACCCGGAATCCGGGGAACGGGCAGTTGGACGACAGGTGTGCTCACCCCTCGATTCTACCGGGGCGCCCCTGGACGACGGCCGAACCCCCTCAGGAGCCCATGACCTCGTTCCACCCCGAGACGGTGCCCGGCGAGGCCCCGCCGGCGGATTCGGTGCATCCGCGCGACTCGCGCACCGACACGCCCACGTCGGTGTCGCGTCTGAACGACACGATCCGCGGCTTCATCGAGCGCTGGGGCTCGGTGTGGGTCGAGGGCGAGATCACCTCGTTCAACCGCCGCGGCGGCAACGTGTTCGGCCGGTTGAAGGATCTCAACACCGAGTCCACGGTCGCGTTTCGCATCTGGTCGAGCACGCTCGCGCGCCTGCCGAAGGACTTTCAGGTCGGTGACCACGTCGTCGCGTGCGTCAAGGCCGACTACTTCCCCCGCACCGGCGACTTCTCCTTCGCGATCTCGGCCATGCGCCATGTCGGGCTCGGAGAGCAGTTGGAGCGCCTCGAGCGCCTGCGCGTGCAGCTGCGCTCGGAGGGCCTGTTCGACCCGGTCCGCAAGAAGAAGCTGCCCTTCCTCCCCCACTGCATCGGCCTCATCACGGGCGAGAACTCGGATGCCGAGAAAGACGTGCACCGCAACGCCGAGCTGCGCTGGCCCCGGGTGAACTTCCGCACGAAGTACGCCGCCGTCCAGGGCGACCGCTGCGTCCCGGAGACCCTGGCGGCGTTGAAGGCCCTGGATGCCGACCCCGAGGTGGACGTCATCATCATCGCCCGTGGCGGGGGCGACCCGCAGACGCTGCTCGGCTTCAGCGACGAGCGTCTGGTGCGCGCGGTGGCCGCGGCATCCACTCCGATCGTCAGCGCCATCGGACACGAGAACGACCGCCCCCTGCTCGACGACGTCGCCGACCTGCGCGCCTCGACGCCCACCGACGCGGCCAAGCGCGTGGTTCCCGACGTCGCCGAACAGCGCGCACTCGTGGCCCAGCTGCGGGCACGGCTCACCGGCCGCCTCACGCAGCGTGTCCTGCACGACATCGCGCACCTGGAGCAGATCCGCTCGCGACCCTCGCTGCGCACGCCGCACACCATGCTCACCTCGCGCGCGCAGGAGCTGTGGATGCTGTCGAACCGCGGTCGCGACATCGTCGACCGCCGACTCGAGAGCGAACGACGCCGCGCACGCGAGCTGAGTGCGTCCCTGCGCGCGCTCTCCCCCCTCGCGACCCTCGCCCGCGGGTACGCGATCGCGCACCTCGACGGCGGGGTGATCGTCCGCGACGCCGGTCAGGCCCCGGCCGGGGCGGCGCTGACGGTCACGGTTGCGCGCGGCTCGCTGGCCGCACGGTCGGAGGGCGAGATCGCCGAGGACGCGGCCCCTCCGGCGCCTCAGCTCGACGGCGAGGCATCCGGCGGCAGCGTGTCGGCGGGTCCCGCCTAAGATGGATGCCATGACCGCGACGACTCCCGGCCCTTCGGCAGACGTCGCGACCCTCTCCTTCGAACAGGCTCGCGACGAACTCGTGCGCGTGGTGTCCGAGCTCGAGCAGGGCGCGCCCACGCTGGAGGAGTCCCTGGCCCTCTGGGAGCGGGGTGAGCAGCTCTACGCGCGCTGCGAGGAGTGGCTGCTCGGCGCGAAGCGTCGGTTGGACGCCGCCCGCGGTGACGGCGAGGAGGCCTGATGGGCCGCGTCGTCGCGGAACTCGGTCGCCCCGAGACCCCGGAGGAGACCGCTGCCCGCAAGGCGGAGTCGTCGCGTCGCTATCGGTCGAGCAAGACCTTCCGCAACCTCATCGCGGCGATGCTCGTGACCGTCGCCGTGGTCTTCGTCGTCGTGGCGGCGGTTCCGCGCGGCGAGCCCGTCGAGCGTCCCGCTCCCGACGTGCCCGCGCTGGCGGCCGAGCTCGAGACCGATCGCGGGCGCCCCGTCCTCTCCCCGTCTCTCGGCGAGGGCTGGCGGGTGAACCAAGCGAGCGTCGAAGGCGTCGGCGGGATCGAGGCCTGGACCATGGTGTACGTGCGCTCCGGCGAGTCGGGCTTCCTCCGCGTCGCGCAGGGCTTCGACGCCGACGAGGCCTGGGTCGCACAGGTTCTCGACGGCACTCGGAGCACCGAGACCGTGGACGTCGACGGCATCACGTGGAACGTGTACCGCCCCGCCAACCCCTCCGGCACCGGCAACATCGACTACGCGCTCGCCACCTCCGCGGGTCCGGACCACGTCCTCGTCTACGGTGACGCGTCGCCCGAGACGGCGGCCCTCGCGGCCGCTTCCGTCACCACGCAGATCGAGCAGTTGAGAGAGGTCCCGTGAGCGAGCGCATGACTCCGCGTCAGGTGTGGCAGCAGATGGTCGACGGCAACCGGCGGTTCGTCGCAGGTTCGCCCGCCCACCCCCGACAGGACGTCGAGCGACGCACCGAGCTCGCCGCATCGCAGCACCCGAACGCGGCGCTCTTCGGGTGCTCGGACTCGCGCCTCGCGGCCGAGATCATCTTCGACGAGGGCCTGGGCGATCTCTTCGTCGTGCGCAACGCCGGTCAGGTCATCTCCGACTCCGTCATCGGCAGCCTGGAGTACGCCGTCGGCGTGCTCGAGGTGCCGCTCATCGTCGTGCTCGCCCACGACGCGTGCGGTGCCGTCGGAGCGGCGATCGAGAGCACGGGCGCCGACGCACCGACGCTCCCCGCCTACATCTGGCGCCAGATCGCGCCGATCGTGCCCGCCGTCCGGCGCGTCCAGCGCGAGCACCTCGTCGACGGGCACCTGCCCGACCGCGCCGACCCCGAACTGGTCGGCCGCGAGCACCTCCGCCACACGGTGGCCGATCTCCTGCGCGCGTCCGAACTCATCAGCGAGGCCGTCGCCGAGGGGCGGACCGCGGTCGTGGGGGCCAATTACCGACTCGACGAGGGGGAAGCCTTCCCCGTCGTCATCGTGGGCGACGTGGACGACCCACGCGTCTGACGCAGACCGAACGACCAGGAGGAACGACGACGTGACCGACATCGAGTACCGCATCGAGCACGACACCATGGGTGAAGTGCGCGTGCCGAAGAACGCCCTGTACGCGGCGCAAACGCAGCGCGCGGTCGAGAACTTCCCGATCTCGGGCTCGGGTCTCGAGTCGACGCAGATCGCGGCGCTCGCGCGGATCAAGAAGGCCGCCGCCCTCGCGAACAAGGAGCTGGGCACCCTCGACGGTCAGATCGCGGATGCCATCGCCCAGGCGGCCGACGAGGTCGTCACGGGCGTGCACGATGCGCACTTCCCCGTCGACACGTACCAGACCGGCAGCGGCACCTCCTCGAACATGAACATGAACGAGGTGCTCGCGACGCTCGCGACCGGCATCCTCGGTTCGACGGTGCACCCGAACGACCACGTCAACGCCTCGCAGTCGTCCAACGACGTCTTCCCGACCTCGGTCCACATCGCGGTGACGCAGGCGCTCATCACCGATCTCATCCCGGCGCTCGACCACCTCGCGCTCGCGCTCGAGAAGAAGGCCGACGCGTGGAAGGGCATCGTGAAGTCGGGACGCACCCACCTCATGGATGCCACTCCTGTCACGCTCGGCCAGGAGTTCGGCGGCTACGCCCGGCAAATGCGTCTCGGCATCGAGCGCGTCGAGGCCGTGCTCCCCCGCGTCGGCGAGGTCCCCCTCGGCGGCACGGCCGTGGGCACCGGCATCAACACGCCTCTCGGCTTCCCGCAGAAGGTCATCGAGATCCTCGCCGCCGAGACCGCGTTGCCCATCACCGAGGCGAAGGACCACTTCGAGGCCCAGGCCAACCGCGACGGCCTCGTCGAGGCATCCGGAGCCCTCCGCACGATCGCGGTGTCGCTGACGAAGATCAACAACGACATCCGCTGGATGGGCTCGGGCCCCAACACGGGCCTCGGCGAGCTGCACATCCCCGACCTGCAGCCGGGTTCGTCGATCATGCCCGGCAAGGTGAACCCCGTCGTCCCCGAGGCGACGCTCATGGTGTGTGCTCGCGTCATCGGCAACGACGCCACCGTGGCCTGGGCCGGCGCGTCGGGATCGTTCGAGCTGAACGTCGCGATCCCCGTCATGGGCACCGCCCTGCTCGAGTCGATCCGCCTGCTCTCCAACGCGGTGCGTGTTCTCGCCGACAAGACCATCGACGGCCTCGAGGCCAACGTGGGTCGCGCCGAGGCGTTCGCGGGGATGTCGCCGTCGATCGTCACGCCGCTGAACAAGGTCATCGGCTACGAGGCCGCGGCCAAGATCGCCAAGCACGCCGTCGCCAAGGGCATCACCGTCCGCGAAGCCGTCATCGACCTGGGCTACGTGGAGCGCGGCGAGATCACCGAAGAGGTGCTCGACGCCAAGCTCGACCTCCTCTCGATGACCCACCCGGGCTGAGTCTCATCGAGAGCGACGCCGGGGAGCGCCATAATCGAAGGATGAGCCGCATTCCGAGACCCGTCTCGGTGCGCGCGCGACTCCTTGGCGCCATCCTCGGCGTCCTCTCGTTGGGCCTCATCATCGCCGGCGGCGTCGCTTTCTTCGTGCAGAGCGAGCGCGTGATCGCCAATGCGGAGCGTCAGCTCGACGGTTTCTCCGCCACCGCCGCCTCGAGCGGCCGGAGCGCCGTCGACCTGGTCGCCGCCGCCATCCCGGGTCGCACCGACGGGACACTGGCCCTGTCGGGCACGACCGTCCTGGCGGACACTCCCTCCCCGCCCGGCCTCCAGGTGGCAAGCGATGCGGCCTTCCTCTCCGCGGTCAGCGATGCCCTCGCGCGCGGGGAGATGCGCGGTCGTCTCGACAGCGCGCAGGGTCCCCTGCTGTACGCCGCCGTCCCCCTGGCCGACGCCACACTCGTGCAGGCGATCTCGGTCGATCAGCGCATGGAGCTGGTCACCCTGTCGACGGCAACGTACGCGATCGCCGGCACCCTGGTGCTCGTGGCCGTGGCCATCTCGGGCTGGTTCGTCACCGGCATCCTGTTCTCGCCCCTGCGGCAGCTGCGCGACACGACGGATGCCATCACCATCGCCGATCTCGGCACGCGCGTACAGCGGGCCGAGGCCAACGACGAGATCGGCAACCTGACCGCTTCGGTCAACTCGATGCTGGACCGCCTCGCGATGTCGGTCGACGCGCAGCGGCAGCTGCTCGACGACGTGCGGCACGAGCTGAAGACGCCGATCACGATCGTGCGCGGCCACCTCGAGACGATGAACCCGGACGACGCCCGCGATGTCGCGGAGACGCGCGATCTGGGGATCGCCGAGCTCGACCGTCTCTCGCGTCTCGTCGACGACATCGACGCGCTCGCGGTCGTCGAAGCGGGGGCGCTCACGACGGAGGTCGTCCGGGTGGCCGATCTGACCGACCGCGTCGGAGAGCTGGTCAGCGCCATCCCGCAGCACACGTGGACGATCGAGGCCCGCGGGGGCGGGAGCATCCACGGCGACCACGACCGTCTTGTCCAAGCCTGGCTGCAGCTGGCCGACAACGCCGCGAAGTACACCCCGGCGGGCGCCCCGATCGAGATCGGCAGCAGCACCGACGACAACAGCGTCGACCTCTGGGTACGCGACCATGGTCCCGGCATCCCTCCCGCCGCCCGTCACCGGGTCTTCCGGCGGTTCGACCGCGTCTCGACCCGCCGCGGCGTCGAGGGCTCGGGACTCGGACTCTCGATCGTGGATGCCATCGCCAAGGCGCACGAAGGCTACTGCACGGTGTCCGACACGCCGGGCGGCGGTGCCACCGTCACGCTGCACATCCCCTTGCGGCGCGCCCACTCCCCCGCCGACCTGCCGACACCCGTGCGGGCCGGAGACGTCGTCATGCAGAGAGAGGCCAGCGGATGACGCGCATTCTCATCGCCGAGGACGAGGAGCGCATCTCCGCCTTCGTCGCGAAGGGTCTCGTGGCCGCCGGCTATCAGACGACGACGGTCGAGGACGGCGCCGAGGCTCTGGCCACCGCTCTGTCCGGCGACGTGGACCTCATGCTGCTGGATGTCGGGCTGCCCACGATGGACGGGTTCGAGGTGCTTCGCAGCCTCCGGGGTCAGGGATCCTCGCTTCCCGTCATCATGCTCACCGCGCGCACGAGCACGCGGGACACGGTGGACGGCCTCGACGCCGGCGCCAGCGACTACATGGCCAAGCCCTTCAAGTTCGACGAGCTGCTCGCGCGCGTGCGCTCGCGTCTGCGCGAACCCGTGACCGTCGCCAACGTCGTGATCTCACGGGCCGACGTCACCCTCGACGTGCGCGGACGACGGGCCACCGTCGACGGCCGCGACGTCGACCTGAGCGCGCGTGAGTTCGCCCTCGCCGAGGAGTTCCTGCGCCACGCCGGGCAGGTCCTGAGCCGGGAGCAGCTGCTCAGCCGGGTGTGGGGCATGGATTTCGATCCCGGCTCGAACGTCGTCGACGTCTACGTGCGCTACCTGCGCGCGAAGTTCGGCACCGCTCGCATCTCGACGGTGCGCGGTGCGGGATACCGCTGGGAGTAGGCCCCCGTAAACCCGAAAGCCCCCGGCGGGGGGAAACCGGGGGCTGTTGGGGAGATCCGGCTCGGGGGTCTTCCTACTTACCCGAAAAGCGGTGACCGGCCCATGTGAGCGGATCTCGTGTTCATTTTTAGGGGGAACCGCCGGGGGCGGTGACGAGGATCTCTCCTCGCCGATGCCATAAGTCTGCCTGCGGATTGTGAAAGTCGCAGGAGTCGAGAATGAGAATGCTCTCATCTTCGACAAACAGGACGGGCCCGGGCATTTACGCCCGAGCCCGAACCGTTTCCGCGGATCAGGAGAGCTCGCCGGCCTCCAGAAGGTCCGTGACGAGCGCGGCGATCGCCGACCGCTCCGAGCGCGTGAGCGTGACGTGCCCGAACAGCGCGTGACCCTTGAGGGTCTCGATGACCGAGGCGACGCCGTCGTGGCGGCCCACGCGCAGGTTGTCGCGCTGCCCGACGTCGTGCGTCAGCACCACGCGCGAGTTCTGCCCGATACGACTCAGCACCGTGAGGAGCACGTTGCGCTCGAGCGACTGCGCCTCGTCGACGATGACGAAGGCATCGTGCAGGGAACGACCACGGATGTGCGTCAGCGGGAGGACCTCCAGCAGCCCGCGCGCGAGAACCTCTTCGAGGACGTTGCCGGAGACGACGGATCCCAGCGTGTCGAAGACCGCCTGGCCCCACGGGCCCATCTTCTCGGCCTGATCGCCGGGCAGGTATCCCAGCTCCTGACCGCCCACGGCGAAGAGCGGGCGGAAGACGATGATCTTCTTCTGCTGCTGGCGCTCGAGCACCGACTCGAGCGCCGCGCACAGGGCCAGTGCCGACTTACCCGTGCCGGCGCGTCCGCCGAGCGACACGATGCCGACCTCCGGGTCGAGCAGCAGGTCGAGGGCGATGCGCTGCTCGGCGGACCGGCCGTGCAGCCCGAAGGCATCCCGGTCACCGCGGACGAGCCGGAACTCACCGTCGCCGGTGACGCGGCCCAGGGCCGACCCGCGCTCGGAGTGGATGATGAGCCCCGTGTTGACGGGAAGGCCAACGACCTGCTCGCTCGCGGCGACCTCGCTCTCGTACAGGTCGCTGAGCTCGTCCCCCGAGACATCGAGGGAGGCGATGCCCGTCCAGCCGGAGTCCATGGCCTGCTCGGCCAGGTACTCCTCGGCCGTCAGACCGAGCGATGCCGCCTTGACGCGCATCGGGAGGTCCTTGGAGACGACCGTCACCTCGGCACCGTCCTTGGCGATGTTCATCGCCACGGCGAGGATACGGCTGTCGTTGCCGCCGGTACGCATACCCGAGGGGAGGATCATCTGGTCGGTGTTGTTCAGCTCGACGCGAAGGGTGCCGTCGTTGCCGACCGGGACGGGGAAGTCGAGGCGTCCGTGCTCGATACGCAGTTCGTCGAGGTGGCGGAGGGCTTGGCGCGCGAAATAGCCGATCTCGGGGTCGTGGCGTTTGCCCTCGAGTTCGGTGATCACGACCACCGGGATGACGACGGAATGCTCCGCGAAGCGGAAGAACGCCCGCGGGTCACTCAGAAGAACGGACGTGTCCAGAACGTACGTGCGCAGATCCTGTTCGGAGACGGCGCTCTCGTCGACGTGACGCTGGTCGAATGGTGCTCGTGCAGTCACAACCCACTCCCGACCCGGGTGTCTCACCCGGTTGTCACGAGTCGACCTGTGGGTCACGAGTCGCAATCCGTCGGCCGACTCGATCGGGCTCCGTGCCCGATGTGATCACCGTACGATGCCGCGAAGCGGTTGCGGGTCGTTAACACACCACGAAAATGACGAGTGTGTGAACAACACGGTCACGTCTGCCTCCGGCCTACTGGCCGAAGCGGCGATCGCGCGCGGAGAAGTCGCGGATGGCCCGCAGGAAATCGACCTCGCGTAGGTCCGGCCCCAGCGCCTCGACGAAGTAGAACTCCGAGTGCGCGGACTGCCACAGCAGGAAGTCACTGAGGCGCTGCTCGCCCGAGGTGCGGATGACGAGGTCGGGGTCAGCCTGACCGCCGGTGTACAGGTGCTCGCCGATCTGCTCCGGCGTAAGGCTTGCCGCAAGTTCCTCCAACGACCCGCCCGATGCGTCGTGCTTTGCGATGATGCTGCGGACCGCGTCCACGATCTCGCTGCGCCCGCCGTATCCGACCGCCAGGTTCACATGCAGGCCGGTGTGCGAGCGCGTGCGCTCGGTCACCTCGCAGAGCACCTCGGCCAGCGCCGGCGGCAAGCCCTCGGTGCGTCCCACGTGCTGCACGCGCCAGTCGGGCTCATGCGACAGCTCCCCCGCGAGCTCCGCGATGATCTCGATGAGGTCGTCCAACTCGCGGCTATCGCGCTTGACGAGGTTGTCGTTGGAGAGCAGGTAGAGCGAGACGACCTGGATGCCGAGATCGTCGCACCATCGGAGGAACTCATGCATCTTCGCGGCGCCGGCGCGATGCCCGTGCGCGGCGCTGTCGTACCCGAGCTGACGCGCCCATCGCCGGTTGCCGTCGATCATCATGGCGACGTGATGGGGCACCGTCGTCGGCATCCGTCGACGCAGTCGTGACGCGTACAGCCGGTAGAGGGGACCACGCCCCTCGTTCTTCCGCATCCGCGCCACCCGCCTACGCTACCGCGCACACACCTTCACCCTCATCCGCAACGACCCATTTCTCCTGCGCATCGGGTGAGCATCGCTTCGTGTTCCGCCCGTGGCATGACCGTGAGCGTAGGGTCGTTCTGTGACCCGGACGACCCCCGACGACGGTGCTGACATGCCGCAACTCCCCCTGCTGGAAGCGTCCGCCGTGGGCGCTCAGGCCGAGGTCAAGCCGAGCTGGCGCGGCTGGATCCACGCGGGGACTTTCCCCGTCGCGATCGCTGCCGGTATCGTCCTCGTCGTCCTGGCGCAGGGAGCGCCCGCGAAGTGGGCGTGCGCCGTCTTCGCCGCCTCGTCGCTCCTGCTGTTCGGCAATTCCGCGCTGTACCACCGTTTCGACTGGAAGCCGACGACCAAAGCCGTCCTCAAGCGCATCGACCACGCCAACATCCTGTTGTTGATCGCGGGAACCTATACGCCCCTCGCCGTGCTGGCCCTCCCGACGCCGCAGACGGTGCTGCTGCTCTCGATCGTCTGGGGCGGCGCGCTGCTCGGCATCCTGTTCCGCGTCTTCTGGATCAACGCGCCGCGCTGGCTGTACGTCGCGCTCTACCTCGCGCTGGGGTGGGCGGCGGTGATGTACCTGTTCGATCTGCTCGCGGCGAACGTCGCGATGATGGTGCTCGTCGTGATCGGCGGCCTGCTGTACACCGCGGGGGCCGTCGTCTACGCGATGAAACGCCCGAACCCGTGGCCCGGTCACTTCGGCTTCCACGAGATCTTCCACGTGTGCACGGTGCTGGCGTTCCTGTGTCACTGGACCGCCTGCCTGCTGATCGCGCTCGCCCCGGCCTATCACGGCGGCTGACGGATCCGGATGCCGCGGGGCGGCGTTACGACCGGGTGCGGCGTCGCGACCGGGGGCGGCATTGCGACCGGGTGCGGCGTTGCGACCGGGGGCGGCGTTGCGACCGGGGGCGGCGTTGCGGTCGCTGCGGCATTGCGACCGGGGGCGGCGTTACGACCGGGTGCTGCCTGGCGGCGTTGCTGCGGGGCGCCGCGTCGCGACCGGACGCCGCGGGAAACGTGGCGACCGGGGCTCCGACAGGGGCGGGTGACCGCCGTCTGCGGCGATCGGCGCGCGGGTGGGAGCGAGCCGTGCCGCGGTCAGGCGCGCGGGGGCGCGGCGCTCGGGTCGGGATCTTCGCCGCGCAGGGCGCGCTCCTCGGCGTCGAGTTCGGCGTTGACCTCTTCGCGGTAGCGGCCGCGGCGAATGCGGCGGAGCATGTCCCAGACGAGGAAGAAGACGGCGACGCCGATGAACGCGATCGCGGCGAAGCCGAGCGGACCGGGCGTGACGATCGACTCGTCGGGGGTGGCGGCCGGTGAGGGCGTGGTCGCGAGGGCGACGATCACGGAGTGCATGGAGTCCTTCGGTCCGGGCGGAAGCGCGTAGCCTGGAAGTCCAGCCTAAAGCCCGGAGAGACGATGACGACGCAGGAGATGCTCGATGAGCGCTACGGACGGCGGTCGTCGCCGCGCCGCCGCATCGTGCTGTGGAGCATCGTCGGTGTCGTGGCCCTGACGCTCACGGGCCTGCTCGGCTGGACGACGGTATCGAACAGCTTGCGCTCGGTCACCGCGACCGACACCGGCTTCACCGTCGCCGACGCGAGCAGCGTCACCGTCTCGTTCCAGTTCACCGCGCCCGTCGGGCAGCCCGTCGCCTGCGCAGTCGAGGCGCAGGACGAGGACCACGGAACGGTCGGCTGGCGGGTCGTGGAGTACCCGGCATCCGAGGATCACAGCCGCGCGTTCACCGAGGAGATCCCGACGCTCGCGCTGGCGACGACAGGTTTTGTCAACTCCTGCTGGGTGCCGTAAACTCGCCAGTCACGACGCGCCCCGGCTCGATGCCGGGGCGTTCGACATATACCCCCGCGCCCACCCCGAGGGATGGCGCGCGCCCTGGATGAAGGAGTAACCGTGTCCAACGACGCCCAGGTGACGTTCCTCACGCAAGACGCCTACGACCGCCTCGCGAACGAGCTCGAATACCTCTCGACCACGGGTCGCGAGGAGATCGCCAAGCGCATCGAGGCCGCGCGCGAAGAGGGCGACCTGAAGGAGAACGGCGGCTACCACGCCGCGAAGGACGAGCAGGGCAAGCAGGAGGCGCGCATCCGCACGCTCACGCAGCTGCTGAAGGACGCGAAGGTCGGCGAAGCCCCCGAGAGCCACGGCGTGGTCGAGTCGGGTACCGTCGTGACGGCGGTGATCGCCGGCGGCGAAGAGGTCTTCCTGCTCGGCAACCGCGAGATCGCCGTCGACTCCGAGCTCGACGTGTACAGCGAGGCTTCGCCGCTCGGCGCCGCCATCCTCGGCCTCAAGGAGGGCGAGAAGAGCTCGTACACCGCCCCGAACGGCAAGGAGATCTCGGTCGAGATCGTCAAGGTCGAGACCTACTCGGGCCAGTAAGACCCCTCGTCCGCGAGCCGCTCCCCCGTCTCGGGGTGGGCGGCTCGCGGCGTTTCCGGGCGGGAGCGCGCGGCGTTCCCGTCGCCCCGTGCCGGGCGTTGTCCGGGTCATCCCCACGCCCCCGTTTGGGGCGCGTTCTCCCGCTTGGGGCGCGAAATACCCGCCCCGAACGCGAGATCGCGCCCCAAACGATGCGTCCCGAACAACGCGCATCACGCCACCTGCCTCGACCGAGCGGACCCGGCGGGCGCCGCGTCAGTCGGGGACGACGGTGGCTATGAACCCGGCGTCTTCGAGCGTCTGGATCACCAGCGCCCGATGCTCGGCTCCGCGCGTCTCCACACTGAGCTGCAGGATGACCTCGCTGATCTGCAGACCCTGGCCGTGGCGGGTGTGCAGCACCTCGATGACGTTGGCGCCCACTCCGGCGAGCAACTCCGACACCCGCGCGAGCTGGCCCGGACGGTCGGGCAGCGGGATGCGCAGAGACATGTACCGACCGGATGCCGACAGCCCGTGCGCCACCACACGCTGGAGCAGCAACGGGTCGATGTTGCCGCCGGACAGGATCGTGACGGTGGGACCAGTGGCCGTGATCTTGCCGGCGAGGATCGCGGCCACACCGACAGCACCCGCGGGTTCGACGACCTGCTTCGCCCGCTCGAGGAGGACCAGCAGCGCGCGCGCGATGTCGTCCTCGGTGACCGTGACGACCTCGTCGACGTACTGCCTGATGAGCTCGAAGGGCAGATCGCCCGGACGCGCCACTGCGATGCCATCGGCGATCGTGGGCGTCGTCTCGACCTGCATCGGATAGCCCGCGGCCAGTGACGACGGGTAGGCGGCGGAGTTGTGCGCCTGCACACCGATGATGCGCACCTCGCGCCCCTCGGCAGCGGCTCGGGCCTTCACCGCGGCGGCGACGCCCGCCGCGAGCCCTCCCCCACCGATTCCGACGATGACCGTCTCGAGGTCGGGCATGTCCTCGACGAGCTCGAGGCCCAGCGTCCCCTGACCCACCACGATGTCGCGGTGATCGAACGGGTGGATCAGCACAGCACCCGTGCGCTCGGCGAACTCGGCCGCCAGACGCAGCGGTGTCTCGACCGTGGCTCCCTCGAGGATGACCTCGGCGCCGTAGCCGCGCGTGGCAAGGAGCTTCGGCACCGGAACACCGAGCGGCATGAAGATCGTCGCCGCGATGCCGAGCTGCTGCGCGGCGAGGGCCACGCCCTGCGCGTGATTGCCGGCCGAGGCCGCCACGACGCCGCGCGCGCGTTCCTCGGCGGTCAGTCGCGAGAGGCGGTACGTCGCCCCGCGGATCTTGAACGACCCCGTGCGCTGAAGGTTCTCGAGTTTCAGGTTGACCGGCACGCCGAGCAGGTCGCTGAGGTGCAGCGACTCGTCGAGCGGCGTCCGCGTGATGATGCCGCGCAGAGCCTGCGCGGCATCCTCGAACTCGGCCAGGGTGGGAGTGTCGTTCATGATCTCCTTCCGCGCTCACGCGGGACGGTCTGCCAGATGAGATCTTGGGGTTCCAGCGGCTGCCCCTCGTGCTCCCAGGCTTTCGAGCTCAGGTAGACGGCCACCACGTTGACGAAGGCGGCGAGCGGGACGGCGAAAAGCGCGCCGGCGATCCCGCCGATCATCGCGCCGCCGGCGACGACGAGCACCACGGCCAGCGGGTGCACCTTCACCGCCGAACCCATGAGGATCGGCTGCAGGATGTGGCTCTCGATCTGCTGCACGCCGAGGACGACGATGAGCATGAACAGCGCGATGAGCGGACCGTTGTAGACGAGGGCGATGAAGACGGCGAGGGCTCCGGTCGCGACGGCTCCCACGAAGGGGATGAACGCGCCGAGAAAGACGAGCACGCCGATCGGGATGGACAGCGGCACGCCGAGCAGGAAGGCGCCGAGGCCGATGCCGATCGCGTCGATGGTCGCCACGAGGAGCTGGGTGCGTGCGTAGCTCTTGACCGTGCGCCACCCGGCGCGGCCGGCGCCGTCGACGGCGGGTCGGGCGACGCGCGGGAAGAGACGCGTGGTCCAGCGCCAGATGCGGCCGCCATCGGCGAGCAGGCACAGCAGGATGAAGAGAGTCAGCAGCACCCCGGTGGCGACGTGTCCGAGGGTCGTGCCGATGGCGAGTGCCCCGGTCCACAGCACCTCGGACTGCTGCCGCAGGAAGCTCGCCGCCTGATCGAGTCCGTCGTTGATCTGCAGGGCGCTGAGGTGCAGCGGACCGTCTATCAGGTATTGACGGAACTCTTCGATCGCGGTGACCGTGCGCTCTCTCACGGAGCCTGACTCCCGCGAGATCTGCCACACAGCGAGCCATACGAGCCCGGAGATGATCGCGAGCGTGCCCAGCACCGTGATGACGATGGCGAGCCACTTCGGCCACTGGTGTCGCAGGAGGAACGAGAAGGCCGGCCACACCAACGCCGTCACCAGAATCGCGACGAGGAGCGGGATGACCAGCAGCTTCAGCTGGATGACGACCCAGATGACCACGCCCGCCGCCGCGGCGATCACGAGCAGGCGCCAGGCGTATGCGGTGGCCTGCCGCAGCGCGGGCGGTACCGGAGGCTCCAGGTCGCTCGAAACGGTCCGACGCCGGAGGGCGTCCAGGAACGATCCGCGGGGCTCGGGATCGGTTCCGGTCATCCTGTCAGCCTACCGCCGCCTTCCCCGGGCGACGGTTGCGATGTCGGAGGCTGCGGATACGGTGACGGGATGACTCTGACGCTCCGCCGCGCCGACGCCAGACGCATCGCCCTGGCCTCCCAGGGCTTCGCCCGTGCGCGCCCCGAGACGGTCGGCACCCGCCAGATCACGGGCGCCCTGCACCGCATGCGCATCCTGCAGATCGACTCGGTCAACGTGTTCTCACGCTCGCATTACATGCCGTTGTTCGCCCGCCTGGGCGCGTACGACACCACCCTTCTCGACAAGCTCGCGTTCTCGCGCCGTCCGACGTGGGTGGAGTCCTGGGCGCACGTGGCATCCCTCGTCTCGGTCGATGACTGGCCGCTGCTGCAGTTCCGTCGCGACGCGTTGCGCGAGAAGTACGGCGACGACGACTGGGCGCGCGCCAACCAGCCGCTGCTGCAGTGGTTGCGCGACGAACTCGCCGCCCGCGGGCCGCTGCGCCCCGCCGAGATCGATCACGACGCTCGCAGCGGATCACGGGGATCGTGGTGGGGCTGGGACGACGTCAAGAACGGCCTCGAACGCCTCTGGCTCTTCGGCGATGTCGCCATCGCGGGGCGTCGCGGTTTCGAGCGGCGGTACGCCCTGGCATCCGATGTCCTGCCGCCGAGGGCACTGCAGACGCCGGTTTCGCGCGCGGAGGCGATCGCCGAGCTCGTGCGACGCGCCGCCATCGCCTACGGCGTGGCCACGGCCGCCGATCTGGCCGACTACTGGCGGATCCGCGACCGGCCCGCGGTGATGGCGGCGGTGCACGACCTCGTCGATACGGGCGAGCTCATCCCCGTGCGGGTCGAGGGCTGGGAGGTGGGCGGTCGTCCCGCGAAGGCGTGGCTACATAGGGATGCCGCCCGCCCCCGCCGCGTGGATGCGACGGCGATCCTGTCGCCCTTCGACCCCGTGGTGTGGTTCCGGGACCGCGCGGAACGGCTCTTCGACTTCGACTACCGCATCGAGATCTACACGCCCGCGCCGCAGCGGAGGTTCGGGTACTACTCCCTGCCGGTGGTCGTCGGCGACGATGTCGTGGGCCGGATCGATCTGAAGGCCGACCGCGCCGCGAGCGCCCTGCGGGTGCAGTCGGCGTGGTGGGAGCACGGGGCACCCCCGGATGCCGCCGAGCGCGTCGCCGAGGAGCTCCTCACGGCCGCCAGGTGGCAGGGCCTGGAGCGCATCACCGTGGCGCGATGGGGCGATGCGGCCGATGCCCTCGCCGGGGCGCTGATCGCGGACAGGCACGACCACCCCGACGGCCGCACGAACTGAAACGCGCCCCCTCCGCAGCGGAGGGGGCGCGTGTGGTCAGAATTGGACGCGAGGTGGTTCCGAGATGGCCGCGCCGTCGACGACCTCGAAGAACTCCCGCTCACTGAAACCGAGCTGGCGGGCGAAGAGGTTGTTCGGGAACACCTTGATCTTGGTGTTCAGCTCGCGGACGCCGCCGTTGTAGAACCGGCGCGACGCCTGGATCTTGTCCTCGGTGTCGACGATCGAGTGCTGCAGCTGCAGGAAGTTCTGACTCGCCTGCAATTGCGGGTAGGCCTCGGCGACGGCGAACAGGGACTTCAGCGCCTGCTGCATGTGCCCCTCGGCGACGCCCGCCTCCGCGGGACTCTGAGCCGACAGCGTCTCGGCGCGCGCGCGGGTCACGTTCTCGAAGACGGCCTTCTCGTGCGCCGCGTAGCCCTTGACCGTCTCGATGAGGTTGGGGAGCAGATCGGCGCGGCGCTTGAGTTGGACGGTGATGTCGCTCCATGCCTCATCGACGCGCACGTTCAGCGCGACGAGCGAGTTGTAGGTGGCCCAGAGGTAGATGCCGGCGATCACCAGGATGCCGACGACCACCAGAACCGGTACGAGCCACTCCCACATAAGTCCCCACACTCCGTTCGGAAGATTCCCCTCAGTCTAACGACGGAGGTGGGGCCCCCACCGGACTGTGATACGGACTCCCAGGCGATGCGCACGGAGTCCGCACCGCACGCTTCGGGGAATCGAGTGCCCCCACTGGGACTCGAACCCAGACTGAAGCGATTTTAAGTCGCCTGCCTCTGCCATTGGGCTATGGGGGCCCAGACCTCCACCGTATCGCGGGGCTGTCCGGCATCCGCGCGTCCGCCGCGACCAGCGGCGCGAGATCACACGGTGTGGCCGAGATCGCACGCGCAGGTGGGGGCGGAGGGTGTGCGGTCGAACGGATCGTGTGATCTCGAGGACGCTCGACAGCGCATGGGCTCCGCCGCTCGCACAGCGACCGCGGGTTCGAGCGTCACGCGGCAGCGGCGGTGCTGCGGCGTCGGCGCTGCAGGGGCGGCGCGGCAGGGGGCGGCACGGCATCGGGAAACGACGAGACCCCCGCGCCCAAGCGGGCGTGGGGGTCTCGAGACGCGAAGTTACTTCGCGGCGACGGGCTCGGGCTTCTTCTCGGCCGGTGCCGGAGCGTCCGCCGCGGGAGCCGCGGGCCGCGGGCGGGCCGCGAACTCCTCGAAGGTGGCGCGCGGGGTCTGCACGGCCTCGAGGTTCACGATCTCGCGACCGTGGATGAAGTTCTGCACCCAGTCGCCGATCACGCGGAACTTGCGCTCCCACGTGGGCATGGCCAGACCGTGGTAGCCACGGTGTGCGAGCCAGGCGATGAAGCCGGTCAGCGCGATCTTGCCGGACTGGAACGCACCGTTGTACAGACCGAGGCCGGCGACGGCGCCGAGGTTCTTGTGGTTGTACTGCTTGGGCTCCTCGCCGCGCAGCACGGCCACGATGTTCTTCGCCATGAGCTTGCCCTGGCGGACGGCGTGCTGGGCGTTGGGCACGCAGAAGCCGCCGACGCCACCGCCCGAGAGGTCGGGGACGGCCGAGACGTCACCGGCGGCCCACGCACCCTCGACGATCTCTTCGTCGGTGCCGACGCGCAGGTCGGGGCGGGTGCGGATGCGGCCGCGCTCCTCGACGGGGAGGTCGCTGCCACGGACCACCGTGGGGTTGGCCATGACACCGGCGGTCCAGATGATCAGGTCGCTCGGCAGCTGCTCACCGGTGGACAGCTCGACGACGCCGTCGACGGCGCCCTTGACCTGCGTGTCGAGGTGCACGAACGCACCCTTCTTCGCGAGGTCGGCGAGCACCCACTCGCTCGTCTTCTGCGACACCTCGGGCATGATGCGGCCCATGGCCTCGATGAGGTGGAAGTGCGTGTCGTCGAACGTCAGCTGCGGGTAGAACTTCAGCAGCGAGGACGCGTATGCGCGCAGCTCCGCGAACACCTCGATACCGGCGAAGCCGCCGCCGACGACCACGACGGTCAGCAGGCGGTCGCGCTCGGGACCGGCCGGGAGCACCGACGCCTTGTCGAAGTTCGAGGTCAGGCGGTCGCGGATGGCGACGGCCTCTTCGATCGTCTTGAGGCCGATCGCGTTGTCGGCGATGCCCGGGATCGGGAACGTACGCGAGACGGCGCCGGCGGTGACGACGATCTGGTCGTACTCGTGCTGCCAGGTCTCGTCGCCCTCGATGGGCGTGATCGTCGCGGTCTTGGTCGCGTGGTTGATGCCCGTGACCTTGCCGGCGATGACGGTGGTGCGCTTGAGGTGACGACGAAGTCCGACGACGACGTGGCGCGGCTCGATCTCACCGGCCGCCACCTCGGGGAGGAAGGGCTGGTAGGTCATGTACGGCAGCGGGTCGACGATGGTGACCTCGGCCTCGCCGCGGCCGAGCAGCTTCTCGAGCTTCCACGCGGTGTAGAAACCCGCGTATCCTCCGCCGACGATGAGAATTCTGGGCACGGTGCTGGTCACGATGGGAGAGACTCCTGGTTTGTGGTGCGGCTCGGCTCGCGAGAAATGCGCGCCATTCGAATTCGCCGGGCAGCAGCACTGACGCCGAGCGCAATCATTATAGCCGCGAGAGTGGCACCCGCGAGCGGCAGTGACCCGTAGAGAACGGTATCGCGCGAGGGCAGAAGAGGCGAACTCGCCGAGGGCGGTCCCTCGACGGGCGGAAGCGGCGGGATGTCCACCGGCGCCGAACTGGGCGTGGGGCTCGGTGAGCTGTCCGCCCGACGATAGATGCGGATCCAGTCCTCGAGGCTGCCCAGCGGGTTCTGCGACACCAACGGCACGTCGGCGGTGACCGCCCGGGAGGCGTCGACGAGACCGTACCCGTAGAGGAGGTCGAGGCCCGGAGCGGTCCCGGGGGCGGGCTTCGCGGTGGAGATGAGACGGTTCAGCACGTTGTCGGCATCCATTTCCGGATGCGCGGCGCGCACGAGGGCGGCGATGCCGGCGACGATCGGCGCGGCGCCGCTCGTGCCGTTCCACTGCACGAGGGTGCCGTCGGCGGACACCCCGAGCAAGCGCTCGCTGGGGGCGGAGATGCCGATCGTGATGCCCTGAGTCGAGGCGTTGTTGCTCGCGCGCCCCGAAGGGTCGACGCCCCCGACGGCCAGGACGCCCGGAATGGTGGCCGGGGCCCCCACACGGTCGGTGCCGCTACCCCGGTTTCCGGCGGCCACGACGACCACCACGTCGTGATCGAACGCATAGAGGAAGGCGTCGTCCCAGCTGGGGTCCCAGTCGAGCGTGTTGGTCGTCAACGACAGGTTGATCACGGTGGCGCCCTGGTCGACGGCCCAGCGCATCGCCGTGGCGATCTGCTCGGTGAACGGCACGGACGCGGACGCACCGAAGCCGATGGAGATCGACAGCAGATCGGCTTCGGGCGCGACGCCGATCATGCCGCGACCATTACCGGTACCGCGCGAGGCGGCGAGGGAGGCGACCCAGCTGCCGTGATTGGAGTCAACGGCGCCGACCGGCGTCCGCCCATCCGACGAACCCGCTCCGGAGACGTCCGTGCCACCGACGACGGCACCGTTGAACTCCACGGGGCCGCGAGCGATACCGGTGTCGATGATCGCGATCTTCTGCCCGGCGCCGCGGGTGGTCTTCCACGCCTCGCGGATCCCGTACTGATCCAGCCAGTACTCCCCCGCCCGCACGCTGTCGGTCGGGTCCTCCTGGACCGGCGCGGTCGTCGCACCGCTGAGCATCACCGCGAGAACGAGGGATGCCACGGCCGCGACGACGCGTCTCATCCCCCGGCTCCGGGGGTCTCGCAGGCGCACCGCTCGGGCGACCAGGTCCCACGCTCGAGCGCGCGGTCGCCGATCGGGTTGACTCCGGGGCCTGCGGCGAGGGCGTGTCCGGCCAGCGCGTGCAGGCATTTCACGCGCGTCGGCATCCCACCGGCCGAGATTCCGGCGATCTCCTCGGGCTCGCCGTACACGGCGCGGTCAGCCAGGTAGGCCTCGTGCGCGGCGAGGTAGGCGGCGCGCAGGTCGTCGTCGGCGGCGAGCTCGTCCTGGAACTCCTTCATGACGTGCCCGGCCTCGAGCACGGACATCGCAGCCGTCGCCGCCGGGTGCGTCAAGTAGTAGAACGTCGGGAACGGACTGCCGTCGTCCAGGCGCGGGGACGTGGCCACCACGGTGGGGTTCCCGCACGCGCAGCGCGCCGCAATGCCGATGACACCGCGCGGAACGCGCCCCAACTGCGCTCGCAGCACGGCGAGGTCGGCGTCGGAGGCGGGGGGAAGGGGCGCGGTACTCATCGGTCTCAGGGTACCCGGCCGACCTCCCGGCTCGCCGTGGCCCGGGCGGCCCCACCGCCGATCGCCCTCGCCGCCGGTCACCGAGTCGGCGTCGGGTCGCCGATCCAGGTCAGGGAGTCGGGGTCGGGTCGGGAACGCCGATCGTGGGCACGGCCACCTGCGCCGCGCCGGCCGAGGTGAGCGAGCGCACGAGCTGCGACATCCAGTCCGTCCGGGTCTGGCCCACGGCCTCGCTCACGTCGCCCTGCTCCTGCAGAGCGGCCGAGGCGGGGAGGTCGTCGTCGATGAGGTACACGACCTCGCCGGGCATCGTGTAGTACAGCCGCTCGCGCGCCTGCGTGGTGATGTAGGCCGGGTCCGACCAGCGCTCCCGCTGCGACTGCAGGTCGGCGACCTCGGACTGGCTCAGCGAGACCGCGCTCTGCAGCGCCTGGATCTGCTGGCGCTGGTCCATGTAGGTGCCCACGGTCGGCACGAGGACGAACGTGCCGAGCACGACCAGCCCCAGCATGATGACGACGAAACCCGAGATGCGCACCGTGCCGAGCCACTCGCGCACGTCGACGCGGCGCGGGGCTGCGGTGGGCCGGGCGGGACCGGATGCCGTGACAGGTCGGGCACGTCGAGCCTTCGGGGCCTTCGCCGGGGAGGGGGCGGGGCCGGATGCCACGGGCCGACGGGGAGGAGGTGTCGGTCGCTCCACGGCATCCCCCTCTCGTTCTCGCCCCCGTGTTCCGGCAGAGGGCGGAGCCGATTCTACGTCGCCTCCCTGCGCGGACCCCGGGACGCGCCGGGGTCGGAGCGCTCTCATACCGGGGCGCGCGGCGGCGCGGCGACGACATGCGACGACCCCGGTCCGAGAACGCAAAAGGAGGGGGAGCCGATCGGCTCCCCCTCCCTCGTGTCAGACGCTCAGCCCTTGAAGCGGGGGAACGCCGAGCGGCCCGCGAAGACCGCGGCGTCGCCGAGGTCCTCTTCGATGCGGAGCAGCTGGTTGTACTTGGCGACGCGCTCGCTGCGTGCGGGCGCACCGGTCTTGATCTGGCCGGCGTTCACGGCGACGGCGAGGTCGGCGATCGTGGTGTCCTCGGTCTCACCCGAACGGTGCGACAGCATCGAGGTGTAGCCCGAACGGGTCGCCAGAGCGATGGCATCCAGGGTCTCGGACAGCGTGCCGATCTGGTTGACCTTCACCAGCAGCGAGTTGGCGACGCCGAGGTCGATGCCCTGCTGCAGGCGCTTCGGGTTGGTGACGAACAGGTCGTCGCCGACGAGCTGCACCTTGGAGCCGATGGCATCCGTCAGCTTCTTCCAGCCGTCCCAGTCGTCTTCGGCGAGCGCGTCTTCGATCGTGACGATCGGGAAGTTCGCGACGAGGTCGGCGAAGTAGTCGACGAGCGTGTCGACGCTCC